>Ga0209075_1000070_pt1 | contig 79565 bp, 63 predicted proteins | sample Stecom2011_FD_187523 | JGI IMG/M metagenome (GOLD analysis project Ga0209075, IMG submission 187523) | Agricultural soil microbial communities from Utah to study Nitrogen management - Steer compost 2011 (SPAdes) (version 2) | ecosystem: Environmental > Terrestrial > Soil > Agricultural land... | reverse complement strand
TCCAGCCCTTGCTACGGCTACGCAGCTGTTCAACCGTCACGTACCGGCTAGCATTTTTTGGAACAAAGTCAGGCTCAGGCTCAGGCTCAGGCTCAGGCTCAGGCTCAGGCTCAGGCTCAGGCTCAGGCTCAGGCTCAGGCTCAGGCTCAGGCTCAGGCTCAGGCTCAGGCTCAGGCTCAGGCTCAGGAATAGGGTCCGCCGGAGTTACTTGCTCTGTCAATGGCGGAAGCGTCTCAGCGGGCACCTCATCTTCTGGTGTTTCAGGGCCAATGGTAATGCTCTTGCGCACTCTATCCGGCTCCGGAATCGTTTCACTTTCCAGCGCCACCGATTCATCGTATTGCTGGGAAACGAACCACCAAGAACCACCCAAAAGCAGCAGTGCCAGTGCTGGCAAGCGGAGCTGTTTTATGTCGACGCGCCGGGATGGGCGTTGTTTTGAGGCTTCAGAAACAATGTCCAGCCAGATGCCGGGCGTCACCCTTTTCAGACGGGAAAAGCTACCCTGGCTGAGGTCGTATATTCTCGAAAGGCGAGCAGCACTCAGGAGCTCGTTCACCTTACCCCCCGCTTTATGAACACGAGGCTCAAGGTAAGAAAAAACCTCTTCCTTGGTTAGAGGCCGCAAGTGAATCTGATGAATAGAAACGGAAGACTCATCAAGGCCAAGAAGCGTTACGAGACGATCCTCCCCGGCAAACACAGGAACTGCCGCCTTGGCACGGTCAGCCGCTAAAAAGCCTTCAAGAATAAGCCTAAGAAGCTCAGGAGGCGCACGATCAGCATCATCAATCAGCAACACCATGCGCTGACCTTTAGCAACCCGGCCTTCCGACCAACGGAAAAATCGATACACAGCTTCGCGCGGATTTTCATCAGTGTTGGAGCCGGAACGAGCAACTTGCCGAAGGTCCCTTGCCAGCGCATTAGAGCTGGTCATGGCCGCAGCCGAAAGCCGATGGAAGCCCAACCGTGATGACTCGCTGCGCATCAACTCCGTTAGCAATCGACTCTTGCCAGACCCCGGCCCACCTGTGAGCAGCAGCGCCATATCGCCAAACCCACATAGGTGACGAAGTGCCTCTAGTGCGTGATGGCGCATACCATCCGGAAAGAATGGCGTCTCCATTTCCAGCGGGTTATCTCTCAGACCGTATCGCTGCTGTAATCGGGGGAACAACCCTCCCCCGTCCAGACTGTTGAAGCTATCGTCAGTCACAAAAGATCCTTGCCGTTCAATGTTGCACGTCCTGCTCAGGTTTTCTGGTGGCAAAATGCGCTGAGCGTTGCCGAGAGATTTTCCTCAGTTGCTCGGGATGTTACTTCTGCTTTACCCACGGCCCGAAGCAACACAAGCCTTAGCAAGCCATCGACATTCTTCTTGTCGACAGCCATCAGGCTCATAAAATCCGCAGGTGTCATGTTAGCCGGAGGCGACTCTGGCAAGTTGGCCTTGCGAATAATGTGCAGGATACGGTCGTAATCGGCCGAACTTATCCAACCTTCCCGAGCGGACAAATCGGCCGCCATCATCATCCCGGTACCAACGGCCTCTCCATGAAGCCAGTTGCCATAACCAGCGAAGGTTTCGATAGCGTGGCCAAATGTATGCCCCAGGTTCAGCGTTGCCCTGAGCCCGTCTTCCTTCTCATCTTGAGCGACAACATCTGCCTTGCAGGCGCACGAACGGAATATGGCTTCAGCCAAGGCTTCGCTATCAAAACCCACAAGTTTATCCATTGCCTGTTCCAGCCAATCAAGAAAAGCTGTATCGCGAATCAAGCCGTACTTGATGACCTCTGCGAGCCCCGCAGATACCTCTCTCGGTGGCAAACTGTGAAGCGTATTCGTATCAATTAAAACGGCTTCTGGCTGATGGAAGGCGCCAACCATGTTTTTCCCGAGCGGGTGGTTAATGCCGGTTTTTCCGCCCACAGACGAGTCAACTTGTGACAAAAGCGTCGTCGGAATTTGTATGAACGGCACGCCACGCTGGTAGGAAGCAGCAGCAAACCCCGTCATATCGCCAACAACACCCCCGCCCAAAGCAACGAGAGTGGTTTTTCGGGTATGCTGCTTCTCCAGCAAAGCATCAAAAATCAGGTTCAGTGTTTGCCAATCCTTGTGCTTTTCGCCGTCGGGGAGTACGACTACATCAACCGTCTTGTCGGGAAAGCAAGCTTTTGCTTGCTCCAGATACAATGGCGCAACCACATCATTGGTCACAATCATTACCTGTGAGCCGCGAACGTAATTTGAGAGCTCATATTCACCGAGCACACCCTCGCCGATCACAATGGGGTAACTGCGCTCGCCCAACTCAACCTGGAGTGTGTGAAGCAGTTTATACATGGTTGCGCCCGTCCTTTCGTACTTGTCTTTGTTGTCTCGGTGTTTTGGGGTTTATGCGATTAACCAGTTGGCGCACTACAAGTCGTGGGCTCTTGCGGTCTGTATGCATGATAATATCGGCAAGCTCGGTATACAGGGGATCTCGAACGGCAAACAGCCGCCGTAAGACGCCTTCTGGGTCATCGTTCTGGAGCAGGGGGCGGTTCCGGTCTTTCCGGGTACGCTCTACCTGCTGCTCTATGGATGTTCTCAGGTAAACGACCACCGAATGTTTCTTTAAAAGCGCGTGATTTTCAGTACGCATGACCGCGCCACCACCGGTTGCCAAAACAGTTTCAGGCTCAGTGGACAGCTCGTCCAACATCGCTGTTTCACGCTGCCGGAACCCTTCTTCGCCCTCTACGTCGAATATCCAGGGGATGTTTGCACCACAACGCTCTTCAATGATCCGGTCAGAATCCAGAAACCTATACCCCAACTCCCGGGCTAGCATCCGACCAATCGTACTTTTACCTGCGCCCATGGGGCCAACCAGAACTACGCGTTTGGGCAAAGACATAACTTCCGCTCAATAGTATTCAGGCGGGTGAGAATATCACAGGGCCGAAGATTGCATAAGCTTCAGCGTTGATACAACAAACGATACAGACACAAAAAAGCCGCCGGTTTATCGCGGCGGCTTTTTTCCTGACACCTACTACTGGATCAGGTCGTTCTTAATGATCTTCGGTGTGATGAAGATCAATAGCTCACTGCGAAGCTCCACGACGTCAGAGCGCTTAAACAGGCGTCCCAGATAGGGAATATCGCCAAGGAACGGAGTCTTAGTAGTCTGAGTTATATTGGTAGACTCAAAAATACCACCCAGCACAACGGTTTCACCATTCGCCACCAGCACCTGTGTCGTTACAGAGTTGGTATTGATAGCAGGTCCGGCAGTCGTCTCCTCACCACGAGAGTCCTGATTTACCACAAGATCCATAATAATCTTGTCATCTGGCGTTATCTGCGGCGTCACTTCAAGCGATAGCACAGCCTCCTTAAAAGATACGCTAGTCGCACCGCTGCTTGCAGCTTCCTGATAAGGAATTTCCTGACCCGATTTGATTGAAGCAGTCTGGCGATCAGCTGTCACTACACGGGGCTGAGACACAATCTCGGCCTTGCCGTCACTCTCAAGCGCAGATAGCTCAAGATCTACCAAGAAATCATCGCTGCCAAAACCAATGGCAAACGAGGATGCGCCTTCATCGCTAACGCCGAGATCCACTGCAAGCGCTCCCGGGAAAGAAATGCCCGCAGAGCCACCAGCGGCAGCATCTCTCGCTTCACCGACCGTCCCAAGAGAACCGCCTACGGAAACGATGTTATTTCCACTCACGTTGTATGCCGCACCACCCCAACGAACACCAAGGCTTTCAGATACATTGTTCTGAGCACGCACGATACGAGCTTCGATTGAAACCTGTCGTACAGGAACGTCCCAGGTGGATACGAGGCGGCGGATTTCTTCCAGTTTGCCCGTTGTCTCGCGCACACTGATCGTGTTGGTACGCAAATCGGAGGAAACGAAACCGCGATCGGAAATCAGCTCCTTGTCGGCCTCGATCAGCGCTACGATATCAGCAGCCTTGGCATAGTTTACTTGCACTATATCTAGGCGAACGGGAGCCAACTCAGCAATTTGTTTGGTGGTTTCAAGTTCAAGTTTCTCGCGCGCAGCAATTTCATCTGCTGGAGCGACCAACAACACGTTACCAATCTGGCGCTTATCCAAACCTTTCGTCTTCAGGATAAGCTCAAGCGCTTGATCCCATGGAACGTTCTGGAGGCGCAAAGTGATGCTACCGCCGACAGTATCACTGGCAACCAGGTTCAAGCCCGTAAAGTCCGCTATCAACTGCAGTACGGAGCGTACTTCAATATCTTGGAAGTTGAGGGAAAGCTTCTCTCCGGAATATGGGAACTTCTCCTCGCGGCGGGATTCTGCCTCCTCTTCACTGAGCTTTTCAACGCTAACAGTAAACTGGCTACCGGACTGGTACGCAATGTAGTCGTAATTCCCTTCAGGCCGAATCTCAACCACGGCATTGCCATCTTGCACGAACGTATCAATGCGGCTGACAGGTGTTGCAAAGTCGGTCACATCCAAACGACGACGCAGGTCTGCCGGCACTGCAATGCCATTCATTGTAAGGCGAATTTTGCCGCCCAATTCTGACAAGTCTACCGGTGTTCGCGGGCTTCCAAGGTCTACAATAACTCGACCTTCACCCTTATTGCCCCGGCGGAAGTCAACACCAGCCAGCGTGTCTGGAGCAGACGCTGACTTCGACACAGTGGTCGTTCCGGAAGGACTGGCAGCAACCGAGCCTGAGCCTGCTCCGCCGCCGATTGTCATCACTAGCGAGTTGTTGTTCCGAACTGTCTCGTAGGGAGCAAGCTCAACCAAATTAAAAATCAGGCGAGTCCGGTCCTTTGTTTCGACGACTGTCATGCTTTGGGCATTGCCTGAGCCGAGCGGAACGCTCCGAGTATTCAACCCGCTGGTCGTGTCAGCCAAATCCACCGCTATCCGCGCCGGACGCTCAATGGTGTAACCCGACGGTTCGGGCGGCTCACCATCGAATTTAAGTGTCACTTCCAGACGCTCTCCCGGTAGCGACGAAAACGACACGTCTTCCAGCGTGACCGCACTGGCCAGGCCGGATAACAACCCAAAAGCAATTACGCTGACGTATACATTGAGTTTTCTGAACATCGCTAGCCTCGACCCCGAACTTTTTTGTACATGCATTTTTCTTTCAATTTTCATCCAACCGCTCCTTAACCCGCATCTTCGTCCAGTGTCAGAGAGCGAGGACGCTCTACCCAGCCACCCCGGCCATTGGGAACGATTTCGATAAGCTCTATACGGGTTTCACTAACGCCTATAACACGGCCGTAGTTCTGCCCCATGAAATTCCCGGTGCGGACCCTGTGTATGCCACCCGCATTATCCCGAATCAGTGCAAACAGGTTTCCTTTTTCGCCCTGAAGCGTACCCACCATACCCAGATCCTTGAGATCAAAGTTTTCGAGCACCTCTTTAGGGCGATCTAGGTCGGGCTCAATGTCGCTGATTGGTTTTTCGTCAATCATCGTAAGCTGAACATCCATCGGAGGTTCAAACGGAGCTCGCCTATCAGCTGCAGAGTAACTAAACGCCTCGTACGCATTGAACTCCGGCAATGGCTCTACGTGTCCCCGAGGCTTGGCTCGGGTGTCCGCCATGAACTTGTCCAGATCAGAAAAACCACTGCCCTGGGAGCAGGCTGTTAACAGTGATACCAGACACACACCCAGCCAGGCTTTTCCCGCATGCTTTGCTGCCATGCTCATTCTCCAGCCCGGTAGCGGTAGGTACGAGCAACAACCTGCATATCAAGTCGCTCGTTGTCTCCGCCAGTTGGTTTAATAGTTAAGTCATGCAAGGTCACAATCCTCGGCAAGCTCGCTACGCTGCTAACAAACGAGGCCAGCTCATGGTATGAGCCTGTAACCCGGATATTGATCGGCAATTCTGAGTAGAAGTCTCGCTTCTGCTCTGGCTGAAGCTTTACTTCCTGGAGAGCAAGGCCGCTACCTAGAGCGGTGTTGGTAATATCCTCCAGAAGGCCGGGCACTTCGGTTTCGCTTGGCAACTGCCGCACAAGCGCGCCGAATGTCTCTTCCATTTCAACCATCTGCGTTTTGAAAACCTCCAGATTGGCTACCTGATAAGCTTTCTCTTCATACTTTTTGCGTAAATCCTGCTCTGTCTTTTCGACCCTATCGAGCTGGACGTATTGGTCCTTGATAAAAAACCAGTACCCGCCACCCATTATCAGGCCAAAAACAATCAGAACAACAATCGCCTTGATCGGTGCAGGCCAAATGCCCGCGTTATTGATATCAAGATCATTGATATCAAACTCATTAAGGCTTTTTAGGGAGTCCGAGAGGCTCATTGTTTATCCTCCCCTTCAGGCTCAGGTGTTTGTTGCTTCACAGTCATAGTGAACTCGCTGTAGCCCGCGCGCTGGCCATCCGCTGAAGACACGTTAGACAGGTTCGGGCTTGTGAACCAATCGGACTCATCAAACTGACGCATCAGAGTTGAAACGCGACTGTTGGATTCAGCCATACCCACAATGCTCACCTGATCTCCAGATCTCTTCAAATCCGTGTAGTAGAGGCCATCAGGCAAGGTACGAACCAATTCATCAAAGGCACGGACGATAACCGGACGCTTACCTTGCAAATCCTGAATAACTTTCATACGGGCCAACAACTCGTCACGCTTGCGCTTGAGGCTATCAATCTCGCGAATCTGCTCATCTAGCTTCTTGGTAGCGGATTCGATATAAGCATTCCGAGACTGTTGGTACGCAATACTGCTATCAAGATCCGAACTCCACAGGAATGTGAGACCGGCGGCGATAATAGCGGTCCCCAGCACCATTACAACAAATTGCTTTTGCTTCTCTGCCCGGAGCTCTTCGCGCCAAGGCCTGAGGTTAATTCTTGCCATTAGTCGAAGCTCCTCATTGCCAGGCCACAGGCAATCATCAGCGAAGGAGCATCATTACTCAGCGCCGATGCATTGACCCGCGAGCCAACGGCCATTTCTGCAAAGGGATTCGCGACCAGTGTTGGTGTGCCTGTTTTCTCTTCCACCATTTCTGTCAGTCCTTGAATCGAAGCCGTGCCGCCAGCGAGCACCACATAATCCACCGCATTGTACTGGCTAGCTCCGAAGAAGAACTGAAGGGCGCGGGCTACCTGCTGAACGACCGCCTCCCGGAAGGGTGTAAGCACTTCGGAATCGTAGTCGTCCGGCAGACCGCCCTGCTTCTTGGCAAGCCCAGCTTCTTCAACCGAAAGTCCGTAACGGCGCTGTATCTCTTCGGTAAGCTGTTTGCCTCCAAAAATTTGCTCACGCGTATAAACGGTCTTGCCGTCAGCCAAAACGCTCAATGTGGTCATGGTGGCGCCAATGTCAACAATGGCGACGACCAAGTCTTCGCCTTGGTGATCAAGCTGGGATTCAATCAAAGCATAGGCACGCTCAAGTGCGTAGGCTTCAACATCCACAATCTTCGTGTTGAGCGAGGCTATCTCAAGTGCATCTTCACGGATGTCTACATTTTCTTTGCGGCAAGCTGCCAAAAGGACATCCACTTGATCCGGGTTCGTTTCCGAAGGACCTTGCACCTCGAAATCAATCGCTACCTCGTCGAGCGGATAAGGAATGTACTGATCTGCCTCCAAGGCAATCTGGTCTTCCATCTCGAATTCGTTGAGACCCCCATCCATCTGGATGAGTTTCGTTATCACCGCTGAGCCCGACACCGCCACCGCTACCTGCTTAACGCTGGTCCGGGACTTGGAAGCTACCCGTTTGAGAACCTCACCGACAGCCTCGACATCCGTGATATTTTTTTCCACGACTGCGTTAGCCGGCAATGGCTCAACGGCATAGCTCTCGACCTTGTAGCGGTCGCCCTGCTTCGACAGCTCAAGGAGTTTGACGGAGCTGGAGCTCACGTCGACACCTAATACTGCACTGGATTTCTTTCCGAACAATCCGAACACGCGCTCACCCTATACCTGGTTAGATGCACCCGGTTACATGTGTTATGTGTTTTTTATTTAAGAGAATTTCTTCATTATTCCGTTTACAATGCCTTCTCTCGTTCAGCTGAGAACAATTGCAACGGTGAAGCGACTCATCCTTCCTAAAGCAATTTCTCAAATGATAGACCTATATCCAACAGTTGTCAGAAAAAATGTCCCATTTGTTGCGTACATCTCGCCTTTTTGCCTGGTTATTTCTCACCGGAATGAGTGTCGCCGTTATCCTAGGCTCAGGCTTCTATCTTTACCTTCGCCCCGGCCTCCCCCCAGTCGAGCAACTTTTGGAGATAAAACTCCAGACGCCGCTGCGGGTGTACAGCAAAGACAACAGATTAATAGCAGAATTCGGTGAAAAGAGAAGGGCACCGATCACAATCGAACAGATCCCAACAGTTCAGTTACAAGCCTTTTTGGCGGCAGAAGACTCGCGATTTTACGAGCACTTCGGGGTCGACATCAAAGGCCTGGTGCGGGCTGCAATCGAACTGGTCTCTACCGGTTCGATCCAATCTGGCGGCAGCACCATCACAATGCAGGTTGCAAAAAATTACTTTTTGTCACGTGATCGGACCTTTATTCGCAAGTTCAACGAGATACTTCTTGCAGTTCAGATAGAGCGTGAACTGGAGAAAAGCCGAATTCTTGAGCTGTACCTAAACAAAATCTATTTAGGCAATCGCGCTTACGGCATCGCTGCTGCAGCTCAGGTTTATTACAACAAACCGGTTAGCGAACTCTCCCTCGCTCAAATGGCCATGCTGGCAGGCCTACCCAAGGCTCCGTCTGCCTACAACCCTCTCGCCAACCCTCAGCGCGCAATGCAGCGCAGGGACTGGATTCTGGGCCGAATGAAGGAGCTCCAGTACATTACTCCAGACGCCTATGACCTTGCCATTCAGGCACCGCTTACCGCCACATACAATGCCACAGAAGCGGAGGTAGATGCGGACTACGTTGCGGAAATGGCCAGAGCAGAAATGGTCAGACGCTTCGGAGAAGACGCTTACACCGATGGCTACACCGTTACCCTGACGGTAGACAGCAAAGAGCAGCAAACAGCAACCGACGCACTCAGGGACGGCTTAGAAGCCTACGATCGCAGACATGGGTTCAGGGGGGCCATAGGCAAAATTGACGATGAAACTCTGGCTGATGGAGACCTGTCCGGCGCAATGTTGAACTATCCACGAATAGAGTCCTTGATGCCTGCGGTTATTACGGCAGTTAATGATAAGGATAACGAAGCGCGCGCCTATGTCCGCCGCTTTGGATCGGCAGTAATGCCATTTGAATCTATGCAGTGGGCACGGCGTTATAAAACGGAAAATTTGACAGGCCCGAAGCCTGAAAAACCTTCAGACGTTGTCAACGTTGGTGATGTTGTCTACGTTCGGGTCGAGCAACTGCCAAAAGCCCCTGCTCTACCCGAGGAAGGCGAACCTTCAGAGACCCCAGCCACCGACATTGACCAACCGGTTAAAGTGTCACTTATGCAAGCCCCCAAAGCCGAGGGCGCCCTGATTTCTCTGGAGGCAAAAACCGGTGCCATTCAAGCTCTTGCCGGCGGTTACAGCTTTGGACAGAGCAAGTACAACCGGGCCATACAAGCCAAGCGGCAACCCGGCTCTACCTTTAAGCCGTTTCTGTATTTGACTGCACTGGAAAGCGGCATGACACCGGCAACCATCTACAACGACGCCCCGATCGTTTTTGACGACTCAGAGCTCGAAACCGCCTGGCGCCCACAAAATTCCTCAGGCCAATTTTACGGCCCCACGCCGCTTCGCGAGGCTCTGTATCGCTCGCGCAACCTTGTCTCCATCCGGCTCTTAAGGGATCTCGGCATCCCCAACACTCTGAACTACCTTAAACAACTCAAGGTCCCGACAGAGAATATGCCCAAAGATCTTTCCCTCTCCTTGGGCAGCGGACAACTCTCACCCATGGAGCTGGCTAGAGGGCTCGCTGTCATTGCAAACGGCGGATACGACGTAGAACCCTATCTGATCGACACAATTACAGATGTAAATGGCGAGGAAATATATCGGGCTCCAAGCATTATTCTTTGTGATCGCGACTGCGATAGCAATGAAACTAAAGCTAAGACCGAGACCAAAACCGCCAACGACGATGCGATTGCAGACGAAGACACACCCGCACTAACAGCAGAGAACACTCCTGAAACGCAGGTTATGCGGCGACTGGCGGACGAGCGTTCAGTTTATATCCTGCACTCAATGCTTAGGGACGTTGTGAAACGGGGCACCGGCCGCCGCGCTCTGGCGCTGGGGCGGGATGATATCGCAGGCAAGACAGGCACAACGAACGAACAAAGAGACACCTGGTTTGCCGGATTCAACCACAACATTGCCACGACGGTATGGGTAGGTTTTGATCAACCCGCCCCACTGGGCCGCAGAGAGTTCGGCGCAAGCACCGCACTACCCATCTGGATAGACTATATGAAAGTAGCTCTAGAGGGTGAGCCATCTGCTTTCATGCCACGCCCGAACGGTATCGTTAATATTCGAATCAACCCGGAAACCGGAAGGCGCGCAAGACCGGGTGAGGATGGCAGCTTCGAGATATTCAAAGAGGAAGATGCACCTGCACCTCTGGCAGAAGAAAATGAGAGATCAAACGGCACTCACGGTAACGGAGATGACCTCTCACGCCAAATATTCTGAACACCAAACACAAAAACAAGCACCCACAAAAAAACCGGCAGGATCACCGCCGGTTTTTTTGTGAGCTCATAACGCCATCAGTTAGATGATGTCATCCATGCTCTTCAGCGGGTAGTGCTCCGGGTAGCCTTTACCGGCAACACCGGAATCCACAGCAGCGCGAGCCACTGCCGCTGGAACAACTTCCAGCAAACGAACATCCATGGGCTTGGGAATGATGTACTCTTTACCAAACTCAAAGCTGTCGGCACCGTAAGCTTCGCAGATTTCCTGCGGCACAGGCTCTTTGGCCAACTCGCGGATTGCATTTACTGCAGCCACTTTCATCTCTTCGTTAATGCAGGTCGCGCGAACGTCGAGCGCACCACGGAAGATGAACGGGAAGCCAAGAACATTGTTAACCTGGTTCGGATAGTCAGAGCGGCCAGTCGCCATGATCAAGTCATCGCGAACCGAATGCGCAACCGCCGGGTCAATTTCCGGATCCGGGTTGGAGCATGCAAACACAACCGGGTTAGGCGCCATCTTCTTTAGCTGATCAGCGCTTAGCAGATCCGGACCTGACAGACCGAGGAATACATCAGCACCGTCAATTGCTTCGTCCAGAGTGCGCTTGTCAGTCTCGTTAGCAAACATCGCTTTGTACTGATTAAGATCATCGCGACCGGAGTGGATCACACCCTTGCGGTCAAGCATGAAGATGTTTTCAGAGCTGATACCGCAACTGATCAACAACTTCATACATGCGATTGCAGCGGCGCCCGCTCCCAGGCAAACCACTTTCGCGTCTTCAATCTTTTTGCCCTGAAGTTCAAGAGCATTGATCATGCCCGCCGCTGTAACAATTGCTGTGCCGTGCTGGTCATCGTGGAAGATGGGCACATTGCACTTCTCGATCAGCGCGCGCTCGATTTCGAAACATTCTGGCGCCTTGATATCTTCAAGGTTGATGCCGCCAAAGGTGTCAGCAATACGTTCAACAGTTTCAATGAACGCCTGCGGGCTTTCGGAATTGACCTCGATATCAAACACGTCAATCCCAGCAAAGCGCTTGAACAGTACGCCCTTGCCTTCCATTACCGGCTTGCTTGCCAGCGGACCTAGATTACCCAGACCAAGGATCGCAGTACCGTCGGAGATAACCGCCACAAGGTTGCCCTTGGCAGTGTACTTGTATGCGTTCTCCGGGTCCTTCGCGATCTCACGAACCGGCTCGGCAACACCCGGGCTATATGCCAAAGCGAGGTCGCGGGCGGTCGCAGTCGGCTTGGAGATTTCCACACTAATCTTTCCAGGCCGCGGCTTGGCGTGATATTCAAGGGCTGCTTCTTTCAGATCTTGAGACATTGCCACTGTTCCGTTTGTCACGTTTAAAGGTAATAAGCCTTCAGACGGCAAGTGCCTGCCTGAAGGAGCGCGACATTATGGCGCGCCCGCCCTCAAACGACAAGGGCAAACCGAACAAATTATGATCAGTCAATACGGCGAATTGCGTATAATCAAAATTAAGAGCTTATTTTTCTCCAGCACAAACGAAAAAAGCGCCCTCAGGCGCTTTTTTCAACTTTGCGGCAAGATCAGTCTTTCTTGCCACCAGCAATACGACCGCCAAACCGCTTCTGGAACTTATCGATACGACCGCCAGTATCCATAACCTTCTGCTTGCCAGTGTAAAACGGGTGACACTGGGAGCAAACATCTAGCTGCAGATCGTGACCGATAGTAGAGCGGGTCTTGATCACATTACCGCAGGAGCAGGTTGCAGTGATATCTTCGTACTTGGGGTGAATACCTTCTTTCATGGCGAACCTCTGTGGGTCATGCCGCCACCTGATCGCGGGACTCTTATTTGAGCTCTGGCGTCAGGCACCGCATGTTTGAATCAATGGAGAAGACGGGGCACAATCCATGCCCTGCCGCAAACAGACCGCGAATCTTACTTGCAATTATCTTGGCAGGCAAGCTTTGCAGGTGCATGAATCCTGCCCCATACGCATAAACCATTAAAGGATTACCCGGTGCCATCAACCGCCCGCATTGCGCTGAATCGGCCACTAAGAAGGCTCTTTGACTATAGTGTGCCAGAGGGCGTCACACTAGCACCCGGCCAGCGCGTAAAGATTCCTTTCGGGCGCCAGCAGGCAGTGGGCTTGGTGGTGGAAACAGATGTTGCACCGCCAGAAGGAATTACACTCAAACCCGTGCAAAGCGTTTTAGAAGAATGGCCAGCTCTGCCGAGCGAAACCTTCCAACTCTTGAGCTGGGCGAGCGACTATTACCAACACCCGCTCGGCGAGTGTTTGTTCACAGCACTGCCTCCCGCGCTACGCCGGGGCAGGCCAGCTCTCGAGAAAAGTGAGGATCGATGGCAAGCCTGCGGCAACGGCGCGATACTGCCCGCAACCGCTTATAAGCAAAAAAGCCTGTGGGACTGGGTAAGCCTGCATGTTCAGGGAGTAAAAGGCAGCGAGATCGTCAAAGCTGGCTTCACCCGCGCGCAATTGAAGGCTTTGCACGATAAAGACCTGCTCAAACCTGCAACAGCCCCAGATATAAGCTCCCAAAGCCAGCTTTATAAAGAAGAGATTACAGCGCCTACGTTATCTCCGGCACAAATGGCGGCAGCCTGCCAACTTCCATCGCCAGATGACGGCTTCAGCGCCACCCTCTTATATGGAATAACCGGTAGCGGCAAAACAGAGATTTACCTGCACTACCTAAAAGAGAACCTAACCGCAGATGGGCAAGCGCTGGTGTTGGTTCCCGAAATCAATCTAACTCCGCAAACCGTTGCCCGCTTCAAACGCTATTTTGGCGAACGCATTCTGGTATGGCACTCCGCCCTGAACGACAGCGAGCGCCTAAGCGTATGGCTTAAAATTCGCAACGGCGAACCCATAATACTGATCGGCACCCGATCAGCCGTTCTACTTCCATTTAAAGCACTAAAAACGCTGATCGTCGACGAAGAACACGACAGCTCATACAAACAAGGCGAGGGTTTTCGCTACTCCGGTAGGGATGTTGCCGTCTATCGCGCCCACTTAAACCAATGCCCGGTCATTCTTGGCTCAGCCACACCCTCGCTGGAGTCCTATCATAACGCCTTGAATGGCAAATACCGGCTTATCCGGCTAGAAGAACGCGCAGGTGCAGCGCTACCTCCATCGATCAGCTTGTTGGACATACGTAGCCGCCCTTTGGAGGGCGGGCTCTCCCGCCCTGCCTTGCAGGCACTCCAACAAACATTAGAAAAAGGCAATCAAGCACTTGTATTCGTCAATCGTCGCGGCTTTGCTCCTGTGATGATGTGTTTCGACTGCGGCCACATGGTCGAGTGCCCGCGCTGCGACACACGACTCACCTACCATCGGCGCGACCGAGCCATGCGGTGCCACCACTGCGACTATCAAACAGCAGCAACGGAGACTTGTCCGGCGTGCAAAAGCGAGGCCTTCAAGCCCGTCGGCCAAGGCACAGAGCAAACTGAGGATATCCTAGCCTCCAACTTCCCCACTACCCCTATCGTTCGAGTAGATCGCGACAGCACCCAGCGAAAGGGCAGCATTCAAACTATTCTGCAACAAGTGAATACCGGAGAGCCTTGCATCCTCGTTGGCACCCAGATGCTCGCTAAAGGCCACGACTTTCCGGATGTAACTTTGGTGGTTGTAATCAATGCGGATGGCGGACTTTTCAGCGTAGATTTTCGGGCGCCAGAGCAGCTGATACAAACATTGCTCCAAGTGAGCGGGCGAGCCGGGCGCGGAACGAAAGCCGGCAAAGTGGTTGTACAAACCTGCCATAGCGACCACCCTCTCCTCAGGGCACTGTGCAATGGCCGCTATCTAGCCATGGCCGACCAACTGCTTGCTGAACGCGAAACTGGGATGTTTCCACCCTTCCGCGCCATGGCAATCTTCCGGGCCGAGGCGGATACCATGGAACAAAGCCTACAGATATTGGATGGCATAAAGCGCCTCGCAAAGGCGCCCGGTATAGAAATTTGGGGGCCTCTGCCCGCGCTCATCGCACGACGAGCAGACAGGCACCGAGCGCAACTTGTTCTGAATACAGATAACCGGAAGCGTTTAAACAGTTTATTGAGTAGAATTTGCCAAACTCTCGAAGAGCAAAGAACCCCCAAAGGCGCAAAATGGATGATTGATGTGGACCCTCAGGAAACAGGCTAAGATGTGGACCCTCAGGAAACAGGCTAAATAGTGTGACCCAGTCCTCGGCGTTCAAACTGTTACATTCCTTTGCATAAAACTGTACTGCAAAGGATTGCCGTTGCGGATACTGTGCTATTATTTTTACGATACGCTTAAAATGCCAGCAACAATCTGAGGTTGCGATTCTCTCTTCATCTGTTCGTTCAGAGAGAAACGAACTGCCAAAGGAACGTGCTGTAAACGAGAACTGGAGATTATAAAATGTCAGGGAAATTCCTTGCGCGTGTGCTCGCTTTGTCGCTTGCACTTTTTTTAGTGGCCTGTGGCGGTGGCGACGATAGCTCTACGCCTCTAGCTGGAGGTGATGGTTCAGGAAATGGCGGAGGCACACCTGATGAGGTGGCCAACGTAGGATCAGTTCAGCTCTTGGCAAGCCCGGTTCAGATTGGCACGTCCTCAGGAGCCACATCGACCTTGACCGCTCTGGTTAAAGACCCGAATGGCATTTTGCTTCCGGGTGTACCTGTTCAATTTTCGGTCAATAATAATGGCACGCTGCGCGTGGACAACCCCACAACAGACGAATCCGGCACAGCAACCGCCATTCTGAGCACCTCGGACGACGCAAGAAACAGAACGAACACTGTCAGCGTTAGTGCAGGTGGCAAGAGCGACTCAGTGGAGATCACCATTTTGGGATCATCCATATCTATCGCAGGCCCCAGTGCCGTATCGTTGGGGGATTCTGTCAATTACAGAATCACTCTTAGTGACGGCAATGGAGATGGCATAAGCAACCAGAGCGTGACCGTTACGACTAACACCAGCACGGTCACATCATCTAATCTCACAACAAATGATGGCGTTGTAGATATTCAACTGAATGCTGAAACTAGCGGAGAAGACGTTATAACCGTATCGGCATTCTCTGGCGAAAGTAGAGTCGAGGCTACCAAAACCATCTCCATCTCGCCTGAGTCCTTCGTCTTCGCATCACCAGCGGCTGCAACTGAAATCAACTTGAACACACCACAAACGATTACGTTGAATTGGGAGTCTGACAACGTACCTGTTGACGGTCGCACCGTTCGTTTTAGCAGCACTCGAGGTACTCTGCAGCCAGCTGATGGTTTGGCAACCTTGTCAAACGGTCAGGCTTCCGTTCGCATTAGCTCAAACATCTCAGGCCCTACAACAATCACCGCAACAACCCTCGACTCAGGTTTGTCCACTGAGCGTACCTTCGAATTTGTGGCCGTCACTGCCAATGCAATTGACGTACAAGCAACAAAAACACAGCTCGATCTTGGTGAGACCACCGAAGTTCTGGCGGTAGTTCGAGATCAAAACAATAATCTGGTAAAAAATCAGCTAGTCAACTTTCAGATTATTGCCGACGGCAGTAGCGGTAACTTATCGTCGAGCACCGGATTGACCGACAGCCTAGGCCGCGTTTCTACCACCTATACAGCAGGGCAATCTATCAGTGCGCGGAACGGAGTTGTGATCCGAGCCTCAGCAGCTGACAACAGCAGCGTCGCTGGAACGCTCTCGATGACTGTAGCCCGAAGAGCCCTACGTGTCGTAATCGGAACAGGTAACTCGATTCAAGAGCCAGATGAAGCCAGCTACCTTAAAGAGTTTGTTGCCATAGTGACGGATGCAAATGGAGCGCCTGTAGAAAGCGCCGTCGTTGAGCTTAGCGTACTGCCAGTGGGCTACGCCAAAGGGCGCTGGATTGACGACACTTTTTCCAAGTTTTGGAGGCGAGTCATCACGAGCGTGCCATCAGGGAACCCACCCGAAGTGTCAGGCTTTTGTCCAAACGAGGATCTCAATAAAAACGGGATACTAGACTCAGGTGAAGACTTTAATCGCGACGGAATACTTACACCCACTAATCCGGCCACGACAACAGTATCCTCGCTGGTAACCCAATCAGACGGCTCTGGTCAGTTTTCAATAAAGTATCCCCAAAGCGTATGCGGCTGGGTTGAAACACAAATCACAGCAACCGTGCGAGTTGGCGGCACTGAAAGCATAGAAAATTATGACTTCTCACTAAGCTGCGCTGCCGATGACTTGATCATTGAGGACGGTGATCCCCCAGGTGGTCAAACAAGCCTTTATGGCACAGGCACAAGCTGCTTCGATACCAAGTAGCACCTGCTTAACAATGCGAGCCAAATCGGCTCGCATTGTTTTTCCCAGCCTTCTGACTCCATTGAGAATCCCTCATCTTTCCCCGATAATACGTCTCCCAAGATCCCACTCGGGACGCCCGTCGTCTCCAAACACTCCGAATCATCGAGTTAACTGAAAGTATGAAAGAGACAGTTTCCGATCTGCTCCAGTCCGCACTGGCCGCTCTTCAATCCGAGGGCAGGCTGCCAGCCGACCAGACCTATTCGCCGCAAGTAGGCAACACCAAAGATAAATCCCACGGTGACTACGCCTGCAACATTGCATTGGTTGCTGCAAAAACGGCGGGGTGCTCGCCCCGTAAACTGGCTGAGATGCTTATTGAGAAACTGCCCGAAAGCAGCGCCGTGGCGAAGGTAGAAATTGCAGGCCCCGGTTTTATCAATTTTTTCATGAGTACCGCCAGCGCCTTCGAGATCGTGAATACAATCTTGGATGAGGCTGGCGAATTTGGCCGCAACAACAGCGGCAAGAGCGAAAAAGTTCAGGTGGAATTTGTGTCCGCCAACCCCACCGGGCCGCTACATGTAGGCCACGGTCGAGGCGCTGCCATTGGCGATTGCCTAAGCCGTCTATTGGAGGCCAACGGCTACGAGGTTACCCGTGAGTTTTACTACAACGACGCGGGCGCCCAAATCAATAATCTGGCGCTCTCTGTGCAAGCTCGCGTTAAAGGACTAACACCCGAGGACGAGAACTGGCCGGAAGATGGCTATCGTGGCGACTACATCACTGATGTCGCCAAGGCATATCTGGCAGGTGATACCGTTACCGCTGACGACAGAGAAGTAACCGCTAGCGCCAACCCAGACGATCAGACTGCCATTCAGGAATTTGCGGTGGCGTATCTGCGCAGGGAGCAGGATTTAGACCTAAAGGCGTTTGGCGTCGAATTTGATGTGTATTTTCTGGAGTCGTCCCTGTACCAGGACGGCAAGGTAGAGGCTACGGTCAAGCGCCTTCAGGACAACGGCTACACCTATGAAGACGGTGGCGCCCTGTGGCTGAAAACCACAGAATTCGGTGATGACAAAGACCGGGTCATGCGTAAGAAAGACGGCGGCTACACCTACTTTTTGCCCGACGTAGCCTACCATCTGGACAAGTGGCAGCGCGGTTTCACCACCGTCATCAATGAACAGGGAGCGGATCACCACTCAACGGTTACCAGGGTTCGCGCCGGGTTGCAGGCCCTTAACGCTGGCATTCCGAAGGGCTGGCCGGATTACGTTCTGCACCAGATGGTGATGGTTACCCGTTCCGGACAGGAAGTAAAAATTTCCAAGCGCGCTGGCAGCTATGTCACCATTCGCGACTTAATCGATGAAGTTGGCCGGGATGCCACCCGCTTTTTCCTCGCGGCTCGGCGCGTTGACTCTCAGTTGACCTTCGATATCGATCTAGCGCGCTCACAGACCAATGAAAACCCTGTCTACTACATTCAGTATGCCCATGCCCGTATATGCAGCGTGTTACGGAAGCTGGCGACGGAAGGCGCTGAGCGCGGACTCAATGAATGCCTAGGCGACCTGTCTTTATTGGCGCTGGATGAGGAAAAAGAGCTAGCAAACCAGTTGGCGAAGTACCCTGAGCTGATCGCAAACTCCGCCGTCCAACGCGAGCCCCATCACCTCACGCACTATCTGAGGGATCTGGCAGGCCAATTCCATACTTATTACAACGCCCACAAGGTGCTTATTGAAGACACAGCACTGCGCGATGCCCGCATCAGCCTGTACCTCGCCGTGCGCCAAGTTATAGCCAACGGGCTTGACCTGCTGGGCGTAAGCGCACCGGAAGAGATGTAAGTAACAACCATGTCCCGAGACTATGCTCGCAAAAACCGCTCTGGCGCGTCCTCAGCTGCCACCAAGAAAAAGCCCGCTAAGGCTGCTCGGGCCCCTAAAAAGCGCACGAAGCCAGCAGCTCCCGCACACTCTCAGCGGGGAGGCTTGTCTTTGAAGTGGATTTTTTCTCTGGCAACCGTGGGTGGCTTTATTGGTTTTATTGTGTACCTGAACTCGGTCCCCCCAAGTGAAGGGCCAAGGCAGCCTGCAACTGCCGAAAAGTCAGCAAAAGCTCCGGCAAACAAGGCCGCTAAACAGGAAGAAAAAAAACCTGGCTTCCGATTCTATGAAATGCTTCCCGAATCGGAGGTTATCCCACAAAAAGTCGAGGAATACACGCCTGGCCCGGCCAAGCAAGACTTTGACTACTTGGTGCAGTCCGGCTCTTTTCGCAGCAAAGAAGACGCAGAGCGTCAGCGCGCACAGATTGCTTTTCAAGGTCTTAGAGCCGGGGTGCAGCGCATAGAACTTGATAGTGGGTCAGTCTGGTACCGGGTAAATGTGGGACCGTTCACATCACGCAGCCAAATGAGTTCGGCTATCGACAAGCTTGTTTCGATTAACATACAGCCGCTTATTCGGAAGGTTCCTAAGCAGGGTTGAGGTCGAGCCTGAATGATATGGAGTACGCGGGTTTCAGGCGAGGCTTCCTAAAACATGCTGTGAATACATCCATGTACGCTCGGCTCCGCCATCCATGGCTCCGCACGGTTTCAGGAAGCCTCGCCTGAAACCCGCCTCGCAGCTGTATTCGCGCCTAACGAAAACAACCTCTTGAATTCTCCGTTACCGCCTCCATAACTGCCCAATACCGATTTCTATCAGGCAATTGGAGCCCTAATGACTACCATACTTTCCGTCAGACGCGATGACGAAGTTGCCATGGGTGGCGACGGCCAGGTTTCTCTGGGAAACACAATGATGAAAGGCAACGCCCGCAAGGTGCGCCGCCTCTATAACGGGCAAGTTATCGCGGGTTTTGCAGGTGGTACTGCGGATGCATTTACTTTATTCGAGCGATTTGAGGCCCAGCTTGAGAAACACAACGGTAACCTCACAAGAGCAGCCGTAGAGCTCGCCAAAGATTGGCGTACAGACAGAGCACTGCGCAAGCTGGAAGCGCTTTTGGCAGTAGCAGACAAAACCGCTTCTCTGATCATCACAGGTAATGGTGATGTGATCGAGCCCGAACACGGGCTGATCGCTATTGGCTCAGGCGGTCCGTTTGCACAGGCCTCCGCTCGTGCGTTGCTCGAAAATACCGAACTTTCCGCCCAAGACATTGTGGAGAAAGGGCTGGAGATAGCGGCGGACATCTGTATTTACACAAATCATAACCGCACTATCGAACTGCTCTCTAACGTAGCACCCTCCAAAACGACTGATCCGGAGTAACCATGTCTGCAATGACTCCCCGTGAAATTGTTCACGAACTCAACAAACACATCGTGGGTCAGCAAGAGGCCAAGCGAGCCGTGGCGATCGCTCTGAGAAACCGCTGGCGCAGGATGCAACTGGACAGCACTCTTCGTGATGAGGTCACACCCAAAAACATCCTGATGATTGGCCCAACTGGTGTAGGTAAAACTGAAATTGCCCGCCGTCTAGCGAAACTGGCCGATGCGCCTTTCCTGAAAGTGGAGGCTACCAAATTTACCGAGGTGGGCTACGTAGGGCGCGATGTTGAATCAATTATTCGCGATCTAGCGGATATGGCCGTCAAAATGCTTCGCGTCAAAGAAATGAAGCGCCACGAAGAGCGAGCGCTAGATGCAGCGGAAGAGCGCATTCTTGATGCCCTACTGCCGCCCCCTAGAAGTTTCAATGAAGACAGCCAAGCCCCCTCTGAGGACTCATCCACCCGGCAAATGTTCCGGAAGAAGCTGAGGGAGGGTGAACTTGATGACAAGGAAATCGAGATTAACCTCCGCAACCCAAGCGCTGGCGTGGAGATCATGGCTCCCCCGGGCATGGAGGAAATGACCAATCAGTTGCAGAGCATGTTCTCTAACATGGCAGCTGATAAATCCAAGCCTCGCAAGATGAAAGTGGCAGATGCCCTGAAGCGGGTAAAGGAAGAAGAAGCTGCCAAGCTGGTTAATGAAGAATCAATCAAGCATAAAGCTATTCTTGCCGTGGAACAGAATGGCATTGTATTTCTTGACGAAATTGACAAAGTGGCCAAGCGTTCGGAAAACACCTCATCCGATGTGTCCCGGGAAGGTGTTCAGAGAGACCTACTGCCACTAATTGAAGGCAGCACGGTGAGCACAAAATACGGCTCTGTTCGCACCGATCACATCTTATTTATTGCCTCTGGAGCCTTCCACCTGTCCAAACCATCGGATCTGATTCCAGAGTTGCAGGGCCGATTACCGATTCGTGTCGAACTGCAGGCACTGAGCCCGGATGACTTCAAGCGCATTCTCACCGAGCCGGATGCATCGCTGGTTCAGCAGTATGAGGCGCTGATGAATACGGAAGGGGTTAAACTAACCTTCAGTGAAGAAGCCATTGCTCGCATCGCAGAGATCGCCTGGAAGGTAAACGAGACCACAGAGAATATCGGTGCCCGGCGTCTTCATACGGTATTGGAGCGGCTGCTCGAAAGCCTGTCATTTGATGCAGGAGATGGCGTAACCGATGCCTTTGAAGTCACTGCCGATTACGTGAATGAAAAGCTTGGAGATCTATCGGAAGACGAAGATCTGAGCCGCTATATTCTTTGACCCGGCAATTTAGTTTGAAAGCCCTTGGCTCAGGCATGCTTTGTGCGCCTGAGCCAAGGATTTATTCAGCTTTCGAAAACAAATGGGTGACGTTTTCCAACCCGGTCGCCAACTTGCCTTTCCCCGTTGCTTTTTTCTTTCTGCTCTTTGCCACATACAGCGGAAGCATTTCACCGTAAAGGCTGGTGCTGATGGTTCGCTGTTCATCCTCCAAACGATCTCGCCTTAGCTTTATTCCGTACTTCGCCAGCTTTGGCTCAAGCTCGTCAGCGCGGCTACGCAGATCACTTCGAGTCATTTGATAAGCGTGCTCACATACCATCCGGCGTGACTGAAAACTGAATACGTTAGAGAAAAACAGCTTGGCGTCGTCCCGGGTTGGCTCGAAAAGGAGAATATCCTTGTTCGGATAATCCGTGGCGTAATGAGCAATGCCCGACTGCATACGGGAGTAAACCATAGTGCGGAACATCTGCGACAGCAGGTTTGGCATACCCGAACGGGTTAAATCCCCGGGTGCCATGGTGCCCGCTCGCACGGCCGCGCTGGCATCGATGGGCACCTGAGGGTTGACGGCAAAAACCAAGTCGGCGCCATCTTCAAACGCAACCGACGCATGCAAACCTTTGCGCAGGGTTCCGTCTACATAATACCGGCCATCTATGTCCACCGGCACATACAAGCCCGGAGACGCCGTGCTTGCTTGAATGGCTTTGGATATGGGCACATGATCAAACCCGGGAGCACCAAAGCACACCGCCTCGCTGCTCTCAACGTCGGCTGCCACGATATACAGGCTACGCTTCAACTGCCGGAAGTCGTTCGAGCGCCCCAGCATAGAAAAAGCCCGCTTGAGATAATCGTGTAAGCCTTGGTTATCGAATAGCCCCGCGGGCGCCGCCTGAGCCAGTATGGTGAAGGCTTCCAGCAGGCTCTGGTCATAGGGATTGGTAACAAAGCGACGAACAGCTGTTGTGAGCAAACCCGGAACCGCAAGCAGCCGCCCTGCCATTTCCTTAAGCGCCGGACGATAGAAGACATCCGGGTGAAAAGGATGAACCTCGGCCTCATTGCGGACAAAAATCCGGCACAATTGCGCGGTGGTCATCTGGTTCGCAAGGTTTGCAGCAACAAACGAGCCGGAGTTAACACCTACGTATACATCAAGGTTGTTGAAATCCAGCCCATCCAAGGCTTCATCCAGCGCCCGGAGCGCGCCAATTTCATAAATACCGCCTAATGGACCGCCACCGCCGAGCGCGAGCCCGATACGTGACGCAGGTTTCATTTCGGTTGGCTTTCTCATCGCCTTTCCTTTTCCGGATAAATAGCCAGATCAGATATTCTGGACTGTCTTACTCACAAAGTAGCAATCCGGTTTAGAGCACGCACCCTAGATTTAAAGGGCGGCACAATACGACACCACCTAGGAGGCTGACTGCCCAGCAAGAGCCGCTGTTGTGGATATACTGGGCCGGAGGTAACGGCCAAAGCCTGCATTGCGTAGCGCAAGATCCACACAGCTCTTAATAACGTGAGGCGAGTCCAGCAATAGCACGTCTTTCAATAACTTTACCGCCCACTCCCGGCTGACACTGCGAATGACGGATTTTACTTTTGGCAGGCTGGCCGCGTTCATGGAAAGTGAGTCGTAGCCCATGGCCATCAGCAGCAACGCGCCGCCGGGGTCTCCCGCCAGCTCACCACAAATGCCCACCGGCTTACCGACCGCATGGGCATCTTGAGCAATTCGCACAAGAGCCTGCAAAACGGCAGGATGGTATGAGTGGTAAAGCTGTGCCACCCGGGGGTTGTTGCGATCTACTGCAAGCAGGTATTGGGTCAGATCGTTAGAGCCGACCGAAAGAAAATCAACACGATCCGCCAACTCGCGCACCTGATATACAGCAGCCGGTATTTCCACCATTACACCCACTTTGGGCATATGGATATCAAAACCCTCTTCCCGTACCTCGTGGTAAACCCGGTAAATCAGGTGCAGGGATTCCTCAACCTCGGAGATGTTGCTGACCATGGGCAACATAACTTGAAGATTGTTCAGGCCTTCACTGGCCTTGAGCATAGCCCGTACCTGAACAAGAAAAATTTCCGGATGATCTAAGGTTACCCGGATACCGCGCCACCCAAGAAACGGGTTCTCTTCCTCGATAGGGAAATAGGTCAGGGCTTTGTCACCACCGATATCGAGAGTGCGCATAGTCACAGGGTTAGGCGCAAAGGCTTCCAGCTGCTCGCGGTAATACTGCCGCTGCTCCTGCTCCGACGGGAAGCGGTCTTTAATCATAAAGGGCACTTCAGTGCGGTATAGACCTATGCCTTCTGCGCCGTGAGACAGGGAGCGCACCACATCGGTCATCAAGCCGGTGTTCACCAGCAAGGGAACACGGTGGCCGTCCGTTGTAATGCATGGCTTGTCTCGAAGCGCTTCCAGACCGCGGTCCAGCTCGTCCTCTTCTTCACAAATAGCCTGAAAAAACGCCCTGAGATCTGACGAAGGCGAAGCAAAAATCTGCCCCTCAAAGCCATCAACAACCAGCTCCTTGCCATCGAGCTGATTGACCGGAATATCCACCAGCCCCATAACCGTCGGCACGCCCATAGCACGGGCCAGAATGGCGACATGGGAATTACTGGAGCCTTTGACCGAAACCAAGCCGACTAACTGCCCCCGGGGCACTTCTCCAAGCATGGCCGGTGTCAGCTCTTCACTGACCAGTACCGTACGTTCAGGGTAGGTCAAATCCTCCTGCTCACCTTCCTGCAAATACGCAAGCAGGCGACGACCAAGATCACGGATATCAACAGCCCTTTCCCGGAGGTAGTGGTCGTCCATCATTTCAAAGTGGCGAACGTAATGCTGAACCACCTGTTTGAGAGCACCTTGGGCCCAGATACCTTCACGGATTCGGCTATTGACCTCACCAGGCAAGGCCTCGTCACTTAGCATGCGCAGGTATACGTCAAACAGCGCCAACTCTTCCGGGCGCAAGGTTGATGTCAGCCGCTGAGCAACCTGTTCAATGTCTGCACAAACCGCTTGTACCGCCGACCGGAATAACTCCAACTCCTGATCAATATCCTCCGCTGGCCTGTCAGGAACCACATCTAGATCAGCCGCTGGATAAACCACAACACCATGGCCTATCGCCACACCAGGCGCGCCGGGAACACCATTAAAGCTCACATCGCGGGCTTCTTCACCGGTCAGTGAGAGACCGCTGATAGCACCCGTTGCTTCACTGTGGGCAATAACGCCCGCAAGCTGGGCCGAGACCGTCACCAGAAATGCCTCTTCACCTTCATCGAAGCATCGGGAACTCTCCCTCTGCTGCACAACCAAAACGCCAAGCACACGGCGATGGTGAATGATGGGAACCCCGAGAAACGAGCGGAAACGTTCTTCGCCGGTTTCGGGAAAGTAACGGTAGCGTGGGTGAGACGGGGCGTCTTCCAGATTGATCGGCTCTTCTCTCGAACCCACTAAACCCACAAGCCCCTCTGAGTGGGCGAGGCTTACCTTACCCACGGCTTTCAGATACAGGCCTTCGGTTGCCATCAAAATATAGCGATTGGACGCTGGATCCAGCAAGTAAACAGAACAGACCTCGGTGTTCATGGCTTTTTGCACCCGCGACACGATAATACCCAGCGCTTCCGAAAGATCTCGGGCACTGTTTACCTCTTGTACAAGACTTCGCAGAATGCTCAGCATGGGCGTGTTAGTCCGTCATTTCGCTTGATCCTTTAAACGCCGGTTATGCTCGCTCCTGTGCCACTGCTCCATGTTATAGAACAGCCTTGGTGCGAGCTCTCTCAGCGCACGTCGATATACTTCACGCTTGAAAGAAACCACCTGCCCCAACGGATACCAGTAACTTACCCACTGCCAGCCGTCGAACTCAGGTGACTCCGTACCGTCAACGCGCACTCGCGCATCGGGTGATAACATCCTCAGCAGGAACCATTTCTGTTTTTGGCCCACGCAGACGGGGTGCGAGTTGTGCCGTACCATTCTTCGGGGAAGGCGATACCTTAGCCAGCCCCGGGTACAACTGATGATTTCGACATCATTGGCGCTTAAGCCAATTTCCTCTCCAAGCTCCCGGTACAGTGCTTCTTCCGGCGTCTCTTCATAATGGATACCGCCTTGGGGAAACTGCCAAGAGTCCTGCCCTATTCGCCTTGCCCAGAGAACTTCTCCCTGATGGTTGGCCAGAATGATTCCGACGTTGGGTCTGAAACCGTCTGAATCGATCACGGCACAGTCCTCTTAATAAAGTCGGCAGACCGGTCAAATATTTGCCGGTCGGATTTTTCCAAGTTGCGCTCATTCTTACAGAATCCCAACACTTCGGCAAACGCAGCTGTACTATAGCTGCCGTGATAAGATACGGGTTTTGACTCGCCTGTTTCCTTGGAGGTAATCGCTTGACGCTCGCAATTTTTGATCTCGACAACACTCTGCTGGCTGGTGACAGCGATCATGCTTGGGGTGAGTTTTTGGTAGAGGAAGGTATTGTTGATGCCGAAGTCTATCGCAAGGCTAATGACCGCTTTTATGAAGAATACCTGAATGGCGGGCTCGATATACTGAGCTATCTAAGATTCGCGCTTCAGCCCCTGTCAATTCACAGCATGGATGAGCTTTTGGACTGGCGGGGCAGGTTTATGGAAAAAAAAGTGCGCCCAATGCTGCAGCAAAAGGCCCGCAAACTTTTAGACAGCCACCGCGAGCGCGGCCATACCCTCATGATTATCACCGCCACCAACCGCTTTGTGACCGAACCGATTGCCGACGTGTTGGGCATTGACCATCTTATCGCCACTGAACCCGAGATGGTCAACGGCCGCTACACCGGCGAAATTGCTGGCACCCCGAGCTTTCAAGAAGGCAAAGTGACCCGTTTAGACGACTGGCTGGTTGCTACAGGTGAAAACTTGAACGGCGCCTGGTTTTACAGCGATTCACACAATGACTTGCCGTTGCTTGAGAAGGTGGATAATCCGGTGGCGGTTGACCCGGATCCGAAACTTGAGGCGTTCGCCAAAAACAAAGGTTGGCGTGTTATGACTCTCCGCGATTGAACTCCCGCTGAAGAGACTCTGAGCCCGCTCTCTCTCCGGGAGCGGGCTCAGAGTTGATGCTACATAAAGCCGGTCAGGGACCGTACAAAGCAGGATTTAATGTAGTCCGTTTCGGGAATCCCTGGAATAATCGGATGATCTGGCGCTTGATGCCCCTGCTCCAGAAGCTGCACAAAGCGATCAATTTTTCGCCCGCTGCCCCGAATGATATCCACCAACTTCTCCTGAGAGAGATGCATGGAGCAAGAAGCAGACACAAGAATTCCGTCCCGATCTAGCAGCCGCAAGCCAAGCTGGTTTAAGCGCGCATAGGCTTGCTCTCCGGCTTTCTGGTCACGACGGCGGGGAATAAAGGCAGGTGGATCCAGCACGACGATGTCGTACTTCTCCTTTTCTTCCGCCAGCGCTTTCAAGGCATCAAACGCATCGCCCTCAATGGTTTCTACGTTATCCAAACCGTTTAGCTTTGCATTGTGGTGCACCGAATCAACCGCGGCTGCAGAGCTATCCACACAGGTAACCTGTGTTGCACCTGCACAGGCGGCTTGAATACCCCAGCCACCCACGTAGCTGAATACGTCCAGCACCCGCTTGCCCGGTGCATAAGCCTGAAGACGCTGGCGATTCATGCGGTGATCGTAAAACCAACCTGTCTTCTGGCCGCCTTCAAGCGGCACCTCAAATCGAACGCCGTTTTCTTCCACTTCAAGCAGCGTCGCTTCCGGGCCATGGGCCTGCTCAACATAGGTGTCCAACCCCTCAACGCTACGCATCTTGCCGTCGTTTTTGAGAATGATGGCCTTAGGATGCGTCAGGCGTTGAACCGCCCGAACGATGGATTCCTTCATCTGCTCCATGCCAGCTGTGGAGATCTGCACCACCACCGTATCGCCAAAGCGATCCACTACCAGCCCAGACAAGCCGTCGCTATCGCCAAATACCCAACGATAGAAGGGTTTATCGAATAATCTGTCGCGCAACGCCAGCGCCGTTTCCATCCGCTGGGTTAATCGGTTTGGTGTCATGCCTTGTGCCGCATCGCGGCTAATCAGGCGGCCACAAATAAGAGCGTGGGGGTTTACGAAAACGACCCCGAGTGGTTTGTCATTGGAAGCCCGCAGCTCGGCCTGTGTGCCTGCTTCAAACTGCGTTAGCGGTGAGCGCTGAATATCCACTTCGTTGCTGTAAACCCAAAGGTGGCCGGCCCGAAGCCTGCGCTCGGCGCCTTTGCGTAGATATAAAACAGGGAAATTCATTGCTGCCACCTAGGGTAGAGAAAAATAGGGCGGGAATTATACATGAAGCCCAAGCGGACGCACTCAAGCTCGGGGGAACCGTCGGGCAAGGCTTTCCAAAACTGTGCGGAGCCATGGGTGGAGTGCGAAGCACTTCACGGGCAAGCCATGGACGGCTTGCCCAGGACCTTTAGCGCGACGCAGGAGCAATAAGCGCTAAAGGGCGGAGCCAAGCGTACATGGACGTATTCACAGCGTGTTTTGGAAAGCCTTGCCCGACGGTTCCTACTCGGTTTACTCGGTAGCCGCTACATGCTCAGCATAGGCATCGGCATCCATCAGTCCATCAAGCTCACCCTTGTCAGCAAGCTTTACTTTAAACATCCAGCCATCACCGTAGGGGTCTTCGTTAACCTTCTCCGGCTCATCCTCAAGAGACTCGTTGATCTCAACAACCTCACCGGTTACCGGGCTGAACACGTCAGATGCAGATTTCACAGATTCGGCAACGCCGGCTTCTTCGCCGCCGGTAACGGTATCGCCCACGTCCGGAACGCCGATGTACACCACATCGCCCAACTGCTCCTGAGCAAAGTCGGTAATGCCTACTGTGGCAGTGCCGTCGGCGTCTACGCGCACCCACTGATGGGTTTCAATGTATTTCAGATCGGGAGGTGTTTCGCTCATAAGGGTAATTCCTGACAAATTTTTTGGGCAGTGTAACCGAAACCTTAGCGCCAGCGAACCTCTCTCGCCAGCTTCATGAAGGAATCCATGTATTGCACCCCCACATCGCGCTCACGGCGGCCCAGAAATATTTGTTTGGCGATGCCGTCCTTACCCAGTTTTACCGGAACTATGCCCAGTCGGTCGCTGTATTCGGTTACCAGCCAGCGGGGCAAGGCTGCCACCCCACGCCCTGCAGCGACCATTTGCAGCATAATGTCGGTGGTTTCAATGGTTTTGTGGCGCGCTGGGCGCATGTTTGCGGGCACCAGTAGATAATTGAACACGTCCAACCGCTCAATGGCTACAGGATAGGTGATCAGAGTTTCTGGTTCGAGATCGGCAGCCTCTGCCCAAGGCTTGCCAGCAAGAGCATGATTGGCCGAAACCACCAGCACCTGTTCGTAATCAAACACTGGCTCGAACACCAAGCCCGGCCTGTGTAATGGATCGGGGGTGACGAGCATATCGATATCGTGACCAAACAGCGCGCCAATTCCGCCGAACTGAAATTTCTGTTTTACGTCCACATCCACCGATGGCCACTGTTTAAGGTAGGGGCCTACAACCTTCAACAACCATTGATAACAAGGGTGGCACTCCATGCCGATACGAAGTGTACCCGCCTGCCCTTTGGCAAACTGGCCGATCAGCATTTCCGCGTGTTCAAACTGTGGTATCAGGCGGTTGGCTAGAGCCAACAGGTGGTTGCCAGCCTGAGTCAGGCGTAGCTGCCGCCCTTCCCGAAGCCAAATTGGGGTTCCCAGCTGTTGCTCCAGCTTACGGACAGAGTGGCTCAGTGCGGACTGAGTGAGGTGAAGGCGATTCGCTGCTGCTGTTAAGGAACCCTCCGCTTCCACAGCTCGAAGAACTTCCAAGTGATGACGCTCAATCATTTCCCAACCCATGAATAGAATTAATGCAACCCTGAAATAATACCATTATTTTTCATCAAAATTTAAAGCTAACCTGACAACTCCTATCAACAGCCCATTAAACACTGAATCAGGAGTTCGGAATGACGACGACACACAACCTCGGCTACCCGCGCATCGGCGCCCGTCGGGAGCTTAAATTTGCTTTGGAAGCACTCTGGCACGGCAAGTCTAGTGAACAAGCCCTGCAAGAAACGGCCGCAGGGTTGCGCGCACAGAACTGGCAAGAGCAGGCAAGCTTATCTCTGGCGCCTGCGGGCGACTTTTCGTTGTACGATCAGGTTCTGGACATGAGCGCCACTCTCGGTAACTTGCCCGAACGGGCCAGCGCCCAGACTGGCTCCGCACTGGACGCGTATTTTCGTGTTGCGCGGGGCCGCTCCCCCAACGATAGCGCATGCTGTAGCGTACATGCGGGGGAAATGACCAAATGGTTCGACACCAACTATCACTATATAGTGCCGGAGTTCGATGCAGGTACAAGCTTTAGCCTGAACGCTGATCGCATTCTGGAGCAACTCGCCGAAGCCCGAGCACAAGGCATCAACGCCAAACCGGTCATCATCGGGCCGGTCACCTATCTTTGGCTGGGCAAAGCCAAGGACGACTCCGATCGCCTGAACCTGCTGAACAAGCTGCTGCCAGTTTACACGGAACTGCTAACAAAGCTTGCTGAAGCCGGGGCCGAATGGGTTCAAATTGATGAGCCAGCACTGGTTACAGAGCTGGACGCTGACTGGCGCCATGCCTTCATCCTCGCCTACCACGAGCTGAAAACAGCGCCTGTAAAACTGCTGCTTACAACCTATTTCGGGGAACTCAGAGAAAACCTGCAACTGGCTTGCGAACTGCCGGTAGCGGGCATTCATTTGGATGCTATCAGCGCACAAGGTGAAGTTGCACGACTGGCGGACTGGCTGCCAGCCCACAAGGTACTGTCTCTCGGTGTTATCAACGGACGTAACATTTGGAAAACCGACCTAAGCGCAACACTTGATTTGCTGGAACCCTTAAAAGAAAAGCTGGGAGAGCGGCTATGGCTCGCGCCTTCATGTTCCCTGCTGCATGTTCCCGTTGATCTAGAGAGTGAAACCACGCTGGATTCGGAGGTCCGTAACTGGTTGGCCTTTGCACGGCAGAAGCTGCAGGAGTTGAATACGCTGGCCAAAGCGCTGGGTGAAGGCCGTGAGTCGGTCGCGCAAGAGCTGAGCGCAAACCAAAAGGCCATCGCGAGCCGCCGCCAATCTTCGCGGGTTCACAACCCCGCGGTTTCAAAGGCATTGGCAGCCATTACGCCAGAGCACGGTCAGCGCAAGAGCCCATTCAGCGCTCGGACTAAGTTGCAGCAAGAGCGATTCCAGCTGCCAGCGTATCCAACCACAACCATTGGCTCATTCCCGCAGACCCCCGAGATACGCGAGGTTCGCAAAGAATTCCGCCAGGGAAACTTGAGCCAACAGGACTACACTGCGCGAATTCGCGAAGAAATTGCGTACTGCGTTGAGCAACAGGAAGCGCTTGGTCTGGATGTACTGGTGCATGGCGAAGCCGAGCGTAACGACATGGTGGAGTACTTTGGTGAGCAGTTGGAAGGCTATGTGTTCAGCCGCTTTGGTTGGGTACAGTCTTATGGCTCTAGATGCGTAAAACCACCGATTCTTTTCGGTGACATAAGCCGTCCCAAAGCCATGACTGTAGATTGGACCACCTACGCCCAATCACTGACGAGCAAGCCTATGAAGGGCATGCTAACCGGTCCGGTGACGATCCTGAACTGGTCCTTTGTGCGTGACGACCAGCCGCGTAAAGACACCTGCCTACAGCTGGCTTTAGCCGTACGTGAAGAAGTGCAGGATTTGGAAAAAGCTGGAGTAGGGATTATTCAAATTGACGAGGCGGCCCTGCGTGAAGGCCTGCCTTTGCGACAGTCAGATTGGAACAGCTATCTGGAATGGGCCATTGAATCCTTTCGCATCAGTGCCAACGGCGTGCAGGATAATACTCAGATTCACACCCATATGTGCTATTCCGAGTTCAACGACATTATTGACGCCATTGCTCGCATGGATGCGGACGTCATTACCATTGAAACATCACGGTCGGCCATGGAGCTTCTGGACGCGTTCAAAGGCTTCGAATATCCCAACGATATTGGCCCGGGCGTTTACGACATCCATTCGCCGAACATTCCGCAAGTCGAGCAAGTGACAGACTTGATGAAAAAGGCTGCCGAGCGGATTCCAGCAGAGCGGTTGTGGGTCAATCCGGATTGCGGTTTGAAAACGAGGCGCTGGGAAGAAGTGGTACCTGCGCTCAAGGCTATGGTCGCTGCCGCACAGCAACTGCGGGCGCAAAGCCAAGAGCGTAATACGGTGAAACAGGAGACTGTAGAAGCCGCTCAGTAACCGGAACTGGTCTGATCAAGCTCGAAGTCGAAGTCCAGAGCCCGGCATACTTCTGTTGAGAAGTTGCCGGAGCTTTGGAGCTCAAACCAGCGATACCCGGGCGCCAAGTCTTCTACGGAAAACTTGCTCGAGCCAGAAGTAAACTGAATACAGGTGGAAGGGCTAGCCAGTAGCTTCACACCGTTCCTCTGCTGTTCGTGGGTCTGGTGGATGTGTCCCCACAGCACAATCTTTACTTGCGGGAAGCGGTCCACTAACTGCCAGAAGTCTTCACGATTTTTAAGGCCAATATTGGCCATCCAATCGGTGCCAATATCAACAGGATGATGGTGTAGCGTGATAAGCGCTGGCATCTCCGGATGCTGCTCAAGCATCTCAGCCAAAAAATCCAGCTCGGATTCCGCCAATTCTCCGTGCACTTTGCCTGGAACCGATGAGTCCAGAAGAATAAACTGCCAACCACCTTGAATAATGTGACGACGATCTGCGCCGCAGCGCGCTGCAACGGCCCTCAGGCTCGCAACCTGATCATGATTTCCAGCAATCCATGCAGATTCGCAACGAAAAGCGCCAAGTCGATCAGCCAAAACCCGATAAGCTTCTTCCGAACCATCCTGAGCGAGGTCGCCCGTGGCTAGGATGAGATCCGGCTGCCCGTGGGATCTGAGTACCTCAGTTATAACGGCGTCCAGACTGTCGCGAGTGTTTACACCCAGCAATGCGCCATCAGCGTTCGCCATCAGGTGTGGATCGGTTAACTGCAGTACCCGAAGCGGTCGGGCGGTTTCCTTGGAAGTCATGATTCTTATCGGTCTGCTTGCTGTCATCCATTGAGGAACAGATTCATGGGCTACCACCTAACTCAGGCTCCCATGGCTCACATACAAGTGTACGTTGTCAGCTTCCGAATTTATCACTTGCGACTGGAACCGGCGTCACATTCTGGCTCAACGCCAGTAATTTATTGCCGTTTTTGCCAACTCTATGCGCCTTTACAAGTGTACGGTTTTACTTCAGTAGCGGGTAAGCCAGATTAATCAGCGCTCTTTCCCGCACTCTTCTCAGCATTCTCTCCGGCGCTATCTACGGCATTTTCAGCGCCGGTCCAGGCCGCATGCTCAAGAGGCAAGTGGCCGAACCGAAGGCAGTACTCCAACCAATCGGCAAGAAATCCGTTCACTTGAGTTTTTTCATCCGGGTGATGCATAAAACGATTGGGATAATCGTTGACTGGTGCGATTTGTGTATCACGATAGCAGCTAATAACCTCGGCCATCAGCGCATCGTGGTATACCCGAACCGTCATCTGTGGATTGTTAAGCCAGCGACCCTTGTTGTGGATCTGCTCAAGCAGGAGGGTTTCGGTATAACGGGCGGTTTGCAGCACTTGAATTCGAACGCGCCCTAGGTATTCGTTTTCTCGGTGCAGCTCGATTTCACATACGGGCTCATCGTCTACCCTCAGCTGGCGCAGTCGGTTAAGCCGATGGTAATTGCCCTCACACAAAGCGCCCAGTTGACGCAGGTCTGGCACGTAGCGCTTGGGTTTCATTGCCCATTCGTTCATAACTACCACCCTGCCCGCAACCTTGTACGGTTTAGCTCCAGCCATTGAAGGGCAATAATTGCAGCTGCGTTGTTGATGCGGCCATCGGTAATCATGGCGATGGCGTCGTCTGCAGAAACTACATGAGCTCGTATATCTTCGCTTTCCTCATCCAGACCAAACAAGCCCCCCGCAGACTCGGTACTTACTTTCCCGCAGTACAGGTAGACCATTTCCGTAGTGCCGCCCGGAGAGACCAAGTAATCGCAAATTTTTTCCAACTTGCTAAAGCTGAGACCCGCTTCTTCCTCAGCTTCTCTTTGGGCCACCTCTTCGCTTGTTTCGCCGTCTTCGTTCATTCCAGCGACCAGTTCCAGCAACCAAGGAGATTGCTCGCGCCCGAGTGCGCCGAGGCGAAATTGTTCAAGCAATACAACTTCGTCTCTTTCGGGGTCGTAGGGGAGTACGCAGGTGGCGTCGCCGCGAATGAAGAGTTCGCGGGTAAACTGCGGCATGCTTCGGCCATCAAAGCGCGGGTGTGTCAGCCATAGCTTGTCCATGCGGAAGAAGCCTTGAAAGACGGTTTCGCGCTTTTCGATTTTGACGTCGCTGGCTTTAAACTGGAACGGCTTTGTCATGCTTTGCTCTGTTTGACTTGGGTTTTGCACGATAGCCGGTTGGTGTTGTTTATTGCAAGCCTGCTTTGGGTGGGGCGGCTTGTGACAAGGGCGGCTTTCCAAAACACGCTGTGGATACATCCTTGTACGCTTGGCTACGCCATCCATGGCTCCGCACAGTTTTGGAAAGCCGCCCTTGTCACAACCGATTCAACACTGTGCTGTCCGCTCTTAAACAATCAACGAGATCAGCACCCATCAATCACTTTACGCTCTATTTTCCTTCGCGAATTCTGCGCTCGGTGGGAGGCCTGATTCAGGACTGTGCGGAGCCATGGATGGCGGAGCCCAAGCGACACACGGACGTGCCGCGAGGAGCGTGTCCTGAATCAGGCCTCCCACCGGGCGTGTACTCCGCACTCACATGCCTGCGAAACCAGTCTCAGACTTTGTCGTAAAGCTTACTTCCAGACTCCACGAATTCCCGAGACTTCTCTTTCATGCCAGCATCCACTGCTGAAATCTCGTCAATACCATGCTCAGCCGCATAGTCGCGAACTTCCTGGGAGATTTTCATGGAGCAGAATTTCGGGCCGCACATGGAGCAGAAGTGGGCCACTTTGGCGGAGTCTTTCGGCAGGGTTTCATCGTGGAAGGCTCGGGCGGTGTCTGGGTCGAGGCCGAGGTTGAATTGGTCTTCCCAACGGAATTCAAACCGGGCTTTGGAAAGGGCATTGTCGCGTATTTGGGCACCGGGGTGGCCTTTGGCCAAGTCAGCTGCGTGAGCGGCGATTTTGTAGGTGATGATGCCGGTTTTTACGTCGTCTTTGTTGGGCAGGCCCAAATGTTCTTTGGGAGTGACGTAGCAAAGCATGGCACAACCGAACCAGCCAATCATGGCAGCGCCAATGCCGGATGTGATGTGGTCGTAGCCCGGGGCTATGTCGGTAACCAAGGGGCCAAGCGTGTAGAAGGGGGCTTCGTCGCAACATTCCAACTGTTTGTCCATGTTCTCCTTTACTAGGTGCATGGGTACGTGGCCGGGGCCTTCGATCATGCATTGAACATCGTGTTTCCAAGCAATTTTTGTGAGCTCACCTAGGGTTTCCAGTTCGCCAAACTGGGCTGCGTCGTTGGCATCGGCTATGGAACCGGGGCGCAGACCGTCGCCGAGGCTGAAGGACACGTCGTAAGCTTTCATGATTTCGCAGATGTCTTCGAAATGCTCGTACAAAAAGCTTTCTTTGTGATGAGCCAAACACCACTTCGCCATGATGGAGCCGCCACGGGAAACAATGCCTGTGGTGCGCTTGGCGGTCATGGGTACGTGGTGCAAGCGCACGCCGGCGTGGATGGTGAAGTAGTCAACGCCCTGCTCTGCTTGCTCGATTAAGGTGTCTCTAAAGATCTCCCAAGTGAGGTCTTCGGCAACGCCGCCTACTTTTTCCAGAGCCTGATAGATGGGTACTGTGCCAATGGGAACCGGTGAGTTTCGAATCAGCCATTCACGGGTTTCGTGAATGTTCTTGCCGGTGGAGAGATCCATGATGGTGTCGGAGCCCCAGCGTATGCCCCATGTGAGCTTTTCCACTTCTTCCTCGATTGATGAGGTAACCGCTGAGTTGCCGATGTTGCCGTTGATTTTCACCAGAAAATTGCGGCCGATGATCATGGGCTCGGATTCGGGATGGTTGATGTTGGCCGGGATAATCGCCCTACCTCGAGCAACTTCACTGCGCACAAACTCGGGGGTGATTTCCTTTGGAATGCTGGCGCCGAAGGATTGGCCGGGATGTTGATCATCTGCCAAGCCCTGCTCCCGAGCTTCCTGTAGTTTCATGTTTTCGCGAATCGCGATGTATTCCATCTCCGGTGTAATAATGCCTTTGCGGGCGTAATGCATCTGGGTAACGTTCTTACCTTCAAGCGCCCGCAGTGGTTTGCGCTCATCCATGAAACGAAGCGGATCAAGCTGTGGGTCTTTCATGCGACGGCGGGTATATTCAGAGGTGTAATCTGGCAAGGGTGCAGTGTCTTCACGCTCTGCTATCCAGGCGGCACGGATGGCGGGAAGGCCTTTGCGAAGGTCGATGGTCGCGTTTGGGTCACTGTAAATACCCGAGGTGTCATACACCATTACCGGCGGGTTCTTTTCCCCGCCCATTTCCGTGGGTGTGTCCTGCACGGTGATTTCCCGCATAGGCACACGTAGATCGGAACGACTACCCTGTACGTATATTTTGCGCGATCCTGGCAACGGCTGTATCGCGGCGGAATCTACGCGGGCGGAATCACTGAGGTAAGTTGGTAGATCTGTCATCATTCGCTCCCGGAACATTGTTTTGGTATTCGGGTCGCGCATGACGGAGAGAGTAGCTCTGCCTTTGTTTCGCAGGCGGCGCTGGCTCTTCGATGGTCTGGTCTCAATCCCTACGCCGGTATTATCCGGATCAGGTCGCGGGTTCTGCGTTGCAATCTCAGCCGGTGGCCTAAACACGTTAGGCCGCCAGCACCCCGTCAAGACGCGAGTCTGTAATGCATAGCACGCAAAGTGAGTGCTGTTTGCAAGTGTAGAGCTGAGCGCAATTATTGTCCATAATGACCGGTCTGTTTAGGCCGGTACGACTTTCCATGCCATTACTGATGCCAGATCCATAATATCTGTAGATATCCGGCATCCCTGTTGAGCGCCTCGAAAGGGCGCAGACGCGCACATGTACTCAGGAGTAACAATGAAAAAACGATTGCTTTCCGGACTTGTTGGCCTCTTGGCGGCACAGCCCGCCCTTTCCTTGGATCTGGTAGAGACCTACGAGAAAGCACTCTCCTACGACTCTGGTATTGCAACAGCGCAGGCCAGATTCGAATCGCAGCAGGCCTCGAGTGATATCAGCCAGAGCGCTTTATTGCCCCAAATTGGCGCCTATGGCGATGCCCAACATATTGATATTGACGGCCCCAACCAAGACAACAGCTATCGCGAGCTAAAATACGGCCTTCAACTGACACAGCCTCTGTTTCGCGCCGACGCCTGGTTTCGCTATGACGCCAGCCAGTTTCAAACAGATTCAGCGCGTGCTCAGTACAATCTGGCCCAACAGCAACTGATTCTTGACGTCGCAACGGCTTACTTTAACGTGTTGCGAGCACAAGATACGGTCATGACCTCCCAGGCCACCGAGGCAGCAATCCAGCGCCAATACGAGCAAGCTCAAGAGCGTTTTGATGTGGGCCTTATTGCGATCACAGAAGTATACGAAGCCCGCGCCAGCTACGACGACAGCCGGAGTTTGCGCATTGCTGCTGAGAACCAAGCTAACATTGCCAAGGAACAGTTGGCCCGGTTGACTGGCGAATACACGAACGAACTGGAAAACCTACGCCAGAACTTCCCTCTTGGCCGTCCGGAGCCCATGGACCCGGCTGCGTGGGAAATGACCGCGCTGGAGCAGAACTGGTCTATTCAGTCTGCCATGTATGAACTGAACGCCAGCGAGGCCGGGCTAAAACAGGCCAAAGCGGGCCACTACCCCACACTGGATCTCAGTGCGTCTTACGGTAAATCCGATGTTCATGGCATCGAGCAAAATCCGCCCACCCTCCAGCGTGACGGCGAAACAACTCAGGGTATTATCGCGCTCAACCTTAAGGTTCCTTTGTACTCGGGCGGCGGTACTCAAGCCGGGGTACGCCAGCAGCGGTCTTTGGTGACCGTGGCGGAGCAGTCGTTGAATACCGTTCGCCGCGACGTGCGTGTTAATACCCGCAGCCTGTTCCTGACGATCAACAACAATATTGAAACGGCTTCAGCTCTGGAGCGCACCATCATCTCCCGCCGCAGCGCACTCGATGCCACTCGTGCGGGTTATGACGTAGGCACCCGGAATATTGTTGAAGTGCTGGATGCGGAACGAGCTTACTACGTGGCGCTGAGAGATTACGCCAACGCACGCTACGACTACGTCATCAACATGCTTCAGCTAAAACAGGCTGCAGGCACACTTAGCCCGAGGGATTTGATTGAACTGAACAACTGGCTTAGCGCTAACGCACCGGGCATTGAGGCTCTCGCCAATGATAAAGAAACCCTGAAGGACCCGACCCTCTAGGTTAATCTTCAGCACTCGGCAAACGAATGAAACAGGGTGTGGAACCCAGCTTCCCCACCCTGCCTTTCATCACACCCTTGCAATGATTCCATCAACAACCCTATCCAGCGCACCCTTGTTCTTGTTGACCACCGAGAGCGCCCGCTGACCACTCGCCTGTCGCTCATCAGCATTGCTGAACAAAGCTGATAAGTGATGAAAGAGTTCATCGCTGTTGCCGACCATGGTCACACCGCCATCGTCAAGGAGCCTTTGATAGATGGTTTCAAAGTTAAACACGTGATGCCCGGAAACCACCGGAATGCCCCAGCCTGCGGGCTCTAAAGGGTTGTGACCGCCGCGCTGAATCAGCGAACCACCAACAAAAGCCACGTCACTGGCACCATAGAGCATCATCAACTCACCCATGGTATCGCCGAGATATACTTGGGCACCTGAGAAATCACCGCCCAACGAGCGCCGCGCCAGAGAGAACTCATTTTGGAGAACCAAATCCGCCACGGATTCAAACCGCTCGGGGTGGCGAGGCACGATGATCAAAAGTGCTTCAGGTTGGTCGCGCAAAAGTTGTTTATGCGCTGCCAACAATTGGGCATCTTCGCCCTCATGGGTGCTGCCAGCAACCCATACAGGTCGGTTAGATAGGGACTGCTTTAACTGCAGTGATTCTTGGCGTACCGCCTCGGGTATATCCACATCAAATTTGACACTGCCAGTAACGGCAACTTTAGAGGCAGCCACCCCTATTCTGCGAAAGCGCTCCGCATCCTTTTTAGCCTGAGCAGCCACCCAACTGATACTGCGCATAATCGGCGCAACCAGACGCTTAACACGCTCGTAACCCTGTGCAGAACGCTCGGAGAGCCGTGCATTGATAAGGAATACCGGCACGCCTCTGGCGCGGCTTTGGCGAATCATGTTTGGCCATATTTCCGTTTCCATAATGACCAGAATTCTGGGATTAACCCGGTTGAGAAACCGGCGTATCGACCCGGGGGTATCGTAGGGTGCGTAGGCATACTGAACTTGGCTGCCAAACATTTTCATCGCCTGCGTGAGGCCTGTGTCTGTCATGGCTGTCATCAAGACAGTAATATCGGGATTGCGGGTAAGCAGCCGCCGCACCATGGGCGCTGCTGCAATCGTCTCACCCACCGACACAGCATGTACCCAGACAACCGTACCACTGGCCCGAGGCACAAACCCCACACGCTGTTGCCAATTCACCCTTAGCTCCGGCGCCTCTCGGCCTTGCCACCATAAACGCAGAAGAATAAAGGGTAGCGCCAAGCGTATAAGCTGTGAATAAATAAATTGAAGCACGCAGGACCCCCAGAAAACCAAGTGCGATATCATATCGTAAAGCCTAATCATTTGCTTCCGACTCACCCTCCCGGGCAGCATGGGCTAAGCAATAATCCACTGAGCTTGCAGGGCAGATTTCAAGTGACTAAGACATACCGCCGTCAGGCGCGCAATACAGACTACTCAGCCTACCGCCACCCCCGCTGGTGGCCGACCTGGATTGGTATTTTTGTCATGTGGTGTTCAGCACAACTCCCTATTCGCTTTCAGTGGTGGCTAGGCAAATGCATAGGGCTACTGGCGTTGCGGCTAACCAAAAAACGGCGTCACATCGCCGAGGTTAATATACGCCTGTGCTTTCCCGAGCTTCCAAAGGCACAGCAAGAGGCCTTGGTTCGCAACACCTTTATCGCAAACGGCATTGGTGTAATGGAATTGGGAATAGCCTGGTTCCGAAACCCTGCAAAGTTAACAGGTATAACGGAAGTTCATGGCAAGGAGCACCTTGATAATGCCCTGGCCGAAGGCAAAGGTGTATTGCTACTCGGTGGCCATTACAGCACTCTGGATTTAGGGGGCAGCCTGGTTACCGAGTACATTGAAGCTGACGTAATGCAGCGGGATCATAATAACCCTCTGATGAATGCCGTTATGACCCGTGCAAGGGAGCGCCGCTATGAGACGGTTCTTGGCGCGCGAGATCTCCGCGGCCTGTTCCGAAGCCTGCGTAATAACCGCACGGTGTGGTATGCCGCAGACCAAGACTACGGCCGCAAAGAGATTGTATTCGCGCCATTTTTTGGAGTGCCAACGGGCACCATTACGGCCACCTCCCGTATTGCTGCACGCAGCCACTGTAAAGTAGTCCCGTTCAGCCACTTCCGGCGGCAGGATAAACCGGGCTATGACATTTACTTCCACCCTCCTCTGGACCCATTTCCCAGCGGCGACGACATGCAGGACGCAACCGAAATCAACCAGATTCTTGAGCGAGAAATCCGCCGCGCACCAGATCAATATCTCTGGATGCACCGCCGCTTCAAGACACGGCCAGACATAAACGACCCGGGCTTTTATGGCGACAAATAACACCTCTGCGGCACCTGTAATATGGTTGCTAACAGACAACAAGCCCGGGCACCGGAATCAGCTAAAAGGTCTGGGTAACCGATTGCGGGTTAAAGCCGGCGCCAGTCTGTTCTGGATTTCAACTCAAGACACCAAGGTTCCACTTTGGCGGGCGTTACTGGCGATTCCCCCTTCGCTGGACCCGTCGCTCCCCCAACCCGATCTGGTTATTGCTGCAGGCTCCGGTACACACAGGCTTTTGCTCTCACTACGAAGGCGCAGAAACGCCAAAACGCTGGTGATTATGAAGCCCAGTTTCCCACGCCAGTGGGTCGATGGCGCCATAATTCCTGCCCATGATGGCGTAGCACAAGACCAGAAAACGCTGATCACCGAAGGCGCCATAAACACCGTAACGCCCCTTGCCAGAATTACTGACAAACCGGAGGCTCTGATATTACTTGGGGGACCATCGACACATTTTGACTGGGACGACGACGTTGTACTTGGGCAAGTGGCGCACCTGATCGGCGAATACCCTGATTGGCGCTGGACGATCACGAGCTCAAGGCGAACACCAGAAGCACTCAAAACAAACATTGATGAGTTTGTAAGCGCCAAGATTACAGTGGTCACCCCTGACCAGACACATGAAAATTGGCTCAACCATCAAATCGCTGCATCCCGTGCCATTTGGGTAACACCGGACAGCATGTCCATGGTGTGTGAGGCAGCAACATCCGGTGTACCAACCGGACTGTTTCAGCTACCAGAACGCTCCGGCAGCCGTGTTGCAAACGGCATATGGGAGTTAGTAAAAGCTGGTTATGTGGCACGCTGGAGTGATCATGCTACGGTAATGGCAGGCAAAACCGGTCAGGAGAAGGCTCTCTGGGAAGCGGATCGGGCTGCCGAGTGGGTGATACAACGCTGGCTTGCACCAGATATCCGAAAGCGATCAAAATCAAAGAGGGAGAGCACTTGAGAATCCTTCAGGCACTGCCAGCCCTCCACAGTGGCGGAGTAGAAAGAGGCACCGTAGAGTTTGCTGCGGACCTTGTACGGCACGGCCACGAGTCCTATGTTGTTTCTAATGGCGGCCCTCTGGCGAAGCGCCTTGAGGAGCAAGGCTCAACTCATATTGAAATGCCCATTCACCGTAAGTCGCCAGCATCGCTCGGGCAAATCCGCCCCATGCGTACCCTGATTCAGGAGTTGCAGCCAGACATTATTCACGTGCGTTCACGCATGCCGGCCTGGATTGTGCGCCTTGCATGGAAGGGGTTACCCGTGCGTCAGCGGCCAGCCATTGTTTCAACCTTTCACGGTATGTACTCCGTTAATCCGTACAGCGCCATCATGGCAAAATCCGATCAGGTGATTGCAGTATCCAACTGCGTGCGGAACTACATCATCCAAAACTATCAGGTTCCAGAGCAAAAACTGACGGTCATTCAGCGCGGTGTGGATGTGGATTATTTCCAGCGCAGAGCGTTGAGCGAGGCATGGCGTCAGGCTTTGATAACGAAGTTTCCGGAACTTGAAAACAAACGCATTCTGATGATGCCAGGGCGTATTTCGCGGTGGAAAGGCCAATTGCAGTTTCTTGAAGCCATGCAAGAGATCACCCGCAAAAATCCAGATTGCCACGGTATTATTGTGGGCGGAGCGGAACCGGGCAAAGAGCGCTTTATGCAGGAACTTGAGCGACATAGGGAGAAGCTTGGGCTTGCCAACAAGGTAACGTTTCTGGGGCAGAGAGACGACATGGCAGAGCTATACCTCTTTGCCGATCTGGTGTGCCACATGTCCACCAAGCCGGAACCTTTCGGCCGCACAGTGACAGAGGCCCTGTCCTCCGGAACACCGGTGGTTGCCTTTAACCGAGGCGGCGCCGCAGAAACATTACAAGCCTGTTTTCGCGACGGGCTGGTAACACCGGATGATACCCGTGAGTTCGCACAGGTAGCCCTCAAACTGTTACAGGGCAGAACTCCAGCAATTGACATTCCATACCGTTTTCGGCTTCAGGCGCAAACCGAGTCTACGCTCGATATATACCAGAGATTGATACAGCAATAGCCTGATAAAGAACGAGCCTGCAGTTACCGAAAGCGTTGCAGGGAGGGGATCAGTTTTTCTAATTGGGAAAGCACCCGATCACCGGCGCGATCGTCTTTATTGGTGTTACTTGGCAGACTAGGCACACATGAGCCCAACTGGTGCAGGTTACAGTATCCCGCCTCCTGAAAGCGCAGAAGCGCTTGACGGTGACGCTCGCTTGGCTTTGCACTGTCTGGCTCCAAAACAACGGTTGGCTTTTGGCTCGCAATTGCCTCATTAACCATCGTCATACTGTCCCCCGTGACAAACACGGCATCCGCCGCGCCAAGGTAGCTGCTCATTACTTTTTTCGGTTCATTGCCCCACCAAACGGAGTCTGCCAACACTGACTGTGGCAATGCCTTTCTCAGCAACTGCTCACCTGTATTACCCGTGCGCCGCGAGGTCGTAACAAGCCACCGGCAATCGTCTCGCCCAGATAAATCCGCGACAAGCTCACCAAGTTGCCGCCATGTAGCTTCCTCATAAATAAAACCTGAACCATCACCACCAACAATAAGACTATAGAGTGGTTGTTGTGCCTGCAGTTGCAAACTCGCTCGCAATACACAGCCCTCACGGCTTTGCTCGCTTAGATTGGTTCCCGTTGGAACCAGATCCATAACGATATTGTGCGGCTCTCCGGTCGGCTCAAGGGTTAGGTGTGCTGCAAAGTCATCTGAATGCAGCCTACGGCTTGAACCCAAAAACACATTCGGCACAGACCACTTTCGTGCCAAGGCAATATTCAAAAACGAAGTATTCCCGCCCGCAGAGATGATCAGATCCGGCGGTGTGCCATCAAGGCCATGTGTACGATAAAAAGCCTTGCCAACATTGGCGCCTATGCCACGCACTTTGAGCGCATAAGGCAACAAAACACGAGCCGCTGGCCTCGCACGTAAACTGACCGCTTGCTCAGAGCAAACTAACTCGTATCGCTTCGACAACCAATGCACCAAGCCCCGCGCTTGATTAACATGGCCGGGAACGCCATCCGATAAAATCAGCACCTTCAATTTGGTCACTTACGGCCCATTACCTCCTGATAAATATTGAACGTTTCGGCAACCATATTATCGACCGTTAACGCCTGACGAGCCCAATCAAACAGTGTAGCCTGATCCTGCTTAGCCCTTTCAAGGTTTTGTGTCAGCCAGCTCAAACTATCTCTAAGCGCGTCAACATTATCGCACTCAACTAAATACTCAGGTGGCAGCACCTCCTCAGCACCAGGCACCCTTGTAGATAGCACGGGTAGGCTACTCAACAACGCCTCTGCCAACGCATAACTAAACCCTTCGCGATGGGAGGCGAACACAAGCAAGTCCGCAACCTGCATCATTGCCCGAACATCAGAGCGAAAGCCCGCCAGCTTCACGCACTGTTCCAAGCCCCTTTTGCGAATCATGCTTTCCAGCGTGGGTCGTTCAGCCCCCTCTCCAACAATAATTAATTGCCCATGGCGGGGCTGCCAGGCTGAAATCAGATTATCAAAGGCCTTGGTAGGTACCAACCGACCGACTGACAGGGTTATTGGAAGATGTGGGTTCAAGTCGAAAGTTTGCGCAAAAGCGGATCGGTCAACCGCCTGCTCGGAATAAGGTTTCATACCGTTATAAACAACCCGCACATCAGGGTGTGTAAGATTGGAAACCACACCCCTACTGACACCTATCACTGTTTGCATCCTGGCAAACATTCCAGTCGAACGCTTACTATTATGAATAGTCCCGACGCGATACCCGGGAACTACGGCCCTAATCTGTGCCAGCATTTCAACCGCTTTGTTAGCTTGGGCATGAACGATATCCGGAGCTTCTTGTCGTAAAATCCAAGCAAGATGCGCTAACAATAGCGGGTTACGGCGCCCTCCACTCAGATCGAGCGGGATATGCCTCACAGACGACTCGAAGCGGCTACGGTATTTTTTATGACCTATGGCGACCAGATGACAGCCAGCGCCCGCCAAGCCGTTACTAAGCTCAACGAAATGGCTCTCAAGACCACCGTCTCCATCTCCGGCCATGACCTGACATACTTTCATCAACAACCTCTTTGTATTAGTCAGGAGAATTGGCGCAACCCCTAACTGCCAGACAGAGCAGCCTGTGTTAATATTCCGCCCTTCGAAGATGCCAATGCTGACTGAAAGCTACACTTGGAGCAATTGCATGATCTATCCCGTCATTATGGCTGGCGGCACCGGCTCGCGACTTTGGCCGCTGTCACGGCAACTTAACCCCAAACAGTTTCTCAAGCTGGCCGACGGCCCGCTTTCGATGCTGCAGAGCACTGTGGCCAGACTTGACGGAATAGACGCTCGAAAGCCACTGCTGATCTGCAATGAGGAACATCGCTTTTTGGCGGCAGAGCAAATGCGACAGTCCGGACTTGAAGACAGCTGCATTATTCTTGAGCCTTGCGGTCGTAACACCGCGCCTGCCATCGCGCTGGCAGCACTGCGCCTGTGCGAAAGCAGCGATAGCGATGACCCGCTGATGCTGGTACTTGCCGCTGACCATCTCATCAAGAATGTAGAGGCTTTTCAACAAGGCGTCACAAAAGCGATACCTTTAGCCAAAGAAGGCAAGCTTGTGACCTTTGGAATTGTTCCCCATCAACCGGAAACCGGTTACGGATACATACACCGCGGCAACGAGATTTCTGCCGATTGCTACTCCGTTGATGGCTTTGTGGAAAAGCCAGACAGTCAAACGGCAAAAGCCTATCTTGAATCGGGAGAATACCTCTGGAACAGCGGCATGTTTATGTTTGGTGCCCGGCAATACCTGAACGAGCTTGAGTTGCACCGCCCGGATATTCTCAAAGCCTGCCGCGCAGCCATGGCAGACACCGATGAAGACCTCCACTTTATACGGATAAACTCTGAGCTGTTCGCCAGCTGCCCCTCCGAATCCGTCGACTACGCCGTTATGGAAAAAACCGATCACGCTGCGGTTGTTTCTCTCGACGCTGGGTGGAGCGATATAGGTTCCTGGTCCGCTCTTTGGGAAGTTAGCGATAAAGACGCTGATGGCAATAGCCTGAGCGGTGACGTGATAGCTCTCCAAGCCAGCAACACCCTTGTGCGTGCAGACAGTAGGCTCGTCGCAACGATTGGTGTCGATGATCTCGTTATCATCGAAACCAAAGACGCGGTTCTTGTTGCTCGCAAAGACAAGGTTCAGGAAGTAAAAGCAGTGGTCGAGCAAATTCGCAATGATGGCCGGCACGAGCATATGAACCACCGTGAGGTGTATCGCCCCTGGGGCGTTTATGACTCCATAGACAGCGGTCACCGTTATCAGGTCAAGCGAATCACAGTGAAGCCTGGCGCCAAGCTTTCCGTGCAAATGCATCATCATCGCGCGGAACACTGGATTGTCGTCAGCGGCACTGCAAAGGTAACAAACGGAGAAAAAACCTACTTGGTCACTGAAAATCAGTCCACTTATATCCCGATAGGGCAGGTGCATTCTTTGGAAAACCCGGGGGTTATCGATTTAGAGCTAATTGAAGTGCAGTCCGGCTCCTATCTCGGTGAGGATGATATTGTCCGGTATGAAGACCGATACGGCAGAAAGTAAGGCTTTAAGTCTGCCTAACAAAGAGACCAAACAACCTAAGGGGTCGCAATGATCTTCTGCATCTTTTCTTTCAATAGGGGCCAGTTCCTAGAAAACTGCATCCGCTCCATTGAGAGTTGCGCCCCAGGCCACCCCATCACGATTTTTGATGACAACAGCAACGACCCCGAAACAATACGAGTACTCGAAAAACATAGTAAGACGCACGACGTCATTCAACCCGATCAAAATGCAAAGTCGCGTCATCACCTTGGGGGGCTCTATGGCAACATGCAGCTGGCCTTCGAAAAATTTCGCCATGCTGACTTAGTCTGTTACCTGCAAGATGACACTCAAATGGTGCGACCATTGGGTGACGACGACTTTGCAAAAATCGAACACGCTTTTACCGCAGACCCTTCGCTCGCCTTTATAAGCCCATGCTTTATTCGCGGAATTAATTTTACTAAAAACGCCAAATACTCCTATAACTCTGGGCTTGGGCTCTATTTCAAGGAATCCACACCGCGCAGTTCGGGCGCCTACTTTTCCGCACTGCTTATAATGAAGCCCCAACGTTTAGCATCCGCCAAATGGACATTTTCTCGCTCAGAACCAGAAAACAATAAAGTGGCGGCCAAAGCTTTTACGCTAATGGGATACCTTCATGCCCCGTTTGCCATGTGGCTGCCTGAGGTGCCCGCATATCGCGGCAAGAAAAAGACGATCGGTTTAAAGCTTGCTGAAAAAAAGAGAAACTGCGGTTACTATCCGTTTGCACTGATGACAGAACAGGAAAGCACGTCTCTTAAACATAGAGACAGTCACAAGCTACCTGTTGCAGAAGACTTTCTGCGTTGTGAAGGTTTTGAACCACCAAAACCATGGGCCTATAATCCGCTGGCGAATACCGGGTGGTTGAAACCCCTAAATCAGCTTGAGGTGAGCGTCCGTCGTTTATTAAAGTAACACAGGCATTCCACGAGCAATCCCGAAGTTGTATTACCCCTGACTCAAGGGTCGCCTTTGGCCTCGGAGTCAAAGATTACTTACAGGACTGACACCATGAAGCTTTCTGTCATTATGACCACTTACAATTCGCCAGAGTGGCTTGAAAAAGTTCTGTGGGGATACAGCGTCCAGTCCCATGAAGACTTCGAGATGATCATTGGAGACGACGGATCTACAAAGGAGACCCAAGAGGTTATCGACCGCATTCGTGACGAAACCGGCATGAAGATTAAACACGTATGGCAGGAAGACAAGGGCTTTCGGAAGTGTCGAATCCTGAATAAGTCTATCTTAGAGGTTGAGTCAGAGTATGTCGTCTTTACTGACGGCGACTGCATACCCCGCAAAGACTTCCTAAACGTTCATGCCCGGGAAGCAGAGCCTAATAAATACCTTTCTGGCGGCTATCATAAGCTCCCCATGAGCACCAGCAAAGCCATTACGAAAGACGACATCATCAGTGGGCGCTGCTTTGATCTCAAATGGCTAAAAGCCAACGGTCTTAAATCCAGCTATAAAAACAGCAAGCTCACAGCGACCCCTCTCAAGGCAAAGATTTTTAACGCCCTCACGCCGACAGCCTGTAACTTTAAAGGCTCCAATGGCTCTGCCTGGCTCAAGGACGTTTTGGCGGTGAACGGCTTTGACGAAAGAATGCCCTGGGGCGGACTTGATCGTGAGTTTGGCGTAAGGCTCACTAATATTGGCATCAAGCCCAAACACGTCCGTTATAACGCTATTGTTATCCATTTGGACCATAAACGGGGGTATAAAGATCCAGAGCTTGTCGCAGCTAATAAGGCTTTGCGTGTGGATTCCGAAAAGCAAGGAATTACACGCACCACTCACGGGATAGAGCAACTTTCACGCCCCGCACAGCGTTAAGAACGGGGGCGGGACGACATCAAGTCTTGGCAAAGTTGGTGAAAGTTATCGGCAATCTCGTCACGCTGATAGCCTTTAAGCGTGTCAAAATTACCTGCGAGTTGCTCATAGATCCCATCATTCACCCAGCGGATCAGCATTTGAGATAAAGACGCCTGAGTTGGCTCAAAATACTCGACAACTCCGTTGAGAGCGCCCTTCATTTGATAGCCAGAAACAACCAGCGACGGTTTTCTGTAGAGCAGCACATCAACATCAATCCCAGACGCCTTACTTTTTCCGTATACCTCGTGATACTTCCGAAAGTGAGTATCAACTTGGATAGGCGCAAGCAGAAAGTCGATACTCTTAACTTTTTCTTCAAACACCTCGGCTGGCACGTAGCTTTCGCTATAGTCCAAAGAGAACATCTGGCCTTCCAGAGATTTGAACTTCGCAAGAATCGACTGCGCTTGCTTATCGGCAGCCTTTCCAAGCAAAACAAGCCGAACCGGCTTATTGAGCTGATTCAAACACGCTTTGAGAGCGCTGAACACTAAATCAAAGTCCTTCTTCGCATTCGTCACCTTTCCTGTGATCGCGATTCGAACCTCTTGATCACTTTTCGGTAGGCTCGGATGCTTTGTACCAAGAAATCCAAATGGCAACACCGGAGGTAAAACCCGGGAGGCAGGTAGCCATTTATTTTTCAGTACATAATCGGTGATGGCTTGATTGGGAAACATGAAGTAATCAATTTTTCGGAATAGCCTATTTTTTGCGCGCCACTCCCCGCCAACCAACACTTTTCGAATCAGGTGAGAGAGGATGCCAAAGATGTTCACAATTGGCTTGTGGAAATGTCCCCAGGGGGCAAAATCGCAATGTGCATTATGCACCCTGACCATTGAGGGCGCTGCGGACTCGATTTGAGCCAGCTCATCCCAGTAGTGGCGAATCGTGTTGAAATATAGGATATCCGCAGACTCAAAGACGGCTTTCATTCGCCGAACAAACCCATCAACTGACTCGTCAGGCTTTTTCAGGTGTGCAGTGAAAACGGAACCGCTGCTGCCTTCTAACCCTGCGTCTTCAAAAATGTTCGGCAGTGTCACAATCGAAATTTTGAAAAGGCCGTTTCCCAGAACCTCAACAATATTCCGAATAAGCTCACTGTGGTGGTGCAGCTCGACCACAACAAGATGAATGACCGGCTTCACTTTGTCATCCAATGCAACTTGATTCATAACGTTATAACCAGTCCATTCGGCAGAGGGCCGCCAGCATCTTATAGCTTGAATAAACGCCTAAGGGCCAGCTCTAAGCTATTCAGTTTTTTGAGCCAGCGGCTCCCTTGCATGGGATAGTATCCCCAGGGCGTTGGCAGGTTGCTGTTCGTACACTCCAGAAAATCTTCTGCAATAGGCAGCACATCCGACGACCGGGTATTTAAGTTACGGACCTCCTGCTCGCTCATAATCTTATAGGGGTACAGGCCGCAGCCTCTTGCCCTTTCTGCCAACTTCAACGCTAGGGTCTTACGCTTTCCGCGGTATGCGGGCACCTCTGGTAGCCACATTGCGAACGGCGAAAACAGGTGGCCTATCCGCTCGAAATGCTGTCTCGCCTGCTGGTCGTTCTCGGGTTCATTTCTACGAAACAACCAGCCTTTATCCAACAATCTAGAAGGGCGAACAATCAGAATAGCTGAGAAATACTGGCCTGCGCTCTGCCCCGTATCGCTGCGGCGATAGGCCGCTAAATCGGGATTGAAATCCAACGTTGAGACGTCCCGCTCTCGATTTATCCCTTTCAAGAAACAAGGATGAAGAAATGCAAGGTTTGGATTTTCATCAAACGTGCGATCAAACCCTGCTATTTCATCGCTAGCAAGAGGCCGGACAATTTGCATGTCATCTTGCAAAAAACAAACAAGACTGCGGTCGGCCGCATACTCCAGCGCCGACTGCATATTGCCATACAAGCCCCCTAGCTTGTGCGTGGATTGGTTTCCAGGCTGCAGCACTTCATGCTTATCAGCGAATCGGGCGAGCACCTCGCGGGTATAGTCGTCGTAGCTTTCGTCATCAAAAATCGCAATATCCGCATCCGGTACGCACTGCTCGATTGTACTTATGCAGTGCTCTAAAAACCGGCCGCGATTGAATGAAAAAACACAGAATAGAAGCCTAGTATTCATAGATAACCTATCGATCAGTGCGCTCGGGCGGAACTTTGCTCCAGAACCAAACGAAGGCCACTGGAAACCAAAAAAACAACCACAGCATTTTTATTGACGAGATAACGCCCTGTGAAACAGTCAATGTGAGAATAAACACCAACCCAAGTATGCCCACTAAGCGCACCTTTTCCTGACTCGCCAGCGCTGAACTGTATACAGCCTTAAATAGCAGCACGGCCATTAGAATGAGGAACAGCACACCAATAATCCCTGTTTCTACTAGCGTACCCACATACACACTGTGAGGGTGAAAAACGGGGATGCCATTGGGTTTCCAAAACGCCTCCACTGCAGGGACGTACTGACTTTCTGTTCCCAGCCCGAATCCAAATAACCAAGAGTCCGGCGGATAGTCTATATACCCCCTCCAAATTTCTAGCCGATAAGAGGTTCCTCTAGCCATCAATTGATCCATTAACGACTCGGGGCCATAGGTAATTACTACCGCACCAACTACCATGGCTATAGCGATAACCGAAATAAGGAAGCTCCTGAGCCTAACGCCAGAGTGCAGCTCAACGATGGCTATAAATGGCAAATAAGCTAGCATCGCAACGATGGGACCACGACTCTCGGAGAGCAGCACGGCCACTGCGACGAGAGCCAAGGTAAGCAACAGCAGAAGGCGGTCTCTTATTGCTGTTGGCGCGACTTGCTTGGCCAGAACAAAGTGCGCAATCGCCAGAAACACGATAAACACGGCGCCAGCATGGATAGGATTATGCAAGCCGCCAAAGCCCGTCAGTCGACCTTGCATGTCATCCAAAAGTACAAACTTCAAAATTCCGGCTAATGCAGCGCAACATGTAATAACCAAAAGATATTTGGCCCACCACACGGGGCGGCGCATTACATCGGGCAGCCATGCCCAAAGAGCAAGAAGACCAAATGCCGCCTCGATAGACCATCGCAGGGCTCGGAAATGTCCATCAATCGGACCAAGCCCAATAAAAAATGTAGTTATCCCTGCGTAAACGAAAAAGCACAACGCCACTTTTAAGAGGGAATCAACTCCCGCAAAGCTAAGCCTTTTCGAAAACAGTAACACCAGCACAGCTGGCGCGATTATGCCGTGGAAAAAGACCTTGTAGAGTTCTTGATGCGGCCCCAACACAGCGAGAAAGAGCCAAACAGCCATCAAAACAGGGAATTTAGACGCCACTCGGGCAGAGAAAGAAGCTGACGCTACCCCTGCCTTACCTGTTGATCCCGACGCGTTCACTCTGGCACTCCTTCAAAGCTAGTCATTCGCCGAAACGCTTCCCTGCTTTTTATCTCGTCTTTGCGACTGCCACACCCGCAACCATGTTCTAAACTTGCTTCGAGTCTCGTTACCACTGTAACGCCCTTTCGCAACATGCCGAATTCGAAAAACACCGGGAACTGAAATGGGCTCGCCCTGACTACGCAGCAGCCAACGAAATGCCCGGTCTTCATGGCATTTTGCAAAGCTCTCTACAGGCTGCTGATAAAGGCCTATATTTTGGCAATACCCCACAGCCCTACACACGTCGCCGTGGGCAATCTGAAGCGGCCCGGTAGCTTTGGATATTTGCCGCGAGGTAAAGGATGTGGTGTCAATATCCAGCACCTGCGGCTCCGTTGAGCCCGCCTGAAGCATAGGGTTGTTTTCAGCCAACAAGTCCGTTGTGCGCTCAACGGCCGGGAATAATAGTGCTTCTTGCCTGCCTTGTAGTGTCTCAGCCAAAACATCGAGGCAATCGTCGCGAAACATCAGGTCACAGTCCGTAAACCAAACCCAGTCAGCCTTTGTGGCGAGTGCAGCCCGATTGCGACCAATAGCGCGACGAAAAAGCTGTTGTTTTGGCACTGGTTGCCAGTTCCAAGTAACGCCAGGAACGCTCTGCCGGCCAAAAAAATCCAATAACGCCTTGGTTTTTACATCGTCTGGGCTGTAAAAAACGGTCATGGTTACATCAAGCTTTTGGGGCGGAAAAAGCACAACAGAACTGAGTTGGTACACCAGAAAGTGCGAGTAGTTCCAGCAATGACTGACAACTTCCAGCTTTAGGTGGCCATTACGAGCGGCTCGATCATTTTCTGGAGGCAGGTTTGGCTCAAACCATCTGGGCGGTATCCAGCCACCTGCCGCAAATCGGAAAAAAGCCAATTGGATTAGATTCCACATAGTTGTTGCCCGTGCCACGTCTGGTTCTTGCGCCCGGCAGCAGGGATGACCTCTCACTGGGCGACAGTTCGAAAAGCGAGAAATTCTATCACGGAGCCACATCAAAAACAGAAAACCCTAGATTAACTGCGTGGCCATCGGCTTGTGCGGGCCAGATGACAATGGTACTTTTCCGCTTTGCACTCTGCTGATTGGATTTCTCCTGTGTCCGCCAAACTCATTGCTCTGGCTTTCCGCTTACTATCCCTTCTTAGCCTACGTTGGGCACAACACATCGGCCGCTTTCTCGGGGGCGTAGTGTGGTCACTCGGTGGGCGCTCTGTAGAAACCACGCGCAAAAACCTTCGTGCCTGCTATCCGCATTTAACAGCCTCAGAACGCGAAGAGTTGGGCAGACAGAGCCTCCGAGAAACCGGAGCAACAGCGATGGAGATTCCGTTGATGTGGGAGTGGCCCGTTGAACGGTGCTTAGGTTTGATCAAAGAAATTGAGGGTGAAGAACTGCTTGATGACTACAAAGCTGACGGCAAAGGGTTGCTCCTTCTAGCACCGCATTTGGGCAACTGGGAACTGGCAGGGCTATTCTTCGCTTCCCGCTACAAGATGGCCGCGTTATATAGCCCACCAAACCGCCCGGAGTTTGAAACCTACATTAAAAACGTCCGCAGCCGCAGCGGCTCCGAGCTGGTTGCAACCGATCGGCGGGGCATTATGCGCCTCCTAGCCATATTACGCGGCGGGGGCGTGGTAGGCGTGCTGCCCGACCAAACCCCAAGACAAGAAGGCGGTGAGTTTGCGCCGTTTTTCGGCATTCCTGCGGTCACGATGACGCTCGCCTCAAAGCTGATCCACAAAACGGACGCGCACCCGCTGATCACCTTTGCCCAACGGCTGCCCAACGGCGAGGGATTCAAAATTGTTATAAAGCGAGCAGATGACGGCATGATCTCTAAAGATATGCCTGAATCGCTCAAGGCACTGAATCGCTCGGTAGAGCACTGTATTGAATTGGCTCCGGCCCAATACCAGTGGGAGTACAAACGTTTTCGTAGAACAGCGCCCGGCGAAACACCCGTATACTGATCAGGCCCTGCGGTAACCCGTCATAAATTCCTGCCAGAACTGATCACGCACGTTGCTGTCCAGTTGACCTAGGCACTTCTTCACTGAACGTTCAAGACGGCGGATATTGCCTTTCTTCCAACGCTCTCCCGCGTGTTCAGGCATTATGCGGCCTCGGTCAAAATCAATCAGGTACACCTGATCTGCAACCAGTATATTCATGCAGTTAAGGTCGGCGTGGTACACACCTGCGTTGTGAAAGTTGCGCACACAGTTTCCTGCTGCGCGCCAGATTTCTCCGCTAGAGGTGCCGACACATTCTGCAATAGGCTTCGCATCGGGAATCCGGCGCACAATTAAAGACGCGGTGTAGAGCAGAGGCCCACGCAAACGATAGCCTGCCGCGAGGGGCTCAGGAACAGGCAAACCTTGCTTGAAGAGATGATTTAACAATCGGAATTCAGCGACTGACCGAACAGCTTCCTCACGAGTAAACACGTAACCTCGTCGGATAAAGCGCCCGGGTAGCCCACCACGGCAAAAGTGGCGCAAGACAAGCTCACCACAAGGCGCGTGAATAAACCACGCGGCGCCTCGACCACCCTGAGTAATTAAAACCGCCTGCTCACCCCAGAACTCCGGGTCAAACCATTCTTCCCGGAAGTGTTCTTTGGCTGCGAGGGACACCAAATAACCTCCGGTGCCCCCTTTATGCTGGATATAATCCGCCCCCACTGGGCAATTACCGCACGTGTGTCAGCCAGTCACTATGCTGCGGCAGCTTTCCTTTCACTGCATCAAAATACATAGCCTGCAACTTCTCGGTTACCGGCCCACGCTTGCCTGCGCCAATGGCGCGGCCGTCCAGCTCACGAATGGGTAGCACTTCAGCGGCTGTGCCGGTAAAGAATGCCTCGTCTGCGATGTAAACTTCATCACGTGTAATACGGCGCTCTTTTACCGGAATGTTCAATTCTGCTGCGAAATCCAGAATAGTTTGGCGAGTAATACCTTCCAAACAGGAGGTTAGTTCTGGAGTATGCAGCACCCCATTACGCATAATGAATATGTTTTCGCCGGAGCCCTCAGCCACATAGCCTTCATTATCCAACAACAGGGCTTCTTCGCAACCGCTGGCGATCGCTTCGTTCAACGCCAACATGGAATTGATGTAGTTGCCATTGGCTTTGGCTTTACACATGGTGATATTAACGTGGTGACGGGTATAGGATGAGGTCCGCACCTTAATACCGATTTCCTTGGCTTCCGGCGACATGTAAGACGGCCAGCTCCATGCTGCAATCATCACGTGCACTTTCAGGTTGTCTGCACGCAGCCCCATGCCTTCAGAGCCCAAAAATGCCATCGGGCGCAGGTAGGCTTCATCCAAATTGTTCTCACGAACAGCAGCACACTGGGCATCGTTCAATTCTTCCTTGGTGAACGGCATTTTCATATTCAGAATATGAGCGGACCGGAACAAACGGTCGGTGTGCTCTTTCAGGCGAAAAATAGCCGGGCCATTCGCAGTGTTGTATGCGCGCACGCCTTCAAAACAGCCCATGCCGTAATGCAAGGTGTGGGTCAGGACATGGGTTTTGGCATCACGCCAGGGAACCATTTCTCCATCTAGCCAGATAACGCCATCGCGATCAGCCATCGACATGCTTCGTTGCTCCTAAAAAAAGCGGTTTTGGGGGAACTTACATTCTAGCAGGAAATTTTGACGGAACGACAGCAGGCACGCTATACCGCCATGACTTTCTGCCAGACAGATTGAATGTAAACCCGCTCGTCTACAAACGCATCGCCTGCCACCTGACTGTTGAGATTCTGCAGCGCCCGTCTATGGATGCTGGAGCGCAGCGCAATGTAGGCTTCGCGCAGTTTCTCTGCATCGCTTACAGGCAATACACCTGCCCTACCCAACTCTTCCATCTGCCGAATATTATCAGACCACTGGGTCAACTCAGGATGCAACTCACACCAGGCGAGCATCAGGTACTGCACCATAAACTCCATATCCACAATGCCGCCAGAATCGTGTTTGATGTGAAACGTCTCTTCTTGCCTGCTCTCCGGCGTGCCCAAGTTGGCACGCATCTTTTCGCGCATCTCCACCACTTCATGGCGCAGCTTGTCTTTATCACGGCTCTGGCACAGTATGTTGTGCCGAACGGTTTCAAACGCTGAAATTGCTTCGGCACTTCCGGCAACGCCCCGGGCTCTGGCCAAAGCTTGGTGTTCCCAAGTCCATGCGTCATTGCGCTGATACTTCTCAAAGGCCTGCAACGTACTAACCAGCAAGCCGGAATTGCCTGAGGGTCGTAGGCGCATGTCGACTTCATACAGCTGGCCCGAAGGTGTTTGGGCGTTAAGTATGTGAACAATCCGCTGCCCAAGGCGCGTATAGAAAACCGCATTATCAATAGGCTTATCACCATCCGTTGCCAAGGCCGGATCGGCTGTGTGAATGAACACAAGATCAAGGTCCGAAGTATAACCAAGCTCGATACCCCCAAGCTTGCCATAACCGATAACCGCGAAATCCGAGCCCTTATTTACACCTTCAGCCTGCCCGGGATAACCGTGGCGGGCGACCAGGTTGGCAAAAGCAACATCCACAACGTGATCTAGCACCACTTCTGCGATCCAGGTCAGGTAATCACTTACCTTCATGAGAGGCAAGGTACCTTTGAGCTCAGACGCAGCAACACGCAAGGTGTGGGCTTTTTTGAAATGACGCAGCGATTCCATCTGGTTTTCCAGATCATCATAGGAAATTCGCAGCATTTGCTGTCGCAATTCATCCTGCAACTCGTCGCGAGCAGGCGGGCTGTATAGGCTTTCGGCGTTGAGCAGTTCATCCAGCAGCAGCGGTGTTTCTGCGAGCTGTCTCGCAATCCATGGGCTTTCACTGCACAGGCTTACCAGTTGCGCACGGGCGCCCGGATTTTCCAGCAGAAGCACCATGTATGCCGTTCGTCGCAATATCGCTTCAACTAACTGCAAAACCCTAGACAGGGTTTCAGAGGGCTTATCTACTTCCGTCAGCGCCTCCAAAAGCACCGGCATAAACTGATTCAAGCGCTTGCGCCCTTGTGTCTGCATAGTTTGGACGGTGCGGTTATCACGCAAACTACTGAGGAGGCTGAGACTGGCTGCCGGATCTTCGTAGCCGTGTTTTTCCAGCCACTGGGTGTCTGAAACCTCGTCAACCTCCGCCAGCCATAGCTCGCACCAACCTTCGTCTAGTGATGACTGAGTGCTGCTATCATCCTCTTCGCTGGCGATGATGTTGGCAAAATGTGTGGCAACATTTTCCCGGTGCCGTGCCAGTTCCTGCTGGCAGCTGTGCCAATCATCAAACCCCATGATCAGCGCGACTCGTGCTCTTGCCAGGTCGTTTTCAGGCAACAACTGGGTTTGCTTATCCTCCATACCTTGCAGCGCATGTTCCAGATTGCGGAGGAAAACGTAGGCGTCGCGGAGCTCGTTGATTACCTGAGGTGGCAGCAACTCCAAGGCTTCAAGCTCTTTTAGTATGATCAGCAATTCCCGTTGCTGCAGTTCTCTATCCCGGCCACCACGGATGAGTTGGAACGCCTGAACCACAAACTCAATTTCCCGGATGCCACCGCTGCCGAGTTTAATGTTGTTCTCCAGCCCTTGCCGACGCACTTCACGACCAATCATGGCTTTCATACTGCGCAACGATTCGAAGGCACTGAAATCAATGTATCTGCGATACACAAACGGTCGCAGGCTCTCCATAAGAACCTGACCGGCTTTCATATCCCCAGCCACCACCCGGGACTTGACCATGGCGTAACGCTCCCAGTCTCGCCCCTGATCTTGGTAGTAGGTTTCCAGCGCAGCAAAGCTCAATGCAAGCGCCCCGCTCTGTCCATAAGGGCGCAAGCGCATATCCACACGGAAGACAAAACCATCGGCGGTGATCTGATCCAGTGCTTGAATCAGGCGCTGACCAAGACGGATAAAAAATTGCTGGTTATCCAGTGAACGACGGCTGCCCCGGGTTTCGCCCTTACCGGGAAACGCAAAAATCAGATCTATATCCGAAGACACGTTTAGTTCACGCCCACCCAGCTTCCCCATACCTATAACGACCAAGGATTGCGGCGCCTCCTCACCCGATACTGGGTCCTTTCCCCAAGGCGTGCCATATTGCTCACAAGCGGCCTCATGCAGCCAGTCCAACGCACCCTGAATACAAACCTCTGCAAACGCACTCGTCGCAGCCATCGTCTCCTCAAGGTCGGCCCAGCGCAGTAGATCCCGCCAGATAATACGGAACTGCATTTCCCGGCGAAAACGGCGTAAGGCTGCGTGTAAGCTGGGCTCATCAGTAACATCGGCAAGATACTCAGCCCAACGTGCTTGCAGGTAGTCGGGGGTGGTCGGCTCATCCAGCGTCCGCGATTGCACCAGTGCGCGGACTTGGTCCGGATGACGTTCAAGGGTTTGGCGTAAAAAGAGGCTGCGGGCGACAGCCTGAGCAATTGCTTCTTCCGATACGCTGGCATCGTCCAGCAGCCAATTTGGCAAACCTTCCGGAAAAACCGAGGCCCAACTGGCAGCGACATCATCTGCCAAAGGTAACGGAAGGCAATTCCATGGCTCGGACATAATGCAAACCCCTGTCTCTCTGTTATATTTCCGCTACTGTATAACGAACTTAACCGAGACTGAACAGGGCAACACCGGATGCTGAGAAACCGCTTTCCCCTTAACGCCGAACATGAGAAGAGCCATATACCCATGGGCGGGCTCATCAGGGAGCGAGTAAAGCGTCTATTCATGATTTTGATAGCACTACTGACCACCCAGATACTGATTATTTGGGCGGTTGAAGACCTAACCCTGTTCGAATCTCTGTGGATGTCGATGGCCACCATCGCGACAGTCGGTTATGGCGATTTCGCACCTGTGACCTATATAGGGCGAATTAGCACCATTTTGCTCATGTTCGTGGGCGCTATCACCCTGCTAACCCTCATTGTCAGTGATTTTATTGAGTACCGGTTCTACCGCCGGGAACGCATTTTAACCGGACGCTGGATCTATAAAATGAACAACCACATTGTCATCATCAACACCCCAAAACACGGCGGCGTAACCTATTTCATGCGCTTTGCAAAGCAAATCCGTTCTGTTCAGGGCTATGAAACCATACCTATCATGCTGCTTACCCGGGAATTCCCCAGTGGCCTGCCCGCGGAGCTGTCCGATTTGGGCATAGTACATTTCCACGGTTCGGGCTTCGATCCGGAGGCCTTGAAGGCCGTGCACGCGGGAAGTGCAAAGTACATTGTTGTGCTGGCAGCGGACGAATCTGACCCCCACTCGGACAGCCTGACTTTCGACATTTCCCACCGCCTCGCCGAGCTCAACCTTGGCCAGAAAGCCACGGTAGAGTGTGTTACGGACGCTAATCGCAGCCGCTACAAAGAACTCGGTGTGCGGGCGGTTATACGCCCTGTTCGGACCTATCCTGAAATCATGGTGCGCTCCGTGGTAGCGCCCGGATCGGAAAAGGTGTTGGAAGACATGTTCAATTACGAGCAAGATCACCCGCACCGCTACGATTTGGAACTGGATGATCTAAACTGGGCGGACATCGTCAGCGCGTTGATCCGTCACGGCATTGGGACTGCACTGGCGTATATCGATCATAACGACGAAGTTGTCTGCCACCCTCCCATAAGCAAAGAGATTGAGGGGAAAGGACTTATCGTGCTGGTGAAATCCAGCGATACACCGGACCTTGAAGTGATTAAGGAAGCACTGGAGCGCTACCGCAAGTTTATGGAGAAATGGAGAAACATGCAGGAAGATGCGACCATTACTGATCCATCCGCTTCCACTACCCACTGAGCAACTTCCCTAGGCACTTTCTATGGAATCCGTACTTTTCCAGCCGCTGGTAGATGCGCTTGCATCCGGGCAACCTCAAGCCGTTATTGACGCAGCCAACCTGTTTAACGCAGCCGACCTTGCCGAGTTTATTGAACAAAACAGCGAGGGCGATGCTGGTATCTCCCTGTTTAAGAGTCTCCCGCTGGCCCAGCGAGCGAAGGTGCTGGGCTATACCAACCCGGAGACCCAGCTGGTACTGACACAAGCAACACCCCTAACAGAGCTTGCGCTGCTGACCGCTGAGATGCCATCAGACGATCGGGTTGATTTCTTTAACCTGCTTGAAGAGCCTCGTCAGAAACAACTTATCCGAAAGCTCGACGAGGAAGATAGGGATGACCTAACCGCCCTTTTAGCCCACGCCGAAGGCACAGCTGGCGCACTGATGAGCACGGACTACGCCGTGTTTGAGTCTGGCATCACGGCTAGTGAAGCCATAGATATTTTGCGGAAAACAGCAGAAGACAAAGAGACCATTTACCAATCGTACGTGATTGATGAGGAACAGGTACTACTCGGCGTGGTTTCTTTGCGCCGCTTGATTGTTGCCAAGCCAGACGCCGTCATCGATTCCCTGCTTGCGACCGGTTTGGTAACAACCCAAACCGACACTTCTCAGGATGATGTTGCCAGACTGATCGCGAAATACGACTTACTGGCGTTGCCTGTGTTGGATGAACACAACCGCTTGGTAGGAATTATTACCTACGATGATGCCATGGATGTTATCGAAGCCGAGGCCACAGAAGATATCCATAAAGGTGGGTCGGTCAGTAATCTGGATACCGGCATTACGACAGCCTCCCCTTTCTCCCTGTACCGCTCCCGGATTCAATGGCTGGTTATTCTGGTATTTGCCAATATCTTTACCGGTGCGGGCATAGCCCATTTTGAAGACATCATCGGTGCCCATCTGGCTTTACTGTTTTTCATGCCTCTTTTGGTGGCCAGTGCGGGAAACGCAGGTGCGCAATCTGCCACGTTGGTGGTACGAGGTATTGCAACAGGAGACGTGGTAAACCGTGACTGGCTTCGCCTGTTCAACAAGGAACTGTTTGTAGCAACTGCGCTGGGCCTGACCATGGCCCTAACAGTTTGGGCAGTCGGCATGTTTCGCACGGAAATGGTCATTGCCACCATCGTAGCCATAACCATGATAGCCGTCGTACTGGCGGGCGGGCTTATCGGCATCCTTCTGCCGCTGCTACTTAACCGACTAGGCGTTGACCCGGCTGCGGCGAGCATCCCGCTAATCACAACCATTGCTGATGTTAGCGGAGTGCTGATTTATTTCACCATCGCCACAGCGATTTTAGGCACCTGACCCAAGGCGATTTGCCAATAGCGCCAACTGACACCGACCAATGTCTGGCTTAGCCAGTAAGTCCTGCAAGGGCTTACCCGCTTCCAGAGCCTCAATAACGGACGCAAAGGTCTGCCCCAGCCCACAAGCCTTAGCCTGAGTTCTCAGCGATTGAATATCCAAACCTGCAAGCGGGACGCTTGTCTGCTCTAGCCAAGCATTGCTGAGCCGTTGTAAAAAACGATCAAGGTCATCCTGCTCGTCGGTGTTTTCAATAACGGCGGAACCGACCATGTGTATGCCCGCAAGACAGTAACCTTGCTCGGCCTTACTGATCAGGTTTAAAAAAACCGGACATTGCTGGGCCAGACGTTCGGCCCAGATAAGCAGGCGTTTCGGGTCACCGGAGACCAACTCAAACTCGACTTCGTGTAGCGGCTTTTCCCGACCACCGCCTGCAATAACACCCTCATCCAACGCGCATTCAATCACGGCATCGCCATCGTCCAGCATGACCACTTGGCGGGTAAAGTTGGTTTCAAAAACAGGCGCCAACCGAGCTAAGTTCACCCTGTCTCCCAACGATGTATCCGCCAGCAACCCCAACGATAAATTAGGCCCCGAGACTGGCCACTCCCATTCTTCGCGGCGGTGAGCACCATTGACGAACTCACCACGGGTTTTAAGGGTTTGTATATACTGGCTGCCAGCCTGACGCACACGCAAGGCGGCTTTTTGGTGATTAAGCTCCGCATCTGGCGTGTCATAGTAGCAGTTCACCAGTGACTTCTTGCTCCCATTTCCGGCCTCTGGCTGCGCCTGCAACCAACTGAGCGCTTTTATCAAATTATCGGGCGCAAGACTCAATTTTATCTCTAGCTCTTCAGCCATGCTTAATACCCCTTTAAGTTCTGCGAACCAAAAACGCAAAAACCGGCGACCCAAAGGTCACCGGTTTTCAATACTAAACTAACTGATTAGCTGGCTGGCTAATCAGAAGTAGTAAACTGCACCAACTGCGGCAACAGATGCTTCACTCTCGTTTGCCACACCATATACTCCATCATCGCCACCACCTAGGTAGCCTTCGAAGTAAACGTACATGTGGTCAGACAAGTTGTGCAGAGCCTGAAGAGTGACTGTGTTGCGCTCAGTATCGTTCGCGTCATCCGCAACTGCCATTTCATAAGAAAGGGCGAACTGGTTTGCGCCAAGGGTATAAACACCCATTAGGCCAAACACGTCAGCCACTTCTTTACGTGTCTGGTACTGACCTGTAAGGCTCAAGCTATCTAGCTTGTAGGTAGCACGTAGGCCGTAGGTATTTTCGTTGTTAGGATCGGTTGCTGTGGTTCCTGAGTAACCAGTAGTGCCATCGTTAGAGTCCATCGCAAACGCCAGCTCTAGGCTATCAACAGCGTAAATAGCGGCCAACTGGTAAGGGTAGGACTTGCCACCTGCAGTGGTGTCGCCGTTCACCTGAACTGCCGCACCTAGCTTCAAACCACCGAAAGACGGGGTTTCATATTGAATCAGGTCGCCTTCGCCGGTGCTATAGCTACCACCGATGCTTAGGTTTGCTGCTTCGTAGAAGTTTGCGATCTTATCGATTGAACGCTCGTATGTTGAATCGTCGGAACCAACCCAAATTTTACCAAAGCTATCGCCTTGAACACCGATGTAAGCTTCATCCACACGACCTTGGCCGCGACCGTAAGACTTGTCATCAGCATTGAAACCGTCAAGCTCCAACTTGAAGAAACCAGTAACGCCTGGGGCAATCTCGTGGTCGTGAGTTACACCCAAGGTGCTTCCGTTGTCATAATGGTCGATTGAAGAGCCAGCGCCCTCAACGTTGCTGTGAACCAAAGCATACTGAATATTGCCGTATACGGACGGCAAGTTACTTTCCTGCGCCAGTGCAGTGCCAGAAATCGTGGCGGCAGCGATAGCAGATGCGATAAGCGTTTTTTTCATCTTGTATGTCCTTTTGCGAGTTATTTCAGGTTTTAACAACGGGTTAATCCCGATTTTGTAAGGTGCCCCAGAAAACCGGATGGCTCCCATTTTATGATCGCTACATGTCAAGTACATGACATAACAGCAACTTTTCCTATAACAAAGATCCGCAGCTTGGCGTCTCTTTATGGCTCAGTCACTTACGGCGCCATCTTAAAGCGCCACCTGATGACTCATCAATAATACAATCAAGCCAATTTTGCAAATATTTAATGCCTTGCGTCACCCACCGCCGATATACTCAAGGAACGCTTAGCGGGTAGACAGCATGAAAGTTACCGGCCCATCGTTTACTAAGCTCACCTTCATGTCCGCGCCGAAGCAGCCTTCTTTAACACGCTCTACACCTAAGCTCGCTCGGGCGAAATCGAGGAAGCTGCCGTACAAACTTTCAGCTAAATCCGGGCTAGCTGCGTGCGAAAAACCCGGTCGAGTACCAGATGACGTATCAGCGGCGAGTGTAAACTGGGGCACTACCAGTAGAGCACCACCAGTATCAAGCAGACTAAGATTCATGCGCCCTGCCTCATCGGGGAAAATTCGATAAGCAAGAATTTTCCGGCACAATTCCTGCGCTTCGTTCTGCCCATCTTTTCGCTCTATACCTAACAGCAAAAGAACGCCTGCATCTATGCATGAAACTTCATGCCCGCCAACCTCGACACCTGCTTTCACTACCCGCTGAACAAGCCCTTTCATGTGGCTTTTGGCAACTCCCGAGATGCAAGAAAATTACAAACAAGCAAGAGTGTATCCATGCATATAAGTTCCCGCAACCCCGATTAACGAATAGCCTCAGCCTGCAATTTGCTCTGCTTTGGCGATCACCTCGTCCACACCTCGCACTAGCGCATCCACAATCGCAGGTTCAGACGCTGAGTGGCCAGCTTCACGAATAATCCTCAAATCCGCTTCCGGCCAAGCCTTGCTGAGTGCGAGGGCGTTGTCCAAAGGGCAAACCATATCGTAGCGCCCATGCACAATAATGCCGGGTACATGCCGGAGCTTGTGGGCATCCCTTATAATTTGGTTGTCCTCTAAAAAGGAGGCGTTCATAAAGTAGTGGCATTCGATTCGCGCCAGAGCAATGGCAACATGAGGGTGACCAAAATGCTCAATAACCCTCGGGTTCGGGTGCAGAGTTGCGCATCGGCCTTCCCATATAGACCAGGCCTTTGCAGCCTGTATCTGTTCCAGCTCGTTGCTGCTTGTGAGCCTGCGGTAGTAGGCACTCACCATATCATCGCGCTCATCCACTGGTATCGGCGCCTCAAAGTCCTGCCAGTAATCCGGAAATACGCGGCTTGCACCATCTTGGTAAAACCAGGAGATATCCCGGGGGCGGCAAAGAAAAATGCCCCGAAGAACCAACCCCATAACGCGCTCAGAGTGGGTCTGGGCGTACACCAAACTGAGCGTCGACCCCCAACTCCCACCGAACAGCAGCCAGCGTTCGACACCTAAAAACGTGCGGATTGTTTCCATATCCTGAACCAGCTTGTCAGTGCTGTTACCTTTCAACTCCGCAAGCGGTGTTGAGCGGCCCGCGCCACGCTGATCCCACAGAATGATGCGAAAGCGCTCTGCATCAAAAAAACGGCGGTGATAATCTTCGCAGCCGCCACCCGGGCCGCCATGTACAAAAAGCACAGGGATCCCCTCTGGGTTGCCGCTTTCCTCAACATACAACTCATGGGGCGCCTCCACCGCCAGCCGGTGTTTTGCGTAAGGCTTGATATCGGGGTAAAGGGTAAGCATGGGTCACTCCGCTATTGAAATTGGTTTCGTTGACAGTGTAGCGGAGTTAAGCCCACACAGAACGGCCTTTGCAAAGAACGAAGACCAAAAAAAGGCCGGGGCTGTGTTACCAGCGCCGGCCTGATTTAGAGCGTAAACCTTACTTCTTATTCGCGCGCTTGCGCTCGTTCTCGGTAAGGTGTTTTTTACGCAGTCGAATGGACTTAGGCGTTACTTCAACCAACTCATCGTCATCGATAAACTCCAGCGCCTGTTCAAGGGTAAACTTGATCGGTGGCACCAAGCCGATGACTTCATCCTTGCCAGAGGCTCGCATGTTGTCCAGCTTCTTACCCTTGGTTGGATTGATAACCAAGTCATTTTCACGGCTATGGATACCGCAAAGCTGTCCTTCGTATACTTCCTGACCCGGGTCAAGGAAGAGCTTGCCACGGCTCTGCAGGGTTTCCAGCGAGTAGGTCAGAGCTGTACCTGTCGCCATGGAAACGAGAACACCATTTTGGCGATTTGTAACATCACCGCTCTTGATGGGCCCGTAGTGGCTGAAGGTTGAGGTCAAAATACCCGTGCCGGACGTCATAGTCAGAAAGCTGTTACGGAAACCAATCAAGCCCCGCGCAGGAATGGTGTATTCAAGGCGCATACGACCCTTACCATCCGGCACCATATTGGTGAGCTCACCTTTACGCAGCCCCATTTGCTCCATCAAAGGCCCCTGATGCTGCTCTTCAATATCAACAATCACGTTCTCGTATGGCTCTTGCTTCTCGCCGTCCACTTCTTTGATAACAACTTCAGGGCGACCTACCGCCAGCTCGAAGTTTTCACGGCGCATGTTCTCGATCAGAACAGACAGGTGTAACTCACCACGGCCAGACACCTTGAACTTGTCTGCTGAATCACCCTCTTCAACGCGCAAAGCAACGTTGTGCAGCAACTCTTTCTCAAGGCGGTCTTTGATGTTCCGGCTAGTTACAAACTTGCCCTCCTTGCCACAGAAAGGAGAATCGTTAACCTGGAAGGTCATCGAAACCGTAGGCTCATCAACCGTTAGCGGCGGCAGAGCCTCCACATTGTTCATATCGCACAGGGTGTCGGAGATATATAAAGCGTCCAACCCACTGACGCACACGATATCGCCCGCCTGAGCTTCGTCGACTTCTACGCGCTGTAGGCCGGAGTGCCCCATAATTTTAAGGATGCGGCCCTGACGCTTTTTACCATCGGCGCCAATAGCAACGACCGGCGAGTTGGTTTTAATCTTGCCGCGAGCAATTCGGCCTATACCAATCACACCTAGAAAGCTGCTGTAATCCAGCTGGGATATCTGCATCTGGAAGGGGCCTTCCGGATCAACAGCGGGCGCAGGTACGTGATCAACAATGGCTTGGAATACAGCATCCATGTTATCTGCAAGATCTTCATGATCCAGGCCAGCAACACCGTTCAGCGCGCTGGCATAAACGATTGGAAAATCTAACTGCTCATCTGTAGCACCAAGGCTATCAAACAGATCGAAAACCTGATCTACAACCCAGTCAGGACGAGCGCCCGGGCGGTCGACCTTATTCACGACTACAATCGGGCGCAAGCCCGCTGCGAAAGCCTTTTGAGTTACAAAGCGTGTCTGTGGCATGGGGCCATCGATGGAATCTACCACCAGCAGCACACAATCCACCATGCTCATTACCCGCTCCACTTCGCCACCAAAATCCGCGTGGCCTGGGGTATCTACGATGTTGATGTCGTAGCCGTTCCATTTCAGCGCGGTATTTTTGGCAAGAATGGTAATGCCCCGCTCTTTTTCCTGATCGTTGGAATCCATAACGCGCTCGTTTTCGAGCTCTTTGCGATCCAGCGTTCCAGACAAGCGCAGCAGCTTGTCCACCAGCGTGGTCTTACCATGGTCAACGTGGGCGATAATGGCGATATTACGAAGTTTTTCAATCACAAAATTAATCCTGCGGCATGCACTCAATGACCTGAGAAGGTCGTTCACGAGCAAGGCCCGCACATGCCATCTCAAATCTGTAAAATGAACTCATCCACCGGAACCTGAAGGCCCGGCGCCTCACGTGTAACATCCGGATCAATGGCCCGGGCACACGCGGAGAAAATGAAGCGGCGCGCAGTATATCGAAAACTCTGCACCGTTTATATGAAGAAGAACGCCTATTTCTTAATCAGCTTTGCCAAACCAAACTCGGCGCACCAACTTGGCGCAACGCACCAGCCGACAGCACCATAACGCACCAGCTTAGTGCGCTTCAGCAACTCTAAGTCAGCCCAGCCCACACAGCCCCGTTATATAATCAACGCAGATACTGCGGCCTGCTGACCGAAAACACCCTGATCCATGGGATTCAAGTCAAAACTGGCAAGCACCTTGCTTTAACCCTGCCAACAGGTTTTAAAACCTTCTGCGCACCTGAAATGTGAAGGTAAGAATCGACAGCTTTTGCTAAGCTGCGCAGACCTGTATAACAGACCGGAATTCAGCCCTGCAGAACGATCCGGAACACTGATCACGAATTCACCCGCTGTGCGGGATTACTTACGGAGCATACACATGTCCAAGACAGCTGATTTGATCAAAGAGCACGAAGTGAAATGGGTTGATATGCGGTTCACCGACAGCCGCGGCAAAGAGCAGCACGTCACTATACCTGCGACCGAGGTTAACGAGGACTTCTTCGCCGAAGGCAAAATGTTTGACGGCTCATCTATCGCCGGCTGGAAAGGCATCAATGAATCCGACATGATCCTGATGCCGGACGACAGTAGCTCCGTTCTTGACCCGTTCACCGAAGAAAGCACCATCAACATTACCTGCGACATTGTTGAGCCTTCAACCATGCAGGGCTACGAGCGCGACCCTCGCTCTGTTGCTCGTAGAGCCGAAGAGTATCTAAAATCCACAGGCATCGCAGACGGCGCCTTGTTTGGCCCTGAGCCAGAGTTTTTCGTTTTCGATTCCGCGAAGTGGAAAACCGACATGCAGGGCTCCATGTACTCGCTGCACTCCGAGGAAGCTGCCTGGGTTTCCGGCGACGACTTCGACAGCAACAATATTGGTCACCGCCCCGGCGTTAAAGGCGGCTACTTCCCCGTACCACCGGTAGACAGCCTGCACGACCTGCGCGGCGCAATGTGTGCTGCTATGGAATCCATGGGATTGGTTATTGAGGTGCATCACCACGAAGTGGGCACAGCTGGCCAGTGTGAAATCGGTGTCGGCCCTAACTCCTTGACCAAAAAGGCGGACGAAGTTCAGATTCTTAAATACTGCGTGCACAACGTAGCCCACGCCTACGGCAAAACCGCTACCTTTATGCCCAAGCCAGTCGTCGGCGATAACGGCTCCGGTATGCATGTGCACATGAGTCTGAACAAAGATGGCAAAAACCTGTTTGCAGGCGACAGCTATGCTGGCCTGAGTGAAATGGCACTGTTTTACGTGGGCGGCATCATCAAGCATGCCAAAGCCTTGAACGCGTTCACCAACCCGGCTACTAACAGCTATAAGCGTCTGGTTCCGCATTACGAAGCACCGGTTATGCTGGCGTACTCTGCGCGCAACCGCTCCGCATCTATCCGTATTCCCTATGTCACCAGCCCGAAAGCCCGCCGTGTGGAAGTGCGCTTCCCTGATCCGGCCGCCAACCCGTACCTTGCATTTTCTGCGCTGATGATGGCTGGCCTTGATGGCATCCAGAACAAGATTCACCCAGGCGATGCCATGGACAAAGACCTTTACGACCTGCCGAAAGAAGAGGCTCTTAGCATTCCAAAAGTTGCTGAGACCCTTCAGGAAGCCTTGGTCGCTTTGAAAGAAGACCATGAGTTCCTGACCCGTGGTGGCGTGTTTACAGAGGATATGATTCAGGGCTACATCGACCTTAAGCGTGGTGAAGTTGAGCGCATCAACATGACCACTCACCCGGTCGAGTTTGAACTGTATTATTCCTGCTAAAGCCTTTCAGTTGCCGTCGATAAAGCCGCACTGGAACTGAATAGCAGCATCAGAAGCCCCACTCAAAAAAGTGGGGCTTTTTTTGTGATTCTAAACACAACGCCCTTGCCCTTAACGATATGTAACCATCATCTCATCCTGTCACATTGAAAAGGTCCGCTCGGCCATTGATAATCACACCAAACAATACAGCGGACTGTACTTATGAGACTGAAACATGGAATAACCGCAGGGCTAATGCTACTGATCACGACACCGGTAATCGCAGAGGTTTACCGTAACGTGGATGCGCAAGGCAACGTAACCTTCTCCGATGAGCCGTCCAAAGGCGCGGAGACAGTGAAAGTAAAACCTGTAACAACCATAACACTCCCCAAACCGAAAAATGTGCGTGAAACCGACAAATTGCGGGAAGAAGTGAAGCGGGAAGGGTCGATTTACGAACAAGTTTCATTCATCTACCCTGAGGATGAACAAGCGTTCCACAGCGGTAGCGGCGATGTGCACTTTGAAATGCGCAGCACCCCTGAACTTGAACCGGGGCACAAATACGAAGTAACGCTCGATGGCCAGCCCGTCGGCCAAAGCGCATCAGGGTCGGTTACCGTCAACAATGTTTTCCGTGGAACCCACGATGCGGGCATTCACATTATTGACCGAAACGGCGTTCAGATTAAAACCGGCAAACCCATACGCTTTACCGTTCACCGCCCTTCTGTGCAAAACTAAATCTTCGGGCCGCACCGGTCTGGTGCGGTCGCACTCTTTTGGTGCAATAATGGCTTAGCGCCGATAGATAAAACACCAAACCTACCTGCGCTGTTTGATCCCAGACTGCCCTGAACTGCTCCGCCCGGCGCCTCTGCTGCTTGGCCCAAACTTCCGTTTACTGGCTCACCGAAACTGGTTCGGTTCTTGCTGAATTCTGTTACAGCGACAAAGGCAGATATGGGGAATTCCGTTTAGACACCCTCCCACTTCTTTTGCCATAACCAACAGGATCCGCGCATGGCACAGTCATCAACCAGCGAAAACCACTTTAAGAACATGCTGGACAACCTCACCACATCAGTTGTTGTATTAGAGCGCAATTTGGTTATCCGCTACCTAAACCCTGCGGCAGAAAACCTGTTCGAAACCAGCATGACACGCAGCGCTGGACTTGCGCTCAGCGACATCCTGCTGGATTCGGATGACGCTTTCAGAACGTTGCGCAAAGCATCCGAGACCGGCCACTCTTACACTCGCCGGGAGACTGAATTTCTGCTTGCCAGCGGCTCGCAGCGCACCGTCGATTACTCCGTGTCTCTCCTTGACCAAGATCCAGCTGTGCTTTTGGTGGAGATACAGCCTAGAGACCGCCTACTTCGGATAAGCCGAGAAGAAGACTTGATTGCCCAGCAGGAAACCACCCGCATACTTGTAAGGGGCATGGCGCATGAAATTAAGAACCCGCTAGGAGGCATCCGCGGCGCCGCGCAGTTGCTTGACCGGGAACTGGCTAGCGCAGACCAGCGGGAATATACGCGAGTTATTATTGAAGAGGCAGACCGCTTGCGCAGCCTTGTTGATCGCATGCTGGGCCCCAACAAAGCACTCAAGCTCGCACAAACCAATATCCATGAAATACTCGAGCGCGTACGCACCCTTCTTGACGCAGAAAGCAAAGGCAGAGTGCTATTCCAAAGGGACTACGATCCCAGTCTGCCGGAGCTGCTGGGAGACAAAGAGCTGTTGATTCAGGCGTTCCTCAACATCGCCCGCAACGCTATGGAAGCGGCCTTTGAAAGCCCAACCAATCATTCCGGTGTTGAACAAGCTCCCAGCATTACATTCCGCACACGCGCCCTGCGACAAGTCTCCATTGGCCCCAATCGCCACCGGCTTGTGTGTCGAATAGATATCATCGATAACGGCCCAGGCATTGCACCAGAGCTGCGCCAGAATATTTTCTACCCGATGATCAGCGGTCGCGCTAACGGCACAGGGCTAGGGCTATCCATTACCCAAAGCATTATCGGCCAGCACCATGGACTGGTTGAGTGCGAGAGCGAACCGGGCCAAACGGACTTCATTATCTTCCTGCCTCTGGAGGGCACATCATGAGCCAGACATCCGCCAAAGTATGGATTATCGATGACGATCGCAGTATACGCTGGGTACTGGAGCGCGCCCTCGATCAAGCTGGCCTGCAGCCAACCGCGTTCGAGAGTGGCGAGAACATCATGAAGCGGCTGGAACAGGAACAGCCCGACGCTATTATCAGCGACATCCGTATGCCCGGCATCGATGGCATCACCCTATTATCACGGATTTCTGCATCTCACCCAGACATTCCTGTGATTATCATGACGGCCCATTCCGATCTGGAAAGTGCGGTCACCAGCTACCAGACCGGGGCTTTCGAGTATCTTCCGAAGCCCTTTGATGTAGACGATGCCGTTGCGCTAGCTGAACGGGCCGTAGCCCATAGTCATGAAAAGCGAGCGGGCTCCCAGCCAAAGGAAGAAGCCCACCAGCACAGCACCGAAATCATCGGCGAAGCCCCAGCCATGCAGGAAGTTTTTCGCGCTATTGGCCGGCTTTCCCACTCAAACATCACAGTACTGATCAACGGGGAAAGCGGAACAGGCAAAGAGCTGGTTGCTCAAGCCCTGCACAATCACAGCCCCCGCAGCAGCCACCCTTTCATTGCCTTAAATATGGCCGCCATCCCCAGAGACCTTATCGAATCCGAGCTCTTCGGACATGAAAAGGGGGCTTTTACCGGAGCATCAGCAATACGTCAGGGGCGGTTCGAGCAAGCTAACGGAGGTACCCTATTTCTTGATGAAATTGGCGACATGCCAGGCGATACCCAAACCCGCCTGCTAAGAGTTCTTGCCGATGGCGAGTTCTATCGGGTTGGCGGCACCACGCCCGTTAAGGTTGATGTACGAATCATAGCTGCCACACACCAGAATCTGGAAAAGCTCGTTCAGGCTGGCGACTTCCGGGAAGACCTTTTTCACCGCCTGAATGTCATTCGCGTACACCTACCGAAGTTGGCTGAGCGCCGGGAAGACATCCCCCGGTTGATGCAACACTTCCTGCAAAGGGCAGCCAACGAACTCACGGTAGAGCCCAAGATCCTACGCCCGGAAACTCAGAGCTTCCTTACCACATTGCCTTGGCCCGGAAACGTGAGGCAGCTTGAAAACATCTGCCGCTGGCTCACGGTAATGGCCAGTGGCAGAGAGGTTCATATAAACGACCTACCACCCGAATTGCGCCATCAAAGCGAACCCCGCAGTAGCGGAACCACTTGGCAGGAAGGGCTGAAAAACTGGGCGAATCAAGAGTTAAGGCGGGGAGAGACCGCCATTCTCGAATCCGCAATGCCTGAGTTCGAAAAGATCATGATCGAAACGGCACTCGAATACACCGGTGGCAAGCGCCGCGATGCGTCAGTTCTGCTGGGCTGGGGAAGAAATACCCTGACGCGCAAAATCAATGAGTTGGGTATGGATCGCGCAGAGGACGAATAGCTTGCAGCATAAAAAACGGCTGCCGAAGCAACCGTTTTTTTAAGCAGAATCTTCCCTTTTAAAGGAAGTTAAAACGGAATATCGTCGTCAAAGTCATCCACTGGCTCGGGCATGCTGCCCCCCTGCTGTGGCTGACCTTGATTTTGGCCCTGACTATAACCACCGGACTGTGGCGGAGGGCTATTCTGTGACTGTGCTGGTGCCGACTGCGGTTGCTGACGGCCAGCAGGAGCGTCTTGGTTCATACCGCCCTCACCACCACGGCTATCCAACATCTGCATCTGGCCGTTGATATCGACAACCACCTCGGTGGTGTAAACGTCTTGGCCTTCTTTATTCTGCCATTTGCGAGTCTGCAGTTTGCCCTCGATATAAACTTTGGAGCCTTTACGTAGGTATTGGCCTGCAATCTCGGCAATCTTTCCAAACATGACAATGCGATGCCATTCCGTTTTCGGAACCATCTGGCCGGTTTGGCGATCCTTGTAGCTCTCGTCGGTCGCAAGGCTCAGGTTCACCACGGCATTGCCGTTCGGGGTGTAACGGGTATCCGGATCCTGCCCTAGGTTCCCGATAAGAATAACTTTGTTTACGCCTCTTGCCATGTTCTGCTCCCGATTCTGTTTTCAACGATACCCGCATTCCTTGCGGGCCTTCGGATTTCAAGAATTGCTGCCGTGTCGAACAAATGGAAAGTCCGCAAGCAACGCCTCGTCAAAGTGCTGTCGATCCACCTTTAAATAGGCAGTGGCAGCGTTTTCAATAATGACCACATCTTGCACGCCCGGCAAGCGTCGCAGGCTGCCATCAACGTCGTCATATTGGCCGCCTATCACATCCCGCAACTGTACCACGAAACCGGAGGTGTGGCCCGGCGCTGGCATTGTCACTGCGATCAGCAACCATAGACCAAGAACAGCGACCATAAACCAAACAACACCCTCAATCCCGACCTGCTGTAGCAGATAACCACCAAAGGCTCCGCCCAGGAAAGCCCCCATAAATTGGGAGGTAGAATACACACCCATAGCGGTTCCCTTGCTGGCCGCTGGCGCCTCTTTACTGATCAAAGACGGTAAACTGGCTTCCAGAAGGTTGAAGGCCATAAAAAAGAAGAACATCACCCCCCAGGCAAAAATAAGGCTGGCGGATATTCCGGCAAGCCCAGCCGTAGCGAGGGTAAGCAGCGCTATTGCACCGCAGAGCACTGGTTTCATCATGCGTTTCTTCTCGCCCATGACAATAAAAGGCACCATGGCGAAAAATGAAGTGATCATCACGCTAAGGTAGAACCACCAGTGTGATTGACTGGCAAGGCCAAGCTGATCCTGTAAAACCGATGGAAACACCAGAAACAGCGACGTCAACACCAAGTGCAGCGCGAATATACCAAAATCCAGCCGCAACAAGCGTTTGTCTGACAATACCCGCCCCAGCATCGCTTTTGCCGGGTGAGTATCAGCACTGATTTTGTGCTGGTGTGGTGTCGGCACCACCCGGTTAACGATGAGCAGCGCAACCAGCGCCAATGCTGCGGTAACGTAGAAAATCCCCGAGAGCCCCCATGCCGCTCCCAGTAACGGCCCCAGAACCAGCGACACTGAAAAGGATAGCCCAATCGATATGCCCACAGTAGCCATGGCTTTGGTTCGTTCTTCTTCGCGGGTAAGGTCGCTGAGCAACGCCATAAGCACACTGGCAATAGCACCAGCCCCCTGAAAGATCCGACCAGCAATGACAACGTATATTGAGTCCGCAGAGCCTGCGAGTATGCTCCCTGCAGCAAACAGAATCAGGCCAATATAAATCATGCGCTTGCGGCCTACTCGATCAGACAGCAGGCCAAATGGAATCTGCAGCAAGGCCTGACTCAAACCATAGGCGCCAATAGCGAAGCCGAGTAGAGCTGGAGTTGCGCCTTCAAGGTCATCACCTAAGAGCATAAATACAGGCATGATCATGAACAGCCCGAGCATGCGAATAGCGTAGACCGATGCCAGCGCAAATACGGAGCGTTTTTCCAGCGCATTCATGGCAGTTGGCTCCTCTCCCGGGGGTTGAAAACGTGACCTTGCGAAAGAACATATGTTCCGCAGGCGGCGCATTGTAACAGAAGGATCTTCAACGGGGGACACTACAGACGGGACACTAGTTAACCGGCATTTTCGCCGCGGCCGACGTAACGCGGTATAATTTCCGTTTTTTCTCCAAGCGAGGTGTTATGGATCATATCCAGATCAAAGGGGCACGTACCCACAACCTGAAGAACATCGACCTGGATATCCCTAGGGACAAACTGATCGTGATCACGGGGTTGTCCGGCTCTGGCAAGTCGTCTCTCGCATTTGATACGCTTTATGCCGAAGGTCAGAGGCGCTATGTGGAGTCGTTGTCCACCTATGCCCGCCAGTTCCTCTCAATGATGGAGAAGCCCGATGTCGATCACATCGAGGGCCTTTCACCTGCAATCTCTATTGAGCAAAAGTCAACGTCTCACAACCCTCGCTCGACAGTCGGCACTATCACCGAAATATACGATTATTTAAGGCTCATGTTTGCACGCGCAGGCGAGCCTCGGTGCCCGGAGCACGGGCAGCCACTAGAAGCTCAAACTGTTAGCCAGATGGTTGATCAGGTGCTTGCGTTGCCCGAAGACAGCAAACTGATGATTCTTGCTCCCGTGATTCGCGACCGCAAAGGTGAGCATTTACAGGTTGTAGAGACTATGCGCAGCCAAGGATTTATTCGACTGCGCGTAGACGGCACCGTCTATGACATAGATGACGTTCCAGTCCTCGACAAAAAGCGCAAACACCAGATTGACGTGGTCGTCGACCGATTCAAGGTAAAGCCCGGCCTTGAGCAACGGCTGGCTGAAAGTTTCGAGACCGCGCTTGGGCTTGCCGACGGCATAGCGCTTGTTGCGTCAATGGATTCGGAAGCCGAAGACAAGAGCGAAGAACAAACCTTTTCCGCAAAATACGCGTGTACTCAATGTGGTTACGCGTTAAGCGAACTCGAACCTAAGCTATTTTCCTTCAACAACCCCGCAGGCGCCTGCCCTACTTGCGACGGCCTAGGTGTTAAGCAGTTTTTTGATTCCGAGAAAATCGTGCAACATCCAGAGTCAACCATTGCTGCTGGCGCCATCAAAGGCTGGGATAGACGGGCTGTCTATTATTTCCAAATGCTGGGCAGCATTGGGGAGCACTATGGCATTGATTTGGAAACCCCCTGGGAGGAACTGCCGGAAGACTTCCGGAAAATACTCCTCTACGGATCTGGCTCTGAAGAAATTCCGTTTCGTTACGTGAATTCTCGCGGCCAGATCATGGAGCGGGCCCACTCTTTTGAAGGTATAATCCCGAACCTTGAGCGCCGTTACCGCGAAACCGACTCCCAAAGCATGCGCGAAGAGCTGGCTCGCAACCTCAGCACACAGCCCTGCAAAGACTGCAAAGGTTCCAGACTTCGGCGCAGCGCCCGCCACGTTTTTATTGAAGAACTGAACATCTCAGACATCACACGCCTTCCAATCGGCGAGGCCCACTCCTACTTTGACGCACTTGATCTGCCAGGACGTAAGGGCGAAATTGCGGAGAAAATAACCAAGGAAGTCCGTCAACGACTCCAGTTTCTCGTAAACGTTGGACTTGATTATTTAACACTCGAACGCAGTGCTGACACTCTGTCTGGTGGAGAAGCACAGCGCATAAGACTGGCCAGTCAGATTGGTGCTGGCCTAGTGGGTGTAATGTATATTCTGGATGAGCCTTCCATAGGGCTTCATCAAAGAGATAATGACCGGCTTCTCAGCACACTTACCCACCTTAGGGACTTAGGAAACACCGTCATAGTCGTCGAGCATGATGAAGATGCCATCCGCGCGGCTGACCATGTAATTGATATCGGGCCCGGCGCTGGCGTGCACGGTGGCCAGATAATCGCTCAAGGCACACCTGCTGACATTCTTGCAAACACTGACTCCCTTACCGGCCAATATCTCAGTGGCGTAAAAGAGATAGCCATTCCGACAACCCGGCATAAAGGAAATGGTGAAACTCTCACACTGACCGGCGCCACCGGCAACAACTTGCAAGATGTCACGCTAGCTTTGCCTTTGGGCATCATGACCTGCATAACGGGCGTCTCGGGCTCCGGTAAATCCACCCTGATAAACAGCACGCTCTATCCCGTCGCAGCGGCCAAGCTAAACAAAGCCACCACCCTAAACGCCGCGCCTTACAAGGGGCTGACTGGGCTAGATAAGCTGGATAAGGTTATCGACATAGATCAAAGCCCCATTGGGCGCACTCCCCGCTCTAATCCCGCCACCTACACGGGCCTGTTCACTCCAATACGCGAGCTTTTCGCCGGGACCCAGGAAGCCCGCTCACGGGGGTACAAACCGGGACGTTTCTCCTTCAATGTCAAAGGCGGGCGCTGCGAAGCCTGCCAAGGGGACGGCATGATCAAGGTAGAAATGCACTTTCTGCCCGACGTGTACGTTCCCTGCGACGTATGCAAAGCCAAACGCTATAACCGGGAAACGCTTGAGGTCCGCTACAAAGGGAAAAACATCAACGAAGTATTGAGTATGACCGTGGAAGAAGGTCGTGAGTTTTTTGACGCGGTGCCCTTCCTCGCCAGAAAACTCCAAACGCTTATTGATGTGGGCCTCTCGTACATCCGCCTTGGGCAAAGTGCAGTAACCCTGTCTGGCGGCGAGGCCCAGCGCGTAAAGCTCGCCAAAGAGCTCTCAAAGCGCGATACAGGTAAAACCCTGTACATACTCGACGAACCCACAACCGGCCTGCACTTCTACGACATCCAGCAACTGCTGAACGTACTACAAAGATTGCGAGACCACGGCAACACTATCGTAGTTATCGAGCACAACCTGGACGTTATCAAAACAGCAGACTGGGTGATCGATCTGGGCCCGGAAGGTGGTTCAGGGGGTGGTCAGATCATTGCGGAAGGCACACCAGAAGACATTGCAGAAAATCCCGCATCGCACACAGGACGCTACTTGAAACCAATATTGGGAGAGAAAAGAATCTAGCACACAGTATGCTCGGTCGAATACACCGCCAAACTTTAGACACAAAAAAACCGGGAACCTTATGGCACCCGGTTTTTTTTTGCAGACTAACGAACGATATTACTCGTCGCCTTCGTCCACTTCTTCTGCTTCGATGTCCAACGGACGACCTACCAACTCAACAAATGCCATAGGGGCATTGTCGCCAGCACGGAAGCCACACTTCAGAATACGAAGGTAACCACCCGGACGCTCGTTATAACGGGGGCCAAGCTCATTGAACAGCTTAGCAACCGCCGCGTCGTCGCGCAGGCGAGAAAACGCCAGACGACGATTCGCTACCGAATCTACTTTGGCGAGCGTGATCAAAGGCTCAGCTACACGACGAAGCTCTTTAGCTTTCGGCAGCGTTGTTTTAATCAGCTCATGACCAACCAGTGACGCAGTCATGTTACGAAACATGGCCTTGCGATGCGCACTGGTCCTGCTGAACTTACGACCACTTTTACGATGACGCATTGCTCTGATTCCTTACCTTAAACTAATCGGCAATCAACCGCCCAAAACCCGGTCGTCGCCCCGAAGGCTAGCCGGTGGCCAGTTATCAAGACGCATTCCCAGAGACAAACCGCGAGACGCCAAAACGTCCTTAATCTCGGTGAGCGACTTCTTACCAAGGTTAGGCGTCTTCAACAGCTCAACTTCTGTGCGCTGGATAAGATCGCCGATGTAGTAAATATTTTCAGCCTTCAAGCAGTTAGCTGAACGTACTGTTAACTCTAGATCATCGACAGGACGCAGCAGAATAGGATCAATCTCTTCCTCTTCTTCTACGCGCTCTGGCTCTTTTTCATGATCAAAATCAACAAATACCGCCAGTTGCTGCTGAAGAATCGTGGCTGCCCGGCGAATTGCTTCTTCCGGATCAATAGTGCCGTTCGTCTCCAGATCAATAACCAGCTTGTCCAGATCGGTACGCTGCTCTACCCGTGCACTTTCCACGGAATAAGCAACACGGCGAACCGGGCTGAAGGTGGCATCCAATTGCAGACGGCCGATGGCGCGGGTTTCATCTTCCTCAAGACCACGCTGATCTGCCGGCTCATAGCCGCGACCACGTGCCACACGCAAACGCATGTTCACTTCACCTTTTTCACTAAGGTGACAGATCACATGATCCGGATTGGAAATTTCGACGTCATGATCCAGCTTAATATCGCCAGCTGTTACAACGCCCGGGCCTTTCTTACTGAGCGTAAGCTCAGTGTCATCCCGACCGTTCATCTTGACCGCGACACCCTTGAGATTCAGAAGAATCTCAATGACGTCTTCCTGAACACCCTCAATGGCGCTGTACTCGTGCAAGACACCGTCAATCTGCGCTTCAGTCACAGCGCAGCCAGGCATCGAAGACAAGAGAATACGACGCAACGCGCTACCCAAAGTATGGCCAAAACCTCTTTCCAGAGGCTCCAACGTTACCTTGGCGCGCATTGCACTGGATTCTTTCACGTCAATGGTACGAGGTGTCAATAACTCATGTACTGAACGCTGCATAGACGCCCCTATCTGCTATCGTTGCTACTTACGTTGCAAATCAGGCTTTACTTAGAGTAAAGCTCGACGATGAGGTTCTCGTTGATGTCGGCCGGCAGTTCAGTGCGCTCTGGCACTGACTTGTAAACGCCTGACATCTTATTGGCGTCGACCTCTACCCAGCTCACCGGTGCACGGCTTGCAGACAACTCAAGAGCGCCTTTAACGCGCAGCTGATTTCTTGCCTTCTCACGCACACTCACAACATCGCCTGGCTTGACCTTGTAGGAAGGAATATTCACTACTTTGTCGTTAACCAGAATCGCCTTGTGTGAAACGAGCTGACGGGACTCTGCACGGGTGGAACCGAATCCCATGCGGTATGCAACGTTATCAAGACGCGTCTCGAGAAGCTGCAACAGGTTCTCACCGGTTGCACCCTTCAGCCGAGCCGCTTCCTTATAATAATTGCGAAATTGCTTCTCCAGCACGCCGTAAATACGACGAACTTTTTGCTTTTCACGAAGCTGGACGCCGTATTCAGACAGACGACCGCGGCGTGCGCCATGCATGCCGGGCGGCGTTTCGATGTTGCACTTGCTGTCAAGTGCTCGAACTCCGCTCTTCAGAAAAAGGTCTGTCCCTTCACGACGAGACAGCTTGCACTTCGGGCCTATATAACGAGCCATATTTCACTGTCTCCTGTGTTAGACGCGGCGCTTTTTGGGCGGACGACAGCCGTTATGGGGAATCGGCGTCACAT
>Ga0209075_1000069_pt1 | contig 79958 bp, 65 predicted proteins | sample Stecom2011_FD_187523 | JGI IMG/M metagenome (GOLD analysis project Ga0209075, IMG submission 187523) | Agricultural soil microbial communities from Utah to study Nitrogen management - Steer compost 2011 (SPAdes) (version 2) | ecosystem: Environmental > Terrestrial > Soil > Agricultural land... | reverse complement strand
AAAAAAAAGGATTGTATTAGTCCATCATTTAATTTAAACATTCAAAAAAAAGTCGTTAACATTTTCTGTCAATCAAGTGAAGCATATCTTGCAACACGAAAACTATTGACACTTTCTGTCAATCAATAGAAACAATTCAAAAAGCTGTTCAGTGTTTTGTCAACAAACAGTAATAAATATAACTATCAATACGAACACTATTTATCTTAAATAAAAACCCTAAAAAATCATTCCAACTTCGTAGAATTAAAATTTTTAGCTATAGATTAATAGAGGCGAAAATTGACATATTTCGTCAATTAATAAAAGTAACTGACTACAAGATTATTCTAAGGATTAAAACTTTGATAAGCACGCTATTTAATAAGTATTAAAAAACAATGTTTTATTTGTTGTCGAATACTTATAAATCTGAGTGTTTAGGGAATCCAAGTAAAGACTCTCCACTTTGCAAATAAAGACTCAAATAATCTTTAGCCACTCGAACTGCTTCTAACAAGGACTTCCCTAAAGTCAAGTTGGCTAAAATCGCCGAAGACAAAGTACAACCGGTTCCATGTTTTGACTTCCCTATCAATCGTGGTGCCGAAAAAAAATGTTTTTCTCCTTGAAACCAAAGTGTATCAGTCGCAAGGGCCCCTTCTTGATGCCCTCCTTTTAATAAAACTGAAAACTCCTCTCCAATTTTAATTTCTTGACGAGAATCAGCCAAGCCCAGTCCTAAATAAATAAACTCATCTTGATTAGGTGTGATCAGGTCTATTTTAGAAAGGTGTGGATAAAAAGATTCTGCACTACATGTTTCAAAAAAATGATAACCCGCACTCGCCGAAACAATAGGATCCCAAATGATAAAAGGGTTGGGATTTTTTTCTCTTAAATAAGCCAAGAGTTTTTGTAAAATAGCCGCAGAAGGAATAAGTCCTATTTTTATGTAATCATAGTGGCGCACTTGATGTAAAACTTCTAATTGTTCTAAAATACTTTCCCAACTTAAAAAGCCTGGTTTCAAAAAGGTGTTTTCATTTTGAATGGTCAAAGCCGTACAAACCGATTGACCATAAACACCGAAATATTCAAAAGCCTTGATGTCAGCCAAAATCCCAGCTCCGCCAGAAGGATCAAAGCCAGCAATGCTCAATGCAAAAGGCATCCCTTGAGTTTTCATTTTATAAATACCCTTGAGAAAGTTGAAGCCAAGCCCCCATAGGATTGGCATGGTTCCAGACACCCCCTAAAACAGCAGCACTGTCAAAACCACACTTTTTCGCCTCTTCTATGGTGTCTATATCAATGCCACCTAAAGCGTATATTCGTGGTTGTGTAGAGTCTCGATTCGTAAAAAACTCTTGAATTTGAGTCTTAGTAAAAGCCGCCTTATAATTCACTTTGGAAATAGAATCAAAAATAGGACTTAAAAATGCGTAATCCACAAATGTAGGCAATGCTTTAATCTCTTCAAAAGAATGACAAGAAACACTCAAGTCTAAGTTTTCCAGGCTTGCTTTAGTAAGGTTTGTAGCAAATCGAGGACTAGAATGCACTCCCCCCACCTCTAATGCGAGTGCTGTTTCTAAATCACCATGTAATACACAGCGTTTTCGATAAGAAATATCCAAACCCAAAAGCCAAGTGTCTAATTTTTCTACACTAAAGCCTGGTTTTCGCAGGTGCAATCTTTTTAATCCGCTTTCAAAAATTCGTTCTATTAAAACATGTTCATCAGCAAAATTAACAGGACTAGTGAGCAAGACTAAATCATCAAAAAAAGACATGAGAAACTCTTCTTTGAGTACTATTTAATCGGGTGTTCGATAATTAGGAGCTTCTTTGGTGATCGCCACATCGTGAGGGTGAGACTCTTTTAGACCAGCATTAGTAATCCTTACAAAAACAGATTTTTCAAACATTTCTTTTAGGTTTGCAGCCCCCACATAGCCCATCGCTTGATGAATGCCTCCGACTAATTGATACACAATATCTCGAACGGGGCCTTTGTAAGCGACACGCCCCTCAATCCCTTCTGGAACAAACTTTTTCTCTTCAAGGATATCGGTTTGAAAATATCGATCTTTAGAGCCATCTTTCATAGCACCTATAGAACCCATGCCTCTATAGCTTTTATAACTACGACCATCTGCTAAAATAATTTCTCCAGGACTTTCTTCGGTACCAGCCAAAAGGCTCCCTACCATGACCGCACTAGCACCCGCAGCTAAAGCTTTTGCAATATCTCCTGAGTATTTGATACCACCATCCGCAATAAGAGTCACCCCTGCTTTTCTAGCTGCTTCTACACACTCTACAATAGCACTAAATTGAGGCACTCCAACTCCTGCTACGACTCGAGTAGTACAAATAGAACCGGGACCAATACCCACTTTTACAATATTCACTCCACAATTGGCAAGCTCTAAAACAGCTTCTGGAGTTGCCACATTGCCTCCACAAATAGTCAAATCTGGATAAGATTTTCTCAAGTCTTTGATGATATTTCGAACTCCCACATGATGCCCGTGAGCGGTGTCCACCACCAGTAAATCCACACCCGATTCAACCAGGAGCTTGGCCCTTTCCAAAGCATCTGCAGAAGTGCTAATCGCTGCCCCTACTAAGAGTTGTTCATTTTTATCTAAACTGGCTGCAGGGTTGCTTTCTCTTTTTAAGATATCAGTCATAGTGATGAGTCCCTTTAGACTAGCATTTTCGTCCACTAAAGGGAGTTTCTCAATTCGATTGGAACTTAAAATTTCTTTGGCCTTTGCAAGTGTAACAGTTGGTGGGGCTGTAATAGGGTCTTTGGTCATCACTTCAGATATTTTAATATCAGTATTGGTAATGGTACGCAAGTCACGACTAGTTAGCATTCCTACTACTTTTCCATTCGATAGGATAGGGAATCCACTAACCTTATATTTTGACCTTAGCGACAATGCATCACTCACTGGTTGGTCTTCATTTAAAGTAATAGGTTTTAGCACAACACCAGACTGCCATCGCTTCACTGTTCGTACTTCTTCTGCTTGGGCCTCAGCAGACATGTTTTTGTGAATAACACCAATCCCTCCAAGAAGAGCCAGAGAAATAGCTAAAGGTGCTGTAGTCACTGTATCCATGGCAGCACTGACAATAGGGATATTGAGTTTTAAATGCTCCGAAAGAACTGTGCTTACATCGGTATCGGAGGGTAAAACATTAGATTCACCAGGAACTAATAAAACATCATCAAATGTTAAAGCTGTTTCGCTTTTTAAATGCATACAAACCTCTCTTTTATCTCATAAAAATAGAAAAAAATCATGCTAAAAAGTAGAAAGACTAAATATAAAAACACATTCAAAATATTTCATTATTTAAAACCATTATAAGCATCCATTGCAGCCAAAACACCTTCAGTCAAAATAATTTCTGTGATAGAGCGTATTTCGAACAGTATTTTTTCAAAATTTTGGAAATCTTCTTTTGTAAACCTAGATAAAACCCAATTTGACAAGTCCCAAAGCTCTGGCTTTTTCCCAACACCCAAACGAACTCGTGTAAATTGAGTCCCTATTTTTTGAGAAATGTCTCTCAACCCATTTTGTCCACCATGACTTCCCTCTTTTCGAATCCGTACCCTTCCACAATCTAAATGAATATCATCTACAAATACAATTAGATTTTCTACAGGGATTTTATACCAGTGAAGCAAAGACTGTACCGCAGCTCCACTTAAATTCATATAAGTCTGAGGTTTTGCCAAAATCACCTCTTTTGAAGCAATTTTCGTTTTTTGAACTAAAACATTTCGTTCTAGTTTCCAAGAAGCAGTAGCAAGTTGATCTATCGCCATAAAACCAGCATTATGACGAGTCATCTCATATTTTACACCAGGATTACCAAGACCCACCATCAAAAACATGAAATCCTCTTTAAGATAAAAAATTAGTAATGTGTTTATAAAGCAAAAAAAACATATAACAATAATGTACTTAAAGATACAAAAATACACTCTTCTTTTTTAATAAATCACTCATATAAGTAAATTTTCATACGCCCTCTCTTCATCAAGATTAGAAAAAGTTGATTTATAGTTTCTAAAAAATAGAGCTCCATTCTTTATCACTCCAAAAGAAAAAACTCTTTAAAAACGCTTCCAGACAAGAACACAATAAAAATTTAACTTGAAGCATCTAAAGAAAAAAGAAAATTTTATCGTTTCAAAAAGAAATGAATTTTTAATGGCGGCTTTAAGTTTACAAACAAAAGTTGTTTTGCACAACACTTAAGAAGAAAAAAGACTAATCTAGTGATAAGTCGTAAATTAATTGTTTTTCTTTACAAGGTTTAGAAATTGTATATATAACACTTCTCTTTTTAGAAGAAAAAGAAACTTGATTATGAAAAAGCATTTCAACACACATTCACGCTTTGCAGTTAAAAACTACTTTACACAAAGCGTGAGGCATAAAAAAGGCTTACCCTTGGATAAGCCATAAAATTTATTCTGCTTCTTTGATACGAGACTTGGAAATAGTGTAGATAACTGTTCTCTTTTTAGAAGAGAGAGAGACTCCTTCATCTAGTGGAATGGCCTCTGCATAAAAAGTAGAACCTGCTTTAGCAGGAGAAATATCTAGCTCTAAAACCGATGGAATAGAATTAACAGGTGATTTTAGTTTCAAATATTGTGTTTCTTGAGAAAGCATACCGCCCTCTGTTTTCACACCATAAGGAATTCCTTTCAAACGAATAGGAATACGCACTTCAACAACAGAAGATTCATCTATTTTAAGAAAATCAATATGTGTAATATCGTTTTTTATAGCATCTTTTTGATATTTGTATATGAGAGCTGGATTGCCAGACTGACCGTCTATTTCAAGGTCTAAAAGTGTATAACGCATTCCAGGGGCTAGGACCTTACGCACATCCATAGTTTCAACACTAAGGTGTACTGGCTCTATACCCTTACCATAATAGACAGCCGGAATTTTACCCGACTTACGCAAGCTTTTTGCTTTTTCGCTTACGCCTAATACTCTCGAGGTTGCTTTGAGCAAAGTGAGTTCCATAAGTTAATACTCCAAAAAAAAAGAATTGGGGTAGCTGGATTCGAACCAACGAATGACGGAATCAAAATCCGTTGTCTTACCGCTTGACGATACCCCAATGGAAATCCAAACTTAGTAAATCTTTTTTAAATTTAAAGGGGAAATCATCTTTTTTTAGTAAAAATTGGTTAATGCAGACCAACGCCATTGATTTTTATACTTAGTTAGAACTTTTTCTGCAGCTTTAGAGTGTTCAAAAAACGCAAAAACCGTGGATCCTGAACCAGACATTAAAGCGCCGAGTGCCCCTTCTTTTATAAAAAGTTCTTTCAATTTTTGTATTTCTGGAAATTCTAAAAACACTGATTCTTCAAATTTATTATACAATTCAGGAAGATTGTTTGAAAAAAAACTATTCTTCCATTGCTTCCACCTCATTTCTCCAGATACACTTGCTTTGGAGTAAGCAATTTTGGTTGGAACAAAACAATGTGGCGTCGCTAACAATAGCGTGAAATCTTTTAAAAACGGATTCACTGGTTTTGGTGTTAACTTTTCTCCTATCCCTTCTGCAAAAGCAAAACCACCCTGTATTAAAAACGGAATATCGGCTCCTAAAGATAAAGACAAGGTTTCTAAGTCTTGATGAGACAAATTCAAAGCCCATAATTTGTTCAACAATCTAAAAGCAGCAGCGGCATCGGCGCTTCCACCACCAAGTCCTGCTCCAATGGGGAGTTTTTTTTCTAAAAACAGCTTTGCCCCTTGTTTTACATTCATCTTTTTTTGTAATAGAAGAGCCGCTTTATACACTAAATCGTCTTCGACTGGATAAGCTTGAGCTTCACTGTATTGCAGAGTGATTTTTGAATCAGAATCTAAACTTGCTCGAAGAGTATCCCCCACTCCAATAGTTTGAAATGCTGTGCCTAAATTATGGTATCCATCTGTTCTTTTAGAGATTATATCTAAAAATAAATTTATTTTTGCGGGAGCAAATTCTATGAATTCCAATGTGAACTCCTGAATATTTATGGATTAAATGCTTTTATTGAGATTGAAGTTGACGAATAATGTTATCTATTTCTTCTGGTAATAACAATATCTCTCTAGGTTTAGAACCTTTATGATTTTTTGAGCTCACCCCTAATTGAATCAATTGATCCATAATTCTACCCGCATGAGAAAATCCCACTCCAAAACTGCGTTGGATGGCAGAAATAGAAACTCCTTTTCCCTCTTTACACCATTCTAAGACATCTACAATGATTGGGGAGTATTCAGAAGCTTTGTCTGGCGAATTTACACCTTTATCATCGTCCATATCAAAAGTATCTACTCGAGGGTAATTCACATTTTGATTGGAACAAGCTTCTGCAAGTTTTTCTGCTTCGCTATCGGTCAGAAATGCCCCATGGACTCGATGAGGTTCAGGGTCTTCTGTGGCTCTAAAAAGCATATCTCCTCGACCCAAAAGTTTTTCTGCTCCAGCCTTGTCCATTATTGTACGAGCGTCAATCTGAGAGGTCACTTTAAAGCTAATCCTAGTGGGTAAATTCGCTTTGATTAAACCCGTAATCACATTGACCGAGGGTCTTTGAGTAGCAAGCACCAAATGAATGCCAACTGCTCTAGCTTTTTGAGCAATGCGAGCAATAGAAGTCTCTACCTCTTTGCCTGCAACCATCATTAAATCTGCTAACTCATCAATGACTATGACCAAAAAATACATCTTTGTTCTTTCTTCTTCAGAGAGTTCTTCGCTAATATCTCCCTTTTCTATTTTGGCATTAAATCCAGCTATATTCCTTACTTTTGCTTTTGCCAAAACCTCGTACCTTCTATCCATTTCCACACAGGCCCACTGGAGTGCTTTTACAGCTTCTTCGGGTTGGGTCACGACTTCGTGCAACAAGTGAGGTATTTTTTCATAAAGTTTCAATTCTACAACTTTGGGATCCACTAAAATCAAACGAAGATCGTCTGGACTTTTGCTAAACAAAATACTCGCCATTAAGACATTGATGCACACAGATTTACCAGATCCAGTTTGACCAGCAATCAATACATGGGGTGCTTTTGCTAAATCCATAGTGAAAGGATTGCCTAAAATATCTTTACCTAAAACAATCAAAATTTTATTGGATTTGGGCTTAAACTCACCACTCTCTAAAATGTCTTTAGTATATACTATTTGCATTTTACGATTGGGCACTTCGATGCCCACCAAAGATTTCCCAGGGATTGGGGCTAAAATGCGTATAGAAACCGCTTTCAATGCCAAGGCCAAGTCTTCTTGCAAGGCCGAAAAGCGAGCCACTTTTACACCTGGTCCAGGTTCAATTTCAAAACGAGTCACCAAAGGTCCCGTAGAAATACCTACCACCTTTCCCTTCACTTTAAAGTTTTCTAATTGCCGTTCCAAAGAAGCCGCAATCTCTTTAAGCTCTTCTTCTGAGTAATCCGCTGTTTGTTTGGGTGATTTTGCTAAAATCTCATCTACTTTTGGTATTTTATACTCATCATAAACCACTGGTGCTACGATGGTTGTTTCGTTGTATTTAGGGTCTGAATCATCTTCAGCCTCAGGTGAAATAAAGTCTTCTTTTGAATCTAAGGCATTCTTTTCTAATGTACTTTGGGCATGAACTTCTACTTTTGTTTTTTCTGGGGACTCTGCAGATAGGTTGTTTTCTCGCCGAACAATCCCTTTAATGTCTAAGTTTTTGGACCTTTGGTCTTCCCATTGGTTTTGTTCTTGTGCTAATTTCAACTTCGCAATCTCATCACGAAGTTCGCGTTTTTCAAGCACCCCTAATCTCGAAGCATTTTCTGTAAGGTACTTTTCTTTTAGAGCAATTTCATCTTCTCGAGGTGAGTTTAATGCTATTCCCTCTTCTATTTGATCCACTTCTAAAGGGTTTTGTACCATGCTTTTCGCCCATTTACTTTCGGCTTTGAATGGAACCGCTTTGCCTGTCTGAATAATGGTGAATTCTTGTATTGTTTTTGGAGAACGACTCGTTTTGATGGATTTCGGGTTGTCTTTTAAAGCTGCTTTGGTGCTTTCTAAAGGATCTGCTTTTTGAGGTTTCATTTTTTTCACAATTGTGAATGTTTTCTTTAATATCACTTTTAAGAATAAAAAATGCTTTGCCCTTAAACCAAAAGCTAAAACAGCAATTAAAATCATCGACAAAAGGCCTAAAATAAAAGGCACTATTGGAGAAGTGGTGAAGATAGGTCGAATCAAATCTTGTGTGATGAATGAGCCCACTAAACCACCGTTTTTTATCAAAACAACTTTTTCAGGATGAATTTCTGTATAAATTCTAAGAGAAAGCAAAAAAGAAACAGTAAAACTTAAAGCTAAAAAGCCCAAGGATAGTTTTGCCAGCATTCTTTTTTTAAGATTGAACACTAAAAAAAGTCCTATTAAAAAAAGAGCCACTGAAAAAATAAGAGCAGATACTTTGCCAAAAAGCACTAAAAAAACAGAAGGAAAAAGCTCTCCAAAATAAGGGCCTAAATAATTTTCAGCTTCTCCTGTGTATCGGTAGGAAAGCAAGGCAATCCACAATAAAACACTCAAAAAAACTAAAAACCAACCTAAAACAATAGTCCAGAGTCTTTGCTCAGGGGCACTTTTTTTTGCTCTTGTCTTTTTTCTTTTATTCACCAACAATACATACTCCTATACTTCCACCACCAATGTCCTCATTATTTAATATTATAGAAGATAGCAATAAAAAATACTATTAAAACTTAATTTCTACTTTTATCCTTGTTTACAAATAACATTATCTATGAATTTATAGGTGATAAGGCGCTTCTAACTACCCTACACATAAAGAATTGTTTAAAGCTCGATTTCTTTTAAAAAAATAATCTATTTTTTAATAATGCGAATCAAAATTCCCAAAAACATTAAAAAAATCAGTTTCAGTTTCATTTTGATTGCTTTTGTTTCTGCATCCATGCTTTATTTGGGGTCTTTTTCTAAATACGATACCACACTGATTAACAGTTGGGTGCAACGCATAGAAAACACTTTCTATGATGTATTTTTTAAAATCCAATCTGCTAAAAATGAAAGCTCAAAAGAACAAAACCCTCACATTTATATTGTAGATATCGATGAAACTTCCTTATCAAAATTTGGGCATTATAATGAGTGGAACAGGCAAATTCATGCAAAAGTAGTAGAAAATCTAAGCCAAGGGGGGGCAGCTGCTATTGCCTTTGATATTTTATTTAAGAATGCAGATTTTGGAGAAAAAAAAGCACAACAAACTTTGAGTGTCCTTCAAAATATTTTCCCAGAAAACCCATGGGAAGCTGTTTTTCAAAATATTAAAGGAGCCTATAACGACGACTCTATTTTAATTGAGCGGGTGAGGCAAAGTCAAAATGTGATTTTAGCGGCATCTTTTGATGATAAAACAGCTTATAAACACCAGTCGGAATGGATGCCTTTGAGTGATTGGAATCGAAGTTTAGAATTGAACACTTTTTCTACTTTAAGCCTAGAGCAAATTGACACTCCAAATTTAATTGAACCCAAAGATTTACTTGATAATATATTTCCTGAGCTGGCTTCTGCTTCTCCTTATATGGGTGTCATCAATGCATATCCAGATTATGATGGAGTGCTTAGAAGAGTTTCTATGCTTTATCAATTCCCCAATAAAGATTTGCACCCTAGGGACTCTAGTATAGTTTATACGACCATGCCTTTGAGCACCATCATTCATCTATTTGGAATCCAACCCGATCAAATAAAAGTGACAATGGGAGAGGCTATTGATTTAGGAAAAGCTTTTGGAATCATCAAAGATTCTTCTGGATTTCGAAGCACTTACCCTCACTTCTCTTTTCCAATGTTTCAAAGTTTGGTCGAGACACTTCCTAAATTAGAGGCAAGTTCTGAAAAATCAAATGAGTTTTTTGAGGTTTCTCAAAAGGTCATTGCCCAAAAAGACAGCGATGGTGTATTGAATTTTGAAATTTACGAAGGCCAGTGGGTATCTCCTAGACTCAGTCAGGCCTTGCAAATCATAGCCAAAGAAGATCCAAGTATAAAAACTCAAAACTTTAATTTGGAACATGGGATTCACCTCCAAAAAAAAGGGACTGAATTTTGGATCCTAGATAGTTTAGAAGACGAAGAGATAAAAATCACCCCACACATCACCCAAAGTATCGCCTTTTTTGAGAAAGAATTAGAAAACTTAAAAAAAGGAGAATCAAAGTACCTCTCTACGGATTTAACACTTCGATACGATAAAATTAAAAAAGAATGGAAGTCCAACATAGCTGTACTGACAAAAGATGTCATAGATGAATTGAAAACTTTTGATTTAACTAGACTTTTAACGCTAAAAACAGGTGAAGAAATTCGTTTTGGAAATGTGAAAAAAATCCCTATCGATGAACTGGCTCGATATCAAATCGCTTACCATGACCGCTATACCACAGACCCTAAACTACGCCATTTCACTCATTTATCGTATTACGATGTCGCGCTCAATCGACTAGACCCTGCCATGTACCAATCGAATATTTTTATTTTAGGCTCGGCTGCCACAGCACTATTTGACTATGTTTCTACCCCTCACGATGAAAACTTCCCTGCTATTTTAGCCCATGCAACTATCATTGAAAACATCCTCAACGATGATTTTTTAGTGGACATTTCACCCGCTTTTCAAAAATTGTTCGTGCTAGGCTTTATTTTATGTTGTGTCTTATTAGGCGTTTATACCAACACTTATATTAGCACATTGTCTATGCTTATTTTACTGAGTGCATACAGTTTTTTAGGTTATCACTACTTTGAAAAAGGCCTTTATTTAGGCTTTGCAAAGCCCAGTTTAGCGATTATTTTTAGTAGTTTAGGTGCCATGCTCATCCGCTATTATATAGAAAACAAAGAAAAACGATTCTTAAATAGTGCTTTTAAGCAATACATCTCTCCTGAACTCATAGACACCATGTTAAAAAACGAAATCATGCCCACCCTTGGAGGAGAAAAATCCTATATATCTGCTTATTTTACAGACATAGCTCATTTTTCAAGCTTCTCTGAACAAATTGGGGATCCCGTCAAATTAGTAGAATTATTAAATGAATATTTGGGTGCCATGACAGAAACTCTTTTAAAACATCGAGGGACTTTAGATAAATATGTAGGAGACGCCATAGTCGCCTTTTTTGGTGCCCCCATGCCCTTGAAAAACCACGCACAGCACGCTTGCGAAACCGCTCTAGCCATGCAAAACACATTGGGAAAACTTCGTGAAAAATGGCGAGAAGAAAAAGAAAAATGGCCTCCTAGTGTATCTCAAATGCGCATGAGAATAGGAATCAACTCAGGAGAAATTGTCACAGGAAACATGGGCTCTTCTATGCGAAAAAACTACACCATGATGGGAGACGCAGTCAATCTAGCGGCAAGGTTAGAAAGCATTGCCAAATCTTACGGTGTCTATATTTTTATTAGCGAAAGTACTCAAAAATTACTGCCTCAAAATCTTTTCATCACTCGCTCCATAGACAACATTCGCGTTGTCGGGAAAACAGAACCGGTCAAAGCCTATGAATTACTTGGCTTTAAGTCAGAAGACTCATCACAAGCCATAGAAAAACTGGTCGAATTATGGGAAGCAGGCCGCCTTGCTTACGAAAATCAAAACTGGGAACAGGCCATGGAAATTTTCAAGCAGACACTCCCTTTAGAACCCTTTTTAAACACCGAAGGGGCCATCACCAACCCCTCTTTACTTTACCTTCAACGATGCAAAGAATATTCTATCCATCCACCCGTAGCACCTGGACAAGAATGGGATAAAGTCTATACAGCCACACAAAAATAAAAACTTTTTTATGGATGAAGTTTCTGAAGCGCCTGGCTTTTATCGTTTAGTTTTTCCTTATCATGCAAAGATTCTTAGATCCAAAACACGCATCAATGCAGTGAGATAAAATTTTCTAAAAACGCTTCTATAAAAACAAAAACACTCTTATTCACTGTCTTTTAAAAGCTAAAAAAAGCTTGATTTTTAGTAAAAAACTTATAATAAACATAAGGAAATTTAATAATCGCCAAAAATTCTTTAAATGATGAAACTTCGATTTTTCATTCAATTTCATAAGAGGAAAATGGCGTTTGCTAATCGTACTCGTATTTTAACCTCAAAAGCATAAAATGGCGTTTGTTAATTAAATAAAAAAAACTAAATCCATAAAATAAGCCTCATTGTTTGAATTAAAAATTACTATCTTGAACTTATGTTTAGTTCTATTATTTTAGGTTTATTGCAAGGGCTTGCCGAATTTTTACCGATTTCTAGCTCTGGTCACTTGGTTATCGGTAAGGCAATTTTTGGCATGAGTGAAGTCGGGATGTTTTTTGATCTCATGCTCCATGTTGGAACCTTAGCCTCCATTTTTGTTGTTTTTAGAAAAAAACTATGGAAAATCATAGTAGGCTTGATTCAAAAAGACCTAGAGCAGTGGAAATATATTTTTTATGTCTTTATAGCCTCTATCCCCACCGCTATGATTGGACTAGGCTTCAAAGACGCTTTAGAAGCACTATTTATAAAGCCCAAAGCGGTTTCAGCGGCACTGCTTTTCACGGGAGTCCTCTTATTTTTAACTCGTTATGCCAAAGAATCCTCCCATCAAGATTTAGCTTCTATGAACTGGTGGAAGGCCATCCTCACTGGAGTAGTGCAAGGGATTGCCTGTATTCCTGGGATTAGCCGTAGCGGCTCTACAATTAGTAGTATGTTGTTTTTAAAAGTAGATCGAAAATTTGCTGGTGAATTTTCATTTTTAATGAGCATACCCGCTGTAGGGGGCGCTGCTCTTTTGGATTTCATCCAGTGGTTTCAATGCCAAGGAGCAAAAGCCAGTTTAGATGCTTGTCAGAATATGGATTCCTTTTCTGTTGCTCTATTAGCAGGGATGTTTGTGGCTTTTATCAGTGGCTTGTTTGCCCTTCGTTGGCTCATTTCCTTTGTTCAAAAAGGCAAATTTTATCACTTTTCATGGTATTTATGGATTATTGGACTCTTAGGTCTTTTTCTGTTTTAACTAAAAAGCTCGCCTTTCACTAAGTACAAGTGGATAGCATTGATGCGTTCCCACGAGCTTCTATCTACTGTTTTATGCCAATAATAACTCGAAGGAAACAAGGAATCTAAATAAGGCCAGGGCCTTATAAAATTTGGTGGCAAAAGGGCATTGAGCTTGTCGCAATTGATGCCTAAGTTTCCAACTCTAGGGGGTAAAGCTCCCCCTTCTAAACGAATACAACCAATCAATAAATCTGGTTCATAGCAACCCAAAGCATTGATAATTTGCCCTACCTGATACAAAGACACCAAGCGAGACCCACCACAATGGTATATCCCAGGCGGAAAAGGGTGTGTTAAAATATACTCCACCACTTTGCACAAATCATCGCCATAAATGGGGTTTCGATATTCATCGGTAAATAATGTCGCAGGCCTTCGAGGTTTGAATCGGTAAGAAATCCAATCGATAGCCCCTGCTTCACCTCCTGGTGCATAGTCCATGGGTAAAGGGACTCGAAGCAATACCGAATCAGGCACTATGTCCATTATAGCTTCTTCGGCCATAGACTGGTGTTTGCCATAATTATGTATAGGGTCTTTTGGATCAGTTTCTACATAATTACCTTCACCAGAAAAACCACTAAAAACCATATCAGTAGAAATGCGAATCAAAGTACTCTTGTATTTTTTAGCTAATCGAGCCGTCGTCACCCCTTGAGTGTAATTCAACAATTTTGACAAAGCGGGGTCACATTCACAAGCTTTTAAAGCACAGTTTCCACTGGCATCTATAAGGGTTCCGAAACGAAATTTCTCGAAAACAACTTCAAAAGCCTCACTTTCTTCAGCATCAATAGCAAAAACAGTATCTCCAGAAACACAAGGATTTCGCTTGGGTCGAACCCCATAAACCTCTCCTGGGTACAAATTTTGGAAATATCTAAACAAAGCATAGCCAGGGACACCAGCAAGTCCTGTGACTAAAATTGGCAAACGAATACTCAGCTCTGTTTCAATTGCCATAAATAAAAACCTGCAATTTGGTGAGGATGAACAAAAGTCCCCTCCTTTATTTTTTCTAATAAAACTTCTGTCTCTATCAAAACAGTCTCTATATTTTCACTATCATCGAAACGAGTCTCTTGAAACTTTTCCACCCCTTCTGCGTAAACCACAAAAAAACGCCCCCGATGCCTATCTGGATTCATAGGCAACTCACCAATTAAAGTCCAATTACCTTTAGCATAAGCACATTCTTCTTGAAGTTCTCTTTTTGCAGCATCTATAGGAGTTTCGCCAGAGTCTATGATCCCAGCAGGAAATTCTAAACTAGTTTTTTGAGTTCCATGTCGGTATTGAGAGGCTAAAACCCACTTTCCTTGAAAATTTTTAGCTAAAATCAAGACCCAATCTGGTTGCCAAAGAGTATAGAAATCAGAAATGACTTTGCAATTGGGAAGCTGACAAACTTCTTTATCCACTCGAAGCCATTTAGAGTCTAAAATATTTTTCTTGGATAGAATTTTCCAATTTTTCATAAAACTAAATAGAAGGCACAGGGTTTAACAAAGTTTCATTAATATCTCTAAAATCATATCTAAATTCTTTTTCTAAAAGATAAAGGGCTAGTGTAGTATTACTCCAATTTTTCTTAACACCAATAGTCTCTAAACCTTTTGTAATCAGAGGCAGTGAGTTTTTAATATCCATACGCCAGCTAATATCATCCCAAGTAAATAAAATCACAGGTACTTTTGGACTTTTTGCAAGCCCTAGGCTTCCCCTATCATTTTTGACTTCAAATGGACCCAAAGGTAAAGATATTACCATTTCAAAAAAACCTTTTTTTAATAGAATGAGTTCTAGCATTCTATGTTGATCTGTACTAAACAAATGCTCTCTCAAATACAAACGAAACGCAAGGATGGCCAACAATTCATTAAAAGGACGCTGTTCAAGCTCTATATCTGTTTCTGTCAAAGCCGCATATTCAAGATCTTCTAGCCAAAACTTGGACTCTTCTGTTATATATGGCAACAAGGAATCTGCTTCTAAGTTCTTTTGAATCACTACAAGCATTTCATCAAAAGTTTTTTTTAGTAAGGCTTGTTTTTCTACTTGCAATGATTGGTAAGTGTTATGTGATTCCACTGGAACTGGCGGTGATTTGGTGCAAGAAACAAAAGAAACAGTCATAATAAAGGCAAAAGCAAGTGAACATAAAAAAGAAAGTTTTTGAATCAGAAAAATAAATTTTATATTGTTTCTATGCATCGAGATACCTATTTACAAATGCCTTTAAATGAATTACTAAAAGCCTGCTCCATTAAGGGCTTTAGAAGTGGTGGGCCCGGTGGACAGCACCGCAACAAAACAAATACTGGAGTCTCTCTAAAATTAGTTAAATTTGGAATAGAAATCAAATCCAGTGAAAGCAGAAGTGTAACAGAAAACAAAACTCGAGCTTTGCATCGAATGCAAATAGCCCTTGCCACTGAAATCCGTGAAAACCCACTCCCTCCAGAAAAACTAAAATTTCCTGGAAGTCAAGGCCGCATCCATCCTTCAAACTCTCTATTTCCTCTTTTTGTGGCTCAAGTACTAGACATTATATCTTCTCATCGTGGTGACATTAAAAGTGCGGCAACTGCTTTCAAACTTTCGCCTAGTGCCCTCCAACGCATTTTAAGACAAAATAAAAAGGTATTTGAAAAGTTCCAAGAACTTCGAAAAAAAAACAAAAGTATCTGAATAAAACTGGTTTGAATGCTTAAATCTCCAAAATTTGTCCGCTAAGGACTGGACATTCTTCTAATTATCCTATCCATTATAGAAAACACCAAATCATAAAATGTTAAGAAATGTAAAAAAAACAAAACATGTTTATTTTTAGAGCGATACTTCGTTTATATGGGTGTCCTTAAAGGACATTTTCATTTTGCACGGAGGATCCAATGAAAAAACCACTTTTAAATTATTCATATATTTTTATCCTTATCCAAACACTTAGTTTTTTATTTTTATTCCCCTTGACTTCTTGTAGCGACCCTAAAGTCACCAATACACCCAAAGAACAGCAAGCACACAGTACAGTTTATTTAAGTGCTAAAACATTGAAACACACCCATTTAGACAGCTTGGTTATTTTGGCCGTAGGTAGCGATTCTATTAAGCGAGTTTTATATGATTTTGAAAGCCCTCTTAAGCTCGAACTTTTTCCTAATTCTATTTGGCATTTTTATGCCGCTCTATATTCAAATGGAGGAGTTTTAGTGCAAAAGGGAGAAGTTGAAATGGAATTGACCGCCAACGAAGAGGTGTTCATAGAAATTCCACTCCGAGCTCTTGTTGGTTTTGCTTATATAGAGATACCCCTCGGTTTTGACAATTTAATGGATATTCAAAAAGGTTCTTTAAATCTAAGCAATAAAAACTTCAATCAAAGCTTTAATTTAGAAAAAAACAATGAGATAGCTTATTTTTTAAGCACGCCGCTCCATTTAAACACATCTTATTTTGCTAAACTTGAACTTCGAGATCAAAATGGAGACACCATATTTGTTTTTCAAGATTCTATCGAAATAAATGATGAAAACCCTCTTTTTAATTGGAATCTTTTTTCTTTAAGGAGTTCTGTGGAGCTTAGCGTGCTGCCTATAGAAATTCTACCCCAAAAATATTACGCAAACTTTCCTCTTTCTAAAAAAAGAACTCCCAAAAAAGGAGACATTATATTTACAGAAATTTATTTAAACACCTCAAATCCTGCAGAATTTTTTGAGATTTTTAACGGGAGTTTAGATAGCCTTATTTTAGATAGTTGTAAAATCACTGGAGTGGGTTCTCCAGCTGCAGGTGTCGTGTTTCCAGAAAACTCTTTGCTCATGCCTAGCTCATTTTTAAGCATTGGTGGTGTGGATGTGAGTGATGTGAATATGCCTGTAGAAGAGTTTAACCTCACAAACACTAAAAGGCTCCTTTCTTTATCTTGTCAAGGGACTTTAATAGACACAGTGTTTTACAACTCTACAAATACCGTAGAAGAAGGCCAAGTCTATATAGAAGCTGGAAAAAGTGTTCAACTTCCACTGACAAACTGGGCAGACAGAGCAGATCCATCTAAATGGTGCTTAGAAAAACCCAGCATAAACAAAGATGCTTTATGCGAATAAAAAGCCTCCATATTTAACCACTACCCCTGCAAACACTACGCTGACCATCGCCATTAATTTGATTAGAATGTTTAACGATGGTCCAGCTGTATCTTTGAAAGGGTCTCCTACAGTATCACCAACCACTCCAGCCTTATGAGCTTCTGACCCTTTACCACCTAAATTGCCTTTTTCAATGAATTTTTTGGCATTGTCCCATGCTCCACCAGCATTGTTTAACATGCTTGCCAAAGAAAAACCTGCGGCTAGAGTTCCAGCAAGGAGTCCTAAAACGCCTGCAATACCCATAAATAGTCCAATCACTAATGGAACAATCACCGCTAAAAGAGAAGGTAAAATCATTTCTTTTTGAGCACCACGAGTCGAAATCAAAACACACCGAGCATAATCTGGCTTGGCAGTTCCCTCCACGATTCCTGGAATTTCTCTAAATTGACGACGCACTTCTTCGACCATAGCTGCTGCTACACGCCCCACCGCTTTAATAGTCAAAGCACTGAACAAAAAGACCATCATGGCTCCCAAAAACAAACCGCCCAACAACATCGGATTCATCAGCGTGAGATCATAGGTGTACATAAAATCTGCAATTTGAGCCTTTGATAAAACTAGAGCCACTAACTCACCTGTTTCATTGATAGCACGCGTCCCTTCGTCAATCAAACGAACACCGGGCAATCCTTGGATAGCAACTTCTAAATTGGCACTATTGTTTACAAATAGAACCCTACCTACTTGAAAAGCACCGCCAGCATCTTGAGCCAAATGACCCAACCACAGCTTCACTTCTTCAATATAAGAAGCCAAAAGAGCCATAGCAGTTAAAGCTGCAGAAGCTATAGCAAAACCTTTTCCTGTTGCTGCTGTGGTGTTTCCTAGCATATCTAATTCATCGGTCCTTTGGCGAACTTCTTCTCCTAAGCCAGCCATTTCTGCGTTGCCTCCTGCATTATCAGCTATAGGACCAAAAGCATCGGTGGCTAAAGTAATACCCAAAGTCGATAACATCCCGACAGCAGCAAAACCAACCCCATATAAACCCATAGACATGTTTTGAAAACCACCTGCAAAACCATAAGCACATAAAATTCCAATCACAATAGTCACCACAGGAAAGGCTGTCGAAAACATCCCTACAGAAATTCCATCAATGATAGTAGTTGCCGGCCCCAATTGAGTCTGAGAGGCTATCCCTTGAGTCGGTTTATATGCATCAGATGTATAATATTCGGTAAATTGGCCAATTAACACACCTGCGATCAAGCCTGATAGCACAGAAGCAAAAATCCCGAGAGACAAAAACCCTGCAAAAACTAAAATCAAAAGGGCTATTAAAATTAAAATAGAAGACCCCAAAGTACCCGTCAATAAAGAGTGTAAAAGTTGTTTCATTTTAGCATCTTCTTTGGTTTGAACCATAAAAACACCCAAAATCGACAGTATAATTCCAATAGCTGCAACAATCATAGGAGCAAGCACAAATTTAGGGTCCAAACTAGGCAAAATTGCACCCAAAGCCGCTGTGGCCAGTATAGAACCGCAGTAAGATTCATAAAGATCGGCCCCCATTCCCGCAACATCACCCACATTATCTCCCACATTATCTGCAATAGTCGCCGGATTTCTAGGATCATCTTCTGGAATACCTGCTTCAATTTTACCAACCAAATCCGCTCCAACATCAGCAGCTTTAGTGTATATTCCACCGCCTACGCGAGCAAATAAAGCTTGTAATGAAGCCCCCATTCCAAAAGTGAGCATGGTAGTCGTAATTTCAACTCGTTTAGCGTGTGCCCATGCAGGATTTTCAATAAAAGACTTCGACCACTCAGAAGTACTTACTGAAATTTTTTGAGCTAAATCTAACCCAAAACCAAAAATGTTCGAATCATAAATCCAGTTTAATAAAAAAAACCAGGCCGAAATATCTAATAAGCCAAAGCCCACCACCACCAGACCCATGACAGCACCCGCTCTAAATGCAGTGACTAAACCTTGATTTAAACTCACTCTTGCACCATTCGCGGTACGGGCACTAGCAAAAGTTGCCGTTTTCATCCCCAAAAAGCCACAAAGTCCCGAAAACAACCCCCCAGTTAAAAATGCAACGGGTACAAAAACATTTTGAATCCCCATCAATGCAAGCACGACAAACACAAAAAACAATACTATGAAAACCAAAGAAACCGTTTTATATTGTTGTGACAAATATGCAAAAGAACCTTCTCTAATATATTCGGCTATTTCTTTCATTCGAGGAGTTCCTTCCTCTTTTTTCATCATATCCTTAAAAAAATAAAGAGCCATGAATAAGGCGAAAACTGAAGCGATTGGCACTAAATACCAATAATATGGAATAGAAAAAGAAGACATTGACGCACCTCTTAAAAATGCACTCACTGCCATAGTGCTATGATTTTAAAATCCTATGGATAGATAAAACTCAAATAAAACACAGATAAATCAAAACATTCTACTACTGAAGCACTTTTTTAAGCTATGAACCATATTTTATTAGAGGTTTATTCAAGCAGCTGTTTTTTAAACTAGTATAAAAGCTAAAACAAGGTTAGTAAATTCAAGTAAATTTTTATTTAACTTTAAAATGAAGTTTTATTTTTTTATTTTCATTGTTTTTCTAAGATTAAGCGGTAAAACTTTTCGGTGCCAATCCATCCACTCTTCATAAAAGATGTATTTTTTTTCTAGACGCTTAAAATCTCTGCCATGGACTACACGACGACCATTCACTATTTTTGGTGGAATTTTGATATGCAAACACTCATGATATACGACCCCTGCTATGGCATAAAAAGGACAATTTTTTGTGTCATACCCTTTACTAATACTAATTAAATGAAATGGTTTTTCAGATAAGGGGTCTTTTCGAATGGAATGGAAACTTTGTCCTCCGATTCTATTGCTCCAAGTGATTTTACATTGCAATTCAGAATTAAAATAAGTTTCATTCACTGCAGCCAAAACTTCTTCTAAATCATAATGCTCGCCTTTAGGTTGAATAGGAAGGTGCCTGGTTTTTGATGTTAAACACTTATTTCCTTGATCTATCAAAATTTGATTGACTAAAGTCCAAAAACGATCTAATATTTCTTTTATTTTCTCTTTATTTTGTTTTGTTTTTCTTTTTTGAATTAACAAAGCCCACTCGGCTGCCAGCTCTCGAGCTGGCATAAAAGCCTCTTCTTTCATATAAAGTGGGAGTGCAAGCTCTGGTTTTCCAAAAATACCTTTATAGTTGCATCTAATGCTTTTTTTTAATCTAGGGTGGTATCGAAATGCCACTAAAGTGTCCATAGAAAAGTCAGGTGAAATGGAGCGTTTTTTTTTACTTTTCTTAAATGAAAATAAATCGATTTGATATTCAAGGAAGCCCATAGAACAAAGCCCCTTCTAATGCGTTCACTTGCAAAATCCCTTCAAAAAAACTTTCTGAAAACCCAAGAGATTCATAATGTTTGGATATCAATTCTATAGACTCTTCTATATGATCAGGAAGATAAATAATAAAACTACGATTTAAAGTCGTTTGTAAAAACTCTGAAACACAGTACTTTGATTCCGTTTCGCTAAAATACATTCGACAAGAAACAGGCCTTTCTTTATAAAAAGAACAGCTTTCTTCTTCACTCAAAAAAGGACAAACTTGTTTGGCAGCAAAAAAAGAATGCAAAGTCACCTCTTCGAGCTCTTCTAAACTTTCGGAGTTTTTTAGCTCTGTATTTCTTAATAAAAAGTGATATTTTTCTACTCTAGCAAAACATTTTTGTATGAAATTCAATAATAATTCGGTGTTTCGAATAGTGTTATAAAAGTAAAGAAGCTCGAAGGGAGCAATAGACATTGGATAATGACGGCAGCAGTTACCACAGTGTGAAGTGCACTTTATTTTATTTTCATGCTGCTTCAATGCAGACTCCACATACAAATTAAAAGCCTTGTGATATTCTTCACAAAACAAAAATATCGATTTCAAATCTTTTCTTAAATTATCAATGGTAAAAGCCTGCTTTCTTCGACTTTCTTGAGCTATTTTATCTAAACGATTCAGTTCATTAGATAAAACAGAGGCCATACGATGTTCTGCATGCTTCATTTTTTTACTTGAAAAATACTTTTGAGCTATATTCACAAGAAAAATATAGTATAAAACACCATTTTTCTAAAGAAAAACTAATACTTGAAAAAAAAAGTATAAAGACTTGTAAATAAATTATATTATTTAAACAGTGTTTAGAGTCTTTATTTCTTTATCATGAGGTTTAACTATGAATCTAAGCTTAAAAACACACCTTTCTTTTTGGATTTTCACTATTTTAGCTACTATAGTGCTACTGTTTTCAGCTTGTAATTTATTTAACCCTTTAGGAAATAGAAACCCAGATAACTCCAACACCGAAGAACTTCTAATAGAAGGTGTGTATTACTTTCAAAATAAAAATTATTCTAAAGCACAAAAAACATTTAATCGTGTTATCTACTTAGATTCCACCAACTCAGAGGCTTGGTTAGGACTTGCTAAAAGTACATTTTACTCTTACGATTTAAATCCATTTGAACTCGCTTCTGTATTTTTACATTTTGAAAGTGAAAAACCCAATATGTTTATGAGTGATTCATTAAGCCTAAAATATAAAGAAGGAGTGGATGAAACTTTTTTAATTGTTGCAGAGTTAATCCGTAGAGACACCCTCTCCACGCTTTACAAAAAGTACCTCGAGCATATCCGCAAAAAAGCCCCTTTAGACCTCTCGCTAGAAAAATTTGAAAAAGAAAATAAAAAAAACCTCGACAAATTTCCTTTATCCGATCAAAAAATAACATTTCAAAATCTGTCTCTAGGCTTCGGAGTTCTGGCTACAGCAAAAACACTCCTTCATTTAAAAACCAATGCTATCGATAAATACTCGAAGTTATTTACAAACCCCGAAACCAATGAATTTGATTTTGACCTAGACCGAATTTACAATTCTTTTCAGGATGATCCTTCAAGCTTAGACTCTTTAACAGAAGTATTAATTGAAATCGCAGATGATGTAGAAACCCTAAATAATGTTGTATTGCCACTTATTTTAGAGTGGGGAGTCCTTGAAAACATTAATACTCAAGATGAATTATTAAATGTTCAAGATCAGAAAGACACCGAAAAAATGATTCAAGAAATTAGCGACAATTTAGATGAGTTTAAGAATTACCTTTTGACTTATCAAAATAAAAATGACACAGATGAGGATAGCTCTAAAACTATTTTTGAATCTATACTTCATGAATTTGAAGGAGGAGAACAATGAAATCTTCTACAAAGCTTTTCATCTTTATTAGTCTTTTGTCAGTCAGTCTCTGGGCCGCAAGGGGTCCAGCACACAAATCATTAAGAGCATATTCTATGGGTAATGCCCATGTTGCAGTGGTAGATGACAAAGAGGCAATTTATTATAACTATGCAGGATTGTCTCAAATCAATCGACTTGGCAACTTTAGTTTTAGACCTCAACAAGGCTATTACCCTCGTCAGTATTTTAATGCACGCGTCAATATTGGTGGAGCAGGGCCTTTTATGGCTTTAATGGACTCCTATAAAACCATAAATGACATTCAAAATCTTTATAACCAGGCGAGCAGAGATGCTAAAAAAAGTGGAATTTCAACTTACGATGCTTTGATTGATTCTTTGGCTAAACACCCTGAACACACAAAAACCCTAAACGCTTACGACCAAGTTTTACTCAATCTCATTGCCAAATTCGATGCCGAACTCGCATTTCGAAATTTTGGAGGGGCTATATGGGTCGATGCAAACCTTGCACCCTATATAGATACTGGTCTCCTTATGCCTTATTTAGGAATCGACACTCTTTATGTAGATGCTGTGGCTCAAGCAGGGGTGGCTTATGCTTTTACGGATCAATTCTCATTAGGTCTTGGTCTTAAAATACTCAAAAGACAGTCTGTGTCTGTTTTTAAACTAGATGCTTTCAATTATTCTGCAATAGAAGACACCTTAAATCTTCGATACAAAGATGCTAAAAAAGATATTTTTAATTTTTCTACTTTTAGCCTTGGAACCGACATAGGTGCCTTGTTTCAAATCACTAGAGAAACGAGAATTGGGGCTTCCATTAGAGACATTTTTTTTAAATCCATAAACGGTGAATCCATCGCTCCTAATTTGACTTTAGGTGTCAATTATAGCCCTCGATTGTTTAACAAAAACACCTCTTTTGCTCGTAAAGTAAATCTAGCGATGGACTTTGAAGATGCTTTGAATAACGAAAGAAACTATAAGTTTTTTAACCACTTGAATTTTGGAGGAGAAATCGAACAAACTTTGCTAGGATGGCTTGGAGTGAACAATGAGATTAGGGCTCTAAAAGGCAGGTTTGCAGCGGGCTTCAAAGGTGGGTATCCAACGGCTGGATTGGGGTTAGAACTGCTTCGAATATTAGAAGTTGAGGTGGCTACTTGGGCCGAAGAAAGAGGCTATTATTTGGGACAACTCCCTAATCGTTTTTATATGGGACAAGTTCGGATCGGATTTTAACTTGCCATTTCACAAAATATAGTGTATATTTGAGCAGTAACAGAGAGAAGAAGGTATGCTCTATGATCGAAGAAATTCAAGGTGTTTTAAGTCAAAAACAGGCCACCTTTGTCATTATAAACTGTAATGGTATAGGTTATGGAATACAAGTTTCTGCACGGACCAGTGAAGTGCTTCCTGATCTTGGTACAGAATTAAAATTACTCACAAAACTCGTGGTTCGTGAAGATTCTATGACTCTTTATGGTTTTATGGATGCTATAGAGAAAGAATTATTTTTAAATTTAATTGAAGTGAGCGGGATAGGCCCCAAAACAGCTCAACGCATTTTAAGTGGCGTGTCTCCAAATGATTTTTTAAGCTATATCGCACTAGAAGATAAAAATTCCTTGAATAAAATAAAAGGAATTGGTAAAAAAACAGCCGAATTACTTTTAATCAACTTAAAAGATAAAGCCCTAAAACTAGCCTCTATCAATGAAGAAAACTCCATAGTTTCTACAGTCGCAGAAGAAGCAATTGCGGCACTAAACGCTCTAGGTGTCAAAGGGCATTCTGCTCAAAAAGCTGTTGAAAAAGCTATCAAAGCATTGCCCAAAGACTCCAGCATCTCTCAAATCATCACCGAATCTTTAAAACACACTTAAATTATGGCAGAACGGTTTATTTCACCTCAACAAAACTCCTCAGAAGATCTAGAACAAGATCAAAATCTTCGCCCCTCTTCTTTAAGTGACTTTACCGGTCAATCCATATTAAAAGAAAGTTTAAGTATTGCTATCGAAGCTGCATTGCACAGAAAAGATGCTCTTGATCATTGTCTTTTTGCTGGTCCACCTGGACTTGGTAAAACTACCCTTGCAAATATTATAGCCAAAGAAATGGGAGTGCAAGTGCATATCACAAGCGGTCCAGTCCTCGAAAGGGCTAGTGACTTGGCGGGTTTGCTCACCAAACTTCAAGACAATGATGTGCTTTTTATTGATGAAATCCATAGGCTCAATAGAGTCATCGAAGAATACCTCTACCCTGCTATGGAAGACTTTAGACTCGATATTATGCTAGACACAGGCCCCGCTGCTAGAACGGTGAATCTACCTTTAAAAAAATTCACTCTAGTTGGTGCAACGACTCGAAGTGGACTATTGACTGGTCCTCTACGAGATCGATTTGGTTTACAGTATCGTCTGGAACTCTATACAGACACTGAAATCCAAAGCATTTTAGCTCGTAGTGCACAAATCCTCAATATTCCTATTGAAAAAGATGCCACTCAAATGCTCAGTTCTCGTTGTAGAAACACCCCTCGCATAGCCAATCGTGTTTTAAGGAGATGTCGAGATGTTGCACAGGTTCGAGGTGATGGGATTATCACCAAAACAATTGCAGAAAAAACCTTGGAGATGCTTGGAATCGATGCAGATGGATTAGACAGTATGGACCGTAAAATTTTAACGACGGTGATTCAAAAATTTAACGGTGGCCCTGTGGGCTTAGGGACTATTGGTGCAGCTCTTGGAGAAGAACCGAACACACTTGAAGAGGTCTATGAGCCTTATCTGATTCAAAAAGGTTATTTAGCTAGAACACCACGAGGTCGTGTGGCTACACTAAACGCTTATCAAAAGCTCGAGATAGTAGCCCCAAAAACTATAAATGAAAACTCTCAAGCCGAATTGCCATTAGTATAAATAGAGTTTTAATAAACTTTCATGTGGAGCTAAATTATAAAAAGAACGAGCTTCCAAGCTTTTATAGTTTTTGAAATCCAATAGCAAGGCACTATTTTTATTGCAAAATTAAAGTGTAAATGCATTTTTTTTGTAACTTAAATAAATAACCTGGCTTCAAGTTTTGAAGTTTTCTTGAACCAATATTTCATCTTTTCTTAATTTCTATGTACTTTTTTTATGAACAACTCGTAAATCCTCTGCGTTTATTAAATATTATCTACTAAAACCATAAGGTTTCAATTCGATAGTACATTTTTTCTTCTATTTAGATAAAGGAATAAACTATAAACTTTGAATTTTATTTTTAGACTGGATTCTTTGTGGTCCACTACCATAGTTTCTTTAGTACAAAACCCATCATCGAAATTAAATTTCAATAAAATAACATCACTTCAAAAACTTTAGCACATTTTAAGAAATTCAATATATTGCATTTCGATGGACTTTGTTGTTTTTTTAATTGTATGAGTTGAACTCAAACTTTTATCTGTTTATAAAAACCAGGCGTTTCTGAGACTTCACCAAAATAAAGAAGCTGTTCATTTTACTTTTAGTCGTTCCACATATTTAAATAAGTTGTGGTAAACTTCTAAAAAATCTTCTATCCAGATAGGATCCCTTTCACCAATGAGTGCAAATGTGTTTTCAAGAGTGTGTTGTGTGTTATAAAGTCCAATGTTTTGGTTTTGTTTTTTTTCACTTTTAGCGGGGTTGAAACTAAATTTTCGAGCACGATAAGAGCGTTTTAACCTTGAGATTAGACTTAAACGAAGGGACAGGAGTTCTTCTCGGGCTTGCAGAAACTTAGATTCTGACAAGTATCCTTCTACTTTTTCAATCCTAGAGAGCAAAACTTTTCGTTCAGGAGCAGGGATCAGGGTCTTTTTTGATTCTAAAGTATGTTTTAACTCTACAATTAACTTTTCTAAATAGGATTCAGTCCAAAAATTTATTTTTGGGTTTAGTAAGGTCTTTTTTTGGGAGCGATGGTCTTCATTTTTAAGAAACCACTTGTCCAAATTTGTTTTTAAAGTTTTAGCTTCAGAAACTCGCTCTATGGCTATAAAATCACGCATTCTTTGTAATAAAAAGTCTGCATAACTAAGCTTCCAATGCGGGATTCGATTGGATTTTCGAAGCCTATTTAATCTTTTTTGTGTTTCTAATAACTCATGCTTCAAGGCTTAAACTCCGATTTTTTCATGGGAGTCACTCCTATTTCAACTCGTCGATTCAAACGGCGATTTTCTTCACTGGTGTTAGGGTATTTAGGGTGAAACTCACCAAAACCCGCAGCAAAAAGCTTTTCTGGAGGAAATCCTTGCAAAATCAGAGTTTTTACCACATTCACCGCTCGTTCTGCAGACAAATTCCAATTGGTGTAAAGCTTTGATTTTATAGGGGTGTCGTCTGTGAAACCAGAAACCATAATCACATCTCCAGTGTCTAAGATATCTAATAATCCCTTTCCTATAGCCTCAATCACTCGAATCCCTTCTGGAGTAAGAGTAGCACCATTTACAGGAAACAGTAAAGAAGCTTGGATTTGAATATTGCCGTTTTCTAGTGCAATGAGTCCTTTTTCAATGGTGCTTTTTAAGCTTGTCGAAAGCAAAGCATTCCTTTCAGAGGCAATTTTTCGCATTTCTTCTTGACAACTCAACACCTCTTCTTCTGTGCGTGTTAAATCCTCGACTTTTTGATCTTTTAAAGTCGCCATAGCCACAAAGGCTAAAATAAACAAAGACAACAAACCAATGGTTAAATCTGTAAATACAAACCAAGAGGCATTTTCTTCACTTTTGCTTTTACGCATTAAAGCTCCGGTTTAGTGGTAGGTGAAACAGAAGCTCGTTGTGCATACTCTAAAACTTCTAATAAAATTTCTTGCGTTTTGACGGCGTTTTCTAAAAGCACTTCACTCGCTCTTTCATGAAATGCCTGCAAAGAAGATTGCAATTGCTCTACAAAATTAAACTCTCCCTCGCGTTCTTTAGTATTGCCAGACAACTTATCTATCACTAATTCAAAACCTTCTCTTAATGCTTCAATACTTGCAGAAAGTTCAGATTGATTCACTCGCATCATGGTCGCTGTCTCGGTCAAAGCGTTGGTCAGCACAGCTGCAGATTCTAGTTCTTTGCTGGTTTTAGCATCGACATCTACAATTAATTTGCTTTGTACTTCCATTAATTTTATAGACGATTCACTCATCTGCGTAAAGCTAGATTGAGTAGAGTCTTGAAGACTAGAAAGTAAAGCTTCCGATTTTTCGAAGAACTGACTCAAAGAATTTTGAAGTTCATTTCCTAAAGCTGAAAATGTTTGTTGAGTGTCTGTGGTTAAACCGCTAAAAGCTGTGTTTATTGTTTCTGATAAAGACTCAAAATCCTGCTTTAAATTTTGTGACAAATTCGCCCATTCAGTTTCTATGCTTTTTGCAAATAGAGTGCTTTCTTTTTGTGTTTCATCTACAATTTGTTTTGAAACTTGATGCATTAGAGCTAAACTTTCATTTTGTTTTTCTTGAGATTTTGATAAAGATTGAGAAAATTGATCTGCTAAATTTTGAATGGAGTTTTGAAGAGTTTCACTAGCAAAAGCTTCTGATGAAGACCAGTTTTTTTGAGAGGTTTTCAGAAAGTCCTCGAGTAAAACCCTTTGGTGCAAACTTGCATTTTTTAGCTCCTCCAAAGAATCTGTTTGCAAGCTTACAAAAGCTTCTGTCATCGTCTTTAAATTACTTTTTTGAATTTCTTCAAACAATGATGTCAAAGAGTCAGCACTTGAATCTTTTGGAGTGTAAAATGGAATCAAATCCACCAATGTGAAGCGATCTAACTTAGCTGCAAATCGTTCACTAGTTTTATCTGCTAATGCATGGGAAGCATTGAGTATTAATGCGGCAAAAAGTCCTGCTAAACTAGTCCCAAAAATACCCTTCATATTAGAAAATATAGATTGAATGGAGGCAAAAGTATTTTGAGTGCTACTATTGTCCACAGCCAAACCAGCTGTTGAAACCGCCAACATCAATCCAAAAAAAGTGCCCAATAAACCAAGCATCACCACCACTCCACCCATGCTTCGTCCTGGATGAATATCAGTTTTTGCATCTAAAACTTCTGTAATCCACTGAGAAGAAAAAGAAATTTTTTTAGAGGATAACTCCTTTACGGTAGATATGCGTTCGGCAACCAGCTCCCCCTCTATCGAAGGAGAATCAAAATTTTTAGAATATTTTTTTAACAAGTCTGTCTCTATTTCAATCTTTTGAATTAACTTGAAATCGGACCATTGTGAAAATAGAAATATCAAAATAATTGCCGCAATAATGATAGAACCAAACAGAGGGGCTCCAAAGTAGAATGCACTTGCCAAAAGAGCTAGCAGGCCAAAAATAGTCAAGACTAAAATAAGTTTAGAAGAATATTTCATTCGTTTTACCTAAAATCGTGGTTAAAAAAAGAATTTGCTCCAAATAAATCTAACTGTCCACGAGAAAAACCTCGCAAATACAAAGCCCATTTATCTTGGTACCATCGAGCCACTAAGAGACTGAGTCCCATAGCATAATCACAAAAATCATCGGTGTATGCTAAAAAAGGAGTCTCGTAAGCACCATGCACATCCCAAGACTTGCCAACATATCGTGCACAACTTAAAGAAGAAGAAAAACTCCTATCTTTTGCTCTAGATTTAAAAGCAGAAGAAAATCGTTTATAAGCTATTTCTGCCAAAGAACTTCTTAAAGTACCCAGTAAAACCGTTTCTTGCTCTCTCAAAGAAGCTTCTAAACAAGGCAATAACTTAGAAATTGGGTCCAAAGCTGCTTCTTTGTACCATATAGCACTCACTCTTTCTTGTAAATAAGATAAACGAGCCGTCATCATCACTAAAATCTTTTCTGCGTCTCCAACCATCAAGTGTATTGTAGAAAAATACAAATTTTTAACATTGGAATTTGCTGTTTTTAATGAAAAAACCCACCCACTCTCTTCTTTGACTATCCAATTGCCTTGGACTAATTGTCGATGAATTTCTTCTAATGAAAATCGTTGTGCCCACTTGGAGCGAAACTCTTCAAACCTTTCTGTAAATTCTTCAATCAAAAGAGGAAATTCAGTTTCCCAAAGTTTCCAAGCAGAGTTACTATAAGAAACCACCTCTGCCCCTACCATCGAGGAACTCGGATCCCTATCACTCGCCTCTAAATGCTCAAACAACGCAATAGACCAAGCAGGACTCATATTTTGAGACAAATTCCCTACCACCGACGAACGATTAGGTCGTGAACTAAAACGGGCAATACTAGCACCTGTCATTTTTCGAATGGCTCTACGAAAGGAATTATCCATTCTATAAATATACCAATTCTAAAAAAAATTAAAACTCCTTTTATCAATATCTATTCGTATTTTTAAAATCTCCTGAACTTGAATGAATCTAAAAAAAAAACACTTCTTTATAATGCATATGAAAATCCTCTAAAAACACAAACTCTATGGGGCTTTAAAAACGATATCAAAACATCTAAATATAAATCGATTTTTATGGAGCATTGAGCCCCCAATTTTACAGTGCTTTTAGTTTCATCTTTTGTATAATATGGGTTTTTAAAGGATTTTGAAGCCCCTTCTCTTGTGACTCACCAAAAAAGGAGTTCATCTGAAGCTCTGCTTCTTCTATGATCCCTTCATTCACATTAAAAAGCAGCGTGCCAGTCCCTACACTAAAGTCACTCCATTTATTCGTATTTTTAAGATGGACTAGCTCTTTTTTATATTTTATATTCATACGAATTTTAGCAAATAAAACACCCTTCCTTTTGAATGAATCCTCTAAATGATAATTTTTATATACAGTGCTTTGCATATGATTTTCGTCGATAACAGCTTGCTGATTTTCCCAAGAGTCTCCCACTTCCATTTTTTCTTTTAAAAATGTAGGGTAAATGTTAAAAAACATTTTAGAAACTTTTATTTTGTGAAAGGAATATGGAATTTCATCGCTTTCTGTAACAGCATCTCCATGCAAAGCGTTTTTTTGTAGTGTAAGGTAAAAATTGAGTAAGCTAGCTTTTTGTTCATTATTGGTGACTTCTTCTGTTTTTTGTTTTAAAGTAGAATCTGCAAGGTCCACATTCATTAAAAAATGTGCAGACTCATCATCGTTTAAATGAACCAAAAGTGGATTTAAAATAAAGTGAGTGTTCAAGCCCTGGTGTTTCATAGAATCCATAAAAAGAGTGTCATCCAGCATCACCTCTAAACTCGTCTCTAAAGAAAAACTTTGATTTGCAAAATTATTTGCATTATAAACTAAAGGAAGGGACTGATTTTTACAAGCAAACACAAGAAAAAAAGAAAATAACAAAATCAAACGATCCATAAGCTAAAACTAGTTTCAAAATGCAAAAAAACTTGTAAAATAAAATTAACTGTTTTTTTCGTCTAATGAATCCTTTTTCATTCTCATCTTTTGAAAGAACAAGCGAATGAGCCCTAAGCACTCATCGGCAAGCACACCAGATTCAACGATTATCTCCCTATTCAAAGCATTGTTAGAAAGTACATCTATAGTCCCTCCACAACCGCCAAAACGAGTGTCTTTAGAACCATAAACTAACCTAGAGATTCGACTATTCAATATCGCCCCTGCACACATAGGGCAAGGCTCTAAAGTCACATACATGGTACAGTCATTCAAACGCCAATTTTCTACAGCACTAGAGGCAGAACCTATGGCTAAAATTTCAGCATGAGCCGTAGCATCTTTAAGCATTTCTATTTGATTGTAACCTTTGGCAATCACTTTAGCATCTTTGACAATCACACAACCAATAGGCACTTCACCTGCATCAAAAGCAAGCTCTGCTTGACGCAAGGCCTGTTGCATAAAAGATGTGTCTAACAAAAGTTGTTTTTCTTCGTCACTCACTAAATTAAACATTTTAGCGTCTCATCATGTGGATTAAACCGCCGCCGTTCTCAACATTAGTAAAACCTTCGTTCATTAAAATCATTTTAGCATATTCACTACGGGCTCCCGAAGCACAATAAACGATAATTTTGCGAGACTTAGAACCAAACTCTTCGAGTCTGTCTTGCAGCTCATCAAATGGAACGCTAATAGCACCAGCAACAGCACCACGAGCAAATTCAAAAGAAGTCCGAACATCTACAATTAAAGGAGAGTCATCCTCTTGAATCTCTACTTTTTCTACCACAACAGGCTCTTCTTCTGGTTTTTGATGCACTGATTTTTTTTCAAGTTCCAAAAGGGGCATTTGAAGCTCTTTAAAGCCAACCGCCCTTTCATAACGCACTAGAGAAGTAAAACCGCCACTCACATTGACCACATTGCATGGACAAAGGGTTTGAATTTTTCGAAGCATCCGATGCCCCACTTTTCCATCTTCACAATAAACTAAGACAGAATTTCCTTTAGGGATCTTGGTCATTTCTACTTCTAAAAGCTCAGGAGGCAAATAAATCGCTCCTTGTACATGAGACTTTTCATAAGCAAATGGGTCTCTGACATCTAAAATCAAGGGTTTTTCTTGAGCCACCCATTGGTCTAAATCTTCAGCAACTAGAGTAGGGGCATAATCTGTCTTTTGATTTTCGGCACTAAAAGCAGCCATATTCACAGCATCGTTAGCAGTCCCGAGTGGTGGAGAATATGCAAAGTCCACATTCGCCAGATCATGGATAGTCATTTTACCATAAACAGCGGTAGCAATCACATCTAAACGACGATCTGCACCGGCATAGCCAGCCGTTTGTCCACCAAGTAAAACCCCTGTATCTACATCATAAACTAAGCGTACTGTCACTGGTTCTGAACCTGGGTAATACGAAGTATGGTGTTCTTTATGAACTGTAACAGCATTTGCATGGATACCTGCAGCTCGAGCCGCCTTTAAAGAAAGCCCGGTAATCCCTACCACCGCTTCAAAAACTCGAACAATACTGGTCCCCAAAGAGCCTTTATATTCATGCTTTACACCCAACACATTATCTGCGGCAATACGCCCTTGTTTATTGGCGGGGCCTGCCAAAGGGATTCTCACTTTTGCTCCATGCACACGGTGTTCAATTTCGGCCATGTCACCCGCAGCAAAAATAAAAGGGTCACTAGTCCTTAGCTCTTCATTGACTAGAAGCCCTCCAGAGGCCCCTATTTCTAAGCCAGCTTCAATAGCCAAGTCAAGAGTTGGTTTTACTCCTATAGAAAGAAGCACCATATCGGAATCCAAACTAGAATCATCCTCTAAAAACACTTTTTTCTCTGAAATTCTAGTCAGCCCCACATTTTTTCTTAAATGGACCCCATAAGATAAAAGTTCCGATTCCACAAAACCAGCAAATTCAGCGTCCATCACATTCATCACATGGGGCATTTTTTCAATTAAATTCACCTCTAGCCCTCGTTTCACAAGGGCCTCTACCATCTCTAGACCAATAAATCCACCACCCACCACAGTCACTCTTTTTGGCTTTTTCTCTTTAATAAAGGCATCAATAGCGTCCATATTCGCCAAAGTCCAAAGTGTAAAAACATGTGGCAAATCAGCACCTTCCATAGAAGGTTTTAAGGGCAATCCACCCTGAGCCAAAATAAGTTTGGTATATTCAAAAACAAGTTTTTCTCCTGTTTTAGTATTTTCGGCAAAGACTTTTTTCTTTTCTCTATCCACTTTTATGGCTTTTGTATTTGTAAAAACATCCACCTGGTATTGATCATTAAAGCTAGTTGGACTCTGTAAAATCAAAGACGCCCTACTTTTTATATCACCACCGATAAAGTACGGAAGCCCACAATTTGCAAAAGAAATATCTGGACCAGCTTCTAAAATTGTAATTTGAACATCACCCGAAATTCGACGAAGTTTGGCAGCAGCCGTCGCACCTGCAGCAACACCACCGATAATAAGAACATTTTCCATAATAAAGAGCCCTGTTTGAACAGAATTTAACACCACACTCAAAAACAACTTGTCTTTAAGATTCAATAAAAATATATAAGTCTTAAAAAAAAACAAGTAACTCAATCACAAAAAATCTTTGATATATGGACAATCAGAAGCGCCTTTAGAACTTAAAAATCAACCTATTACACCTTATTAAGGAAAAAGTCAAAGATTTCATTAAAGAATTCCACCGATTTAAAAGCAAAAACATCGACATTACAGAGTTTTACTTAGTTGTTCTTTTAAATAGTCATGAGACTCTTTATGAATGCTAGAAAGCTCTATTTTTAAAAGTTCCAAAAGTTCTAATAATCGTTTTTCACCCACTTTAATATATGTCTCAAATTGTGTTTTCCCTTTTACATTTGTTAAAAAACAATAGGCTCCCAAAGCTTGCATCAATCTTTGTAAAGAAGCTTCTAAAAAAGACCGCCAAGACTCTTCTTTAGAAAAAGAATGACTTTCTAAGTATTCTACCACCCAATAATCAAAAAAATCTCGAATTAAAGGGATAGGAAGTGACACATAAGGGTCCCACAATAGAGAAGCTAAATCATAATACATAGAACCTCTTCTGGCACCTTGATAATCTATAAATACAATCTCAGAATTGGGTTGTATCATTATATTTTGAGATTGAAAATCTCGATGCATTAATACTTTTGGATGAGAATCCACTGAGTTTGCCACAGTAAAAAACCACTCTTGTAAAAAAGTTGGGATTTTTTGAACTCCTTTATAACGCATCAAGTAATTTTCTATAAAATAATCACTCTCCCATTTGAGTGCATTATAGTCCATTTTTTTGGAAGCGAGTGAAGGTCTATCCAAAAAAACAGAAACAGAAGCTTCTTGCATTAAAACTAATTTTCGAATCACATCTTGATACAGAATACGCACATTTCCAGACAAGGGCTTGCTAGGCTCTGCATAGGACAATAAAGTTTTTTTACCCAAATCTTCAATCAAAACCTGAAGATTTTCTTTATCTATCGCATAAATTTTAGGAACAGGGATACTCTTCGAACGAAAAAATTTACCCAAACTAATAAAATCATCAAATTCTGAACTAGACTTTTTATTTTTTTCATTCACCTGAAGAATACAACTTTTATCATAGTCTTTGATTCGATAATACAAACGCGAAGAACCAGCTGAACCAGCAGGCTCTATAGAGGATTCTGAGGAATAAGAGTGATTGAACAAATACTCTTTTAAAGAAGAACTAATAATAGGTGTAGTATTTAACATGCTAAGAATATACTTTTTAAGAAGTCAAAAAAAACTCAAAAAATCAAATAAAATGAGTTTTATGTGAAATCCAAATAGCACAGGCCAATCTAAAATTGAAAAATAAGCCTAACACCGATAAAATCACACTTTTAAAGCTTAATTTATAAAATAATCTGCACTATCTACCAAGAGATGCTTGCCTAAACTTCCCAAAAGAAGTTTTCTCCTCTGATTTGATTTTCGACATATTCTCCTTCTAAAACTTGAGCTCCCTTTAATAAGACCACATTTTTTAGTTTGGCTCCTTCTGCAATCTGAGTGTCTAGGTGTACAATACTTTGATCAAAATCATTTTCTTTTGGATATAAAGGATGTTTTTTATCTATCCAATGATTTAATTTCATTTCTTTTAAGCGTGCTAAATTAGCTTGCATAAAGCCCTTTGGAGTCCCCATGTCTATCCATATTGCATTTTTTTGTGTTTGATCCACCGCTATTTCACCGCCCTCTTGAATGAATCGTTTCCAAAAACTCACGATGCTAAAATCTTCTTCTAAGATTTGATTTAAAACACTGTTTTTATAAAAAGCTATCCCAGAAAAAGTTAATTTTTCCATGGAAGGCTCTCCAAAAACCCCCTGAACACCCGATAATAAAGAACTTTTAACTTGTAAGGTGTTAATTTCTGGCCGATCCACCCCTAATAAAGAAATAGGAGCACTTGAGTTTTTGGCATTTCGAACAAATGAATGCATATCCATTTGATGGTAACAGTCGCTATTCATCACCAACAAATCCCCTTCGATGCCTGCCTTAAAAAGTCTATACAAAGGGCCTGCTGTCCCTAAGATTTTAGGCGTTTCTACCCAAACATTAGGAATATTCAATCGCTGTGCTTCTGCTTTTAAAAGTGAAGCCATATAAAAGGCGTTGATGTGTAAATCTTTATGGGATACACTATCTACAAATCGTAGTTGATGAGCTAGTATAGACATATCTACTACAGGAACCAAAGGTTTAGGGATCGAAAGGCTCAAGGGTCTTAGGCGAGTTCCCAAGCCACCCGCTAAAATAAGAACATGAATCATATCTATAATTTACATTATTTTTTAACAACTAGAGGCAAAGCATAAACACTATAACAACTTTGGAGTTTCCCTTTGTTTTTAGAGTGTATTTTAAATCTTTTGTTGATGATTTTATAAAGTCTTTATATTTTTGTATAAAACACCACCCTTTCACTTTTCTGTTTGATGAGGATTTTATGATTGTCAAGCCACTCGTTCGTAGTAATATATGTTTAAATGCCCACCCTAAAGGCTGTGCTAAAGATGTCGAAAATCAAATTGAATACATTTTACAAAAGAAAAAATCTAGGGCTTTCACAGAAAAACCAAAAACCGTAGTGATCCTTGGTGCTTCCACAGGCTATGGCCTTGCTAGCCGTATTACAGCAGCCTTTGGCTATGATGCTTTAACCATTGGAGTTTCTTTTGAAAGAGAAGGTGGTCTCAAAAAAAGTGCTTCTCCTGGTTGGTACAACAATCTTGCTTTTGATGCTTGTGCAAAAAAAATGAATTTAGAGTCTTATACCTTTAATATTGACGCATTTTCTGAAGAAGCTTGTGACACAGTGATAGAAAAATTAAAAAGCTTAAATAAAAAAGCCGATTTGGTTATTTATAGTATTGCAAGCCCTGTACGAACAGATCCCGAATCCGGTGTTTTTTACAAGTCTGTTTTAAAGCCAATCCAACAAAATTTTGAAGGGAACACCATCGATATCCTCTCTTCAAAGTTTAGTCCCGTAAAAGTAGAACCTGCTACAGAAGAAGAAATTCAAAACACTGTCAAAGTAATGGGAGGCGAAGACTGGGAACGCTGGATTCATAAAATGCAAAAGGCTTCTGTTCTTGCCCCTCAAGTCAAAACTATTGCTTATTCTTATGTGGGGCCCGAACTGTCTCATGCTATTTATAGAAATGGAACCATTGGAGAAGCCAAAAAGCATTTGGAAGCTACCGCTAAAACACTGAGTCAATATTTATCTCAAAGTGTAGGAGGTGAAGCTTTTGTTTCGATCAACAAGGGCTTGGTCACTCGTTCTAGCACAGTGATCCCTATTATGCCTTTTTACATTTCCATTTTATACAAAGTGATGAAACGAAAAAACACTCACGAAGATTGTATAGCCCAATGTGAACGATTATTTGCAGAAAGACTCTATACTGGAAATCCTATACCCGTAGATGAAAATGGACTTATCCGTATCGATGAGTTTGAAATGGACCCATCTGTTCAAGAAGAAGTGGCTCAAACGATGAAAGAAATCACCGAAGAAAATCTATATGAGCTCAGTGATTTTAAAGGCTTTTTAAAAGATTTTTATACCATTCATGGTTTTGATGTGGATGGGATTGACTATTCACAAGCCTTGGAACGCTTAGACCAAATATAATCTAGTCAAGTTTAGTGTTTAAGATGCTTTTATTATATAAAGGCATCCCTTCAAAGCCAGGCGCTTCTGAAACTTCACCAATATTATTAAATTCGTGCGTTTTCTATAAATTCTTTTCTAAAAGTGCCACTGCCAAGTAAAATGTCAATGGGTAACTTTTCATACTCGTATTCGTAAGGAGCTTCTTTCCATTTGAATTGATCGGGATATCGATGGTAAAGGAATTTTAAAATTTCTATGGCCATATTAAAAGATTCAAAAGCGTCTCTATCAAGGACATGGATCTGGGCTCCACCACAAATTTCTCCCGCTCCTTTGTGAAAGGTGGGTTGAAAATAATTTTCTCTAAAATACACTCCTGGAAGAGCTAGTCCATTTAAATATTGACACATTTCCTCTGCATCAATAAAAGGGGCTCCAAATATTTCAAAAGGCCTAGTGGTCCCACGCCCTTCACTTACATTGGTGGCTTCGAATAAACACATTCCAGGATAGACTATGGCGGTGTCTAAAGTGGGCATATTCGGAGAAGGCATCACCCATGGAAGTCCAGTCTGGTCAAACCAATATTCTTTTTTATACCCTTCCATTTCTAAGATATGGAGTTCAACATTGGGAAAGCATTCTGCCCTAAACTGTCGTGCCAAGTCTGCAATGGTTTTACCGTGACGAACCGGGATCGAATGAAGTCCAACAAAACTTTTAAAGTCTAAATCTAATACAGGACCTTCTTGCTTAGACGCTGTGATGGGGTTAGGCCTGTCTAAAACGACCACGGGAATACTTCTGGTTTCACACGCTTTCATGCATAAATATAAAGTCCATATAAAAGTATAATATCGAGCCCCAATATCTTGCAAATCTACATATAAGACCTCGACATTTGATAACATTTTGTCTGTAGGCTCTCTGTGTTCACCGTATAAACTGTAAACAGGCACTTGTAGTTTTTGGTCGATATAACCTTCCCATTCTATCATATTGTCTTGAGTATGCCCTAAAATTCCATGTTGAGGACCAAAAAGAGCCGATAGATGAAATAAAGAGTGGTTATGACTTAAAAGAGTTTTTAAGCTGTGATTAAAAGAGGTATCCACAGAAGCAGGATGCATGACAGCTCCTAAGCGTTTTCCTCGAAGATGCTTTGGAAATTGTTCAGAAAAGTGGTTTAATGCTAGTTTTACGGTCATTTTTTTCTATCTTTGGGTTATAGGGTACACATAATATAGGACAATTTACTTATGGCATATTTAAATAAAGTGATGTTGATTGGAAATCTTGGTAAAGATCCCGAAATTCGTATGACAGCAACAGGTCGTAAAAAAGTTTCTTTTTCTTTGGCAACTAGCAGGCGATATAGAGATGCCGCTGGTGAGCAAAAAGAAATCACTGATTGGCATAATGTTGTGGGCTGGGGAAAAACTGCCGATATTTTTGAACAGCTCAATGTGAGAAAAGGCACCAGTCTATTTGTCGAAGGGACTATTTCTTATCGCAGCTGGGACGATCAAAATACCGGGCAAAAACGCTACATCACAGAAATTAATCTAGATGTTTTTCAACTGCTTTCTCCAAGGCAAGCACCTTCTGGGAATTACGGAGGAGGAGCAAATTATTCTCGACCTGCTCAGCAAGACGCATCTCACTACGATAACACAGCTTCTGGATCTTATAATCCTCCCATGCCAGATAACGACATGGATGACGATCTTCCCTTTTAAGAATCTATTTGTCGATGAACAGTTCTGAAATTATATCTATTTCAATCCTTTGGTGTATTGGCTTATTAGCATTGATTCAGGCTTTAAATGCTAGAGGAGCAATCCGAGTTTCTTTAACTTGGATTATTACTGTCGCCATTGTTTTAATTGCTATAGTCATCACTTATATTCAAATTTCTAATAATGATCCACCCCTTTGGGCTAAATCCATGAGCTCCACTAGTGTTTCGACTTCTAGTGAAGCCACCTCTAAAAAAGACACTTTTAGATTGAAAGCTTATGCTTTATCTTCAAAAAAACTTTCCTCTGAGCTTGAGTCTCTCATTAAATCCATCGAAGCTTTCGATTTTAATAAAAAAACTAAAAATGAAGCAGAGAAAGAAACTTGGGAACGCCAAGCATTGAGCCTTAAATTACAAACCGAAAAACTTTTGAATCAAGCTAGGAATCAATTTCATCCGCAATCATGCAAAGAGGCCTATAAGCTGTTATTAGAATCTTCTGAAAGTTTGCGTTTAGCAGGTTATGGAGTCCATACTTTCTCCACTTTAGAAGATCCAATACAAAAAAAAGCAGAAGCTCAACAAATTCTCCAACAAATTAAAAACTCTAAAATAAAACTTAAAGCTTTTGATAAAGAACATGAAAAATTAAATCAAGCCCTTATAGAAAAGGAAAGTTTATGAAAAAAAACATTGCTATCATCGGTGCTACTGGTGCGGTCGGGCAAGAGCTCCTTGCTATTTTAGAACAGCGACAGTTTCCTATACAATCTTTGAAACTTCTTGCTTCCAAAAGAAGTGCTGGCAAAGAAATTACCTTTAAAAATCAAACTATCACCATCGAAGAGCTTAGCCACGACTCTTTTGAAGGAGTGGATATTGTTTTCTCTGCAGCTGGTGGGTCTATCAGTGCTGAATATGTGCCAAGTGCGGTGAAAGCCGGTGCTGTGGTCATAGATAACACTAGCCATTATAGAATGGATCCAAGCGTTCCATTAATAGTGCCAGAGGTGAACCCCGAGGCTGTCAAAGGTCATCAAGGGATCATTGCGAACCCCAATTGCACCACTATTATTATGTCTCTTCCTTTGTTTCCACTCGCTAAAGCTTTTGGATTAAAAAGAGCCGCAGTGTGCACATACCAAGCAGCTTCTGGTGCTGGAGTCACCGCTATGGACGAGCTTCGCGATGAAAGCATTGCCATTGCTCAAGGGAACTCTTTTGAAAGGACCGTGATCCCTCATCAATACGCCTTTAACCTATTCCCTCACAATGCTCCTTATAACGATGGCTCTGCTGATGCAGAAAAAGTCAATGCTCCCATAGGTTATTGTGAAGAGGAGTGGAAAATGGTTGCAGAGACTCGTAAAATTTTTAACGATCCAAACATAAAAATCGCCCCCACTTGCGTTAGGGTCCCTATTCTCCGAGCCCATTCCGAAGCAATTAACATGCAGTTCGATAAAAAAACTTCTATTGAAGAGATTTACAAAATTTTAGAAACTGCACCAGGGGTTCAAATTCTAGAGGAACCTAATAACAATCGTTGGCCAATGCCTATTGATGTGAATGGCAAAGATCCAGTGTATGTCGGTAGAGTTCGAGAAGATCAATCTCAAGAAAACACTTTTGATATATGGGTGGTAGGAGACCAAATTCGCAAAGGAGCAGCGTTAAACGCAATTCAAATTGCAGAATTATTGATTTAATAATAAAAAAAGGAGTTTCGACTCCTTTTTTTTATCTTCTCTAAACGCTTTTTTAAAACTTCAATTAAATTCTCTATTAATTTTAAAGATTTTTTTTTATTTGAATCTCAAAAGCATTTATTTTATTTATATTCAACATAAAACACACTCAAAATCTCTAATGAATAAAATGCCTAAACAAATCCAAAAAAAAACATTTCCTGACATCACACGGCCCCATTGGATTGAAATAAATATAGATGCTCTAAAACACAATATAACTACAATCAGAAGCATTATCCCTTCAAATACAAAAATTTTACTTCCAGTGAAAGCCGATTCTTATGGACATGGTTCTTTGGCTATTGCTTATGCAGCCAAAAATTTTGGTGTCGATTTTTTAGGTGTGGCTCACTTAAATGAAGGCATTCTACTCAGACAATACGGAGTCACACTCGATATTTTAATTTTAGGCCCTTCTATAGTTCAAGATTTTCCATGGATAATAGAATACGGACTCACTCCAACCATAGCAGATATCCATACCGCCATAGCTTTGGATGAATATCTAAAAAAAACAAATAAAACTTCTAAAATTCATTTAAAAATCGACTCGGGAATGCATCGGTATGGCATAAAACATGACGATATCCATAGTATATTAAAAGTTTTATCACTAAAAAATTTAAGTGTTGAAGGAATTTTCACTCATTTTGCCACCGCAGATGAACCCAAGAATCCCAACCATCAAAAACAAATCACACGATTTCAAAGCCTATTAAACACACTAGAATCTCTAAACAAACGGCCCCCTATTTGCCATGCAGCTAACTCAGCTAGTTTATTACTCGAGCCTAGCACTCATTTCGATATGGTTCGACCTGGCCTTGCTTTATATGGATACAATCCCTTCGAAAACATCTCACTACCTGTTGACCTTAAGCCTTTAATGTCCATAAAATCAACCATAAGGGCCCTCCACACGGTTCAAGCTGGAGAAGGTATTTCTTATGGCCATCACTATACTGCACAAGCTCCCATGCAAATCGCAACTATTGCTATGGGCTATGGAGATGGTTATCTAAGAGGAGAACCCAATCAAGGGCAAGTATATATTCAAGGAAAAGCTTGTCCTATTATTGGTCGTGTGTGCATGGACGCTACCATGGTAGATGTCAGTCAATTAAAAAATGTACAAATCGGAGAAAAAGTAGAAGTCATCAACGGCAGTGTGAATAAAAAAATATCTATGGAAAATGTAGCCAAAGAACACCACACTATTCCCTACGAACTCACTTGCAGAGTGGCTCGACGACTCTATCGGCAATATATTTGGAAACAAAAAACAATCTCTTGGGAAGAGCTCAAAGAAGAACTAGAAATTCCAAATCTCAACCACTGATTTTATCCACTCTCTTCTTTTTATATTTTGTGCATTTCAGTCGAAGCAACTTTTCATTCACCCTAAAAACAAATTCCATTTGAGTTTGACCGAAAACTTTAATTGTAAATGCACCTTTTCCCTTCAAATTAATATTCATTTCATTTGATTTGAACTAATTAAGTGAATTGCAAACACACTATCCCTCATTCACCCTAAAAACAAACTTCTAATAAGTTCTACTAAAACAAGTCAAATACAAACTCTCTATTTTCTTGCTATTTAAAAACAAAAAAACCTGATGAAAATCAGGTTTTTATCGGGATAGCCAGATTCGAACTGACGACATTCTGCTCCCAAAGCAGACGCTCTACCAGACTGAGCTACATCCCGAATGAAATCCAAATATACTAAAGAGCCTAGTGAATTTCAAGAGTCTTTTTGAATTTTATTCTTCTAATCTTTTTAAAACAGCAGCAGCATGGTGAATAAAACCTTCACTTTCTGCAATTGAGGCTATAGACTTGGCGTGTTTTTGAATAGCCTCTTTAGAATATTCAATCACACTGGTCCTTTTTATAAAATCATAAACTCCAAGTGGACTAAAAAACCGTGCCGTTCCATTGGTTGGCAGCACATGATTGGGCCCCGCAAAATAATCGCCCACTGGCTCACTTGAATAAGGCCCTATAAAAATAGCACCTGCATTAACAATTTTTTCAGAAAGAAGTGCTGCATTTTCGGTGATAATCTCTAAATGTTCTGGAGCAATATGATTGGCTATTTGCACACCATCTTCCCAATTTTTCACCAAAAGGATACGGCCATATACCTCTAATGATTTATAAAGCAAATCTTTTTTGGGAGAAGCCTCTACTTGCTCCTTCACTGCTGCAGAAATGGATTGGGCTGTGTCCAAATCATTGGTAATACAAATCGATGCTTCAAAACCAGAGCCGTGTTCTGCCTGAGAAAGTAAATCTGCAGCCACATATTCAGGATTTGCTGTTGCATCTGCCATGACCAATATCTCGGATGGCCCGGCAATCATATCGATATCTACAACTCCAAACACTTCTTTTTTGGCTATAGTTGCAAAAACATTACCTGGACCCACAATTTTATCTACAGGAGCAACCCCCTCGGCACCATAGGCCAAAAGGGCAATAGCCTGAGCCCCACCAATATGATACACTTCTGTAATAGAAAGGCTCTTCAAAACATAAGCCAAAGCAGGATTTAACTTATCTTTAATAGGAGTCACTACCACAATCTCTTGGACCCCTGCAATCATTGCAGGCACAGCATTCATAATCACCGTGCTTGGATAGGCTCCAGAACCACCTGGCACATAAAGCCCAACACGATGCATAGGACGGATCCGTTGCCCCAAAACAACCCCATCAGAGGCTTCAAAACTCCACGATTTTTCTTGTTGATGCTCGTGGAAACTTTTCACATTCAAAATAGCCAAATCCAAGGCATTTTTAAGCTCGTCAGAAACCAAAGAAGCCGCTCCTTCAATTTCTTTAGCATCGACCCTTAAAGAATCAGTCTTTAAAGAATCGAATTCCTTAGCATAATAAAGGGCTTTTTCAATACCACCATTTTGAACATCGGCAATAATTTCTTGTACTTTTTTTAAAATACCTACCGTAGGGGCTACAGTTCTAGAACACAGTCTAGAGATCTCTGAAGAGTCTGGCTTTACTTCTACAATTTTCATACTTCAAAAGTCCTAGCGGATCATTAAGTTTTTGCTTTTTTATCTTTTAATATTTTATAACAAAGCCCATCGATCAATGCCAACCAAGAAGCCTCGATAATATTGGCACTCACACCTGCCACGCTCCACACCTCTTCATCATCTCCAAATGTACTCCAAACACGAACAGAAGCATCGGAACCTACATTTGAACCTAAAACTCGAACCTTAAAGTCATCTAAACGAACACTCTCCAAACAAGGAAAATATGGTATCAAACTTTTACGAAGAGCTTTATCTAGAGCATTCACAGGACCATCTCCTTCGGACACTTGGTGACTGACATGCTCTTGGATTTGCAATTTCACAGTAGCCTCTGAAACGCTCACCCCTTCTGGAGATTTGTCTTCGATCACTCTATAATTTAACACTTCAAAAGGATCTTCAAAAAGCCCTAAGCTACGATAGGCCAACATCTTAAAACTGGCTTCTGCAGAATCAAAATGCCATCCAACATTTTCTCGTTCTTTAACCAAAGTCAAAAGTTTAGCAACTTGAGGGTCTTTTTTATCAATACCAGGAGAAATCTCTTTCAGTTTTTCAACCACCAAAGCTCCTCCGGCCTGATCACTAGTCACAAAGACTCGATCATTACCGACCGACAACGGATCAATGTGTTCAAAACTTCGTGCTAATTTCATCACACCATCAATATGGGCTCCACCCTTATGGGCAAAAGCAGCATCACCCACATAAGGGGCACGCACATTACTAGGCAAATTCACAATTTCATCGATACTCATGCTCATTTTGCGTAATTTAGCCACATTGGAATCGGCAAAAAAAGTATGCTTCGTTTTAAAATGCAAATTGGCAAGTATCGTCGTTAAATTAGCATTACCACATCGCTCACCGTATCCATTAAAAACGCCTTGAACCATAGTAGCACCACTTTTCACGGCATAAATAGAGTTTGCCACTCCCAGACCAGAATCATCGTGAGCATGGACTCCCAAAGGAGTATCAAACAAAGAAGCCATTTCTAAAGTAATAGCCTCCACCTCCCACGGCATGGTCCCTCCGTTGGTATCACATAGCACCAGAAAATCAGCACCACCACGCACAGCGGCATGCAGAGTATCTACAGCATGAGTTTTGTTCGCTTTATAACCATCAAAAAAATGCTCAGCATCGTAAAACACTTGCTCAGAATACTGTTTCAAAAACGCAACAGAAGACTCAATCATATTCAAATTTTCTTCTAAACTAGTCCGGATCACATCAGTCACATGCAAATCCCAACTTTTTCCAAAAATTGTCTTGATAGGTGCTTCACTTTTCACCAATGCCTGCAAAATCAAATCCTCTTTTGCATCACAGTTTGCTCGGCGAGTACTACCAAACGCAGCCACCTTAGAGTGTTTCAAATTCAGCTCTCTCACTTTAACAAAATACTCTTCATCCAAAGGATTACTAGGATTTGGCCAGCCGCCCTCAATAAAATCCACTCCAAAAGAATCTAACAAACGAGTCAATTGCAATTTATCAGCCAAAGAAAGACTGATTTTTCTATCCTGATTTCCATCACGGAGTGTAGTATCGTATAAATAAGTTTTCATGCATACAATATAGAAAATTTAAAAGAAATTTAAAATCAAGCCAAAAAAAAACAGCTTTACAAGTCCAATTCAAGTCTTCAAAAAACAATGTAAAAAAACACCTTTATTTTGAGGGCTTCACCGCCAAAAAACTTGCACCAATCCAGCGGGTCGAGCCTTATATTCCAAGCTTTTAAAATGGAACAGAGCTTAATAAAACACTCCGACTTTAAGTTTAGCCAACAAAACATTCTCTTTATTGAAGTCTCACACACGCCTGGCTTCTTTAAACTCAATCTTCGCTGCATGAATTACTTGGCTAAAGGTGTGTTTTTAATTAAATTTTCTGCCATTTGAACAACATTTTCTTCCCAATTAGATGCATCCATATAAAAAGTAAAACTACTACGAACATCCACAAGCCCATAACCTAAATTAGTGCTTTTTTTTCCATCATAATAAGCATAAGATGCCTCATACCTTAAAGACTCACTACTACTCGTACTACCAGAAATTGGATCTACTGATTCTGCACGAAAACGACTAGTTCTAATAGGACTAATGCATAAAATCAACTCCGCTTCCACTGCTTCTTTAGCTTTTGGAACCACGATATTCTTACCATTAGACAAGGTGCCTTTTTCAAGTAAAAAATCTTTTTCACTCATCACCCGAACATTGGTCTTTACTCTGCTTAAATTGGAAAAAGCAACACTTAGTTTTCCACTAAACCAATGAGAAAAAGTTTGAATTTCATTTGGAAGATCATCCACCAAATCTTCCATATTAATCACAAAAGGCTCTGCAATTAAAATCGTTACTGTACTCGGTTTTTCAACCCAAGAAGGGTCGATCACCTGTTTAGAAGAAGCACACCCCGTAAAAAAAAGAAGGGAGAGAGCAAATAAGACAAACAAATTTTTTTTCATTTCAAATTATCCTTAAAAATAAACAAGCCCTTCAAAAAATCATCTTGATATTTTCAAAGAACTTAGCACCTAATTATCAAATATAAACAAAAAAGAGCTTATAAAAACTATAAAAAGGATGAATAATGATCTAAAAAATTTTAAGTATTGAAACTCCATTTTTTAATAAAAAAAATAATGCCTTTGCTTATTGAATTTACAAACAGCAAGACACAGTTGACGCTTCTAACACATGAATTTATAAAACAAAACTTGACTTTTTTTATTTAAAGAATATTTTTATAAGACTTCAACATTTTCTAGGTCAGTGAATGCCTTCTAATTTATCTAAATACAAACTCCTTTTACTCTTTTTAGGTGCTAGCTTTCTTAACTCTTGTTTAATTACAGAAATAGAACCCCCTAACGACTCCAACAATGAAATACACACTAACATTCAAATTCCGGACTCTTTAAAGGCTTTTTATAGGCATTATGAAGACTTAAATAAATATGCTTCATTCCACAGCATTTTTGATGCTCTTCCCTATAAACACGAAGAAAAACTACTCCATTGGAAAGATTCTTTAAGTATACTTGTGTTTTTAAAAGCACCAGGCGATCCATGCCTTCAAATTCTAAAAGATCTACACTTTTTTTACAGTGAACTCAGCGAAACAGAGAAGACATTCTCCATCATCACCATGGTTTATGCCTATAGCACTTTAGAAGTTTTAGATTATTATTTAAAAGAAAGTAAAAGTGAATTTCCCGTTTTTATAGATCACGAAATGAAGTTCTCAAATTTCTTTGGGACCGGTTTTGTGCCTCTTATTGTGATTTTAGATGGTAAAGGAAATGCTTGGCGTATCGAAGGAGGCGATCGAATCCACCTCCTAAAGACTTTTTTATCTCTTTTATAAATTCACAGTTTATAATCGATAAAAACCACTAAATTCATTTTACAACAAAACTCCATTCGAAACACATTGTTCTCGTAAAATCATTGAAATTTTTAAAAAGCCTCTCACTAAACATAAGAAATATTTATTTTTGAGGCATTAAAACTCAATACAAAAGCTTTAAATTCAAAACAAGCTTATATTTTAAGAATAACGATAAGCTAAACAGTGTTTTCCAAACTCAAAAAACTAAAAAAAAACGGTGGTTTCATCTTATATTAAATTTTTTAGAATAATATGAAATAAAAGCCTTTGAGTCTGAGATAGCTTTAAATAAATAGATTCATCTATCCAAAATATTTCAATTTTTATGGATTTCATTGAAAGAAAATTTTACTTTAAAAAGAGATATCGTAACATTTTATTTAACAAAGAGAGGTTTCTATGAAATGTATTGCAGAATATCCCAAAGTCAATCAATTTGTCACAATACTCGGAAGATTTAGCTTGAGCTTTATTTTTTTAATGAGTGCCTTTGGTAAAATCACCGATTTTGCTGGAAACAAAGCGTATATGGAGTTTAGTGGAATGCCCTATCCAAGTATTTTATTGATTATAGCTATAATCTTTGAGCTTCTTGGAGGACTATCCATTCTCCTAGGTTTTAAATCGCGTCAGGGTGCCACTATGCTTATTGTATTCTTAATCCCTGCTACTTTAATATTTCATGCATTTTGGTCTGTTCCTGTCGAACAACAAAGCCTCCAAATGATGATGTTCACCAAAAACTTGGCTATTTTAGGTGGTCTTTTGATGGTTTGGGTGCATGGGACAGGTGCTTGTAGTTTAGATTCTTTATGTCCAAAATTCGGTGGTTCTTCTTGCTCCAAATCTAATTAAAAAATAAGGTCTCACTCCCGAAGGAGCGAGACCTTTTGCGTGTGTGGAGTTCAGTAAGCTATTGCTAGCTTAAATTCGTTGAAACACATAAACAAAGGATAAAAATGTGTTTCGCTATTCCATCTCTTTACTATAGTAAATTTAGTAAATTTAGATGAGTTGGAAAGGTGTTTTTAGAACATTAAAAACAAAGTGTTTAGATATTCACAACGCTTTGTTTAAGTATCCTCTGATTTTGAACTATTTTGAAACTTTAGTTTAAAATCAATCTAAAAAACTCATGTAAGGTAAACCAGAGGCAAGTTCTACCACTTTGTTCACATTGGCCATTAAAGCAGCCCTTGCATGCCAGGTTCCATCTAAAAACTGACCACGAGGACCATCTGCAAGATTTAGAGAAATTGTCTCGTCTCCCATTTTTAGACTTCTAGATTCTGTACTAGTTTCCATTGGAACACTAGGGTTAGCTTCAATCCAGGCTAAGATTTTTTGAGCCGTTTCATGATCTACAGTATAGCAAGGAATTCCAAGTGCTACACAGTTTCCAAAAAAGATTTCGGAATAACTTTCTGCAATAATAGCATTGATGCCCCAGCGTTTTAATGCTTGAGGTGCATGTTCACGACTAGAACCACAACCAAAATTTTGATTGCTAACCAAGATACTACCTTTTTCGTACAATGGGTCTCTAAAAGGGTGTTTTTTATTTTGAATTTCAAGACTAGCAATGTCATCGGCAAAGGCAAACTGCCCTAGACCATCAAATGTCACTCGTTTCAAAAATCGGGCAGGAATAATACGATCTGTATCGATATCATTTCCGCGTAAAGGCACACCAGATCCAATCACTATATCAATTTTTTTTGCACTCATCATATTCTCCTAAAGGTATTTCCGTACATCTGCCACTTTACCTTCAATTGCTGCAGCAGCTACCATTGCAGGGCTCATCAAAAGAGTTCGTCCCGAAGGGCTACCTTGACGCCCTTTAAAGTTTCGGTTACTAGAACTCGCACTAACTTGTCGCCCTTTTAACTTGTCTGGATTCATGGCCAAACACAAGGAACAACCAGCTTCTCGCCACTCAGCACCTGCATCTATAAAAATTTTATCCAAACCCAATTCTTCAGCTTGTTTTTTAATTTTCATAGAACCAGGAACAATCCAAAGGCTCACATTAGGGTTCACTTTATGACCTTTTAAAATACTCGCAGCACTTTTTAAATCCGAAAGTCTGCCGTTGGTGCAACTCCCGATAAAGGCTACATCAATAGGTGTGCCTATCATTTTGCCACCCTCTTCAAAGCCCATGTATTCATAAGCTTCTGCGACAACAAAGCGTTCAGATTCTTTAAATGAATTGATCATAGGCATGTTATCATTCAATTGTATGGCTTGAGCAGGAGTGATACCCCAAGTGATCATAGGTTCTAATTCGCTACAATCGATTTCGACCTCATCGTCATAAGTGGCATCTGGATCACTAGCTACAGACTTCCAATAGGCAAGAGCTTCTTCCCACTTTTCACCTTTAGGTGCGAATGGTTTGCCTTTTAAAAAGGCATAAGTCTTTTCATCGGGATTGCAATATCCAACACGAGCACCTGCTTCGATTGCCATATTACAAACGGTCATACGACCTTCCATCTCCATATTATCAATGACAGGTCCGGTAAATTCATATGCATAACCCACACCACCATTCACACCGAGTTTAGCAATGTACGCCAACGCCACATCTTTGGGAGTCACGCCTGATTTTAATGAGCCTGTAAACACAATTCGTCTCGTTTTCAAAGGAGCCATGGCAAGTGTTTGTGTGGCAAGAACATCGGCAACTTGACTGGTACCTATTCCAAATGCGATAGTACCAAAAGCACCATGGGTAGCGGTATGAGAATCACCACAGGCAATGGTCATTCCAGGTTGAGTGATGCCTTGTTCGGGACCAACAACATGAACCACCCCTTGCTCTTCGGTAGAGGTTCCAAAAAAACGGATACCAAAGTCATTTGTATTCCTTTCGAGATGCACTAACATTTCTTCTGCAATTTCATCTTTTAATGGACGAATCCGTTCTTCTGCCACTGTTGGAATAATATGATCTACTGTAGCAAAAGTGCGTTCTGGAAACAGCACTTTAAGTCCATCTTCTCGAATCATAGCAAAAGCCTGTGGACTAGTCACTTCGTGAGCCAAATGAAGACCTATAAAAAGTTGTGTTTGACCACTAGGAAGTTTAGCAACTGTATGACTTTCAAAAATTTTCTGATATAAGTTTTTACCCATAATAGTACCAATTTAAATATTTATGATTTGGATAATATAGTAAAACTGTTTTGTAAAACCAGTGCGATTTTATTGAGAATTACCATAAAAACAAGATATAATTCAAAAAAAAACTTCTAGTGACTAGAAGTTTTCAACAAGGAAAAAATCAATTCGTTTCAAAAGCATATTTGAATTTATAATAAGCAACGAGTTCCTCAGCATTTCTAAAGCCTCCGTTTTTTATAGCACTACGAACTTCAGAATTAGAGCGAAGCATTTTTTTGAGTTGAACTTCCACATCTTTAAAAAACAGTTCATTGGAAGCCATGCTGACATGATTCAAATTGTAGTTAGAGTGATAACGGCGTTCTAGCAATTGAAACAGTTCTGTTTGGCATGAGTTTTCTGGAGGGTTTCTTTTTGCTACTGGTGTATAACACTTAGAAATATAGTTTTTTTTCATATCTACAATCATTTCATCTATTGTAGGAATGCTTCTATTAGCCTCATGCGTTGCCATTTTTGCTTTGGGAGCGGATGAAGATGAGCAAGATACAAAGAATAACGCCAAACCCAATATCCATAGATTAGCAAAACGCATAAAATCTCCTAAAAAAAAACGAAATTTACTACACCCAATATCTACATAACAGTATGTAATTTAGTTTAATATTTTATAAATAGAGCATATTTAATGTAACTTTTTACTTACTCTACACTACTTTTTACTTGAGAATAATACCATGTGATTGGACTCACCGTATTATATCGTACATTTCCTAGAGCTTTGGTTCCTTTCTTATCCACAAGCCCAGTTTCAATATGCACATGAGGTCCAGTAGTATGCCCAGTGGTCCCAACTGTAGCAATCGGGTCTCCCGCCATCACCTCTTGTCCGTTCAAATAAAGCAATTGATCACAATGCATAAAAAGAATCACTTTTTCTTTTTGCACAAGACCTATTACCACCCCCCCTCTATTGTCTTTAAATGTCCATGCTTTTGCAGCAAAAGGAGCTAATATTCGAGCCCCTTGACGGCTTGCAACATCTATCCCTAGATGAACACGCCCCACCGTTTTAGGGTTTTCATGATACAACTCTGTCAAATAAGACACGCTATCAGATATTAAACTAGTAAAGTATCTCCAAGCTAGCCCTATAGTGTCTGCTGGAGTGCTTTGAATGCTTTCCGAAGGTAAAAATCGAAGCTTAGTGCCTAACGGAGGAATATGAAGTTGATTTTTAAACCAAGAATTTTCTGTAAAACCATTTTTTTCTAAAACTTCTCTCACATAATCTTTTAAAATAGAAGGACTTGTCACTTTTGCATTAAAACGCCCCACAGCATAACGAGCAATCCTTTGAAGATTTTCTTTTCCATCGAATTCATATTCAAAATATGGAGATCCAGAAAGCATATCCCTTTCCATCCTAGCGTCTCTTAAATTAGAAACCTCTAAGCCTAATTTCTGTGAAAAAACAAAAGGACTAAAAGCGAATAGAAAAAAAAGTAAAGGGATGAGTGATAAGAAGATTCTTGGTAAACCTGAGATAGGATTTTTTTCTAAAATTTGGATTCTCAAAAAATTTTTTAGCTCATTGGCTACTATACTCGCTTCCACTTCGAGCAGATTTGGCTTTGATTTTAATAATTTTTGAGAAAACTTTGCCTGTCTATAAAGCTTAGCTTGAGGTTTTATAGAATCAAAATAGGGGGACCACCAAATTAAATTAGAGTATTTTTTAAATCCTTCAATGGCTATTGATATTTCACTAGCTTCTTCTTCATTTTCAGGTGATAAAACAATCAAATGAGAGGCTTCTAAAAAATAAAAGAAAAAAGGAGTCCGCTCTACAGGCAATAAACACAAAATATAAGAGTATTTTTGTTGTAAATTTATAAGATTAGACATAAATAAAGAAAACGAAGCTTCTTTATTAAAATAACAATACGGAGGAGAAGAGTATGCCCAAAAATCTTGACAAAGAGTGGGAGTTTTAAGCTCTTTATAGTCATTTAAAAATAAAGTTTCTGCACTTTCTAATTGAAAAGATGAGAAATAACCTTTAAAATCCAAAAGCAAAACAGAATCTAAGTTTTTCAATATTTTTTGAATCTGTGAAATAGATAAATCAGATCCAGAAAAACAAGGAAAAGTTAAGATACTCCCTTTTGAAAGAAGATATTCTAGCGTCTTTCTTTTCATAGATCACCTATTGAAAAGAGTTCAATATTAAACTTCACAAACAAAACAAACAGTTGTTTTAGTTTTGAAAAGACAATATCAACGGTGTGCCAATCCTCGAGAATATGTTATACTAGCAGGAGGTGCAGCAATAAACTTGTCCAATGCTAAAAACAGTTCTTCCGGAGTGGCTGTGGGGTTGAAATACACCTCTAAATTTCGAGCTGCAATACGACCTTTTAGTGGTTCAGAACGACGGTATTTGCTCACTACTGCTAAAGGAAGCACCTCAAGAATAGGGAGTAAGCCAAAGTAACGAAACAAACTAAAACTTTTTTGCCAAGTCATTCGTTCTACAAGTATAGCAAAAACACCTTCTGGAAGACTTTTAGTTCGAAGTAGGTCTTCGGCCCCAACTCTGACCAACTCATGATTCGTTGGAAAGTTATTTACAAAAGACAATAAATCGCCCTTAAGATAATTTTCATCACATATAAATACAAACTTCATAAAAGACCTTTTTATAAAAAGTACACAAATAAAGATAACTTAATTTCGATTCTTTGTCATCAATAAGCCTCTGTATTGGTTTTGATTTAACTTTACTTTTTCTCCTACAACTATTTTTCAAAGTTATTCTAGTTTACTAGACATTGAAGATTTTTCAAGTAAAAGCTCTATCTCCTTAAAAATCAATAACTTATATGAAATTGTTTTTTACTGGCGAAATAAAAAAACTAAAATCGCTCTTTTTTAAAAAAAAAAGATGTTTTTTTTATTCAAAATCATTATATTTTGCATTCTATAGGTATTCTAACACCTTATTTTATGATAATTTGCAAAAACTTTTAGTGGCTGTTTTTGTGTTAAATGAGCTCTATTGGAGATATAAATGAATTCATTAAAAACTTCTATTACTGTATTATTATTCTCATTCAGTCTGTTGTTTGTGATGGCAACGGCCCAAGAAGTAAATCCAGCACCCGAAGTCCCTCCTCCTGTTACAGAAAAAGATTCCTCGAATAATGATTCTACCGTAAGTAATGTTGCCCTTGAAGCTCCAAAAGAAGAAAAAACTCCAGAAATTGATGCTCACCCTCCAGTCGTGAGTGGTATTCCAGAAGAATCTATTTTAGAAGGCGGAAGCTTTACTCCCATTAAACTAGACCAATTCGTACAAGATGAAATTGATAAGCCGTCTGCCATTGTTTGGACTGTAAAAGGAAACAAAGACCTTAAAGTAAGTATTAGCAATCGAGTTGCCACTATTCAAACACCAGATAAATATTGGAATGGAAGTGAAAACATCACTTTTATTGCCACTAACTCAAAAAATCTTTCTAGCTCAGAAACGGTAGGCTTTCATGTTGAATCGGTGAATAATCCTCCAGAAGTAAAAAAAATCCCCAATCAAACTATTGCAGAAAAAAAGAAGTTTAGCCCTATAAAATTAGATGATTATGTCAGTGATCCAGATCATGAAAAAAATCAAATTGTATGGGAAACTTATGTAGAACCCACTAACAAAAAACAGGCTGAGGGAGATTTATCTGTAGAAATTGATAAAAATCGAATCGCCAGTGTTTTAACTCCGGACTCCTATTGGTATGGAGAGGCAAAAATCACCTTTACAGCAACAGATGGAGAGTTTGCCAGCGATAAAACCACAGCTATATTCACTGTAACTCCTGTAAATGACCCTCCTGTTGTAAAAAAACATCCCGATCAAGTGATCCAAGAAAAGGAGTATTTTGAATCCATTTATTTGGATGAATTAGTCACCGATGTAGATAACGAAACAAGCGAAATAAAGTGGACTGTATCAGGAGGCAAAGATTTAAAGGCAAGCATAGATAAACACAATGTGGCCACCATCAAAGCCCCTTACGAACATTGGAATGGACCTGCAGAGACATTCACATTCACAGCCACTGACCCAGAAGGAGCGTCTGCTAGTTTTAACACCACATTCACTGTGAAATCTATCAATGACCCTCCAGAATTTTTATCCAATATCGAAGATCAAAGCATTGATGAAAAGAAAGAATTTAAAGCCATTCAACTAGACAAGCTAGTCAAAGATATAGATCACTCTTTTGAACAACTAAAATGGTCTGTGAGTGGAAACAAAGATTTGAAGGTAGAGTTTTCTGGAAAAGAAGCTAAAGTTTTGATTCCAAATCCTCTATGGAATGGCTATGAGACCATCCTATTCAAGGTGACAGATCCCGAAGGAGCCTCCGCAGAATCAGAAGCCAGCTTTACGGTCCATTCTATCAATGACCCCCCTGTTTTTGTAAAAGCAATTCCAGACCAAAGCATTGACGAAAAGAAAACATTTTCTACCATCCAGTTAGATGAATTTGTAAAAGATCCAGATCATAAAAATCAAGATTTATCTTTTGATGTCGAAGTCAAGCACAAGGGAAAAGAGCCCGAATCAGGTACACTGGAAGTCGAAATCAGTGAAAAAAGAGTGGCCTCCATTAAAATTCCAAACAAACTATGGAATGGTAGTGCCGTAGCTACTTTTACAGTCACTGATCCAGAGGGTGCTACAGTTAAACAAAGCGTGAATTTTACGGTGAAATCTATTAACGACTTGCCAGAGATCAAGAAAATTCCCGACCAAAACATAAATGAAAAAGAATCTCTCGCAAGCATTTCTTTAGAAGAATATTTATCAGATCCAGACCACGAAATTTCTCAGTTAAAAGTAGAATTAAGCGGGCTCAAAGAAATCAAAGCAAATCTAAATAATGCCACCAAAGAAGTTTCATTTCAACTTCCTTATAACCACTGGAATGGGACTGAAACTCTTACAATTAAAGTCACAGATCCAGAAGGAGGAACGGCCTCTACCAATGTAAAATTAAGCGTAAAGTCCATCAATGACCCTCCGGTGATGAAAGATATTGCCAATCAAACAATCAAAGAAAAAGGAACTTTTAAGCCCATAGCCTTAGACCAATTTGTGAGTGATTTAGACCATACTAATAATCAACTCAAATGGACCATTGAGGGCAACAAAGACCTAAGGGCTGTGATAGACGCCAAGAAAAATTTAATGGTGAGCACTCCAAATCCATATTGGAATGGTGCTGAAACAATTAAACTCACTGTGACTGACCCAGAAGGGGCAAAAGACTCTCGATCTGTGACATTCACTGTGCAATCTGTGAATGATAAACCAGAGTTTGTAAGGGCAATCCCCAATCAAAATATAGATGAGAAAAAAGAGTTCCAAGCGATTCAACTCGACGACTTTATCAAAGACCCAGACCATAAAAAAGAAGAGTTAAAGTGGACTTATAAAGCTGTAGTTGCAAGCGATGCTCCTGCAGTTAGAGGCAGAAAACCAACCCCTCCACAAGATTCTGAACTTAAAGTCAATATTGATAAAAATAGAGTCGCTACCATTCAAATTCCAAACAAATACTGGAATGGAATGGCAGACATCACCTTCACTGCTACTGACCCAGAAGGAGCTTCGGCTTCTAGCACCATGAGAGCCAATGTTAGATCTATAAACGACCCTCCAGTTTTTGTGAAACCTATTGCCGACCAAAGCATTGACGAGAAAAAAGACTTTGCAAAATTTAATTTGAGTGAATTACTCAATGATCCAGACCATTCTTTTGCACAGATAAAATGGACAGTCACTGGAAACAAAGACTTAAAAGTAAATATTTTAAAAAGTGGAGAAACTACTGTTAGCACTCCAAATAAACTGTGGAACGGTACAGAAAAAATCACATTTGTGGCTACCGACCCAGAAGGAGCCTCGGCAAGACAAACAGTAAGCTTTAATGTAAAGTCCATCAATGACCCTCCGGTGATGAAAGATATTGCCAATCAAACAATCAAAGAAAAAGGAACTTTTAAGCCCATAGCCTTAGACCAATTTGTGAGTGATTTAGACCATACTAATAATCAACTCAAATGGACCATTGAGGGCAACAAAGACCTAAGGGCTGTGATAGACGCCAAGAAAAATTTAATGGTGAGCACTCCAAATCCATATTGGAATGGTGCTGAAACAATTAAACTCACTGTGACTGACCCAGAAGGGGCAAAAGACTCTCGATCTGTGACATTCACTGTGCAATCTGTGAATGATAAACCAGAGTTTGTAAGGGCAATCCCCAATCAAAATATAGATGAGAAAAAAGAGTTCCAAGCGATTCAACTCGACGACTTTATCAAAGACCCAGACCATAAAAAAGAAGAGTTAAAGTGGACTTATAAAGCTGTAGTTGCAAGCGATGCTCCTGCAGTTAGAGGCAGAAAACCAACCCCTCCACAAGATTCTGAACTTAAAGTCAATATTGATAAAAATAGAGTCGCTACCATTCAAATTCCAAACAAATACTGGAATGGAATGGCAGACATCACTTTCACTGCAACTGACCCAGAAGGAGCTTCGGCTTCTAGCACCATGAGAGCCAATGTTAGATCTATAAACGACCTCCCAGTAATCTCTTCCACTGCCCCTAAAGGTGAGGTGATTCGTGAAGGAGGTACTTTTAAAACGATAGATCTATCCACTTTAGCCAGTGATCCAGACCATAAAACGAGTCTTTTAAAATGGACTATCACCGGGAATAAAAATCTAAAGGTAACCCTTCGAAAAGACTTAACGGCTATCGTTGCAGTCCCACACAACCAATGGTTTGGTACAGAAACTGTGATTTTCACCGTGACTGATCCAGAAGGTGGTAGGGCTTCTCATAGGATGGAGTTTGTAGTCACAGAAGTGAATGACCCTCCAGTCATTTCAAAAATTCCAGATCAAAAGATCAAAGAAAAAGAAAAGTTTTCGCCTATTCGTCTGGATAATTTCGTAAAAGACCCTGATGACAAGAGTTCTGATTTAATATGGACTGTCACAGGAGCCAAAAACTTAATCCCTAAAATATCTCCTAATCGCATTTTAACTGTGGAAACCCCTAATAAATACTACAACGGTAAACCAGAGGTTTTAAATTTATCTGTAAAAGATAAAGCTGGTGCTTTTGCAGTGACTCAAGTGTCATTTGAAGTGCTTTCTGTGAATGATGCACCTATGATAAAAAACATAGTTTCACAAAAAATCAGAGAAAAGCAGCAGTTCAAATCAATCCAATTAGACAATTTTGTAGAAGATCCAGATCACAAAAAAAGTGAGCTAAAATGGACTGCTAAAGTTGAAAAAATTGTAAGGACTCCAGCAAAAAAAGCTCCTGTTAGAAAGACACCCCGTAAAGGAGCAAAACCTGCTCCTGCTGAACCAGATTTAGTGGTAGAAATCGACAATAATAGAGTGGCACACTTTAAGCTTCCTTCTCCGTATTTTAACGGTGAAAGAAAGGTAACTTTTACTGTGACTGACCCAGAGGGAGCAAAAGACTCCAAAAGTGCAGAATTTATTATAGAGTCTGTAAATGACCTTCCTGTTTGGAAAAAAATTCCAGCACAGCTAATTAAAGAAAAAGAAAAATTCACACCTATTAATTTGACGGATTTTGTTCATGACCCTGACCACCCTACACATACTTTAAAATTTTCTGTGCAAGGAGCAAAACAGTTAAAAGCTTCAATCAACGCTAAAAAACAATTGCTTGTTAGCACTCCTAACTTGTATTGGAATGGAGAAGAAAAGCTAAATTTAATTGTAGAAGACCCAGAAGGGGGAAGAGCGACCCAGCAAATTACCTTTACTGTGACTCCCGTGAATGACCCTCCTGTAATTAAAGGATTAGTGGGACAAAAAATAAAAGAAAAAGAAAAGTTCTCTATTTTAGATCTTACAAAACTGGCTACAGATCCAGACAACCGACCCAATGAACTCAGCTGGTCTGTCAGTGGAAACAAAGACCTAAAAGTAGACATTAAGGCTGGTAGAGCAGCTATAAGTATTCCTAATAAATATTGGTACGGTAAAGAAACTATCACATTTACTGTGAAAGACCCAGCTGGAGCTAGTGCTTCTGCTAAGGCAACCTTTGAAGTGACCCCTGTCAATGACCCTCCCAAACTTCAAAGTGTAAGTCTGCAAACTATTGATGAAAAGAAAAGTTTTGCTCCTATAGATTTTTCTAAATTAGTACGCGATCCAGACAACAAAATAGAAGAGCTTTCTTGGACAATAGACAATGGTCTCCCCCCAGGAAAAGATAAACGCGGTAGAGCCACAAGAGCCATAGCTCCAACAGTTAAACACCAACTTATCTTTAATATATCTGATAAAGGTGTATTAACCGCCAAAACTCCAAATGTTTATTGGAACGGTTCTGATTCTGTGATTGTGAATGTCTTTGACCCTAGTGGAGAAAAAGCATCTACAAAAGTAAATTTTATAGTCAAATCAATAAACGATGCCCCTGTGGTTAAAATGATTGAAAGTCAAGAAGTGCCTCAAGGCAAACTCTTCAAACCCATTAAACTTGATAATTATGTCACTGATCCCGATCATAAAAAACATGAGTTAAAATGGACTGTGACCGGTGGTCGAAATTTAATGGTTCAAGTCACCCCTGGGCGTGAAGCTATCATTAAGGCTAAAAATCCTAACTGGTCTGGAGAAGAAACTCTTGTATTCACAGCGAGAGACCCAGAAGGTGCTACAGACAAATCAGTGACCAGATTCATTGTAAAGCATGTGAACGCTGCTCCTATTATAAAAAATCTTCCTAATTACACAATCAAAGAAGATGAAAATAAAGGAGTACTCGCAGTTATTCGATTGGATCAAATAGCAAGAGACAGAGATCATAGTTTTAACCAACTAAAATGGACTTTCAAAGGGAATAAATTTTTAACTGTAAAACACGATCCCGTAAGAAACACTGTTACAATTGCCCAACCTTACGAGCATTGGAATGGAGCTGCAGAAATCATCACCTTTACTGTGACCGATCCAGAAGGTGCCTCTGCCTCTACTAAGGCTAAATTCACAGTCATTCCTGTGAACGACCCTCCTGTGGCCAAAGCTCAAGTTTATCAAACTAAAGAAGGTGAAAAATTAATCGTAGATGCTGCAAATGGATTGATGAGTGGAGCCAGTGACCCAGATAATGAGAAACCTGTCGCAGTGACCTTGGTACGCAAGCCACAAAATGGAACTGTGAACATCAATGCAAGCAATGGAGCTTTTGTATACATACCCAATAAAGGTTTTTATGGAATTGATGAGTTTACTTTTAAACTTCGAGATAAAGGTGGTTTATTCTCTAAACCAGAAACAGCCGAAATCAATGTCAGTTTTAAAGTAAAAGACCTTCGAAACAAGCCTGCTCCTCAAAAAGCAAGCCCCGCTCCAGCTTCCGGTCCTGCTAAAATACAGCCTAAAAAAGCCGCTCCAAAGAAAGCCGCTCCTAAAAAGAGAAGGAAAAAGAACAATTAAATCTTAAATAGCACTGTTTTACAGTGCTATTTTTTTTAATAAAAATAATGCTAGAACCTAAAAGTAGAGTTTGAGGTAAAATCAACTCAAATACAAAGCTCAGTCCATATAAACCAATGGTTTTTAACTCTTTATTTTTATATATAAAAGATTGGAAATCATTAAAATTTTCCGCATTGATATATAAAACCATTTCCACAAGGTTTGTATGTTAGTTCCATTAAATTGGTGTAAAAAACACCAAATCGCTTTAGTCCCTTCCAATAATTCTCCAACTATTCTAGCAACAACTGCGCCGCACAATGAATTCTTAAAAGCCATTGTCGAATCAGAAATAGACCAACGCGTACAAGTTGTCACTTATCATGAAAAAGAGATTGAAAAGTTTTATACTGAGAATAAACTGGTATCAAACTCCAATCCAATAAATACTCAAAAGAGCAAAAAAAATGATTGGGAATCACAGCCTACTATAGAACTGGTTGAACAAATTATTGATTCAGCTGTCATCGAAGGAGTTTCTGACATCCATTTGGAACCTCAAGAAAATATACTCTCGATTCGATTTAGAAAAGATGGTATTCTTCTGCCTCATTTAGAGCTCCCGTATTGGTTGCACGAAAAAATAATACTTCGACTCAAAGTTTTAGCACAACTGGATATTTCAGAAAAACGACTCCCTTTAGATGGTCGATTTAATTTTAAATCCAAATCCAAGCAAATTCACATTCGCATAAGTACACTACCTACTCGTTATGGAGAAAAAGTCGTTTTGCGTTTGTTATTAAAAAACAACTTTAATTTTTCTTTGTTTCATTTGAAAATGCCAGAGGATATACTGCAAAAAATAAAAGAAATTATCTATAAACCTCAGGGCATATTTTTCGTCACAGGCCCCACTGGGAGTGGAAAAACCACCACTATTTATGCAGCTTTACAAGAAATCATACAAAGACAAATCAATGTAACTACACTGGAAGACCCAATAGAATACGATCTTATAGGAGCAAATCAAGTCTTGATGCTAAACAAAGCAGGTTTAGATTTTTCTGTAGCCCTTCGATCTATTTTACGACAAGATCCAGATGTTATTTTTATTGGTGAAATAAGAGATTCAGAAACTGCAAAAATTGCAATACAAGCCGCCCAAACAGGACATTTAGTACTCAGTACTCTTCACACCAACGATGCTGCTTCTGCCATAGATCGACTCAAAGATTTAGGGGTCTCCCCGCACCTAATATCTGAGTCTTTGCTAGGAATATTAGCCCAAAGATTGGTCCGAAAGTCTTGCTTGTGGTGCCAAAGTAAAGGTTGTCCAAAGTGTAAAGGTGTGGGCTATCAAGGGCGTTTTGCTCTTTTTGAACTTTTAGTTCCAGATTCAGAGTTCAAAGATTGCTTGTTTACCAAAAACACTAGTAGTGAAATTTTAAAACGCATGAGATATTTAAAGTTAAGAGATTATGGTGAGCAAGCTTTGGAAAAAGGTGAAACTAGCCTTTTAGAATTGAAGCGGGTTTTAGGCTAATTTGTATTTAGTGTGTCTTGGGGCGGAGCGGTCAATGCTTTTAGAGAATCCACTAATAAACTATCCCTTTTAGGGAACATATTTTGGTAAATCACAGTCCTTCTTTTGTTCATAAAAACACTTTTACGCATATGTGGAGAGTGGTTCCCTGGACTTGCCAGCATCGCCGCTAAATTGATAGATTGGTCTAGAGTCAGTTGAGAGCATCTTTTTTTATAATATTCTTTTGATGCCGCTTCACAGCCAAAAATATTTTTTCCCCATTGGGCATAATTAATATAAAGCTCCAAAATTCGATCTTTTCCTAGCTCTTTTTCCATCAAAATAGAATAAATCAATTCTTTGAGTTTTCTATCCCAAGACCGCTCCCCTGTTAAAAACAAATTTTTTGCCAATTGTTGAGTTATAGTGCTTCCTCCAAATTTAGTGCTTCCCCTTTGACGATTAGTCTCCAAAGCTTCGGCAATAGCACGAACATCAAAACCAGGATGAAAATAAAAACCGGCGTCTTCGCTTGCTATCACCGCTTTTTGAAGGTGCTTAGAAATACTATCTAAAGGGACAAATTGATGTTCTAATGAAGCATTTGGGTTTGAATCCAAAAGAGCCTGCATATAACGAGATTTCTCTGGAGAGTCATATTTAAGAGAAACAACACTCTGATAAAGTCCATAAGAATAGTCAAAAGCTTTGTATAAAAGATAAGAAGCCACAATAGAAAAAACAGCGGCATACAAAAACAATGAGAGCAATACAGCACGAACAGTGTAATTTAAAATATAATAAATCCATTTGAATGACACCATTAAAAACTTTTTATAGTTCAGTGCCTTTATTTTAACCTTGAGTGAACCAATCATTGACATCTTGCCCCTCTTTCATTTTAAAACGCTCATCATGAATTCCATACCCAAACTCCACACTTTGAATCCCTGCAGCATCAAAAACTTTTTGCATGTATTTTGTAGCTTCTTTTCCTGGCTCGTCTTGATCAAAAGAAAGAACAATCTTTTTTTCTTTAAAATAAGGAAGCCACTGGAGTTTAAAAGCCTTGACCCCTGGAATCCCCACTGCGTCCATATTTCTACCAAGCAAAGTCAAAGTATCAATCACTCCTTCACACAAATAAATCCACCCGGGTTTTTGATTTAACAAACGCACATTATAAGGGTGAGGGATTTCTCCTTTTAAGTTGAGTTCTTTTGGAAAAACAGCAGAATCAATGGCTCTGGCTTGAAAAAACAATGCTCTGTGATTTTGATCGTAATAAGGAAATATTAAGGGGTGCTTGTAATAACGCAAGTTACCTTTATCATTGTAAAGTCCTGTTTGCTTAAGTAAATCTAAGCCAAATTCTTGAATGAGTTTTTGATTCAATTCACCATAATTGGAGATATAACGAATTTTCATTGAATCCCATGAAACTTTATAAATTCGGCGTTTTGATAAATATCGAGCAGCTGGAGTATTTTCGACAGGAATCAAGTAAGATAAAAATGCCTCTATCACTTGATTTTTAAGCTCCGTATCCACATCGGGTTCTTTTTTGGACTGGAATAAGTCTTCGTGTGCTTCTGTTTTTAAGAAAACTTTAGTGTCCACTCCACTTGTCAAAGAAAACTCGGTCTTTAACCAATTTAAAGCTTCAAAAAAAGTACAGGCACGGGCTTTTTGCACCAATTCAATGACATCTCCACGCATATCCGCACAAACCCAACAATTAAAATATCCCCTACTTTCTGAAATAGAAACTGATGGCGTTCGGTCTCCATTTGCATGCCTAGTAGGATACAAGCAACGAAACTTCCCGCCCTTAACTTGTATTCCAAGGGTTCTAGCCACTTCTGTAATAGATAAAGTCGCTTTTAATTGTTGAATATCGCCTTTAATATCATTCATCTTTCTAAATTGATTGTATGAGTCATCTTAATATACAAGAAAATTTTCCTTTAAGGACATTAAATTCCTATAAAGTCGGTGGAAATGCTCTTTATTATTGTAAAATAAAAAACACAGAAGATTATTCTATGCTTCTAAAACTAGCTCAAGAAAAGAATAGAACAGTGTTTATATTAGGAAGAGGCACTAATATTGTAATTTCGGATAAAGGTTTAGATGCTTTTGTAGTAAAACTATCCGATACTTTTGCAAAGCTATCCATCACCGATATAGATGCAGAACATTCCATTTTAAAAGCAGGAGCAGCCGCCTCTTTGGCTCAAGTGTCTAGATTTTCCATAGAAAACTCTCTGGAAGGGATGCACCTCTTGTCTGGAATACCGGGAACTCTGGGTGGAGCTATTTATATGAATGCAGGGGCCTATGGTCAGGAAATAGCAAAGCATTTAATAGAAGTCACAAGCCTAGACTCCCAAGGAAACAGCATCACAAGAGAAGCAAAAGCACTTGATTTCTCTTATCGACACTCCAAATTCAAAACCAATTCCGAATGCATTATAGAAGCCTCATTTTTATTAAAAAAAGCCCCAAAAGAACTTTTATTATCCGAAAACAAAATAATAATGCAAAAGCGTAGAAATTCTCAGCCACTAGAATATCCAAACGCAGGATCTGTATTTAAAAGGCCAATAAACGGCTTTGCAGGAGAACTCATAGAAAAATCAGGATTAAAAGGGCTGAGCATTGGTGGAGCACAGGTTTCTACCAAGCACGCCAATTTCATCATTAATACAGGAACAGCAACAGCTCAAGACATCTATGATCTCACTCAAAGGATTATCCACACAGTCCATGAAAAAACAGGAATACGACTAGAACCAGAAGTCTTATTTTTGGGAGACTTTAGTGCTTGAGCAATATAAATCTTCTATAATTTCTCCATCTAAAACTATTGCGTAGCAGTTGAAAAGCATCACTTACAAATTCAGTTGTCAAACAAAAAAAAGTCGAAATGACATCTTGACTCTTTGCAAATTCACTCTAAGATGCCATTTTCTTAGAAAAAAAATTCACATAAAAATAATAGGATACAGCCGCCAAACTGGCCCCTAAAAAATCTGCAATCACATCATAAATAGAAGCATTTCGTCCTGGAACAAAATACTGGTGAAACTCATCACTAATTCCAAACAAGGTGGACAATGCTATCACTAAAAGCACTGTTTTAATTGGCTTGATTTTCCAAGTTGGGGGCTTAAACCAAAACGCAAAAGAAACACCTAAGGCTGCAAAAGCTATCATATGAAAGACTTTATCGATTCCAATAGGAAAACTAGGGAGATTGGAGCCAGAAGTTCCAGACAAGTTAAAAATAATAGCCATATTGATAAAAGCTGGTGAATACCTAAAAACAGGATAACGGTCAAAGAACTTTTCTAAAATCATAATTAAGAACGAGGTGTTTTAGGGATATTTCTTTCTTGCCATACTGCATCTTTTAAAGCTCGATCTGCCTCTATAGCCCAATCGGAATAAGGAAAGTCTTTTAGAACTTCTTTATAAAACTCTACTGCCGAACGAAAGTCTCGCCTTTCTCTATAAATATTTGCAATTTGAAGCAAAGCAAAAGGGTGCATTTCTTTTAAGGTTTTTTGACTCAAAAGATTTTTATAGATACTCAAAGCCTCAGAATATTTTTTCTGTAAAAAAAACTGATTGGCTTGTTCTATCATAGAAAGAGTGTCGGTAGCGGGAGTTTTTTCAGAAGTCACAGATGCCTTTAAGTCTTTTGAAGAATCCTTTGGAGCCACTTCATTTACTTTATCGGTAAGCTCTGCGTAGCGTTCATTGGCTTCTTCTAAAAACTGGCGATTTTGAGAAGCATTCACATAAGATTTTAGAGCAGCAATTTCTTTAGTCCTTTTATTTTGTTTTTTATAAATAAGGCTCAAATAATAATAAGATTCCACTCCAGATTCTGGATAATCAATAGCTTTTTCAAAGTTAATTTCTGCATCTCTAAGAGCATTCCATTGGTAGCGACACAAACCAGCATAAAAATAAACACCTAAATGACCGGGTTGTTGCCTTAAAAGATCCCTCCAAACTGGTTCGGCTTCTTTGCATTTATTTTGACTCACCAAATCTTTGATTTGCAAGAAAAGCGGATGGGTATAAGAAAACCTAGAAAGAGTCTTTGGATCTTGAACTTGGACTCGTTCTGTGGGTGCACTTTCTGTTGTTATTGTTTTAACATTTTCTTTAGGTTTTTCTATTTCTTGTGGTGCAGAACTAGCGGGGGTGGGAGCACTTTCTGGTTTAACTTCTAAAACCTCAGCACTTTCAACTGTGTCTTGCACTTCTGGCTCTGGAGGTCTATTGGCGGGGTCTTTGTCTCGCTCTGCTTGAGCTAACTTATGGTTGTTTAACCGTTCATAGACAAGGGCTGCCCCCTCGTAAGCGGCACTCATAGTAGGTTCGTAGCGATACGCCAACCGATAATTCGCCAAAGCCTTGCTATAGTCATTTTTTTTAATATAAACTTCTGCTGCAGCAAAATAAGCATTGGCGTTATTAGGTTCTGTGGCAAGTACAGCTCGGTATTCACCAATAGCTTTATCTAGCTCGCCCGCCGCAATAAATCTCGATGCTTGTTGAAAACGAGGGTCCGTGTTAGCCCACAGCATCCCCATAAGCAAAAAAACAAAAATAACTATAGTATTCAATCGCATACATAAATTATAGAATATTTCAAAAAAACAATCCACTTAAAAAAACAAAAATCATTAAAAAACATAGAATTAATGAAGTTTCAGAAACGCCTGGTTTTTTATTCAAAAAGTTTCCATTGCATTCAACATTTAATACTCTTATTTCTCGAAAACATATCCAGACACAATCAATAAAACTCTGGAGCAATAGTGATCACCACTTCCACACCGTGAAGTCCATGAAAGCCTACACTAGTTCTAAAAAAGAACATGCTAGGGCTTCTAATACGAACACCTAAGCCCCAAGATTGTCGCAAAGAAGACTTTTTCCAATGATCCAAATGATCCGTAAATATTGCATACTCATTGAAAAACACTCCATCGACATAACGATCCACAGGCCATCTATATTCTAAAGATAAGCCCATAATACTAGGTGCAGCCAAAGCCGAAGAATAACCCCTCAAAGGAAACCTAGAATTTAAAACAGGAAAAGCCATGTGAGGAGCCCCTCCTTTTTCTGCTTCTAGCATATGTTTGAATCGATACTGCACCGCAATCACCTTTCGATTCAAAAGCATTCCCATCACCTTTTCTGGATTCCACAAGCGGATACTCTCGTCCCAAGTAAAATCCACAAACTTTTTTCGAAGATCTCTAATCTCTTGTGTATTCAGTTGGTATCGCTTCGAGGTACCCAACATAAAATAATGCTGGAACACAAATTCAAATATAGAGAAATTGTGATTTTTCTTGCTTTTTTCTGGCACTTCGAAGGCTAAGTTTTTATAATCAGATATAAAAAAGTGGCTGTAACTCCAAATAATTCTAGTGCCTTTAGTGGGAATAAAAGGAAAGTCTAAATTATCGTATTGAATTTGGGCTTTGACTTTATTAGTAAAAAAATCTTGATAAACACCTCGATCATAGACAGAATAACTAGGATGTTCTATTAAAACAGAGTCTTGTGTGTCTGGTATGTCACTATTATGATAGCTTTGATCTAAAAAAAGGCCAAAACTCCATTTCTGCAAACCTGGAATGACTCGACTCAAACGGGCTTCGACATACATAGAAGTATCCGTTTGAACAAAAGACTCATAAGTCATGGGGATAATAAAAGAATCATCTCTATTAGCGTGTACTCCAAATTTTAAACCAAATAAAAAACGCGTATTCAAAAAACGACCTTTAGAATATCGTATATTCGTTCGGATGTCGCTATTGGCATACAAAGACGCATTCACCACCAAATAATCTTCTGGAAAAAACACACGGCGATGTCGATAAGTACCACCTATTTGAGTAGTGGTTCCTGGTTTTAGGTTAAAAGTCGGATAAGCAAAAATATTTTTTGACTCTCCAAAAGAAAAGAAATTGATCCCTTTATCAATGACTCTATGCTCAAAAGCATAGCGTAATGGAGCACTTAAAGGATAGATTGCCACATTTAAAAGGGGTTGGAATACTTTTGAAAAAGGCCAAATTAAAACCTCTAGCAAGGGAGAATGGCTTTGTTCTTGAGTTTCTACCTTTGGATCTGAAATAAGCTCTTCTTTTGGCGTTGCAAAAGCCATTGTTGCAAAAAAACAGAAATAGCAAAAAGCTCTAAGCATAAAAAATGGAGTTTTAAAGCCATTAAAGTGATTATTTAGCATATCAAGACCTTCATACAAGCTCTAATTTAATAAATTAATAGGCATGTTCTCACTTTTATCTAGAATTTTAAAACGAAGTCACCAATATCCAGTAGCAGTCGTGCTTCTTTCTTTATTTATTTCTAGCCTTTCACTCCTTCCTATCTCTCATTTAAAGTGGGACTTACAACTTATCGATGCGCTTCCAGATTTTTCACTAGCAAAACAAACAAACGAAAAATTTGAAAAAGAATTTGGTGGAGTGGGCACTTTAACCCTTGTCAGTCATGCCAAAGACAGCCTTAAAAACAACCTATTCATACAAAAAATAGTTTCAGAAATAAACAAAAGTCCCTTAGTCAATTATGTAGAATACAAAGGAGATTCTGCATTTTATACCAGCAACCAATTTTTATACATTCACTACGATGACTTAAAAACAATCCAAGATAGAATCAAAAACTTCAAAAAAGAACTAATCCTTCAAGAAAATCCTTTTTGGGTAGATTTAGTAGAAGAAGATGATGAACCTTTAAAAACTAGCCTTTCTTTTCAAGACATCGAAGCAAAATACCTAAAAAAAATAAAAAACTCTTACCAAAGCTCCGATGGACTCATCAAAATTGTGGATATTTATCCAAAACATCAAATCACTGACTTAAAAAAATCCAGAGCCATTCTAAGAGAAATAAATAATATTGTACAAAAAGAAATTTTGGATTCAATTTCGGTGTATTATACAGGAGAAGTTTATCATGTGACGCAAACTGGAAAAACCTTGCTGCCTGAATCAAAGAAAATGGGTTATATCACAGCCTTTTTAATTGCTTTTTTACTCATCATTCATTTTTACCGACAGCCTCAACTGATCATCGCTTCTGCTTTTCCCATTGTATTTTCTATGCTTTGGACTTTGTCTATAGCTTATTTTTTATATGGAAGGATCAATCTTTTCACTCTCTTGCTTGCCCTCATTTTACCAGGACACGCTTGCCAACAAATCATTCACTTACTAAAAAGATACGCAGAAGAAAGACAACAAAATTTAAGCCCGACCTTAAGCCTAGAAAGTGCTATTTTAGGGATTGGCCCTGCTACAGCAGCATCTAGCTTTATCAGTGCAGCCACCTTTTTATCTATTTCTTTAATCCCACTGGCAGGGCTTCAAGAGCTTGGCATTCTCGCGTGCATTGGTATCTTAATCAACTGGATCTTAGCCAATACGCTACTCCCCTCTATTTTAATCTTATTTCAAAGAAAAAAGCACTTCTCTATTTTAAAACCTAAACTTTTTCAAGTCCACTTCAAAGCGTTTAGACTCCCTAAAATGAACCCTTTTTTCGCTCTATTCTTTATTTTTGCAATCACTTTAACTTTGCTTGCTTTTATAGAAGTGCCTCGTTTTGAATATGATTTTAGTAAAACAGAAAACCTATCCCAAGAAGTTTTTGTGGACTCCTTATTGTACGAGACTTCTTATCCTTATTATGAACCTGCGATTATAGTTTTCGATAAAAATTCTGAATCAGAAGTCTTTTACGATGAGTATTTAAAATTAAAAAACAACTATGAAACCATCTCTTCTGTGATCACTTTTGCCAATTTACTCCCTTCTCAACAAGAGAAAAAGATCCAAATTTTACAAGAAATTCGAGAAGAACTCACTCCAGAATTATTAGAATACACCAAAGCTTCTGATTCTTTAAATATGATCGCTTTATTCAACTCTTGGACACTTTCTGAACTCAATCCAAACGATTTACCTCTCAATATTCGTCATAAATTTGAATCCAGTGACGGTAGCCTTGGCAAATTTGCCTTTGTATTCCCTAAAGAATCTTCTTATGACGGGCTTTTTTGCAGACGATTTAAAAAAGAATTAAGCGAAATAAAAAAACCAAATGGTGAAACTTACTCCATGACCGGAACCCCCATTATTCGAGCCGAAATATTAAATTTAACACTCCCCTATATCCACCGCTCTATAATTACCGCTGTCATTTTGATATTATTTCTCACTTTAATCTTATACAACAAATTATCCTACACTCTGTTTGTTTTAATAGCTCCTACAGTCTCTTTTATTTGGCTTTTGATAGCCATACACTTTTTAGGTATTAAACTATCTGCTTATAGTGCTATAGCCTTTCCTATATTAATCGCCTTGAGTGTCGACGCTTCGATTCAGTTTTGGAACTCTTATTTTGAATACAAAAAAACAAGTGCTGCATTTATAATGAACAAAATTGGACTTTCTATATTTATTGCCCAATTAGCCACCTTGATTGGGACCTATGGTTTATTACTATCTTCTCATAATGGATTAAAAAGCATTGGGAGCATCTCTTTGCTTGGATTATTATTTATCATTGTAGCACATTTTATATTTTTCCCTTTACTAGCAGCCTCTTTAGATTTATACCGTCAAAAAAAACGAAACTCAAATGAAAACACTTTCTCATAGAACATTAAATATTGCCCCTTCTTTAACCGTTGCCATCGATACTTTAGCCAAACAACTCCTTGCCGAAGGAAAAGACATTGTGAGTTTGGGTGCAGGAGAACCCGACTTGGACACCCCCGAAAATGTGTGCAAAGCAGGGATCCAAGCAATATTAGACAAAGAACTTCGATACACAGCCCCCACAGGTATTCTAAAACTAAGAGAAGCGGTCTGTGCCAAACTCAAACGAGACAACAACTTGTCTTATAGTCCAGAACAAATCATTATGACCAGTGGAGCCAAGCATGCGGTGTTTAATTCATTGGCGGTACTGATAAACCCTGGTGATGAAATACTCATCCCAAGCCCTTATTGGGTCACTTATCCCGAACTAGTCCAGTGGATGGGAGGCACTCCTGTTTTTATAAAAGCAAGTGCAAAAAATCAATTTAAAATATCTCCAACAGACCTAGAAAAAGCAATCACCCCCAAAACCAAAGCAATCATTTTTAACAACCCCTGCAACCCTACCGGGGCTGTTTACTCTAAAAACGAACTAGATGCACTCACCCAGATTATCACAAAACAAGACTTGTATTGCATCTCTGACGAGGTCTACGAACACTTTGTTTATGACGGGGATTTCACCTCTATAGCCAGCTTAAAAGGCATGCAAGAAAGGACCATTTTAATCAATGGAGTCTCTAAATCTCATAGCATGACTGGATGGCGTTTGGGCTACAATGCAGCTCCCATAGAAATTGCAAAACTCATCACCAAAATCCAAAGCCAATCCATACACCACCCCTCTAACATAGCTCAATATGCCGCCATAGAAGCATTAAACAACTTAGACTTTGTGCACTCCATGAAAAACGCATTTTTAAAAAGACGCTCTTATATGATCCACAGACTTCGCACCATTCCAAACATTCAAATCGACACCCCACCAGGAGCCTTTTACCTATTTGCAAGCGTCGATAAACTATACGGAAAACAAAGTCCATCTGGTCACACCATCTCTAACTCTTCTGACTTTTGCAAATACCTCTTAGAAGAAGAAGGCTTGGCCATTGTGCCCGGACTTGCCTTTGGAGACGATTCGTGCGTACGATTCTCTTATGCAGCCAGTGAAGAAACACTCCAAAAAGCATGCGATCGCTTTGAAAAAGGCGTATTGAACTTAAAAGACAAATAAAAGAAAAAGCCCTCCAACACACAAAAATCCAGCAATGGCTCCCAATCAATCTTCCATAAAACCGAGGACTATTTAGTATACTCGTCTGTATTTTTTTCAAAAGCAAAAATTTAATTCCCCAACACTTTTCACAAGAAAAACGCATAACCACATCAAAACACTCATCACTGCTGAGAGTTTTCCAACGATAAATTCAAAAACAAACTCGACTTTTTCAACCTAAACAAAGCTCTTTTTATAATGAAGTCTCACACACGCCTGGCTTTTTCAGGAGAAAAATAAAAAGCCTCTTTTCATCTTTGCGAATCCTCCCAAGTTTCTGGCACGATTCTCGCAAAGCAAACTCCTATTTTCAAGCATGCATTTCGCACTGTGTTTCGGGCATCCATTTCGCATAGATTGCACGGGCTAAAGCCTTCAAAATGCGGTGAGAGGCAAGAAAAAACTCATCTACTCTTCATGGCGAGCAAAGCTCTCTAAATGAATATCAAAAACTATTTGGAAGATAGAAAGAAGGAGAAAAAATGATAGGTCAAGCGAAACAATGTTTATTTCGGTGAAAGTTGCCAGGGATTTCGGCGGATGCCTGCCACCTGAATGTTATGACAACAGATTAAATGGGTGGCAGGTTTTGACTGAAATAGCCAAAAACAATTCTAATAACTAAACTTACATTTAAATACCGACGATTTTAGTGTTTCGTCGGTAAATTAGTGGTGATATTAATGGAAACAAAAAAACTTAAAATGGCATTTGCCGATAATTGTGGGATTCTTAAGACCTCACAGCTAACTAAGCTTAAAGTCGATTCTCGTAAAATAAATAGTCTACTTAAAAATGGAGTTATTGAAAGAATAGCAACTGGCTATTACTGTCTAAATTCAGACACTATAAGCGAAGCAGCTATTATTTCACGTCTTTTTGCTGACGGAGTCCTGTGGCTTAATACTTCACTTTTCTATTATGGTTATAGTGACAGAACCCCCACGGAGTGGGATATTATCATAAGTAAAAATGCCTCACCTTCTAGGTTTGATATAGACTATCCGCATATAAAACCTTTTTTTGTAACACCCGGCCGCCTATCTTATGGTGTGACTACTATAAATATAGACGGTTGTCCTATTAATATCTTTGATCGTGATAGGCTTATTTGTGAATGCCTTAAATATGAATCAGAAATAGACAAAGAAACTTTTAATAAGGCTATCCATGGATATATAGCTGATCCTAAGAAAAACATAAAAAATCTTATAAATTATGCAAAAAAAAAAGTACTAAATCGGGTGCATGATGTGATAGGAGTGTGGCTTTAATGGATATAGGGGCTTCGGTTCTAGCAAAATTAAAAAACAAATCAAAAGACTCCGGGATGTCTTTTCAGGTTCATCTTCGTTTGTTTTGTCGGAATCCAAAGGAGCCAGGCGCTTCTGAGACTTCTATACTGTCTAATTTGTTCTTGCTTTTAATCTGGGACTGTTTTATGTTCTTGTTTTGTGTTTAATTTTGTTTTTTGCTTTGGAGTGGCTTCATTTTTTATATCTTTTTAGGTGTGAGTGTTCACTTGCACTTTGTTTTTATATTTCATCTCTATTTTAAAGTTTTACGCTATGCATGTTCCTGGAAATCGATATAAAAATCAGCCGACCTCGTTCAATCCAAACTACGAGCTTATTGAGGTGCTCGGGAAAGGTGGAATGGGTTATGTGTACAAAGCCCTCGATAAAAAGTTGAATCGAGAGGTGGCTTTGAAAGTTTTGAATACGAATTCCGACGCCGATTCTGTTAAACGCTTTTATTTTGAAGCTCAAGCCATGAAGGAATTGGACCACCAAAATATTGTGCATGTTTTTGATTTTGGTCAAGAAAAAAAGCAGCTTTTTATTGCTATGACTTATGTGAAAGGTGAGTCTTTGGCTAGTGTGCTTCATCATAAAAAAGAGATGGCTTTTTCTGATATCGAGTTGATTGCAAAGCAAGTGGCTAGAGGGCTTTTGTATGCCCACAATAAAGGTGTGATCCATAGAGATATTAAGCCTTCGAATATTATGATCACGCACGATAATCGTGTTTATATTATGGATTTTGGGATTTCATATATCCAAGAGATGGAAAAAGAACGGCTCACTATCACAGGTATGACGATGGGTACTCCTGAGTATATGTCTCCAGAGCAATGCCACGGGGATGAGGTCGGTGTTGCTTCTGATGTTTATAGTCTTGGTGTGATTTTGTTTGAAATGAGCTGCGGTAGACTCCCTTTTACAGGGGCAAAGCCAATTGAAATCGCTATTAAACATGTGCAAAATACACCTCCTAATCCTAAAGATTTTAGGCCAGATATTCCTGTGGAGTTGTCTAATTTGATTCTTAAATGCCTTCGTAAAAATCCAAAAGAACGATACCAGAATATGGAAGATCTTTTAGATGCTCTTGATAATGTTTTTAAGACAAATGTATTTTCTAAGTCTCCTTCTAGAAAAATGAAAATTTTAGATTCTTTTTCTAAATCTAAAGAGTCACACCCTTTGTTAAAACAAGTGATTTGTCAAAAATTGTCAATTTTAGCTCTTCTATTGACTCCTATTTTGATTTTTTTATTGTTGATGCTCACCCTGCATTACAAACCAAAAAGTGTGCTCCAGCCTATCAAAGATTTGAAACTTCGAGCTAGCTATGAAACTAAAAATTTAGAAGGGGATTCACCCAAAGGTTATCCCGTTCAAAACTTGATGGACTTTGATTTGAGTACTGCGTGGGTATTTGAAACACCTATCAATCGAAAAAATCCTATCCTTAGTGTCGAACTTAAAAATAAAACTTTGATCACTCATTTTGGAATGGCTATCGGTTATCAAAAACAAAAAGAAGATACTTTTGAAGATCGATTTATGATTTTTAATAAGCCTAAGTCTATCATTTTAAAAACTAAAGAAGGCGTGCGGCAAAAACTGGTTTTTGAAAATATAAAAGGGATGCAATACCCTCCCATTCAAGCTATCGAGACAGAAGAGCTATTTATTTATTTAGAAGATGCTTATGAAAATCAAGCTTCCAAAAACTTTGCTGTTTCAGAAATTCGTTTGTTGGGTTTATCTTTAAAATGAATTCGTTGTCTAAAAATAAGAAAAAAGGAAACTATGCAGAAACTTATGCTGCAGGTTATTTGCGTCGGCAAAACTATACCCTTCTTGCTAGAAATTATTCTTTTAGAGGAGGAGAGCTAGATATTGTGGCTCAAAGCCCCCAAAAAGAACTGGTTTTTGTAGAGATCAAATCAGTCTGGACTTCTAAAAAAGGAAGCCCTATCCACAGAGTTTCTAAGCAAAAGCAGCTTAAAATTTGGAAAACGGCTTGCCATTTTTTACATTTTAATGGCGGAGAAAATCAAAAATGTCGTTTCGATGTGATTGCTATTAGTTTAGACCAAACTCCTATCCGCTTCATCCATTTGAAAAATGCTTTCGAAAGTAACCAAACTATTCATGAGTGTCACCATGCGTTTTGAAATACACCCCCTGAATCCTCAAACTCGATTTGTAAAAATTGCCGCTTCTGTTTTAGAAGACGATGGCCTTGTTTTGTATCCAACAGAGTCTGGCTATGCTATTGGCTGCTCTGCAGAATCTAAAAAAGCCATTCATAAGCTATATGCTCTAAAAAAACCTTTGAAAAAATATTTGATGGCCCTTATCTTACCTAATATTAGTGTGGCTACAGAATATGCTCATATTAACAATCACTCTTTTAATATTATGAAGCCAAGAGTGCCGGGTCCTTATACTTTTATTTTACCTGCTGCACCACATATCGCTCGAAAATTAGATGTCAAACGAAGTGAAATTGGTGTGCGATGCCCCACTCATCCTTTTTTTCAAGAGCTTTTTAAGTATTTTGATAAACCTATTTTAAGTACTGCAGCCAAAATCTCCGACGAAGAATTACAATCTCCCGACGATCTTTGGGCCTTGTTTCAAAATAAAGTAGATATGATGCTAGATGTAGGAGAAATAGAGATACACCCCACCAATGTGATTAGTTTGGTAGGCAATAGTGTCGAGGTGATTCGAGGAGAACTTTGATATGGATGAGAAAGATTTAGCTCGATATCGTGAATTGAGTTCCTTCTTAAAAAAAGCAAATGACTCTTATTATAAGGAGTCTTTTTCTTTGATCAGTGATGCAGAGTTTGATGAGAAGCTACAAGAATTAGAAAGCCTAGAAAAAAAATACCCTGAATTAAAAACAAAGGAATCTTTGACCGAAGTTATTGGAGACGATCTTAAAAATGATTTTCCAAAGTTAAAGCACCAAAGCCCCATGCTTAGTATATCTAACGCTTTTAATGGTGAAGATGTCGAAGCTTTTGTTCGTTCGGTTCAAAATCAAAGTGAAGAAACTGTAGAGTGGGTTTGTGAACGAAAAATCGATGGGGTCAGCTTGAGCTTGATTTATGTAGATGCAGAGCTCAAAACTGCGGTCACTCGAGGCAATGGAATAGAGGGAGATGTGGTCACCCTTAATGCTAAAACTATTCTGGATATACCCCATAAACTCAAAGAAAAAATCCCTGGTATTTTAGAAGTTCGTGGCGAAGTGTACATGGAAAAACAAGCTTTTTTAGATTTCAATGAAAAGATGCAGCTTGAATCCAAAAAGACATTTCAAAATCCTAGAAATACTGTCTCAGGGAGTTTAAAGTTAAAAGATCCTATCGAGACACAAAAAAGACCGCTTCGATTTTTTGCCTATTCCATTGTGAGCGAAACCCCTAGCCGTACTCATAGTGAAAATTTAGAGTTGTTGAAATCCATCGGTTTTACTCCTAATGATTATTGGTTGTGCAAGTCTCTTCAAGAAATTATGGATATAATCCATCAAGTAGATGCCCAAAGAAATGCTTTAGATTATGATATAGATGGTATGGTGATCAAAGTCAATGATTTGTCTTTTCAAAATGAACTGGGACATACTTCAAAAAGCCCTCGATGGGTGATAGCCTATAAATTCAAAGCAGAACAAGGCATTACTAGAGTGCTTTCTGTGGAGTATCAAGTGGGTAGAACAGGTGCTCTCACTCCTGTGGCGAATCTAGAACCAGTGCGTTTGGCTGGCACTACTGTGAAACGAGCCACTCTGCATAATTTTAATGAAATTCAACGACTAGATTTACACATTCTAGATTATGTTTATGTGGAAAAAAGCGGCGAGATTATCCCCAAAATTTTAAGAGTAGCGATGGACAAAAGAGAGACTTTAGTCCAAAGAATAGAACGCCCTACCCTATGCCCCATATGCAATAGCACTCTGGAACAAGAAGAAATTATAATTCGTTGCGAGAACCTCCATTGCCCTGCTATGAAACAAAGTTTATTGGAACACTTTGTGAGCCGTGAGGCCATGAATATCGAAAGCCTTGGCCCAAGTTTAATTGCACAACTTTTAAACACCAATACTATATCCAAGATTTCGGATCTTTATCGCTTGAGTGCACAAGATTTGCTAGCTTTAGAGAGAATGGCCGATAAAAGTGTCAACAATATTTTAAGTGCCATAGAAAAAAGTAAGGAAAATAGTTTAGAACACTTTTTACATGCGTTAGGGATCCGTTTTGTGGGTCGAAGTACCGCTCTAAATTTGGCGAAATATTTTAAAAACATTCAAAGTCTAATGAAAGCAAGCGAAGAAGAATTGAAACTCGTCCCCGATGTCGGTGATAAAATTGCTAAAAGTTTATTTGATTTTTTTCAAGATCAAAAAGAAATGGAAGAGCTGAAATTTTTATTGGAATTGGGTTTGCCTTCTCAATTTAAAGGAGAAATAAAAACTCTATTTCTTGGAGAAACTGTAGTGATCACAGGCACACTCCCCACTTTGGATCGCAAACAAGCTCGTCAAATTTTAGAGGAAAATGGGGCCAAAGTGTCGTCTTCTGTGAGTAAAAAAACTTCATGGATTTTATCTGGAGATGAAGCTGGTTCAAAACTCAGCAAAGCCCTCGAATTAGGGGTTCCCATTCACGATGAAGAATGGCTTTTGGAGAGACTCAAAACAGAAAAGTGAATTAAAAGAAATAATGCTATGAAAAAAGCCCCTTATAGGGGCCTTTTTTATTTTAAGTTTAATCTTTTATATCCAAAAGAAGAAAGCCAGTTCTCAAATACTTTTTTCTTTTTTCCAATAGGAGTTTGGTCCGGCAAAGCACACCGTTGTTCAAAAAGCATTTGGATTTCTGTTTTAAATAAATAAGCTCCAGTGCCTAAACTACGCCCTCGATTATCTACTAAATAACCTTCTGCATTTGGAACTAACTCAAAGAATAACTTGGCAACTCCTGCAGCATTCGCATATTCTTTTGAATCAATATCCAATTTAACATTATAACTTTCTACAAAACTCCCTAAAGAAGTGAAAATCCACATATGAAGAGACACGCTGACATTATATAAAGCTTCATCAAAAGAAGAGTTCTGTCGGTAATCCCTTTGAAATTCATCACTACAATACTTAGAGACATATTCTTCTACACTCACCTTTTCTCTATCCCAGCCACCTCCTGATTCAATGGCAATTAGACCATCTGATTCTACTAAATCGCCAATCGATGCCATGCCTCCAAGAGGGTTCAAAGAAGGTAATTTGAGATCAATATCTAGTGTGGGCCCTAAATGTGAACCGGTTAGATTAGGATAGGGTTCTTTTCGATTTCCTGCCTTTGAACCTTTATCTGTACCAACAACAACTTCTTCTTCTAAGCCCGTTTTTGCATTCAAAACAGTAACTCTGTAACGAGTTTTGTTGTCTTGATTTGGGTTAGAAAAGAGAGCCATTGTTTTTTTATCTATTTCGATTAAAGACTCTTGCATTTGAACTACAATATCTTTGGTGCCTTTGGAATAGACAACAACAGTGTCTGACCTTTCATTACCTGCTTTGTCTCTAAAAGCCCGGATAATGTAATTGACTCCACCTTCTAAACCTTGCAAGTTTAGAGTATCTTGTTCAACACCGTCTACAGTCCAAATCACATTCACAGAAACTCCAGAAACCACACTTCCTTCTAAGGGGCCTATAATTTGCACCACCGGAGGTGTTTTGTCTAAAACAATCTCTATCGATTTAGTGCCTGTGTTTCCATATAGATTGGTATAAGCATATGTCAATGTATAAAGTACACTCTCATCTTGTGGATCTTTTATAAGTTTTCCAGATTCAGTGACTCCATAAGAAACAAGTATTTCATTTTTATTTGCGTCTAAATAAGGGTAAGACACAGTATAAAAAGCACCCGTTTTGGGATCTGTCATCACCTTTCCAGTTTTAGTGTCGGCAACATAAGAGATGATCACTTTTTTGCCATCTATTTGAGTTTCATATTCTACCACAGCTTTATTGTCACTGCCGTTCAAATCATAGGTAACAGTTAAAGTGACACCATCTATTGTAGTGGTATAAGTCGCTTTCTGAACACCATTCACAGTCAAGACTTTAATATCTTGAGATTTTTCGAAAGACCATGCTTGTGATATTTTTTGAGTGGTTTCAATATTTTTCTTGGACAAATGGATTGTGTCTAATTTTGCAGTCAATTCAAAAGTCTTATTGACTGGCTCGCCATTTATGCCTTCTTCTTGCAAGTTCACAAGAATTTTATTGTCATTTTGATTGACATAGTAAGCAGAATCTAGATTATTTTGCTGCTCTACAATGGTGACACCAGAAATTTTTTCTTCTGTATTTTTCTTTGGAGTGAGAGTGACTGTAGGTGATTTTGTATTCACATAAACAATCAGTGTATCACGACCACATTCATTTTTAGAGATCTCGCACAATTCTTTAACAATGATGTTCTTCCCTTCGTTTAGGGTAGTGTCTCCAAATTTTAAGACTCCATTTTCTTTCCATTCCAATTCTATATCCAAAGTATTTATATAAATAATGTCCGGATATAAATATATGGAATCTTTGCTAATCGCTTTGATTATTTCTACTTCTGATTTTTCGAAAACATCTAAGACTCGAATGGTTATTTCTGCAATATCAAAAAGTCCGCCTGGGTCTACACCCTTCACTTTAATTTTATAGGTGTCTTTGGTTTCAAAGTCTAATGAAGCTCCTTCTTTAAGGTAAATATCTCCATATTCTGTGACTTGGAATATGCCACTAGGATCTTCTTCGAGAGTGAACGAGAGAACATCATTTTCAGGGTCTTTATAGATGATGCTTCCAATTTTCACATTTGAATTGATATCTTCTTTTACACTAAATGTTTGATTAGCTATGCTAGGAGATTCATTCACATCTACAAGACGAACGGTGATAGTGGCTGTGTCGCTCAAGCCACCACCATCTTGGACTTTCACTTCTAAGCTATAAGAATCCTTGCTTTCATAATCCAAAACAGCACCCTCTTTTACGGTAATCACACCTGTAGAAGAGATTTCAAAAAGCTCTTTTCCACTGCCAGACAACACACTAAACTCAAGCTCATTGAATGGAGCATTGATATCAGGGTCGCTGGCTATTACAATACCCACCACTGTACCTGCAGGGCTATTTTCTTCGATAGAAAAACCTTGATCAGCTATATTTGGTGCCTCGTTCACATCTTCTATATTAATGGTAACTGTGGCGGTGTCACTCAAACC
>Ga0209075_1000068_pt1 | contig 80942 bp, 79 predicted proteins | sample Stecom2011_FD_187523 | JGI IMG/M metagenome (GOLD analysis project Ga0209075, IMG submission 187523) | Agricultural soil microbial communities from Utah to study Nitrogen management - Steer compost 2011 (SPAdes) (version 2) | ecosystem: Environmental > Terrestrial > Soil > Agricultural land... | reverse complement strand
CAACAAAATTAAATGTAAGTAAATATTCCTCCTTTTCTAATGAGGTAGTAAAAGTTCCATCCTCTTTTGTTGCGAATTTTTTAAGTATGATATTTGGTGATGAGCCTTCTGCAACTGATATCGTAGCATAAGGCAATCCGTTGTGGTCTGATGACACCAATTTACCGTTTACAGTAATACTCTGAGCTAATACTGTTATCGTAAATAGAAAGCTCATTAGAAATAAAAATGAATATTTCATTAAATTTTGTGGTTATAATAGGTTCTGAATAATTATGTAATATTTTGTAAAAGTATATATAAAATTGGATTAAGATTATTGTCTAACCCTAAGTTAATCATTTTTAACCCTGCTGTAAATTAATTACTTCTACTTCAGGCGGCCACTTTTCTTGAGTGATTGGTCTAATATCCATTGAATTTGACCATTCACACTTCGAAATTCATCTGCTGCCCACTTTTCGATTGCTTCCATAGTTTCTGGATCCAATCGTAATGCAAAATTTCTTGTTGTCTTCTCTTTTTTTGTCATTCTATGTTCACATTATCTTACCGAGTTTTGTGAGTATATTTTTCATATATTCAGGTTCCTGTGTACCTAACAATATTTTCTTTCTGTTCATTAAGACTATTTGTAATCCCACTCTCCCTTTCATTATGTATGCCGTACCTCTTAGACTTCTCCTTATCCCCCACCCTCCAAATTCGGTTATAGGATTATATCTTCTTAAATAAACCTTTTCGATTGTATTCCAATCAATAAATTTATATTTAAATTGAAATGGAAGATATCTAATATAAATGCCTTGTGCGTTTATGTAGGTTTGAAGTTTACTAAATACTAGTAACAATACTATTGACAATGAAACCACTACTGCTGTGACAATTAATCCTAAATCACTCTTTGGCTGATCATCGAACTGTTTGTCAAAACCAATCTGCTTAATAGCAGCAATAACAAATATCGAAATAACAAATATAAGTATAAGCCAGCCTAAAACACCTTGACGCTGTTGCTCTTGAAAATAGATCTTTGACTTTTTCATATATTATGTTTATTCTTTTATTAGAAGTCAATTACAACAATATAATATTCTCTTTCCTAGACTATTGATATAGAGAACCTGTATTAAGAACTGGCTGTGCTGCCTCATCGGCACATAATACTACTAATAGGTTGCTTACCATTGCAGCTCTTTTATCACTATCTAATTCAACAATTCCCTCTTCATCAATTTTCTCTAGGGCCATTTTAACCATCGTAACAGCACCTTCTACAATCTTTTCACGTGCAGATATAATTGCTTCTGCCTGCTGACGTCTTAGCATAACTGCTGCTATTTCGGGAGCATATGCAAGGTAATTTATACGCGCTTCCACTATTTCAATTCCAGCCATCATAAGTCTGTTATTGAGTTCTCTTTCTAGATCATTATTAACCTCTTCTCCTCCGGATCTCAATGTTACTTCATCATCAGAAACAAGACTACTGTCATATGCATATTGTCCAGCAATCAATCTCAGCGCAGCATCACTTTGCACGTCTACAAAGTTCTCAAATGCATCCATCTGTTTACTTACAGAGAAAGCCGTTGTTCCTGTATTTCCCGGACCTGATGATGCTATAGTTTGCGAATCTATTTCGAACATTGCTCTATATGTATCTTTCAGCTTCCAAATCAAAACTAATCCTATTAAAATCGGATTCCCTACCTTATCATTTACTTTGATTGGATCTGGATTTAGATTTCGAGCTCGAAGCGATAATCTCTTTTTTGTCATAAATGGGTTTACCCAAAAGAACCCAGTATCCTTTAGCACACCTTTGTATTTTCCGAAGAAAATCATAACCACTGCCTCATTGGGCTCTAGTTTAGTAAAACCAAAAAGATTTACAATCAGCACTAAAATTAAGATAGCACCGATAATCACACCCAAAAACCCTTGAAAGAATAGCCAAACAATTAAAGCTAACAGTAAAATTTCTGTAAATAGCATTGCAAAACCGTTACCCTTAAATCCTTTAAAATTGAATTCTTTTGATTCCATAAGACACAAATTTATTATGATATTATTTTGATATCACAAATATATTATATTTTTATTATAAACAACTAATTATTGATAATTAGTTTGTGATTTTTCGCATTAAACTTTCTTCCTTGAAAAACGTTTAGAGAAATATGAAATTTCTCTTTTAAAATTTACATTTTGCCACAAAAGACTATTATTATAACAATTCTGCTATTTTTTCTGGCTACATATATCTATACTGGAACCAGATTATACAAGACATTACCTGTATTTGTTTTTCCACGAACATTATTAATTATCCTATTTATTATGGGTATCGTAGGCTTCATACTGTTTTTTTCTTTAGGAGAAAAAATGCCTACTGAAATATCTGGAGCTCTGTACAGATTCAGCACCTCTTGGATAATTGCATTTCTTTATTTACTAATGGCAGTATTGTTGATTGATATTTTTAAACTTCTAAATAATGTTTTTCATATTATTGATAAAGATAATATAGTCTCAATATTTAAAGAAAACAGTCTAACAGCTATCATTATATTTGGATTGACGACTTTTATATTAGTATTCGGAAACATTCAATATCACAATAAAAAAAGACAAGAAGTTTCTATCTTTTCTAATAAGATAGAAATGCCTTTAAGAATTATAGGGATTAGTGATTTACATATTGGCTACACTATATCAGGTAAAGAAATCTCAGAATGGGTGCATATGATAAACGATGAGAATCCAGACATAGTAATTATTGCTGGTGATATCATAGACAACCATATGAGACCGATTATGGAGGATTCAATCTCCACAGTACTAAACAGAATAAATGCGCCAAAGGGTGTTTATGCAAGCACTGGGAATCACGATCTAATGTTTGCAATAAAAGAAGATGAAGATTTTTACAAAAAATCCGGAATAACTCTTTTGAGGGATTCATTTATTAATATAGATGGAATAACAATAATTGGTAGAGATGATTATACTAATTTGAGAAGAGATAAATTAGAAAAAATAATACAAGATATAGATAGGTCTACTTTCACCATATTAATGGACCATCAACCAACTAAACTTAATGATGCGGTTATCAATGAAATTGATTTTCAATTTTCGGGTCATACACATCGTGGGCAAGTGTTTCCTATTTCGTTAATTACAGATAAGCTATTTGAGTTATCTCATGGATACCTAAAGAAAGAAAACACTCACTTTTATGTTTCAAGTGGTATCGGCATCTGGGGAGGGAAATTCAGAATAGGAACCAGATCTGAATATTTAGTACTAGATTTACTCCCTTCTGAAAAATATAGTTGAAATCTACAAAAACATAATATATGCGTGCTCTTATTAACGCTTTCATAATACACCTAACTCTCAACCTTTTAGTATTTTTGAAGGGGTGGCATGCGTTTGATCATAAAAAATGGGCAAGAATTATACTTATTTTAGTTTTTTCAACAGAACTACTTATATATAGCATTGGATTTATATTTTACCGATTTATACCTGAACATATGAATCAGATTATCAGAGTTATGGGTACGAGTTGGATGTTATTTCTTTTATATTCCGGTGGAATTTGGCTTATTACAGATTTGCTATATATTTTTATTAATAGAGTAAGAAGAAAATCGTGGAGATTTAGAGGACAATCAAAAAAGTATAAAATCAGCTCATTTTCAATAGCAATTGTGGTAGTATTGGCAATTATGGCTCATGGTCATAAAAAGTTTCTCAACCCAGTGATACAACAAATTCCTATTTCAATTGATAAAAGTGCCGGAGATTTGAAATCAATCAGAGTTGCAATGATTGGAGATCTTCATTTGGGGTGGATGATAAACAGAGAGCATACTGAGAAGTTTGTAAATCTAATTATGGAACAAAAACCCGATTTAATATTATTTGTAGGTGATATTCTTGATTCAAATATCGATCCGATTATTAACCAGAAAATGGATATTGAGCTTGCACGACTTCATGCTCCATTAGGGGTATTTTCGTGTACAGGCAACCATGAGTATCGCTATGATGCTGAAGAGAAAATTCAACTTTTGAATGATGCTGGCATAACGATGTTAAGAGATTCTGCTATACTAGTAGATAGTTTGTTTTACATTATTGGTAGAGAAGACAGGATTGTAATAGACAGAAAGTCATTAAAAGATATACTTTCAGAGCAAAGAGTGGATAGAGCAAAGCCAATTATAGTATTAAATCACACTCCCGACGATTTAAGAGAAGAAGCCGATGCAGGTGTAGACATAGCTCTTTATGGACACACTCATCATGGGCAGGTATTTCCGGGTAATATTGCAACAGAGTTAGTATTTGAGCTTGCACATGGATATAAGAAAAAAGAAGATACTCATTTTTATGTAACTTCCGGACTTGGGTTGGTTGGTCCACAATTCCGAATAGGAACAGTTTCTGAGATTGTTATGTTAAATATTAAATTTAAGAATTAGGTTAAAGAAGTTCAATCACTTTATCGAGTTGAACTGAATTAGAACCTTTAATAAATATATAATACCCTTTAACTGGATTAGTTTCTAGAAATGAATTCAATTCAACAACGCTTTCGAAGCTCTTATAATTATTATTGGGAATAATCATATTATTAAATGCCTTACCCACAAGGAAAATTTTCATATTAGAATTTTCGGATAAGTATGCAACCATTCTTTTATGCTCACTTTCACTTATTTCACCCAACTCCTTCATTTCACCAAGAATAGCCATTTTAGGTAATGTTGACGGTATTGAAATGAAGAAATCAAGAGATGCCTTCATACTTGTTGGGTTTGCATTGTAGGTATCAATAATTAAATCGTTCTTAGTAGTTCTCATGAACTGAGAACGGAAATTTGTAGGTTCATATTCCTCTAGAGATGAACTAATACGTTCGGCATTTATACCAAAATATTTTGATACTGCAACAGCTGCTATTGCGTTATCAAAGTTAAACTCTCCCACAAGTCTTGTCTTAACTCGGTATGAACTGTCAAAAAAGCTCCAATCGAATTCCAGGAAAGGGTTTGAATCTGCAATTGTTCCAGATGCAAACAAAGACGGATCGTTCTTACCATATAATATTCTATCCATTCCTTCAGACAAATCATATAAGATTGAATTGTCTCGATTTACAAAAACCTTACCTTCATTTTCACGTATATATTCATAAAGCTCACCTTTAGTTTTAACAATATTCTCAAATGTTCCAAATCCTTCAAGATGAGCCCTCCCTACATTGGTTATGATTCCATAATTTGGTTCTGAAATCTCACATAACTCCTTTATATCCCCCGGACGACTTGCACCCATTTCAACAACTCCTATCTCATGCGATTTGTTCATAGATAGCAGAGTCAAAGGAACACCTATATGATTATTAAAGTTACCATGTGTTGATACTACTTTGAATTCACTAGATAGGGAAATTGAAATTAATTCTTTTGTAGTTGTTTTGCCATTCGTTCCTGTAATTCCAATTATTGGAATTTTAAGCATCTTACGATGATAGTTTGCCAGCTGTTGTAACGTTTTTAAAACATTATCAACTTTGATTATACGGTCATTGTTTTTTGCTTCTTCTTCATTCCACTCATCCACGATTGCGTAAGCACATCCAGCTAGCAAGGCCTCTTCTGCAAACAAGTTTCCATTAAACCTATCTCCCTTTAATGCAAAAAAGATAGAATCCTTAATACATAGCCTAGAATCTGTAGTTACTGTAGGGTAATTACAGAAAATGGAATAAAGTTCTGGTAAGTTCATATTCCTTTAGATCAACAACTTATAATCCTAGTTTAGTAGCAATGTTTGCAGGAATAGCATCTTTGTGAAGTACTATACTCATAGTTTTATATTTAACAAACGGGAAAGATGCATACCACAAACCATTATATGGTCCAGTATCACCCCATGAGTTTTTGACCATAAAGTATTTATTGTCGTTCTGATCTGTTGAAATTCCATAAATCTGCATACCATGATCGTCAGTTGTTTGATAATTATCAAAAGCATCTTGACGCATTTCCTGAGTTATAGATTTTTCTGCTAATATTTCAATCCCAACTCGTGACCTTAAGCTTGCATCTCGTTCACGAGATGACTGACCTAACCAATGCTCCTGATCACTACCTGCATTCATAGGTGAATTTTCATCAGGAATTACTGCTATTCCAGATCTAGAGAAGCCAGCTTCACTAACATCTGAGGCCCATGCTATTGTGTAACCTTTCATTATAGCATTTTCCATAACCTCCATAAATTCATCAATTGGTAGATTATATGATAGTGCCCATCTCCAATTATCGGGAACTTCAACAGGGAACGCTTTATAAAAAGGGTGATGAGTGAATGAAGTTAAAGAAATATAGTCTTCTTGTTTTAACTCTAAGTGCTCAGCAAATGTATGTGGTGTGAATTCCTTCCCTTCATGAATAAAAGTTTCTGGTATTTCTCCAAAATAGTTGTCTAATATTGCATTAAAACCATTAAACCAAACCGGCGACAAATTACGAGATCCAATTAGACCACTCATATATCCTGTTAAGATTTTGTCTAATTCACTATGATCGTGATATTCAGCGCCGTAGTTCAAACCTATGTATGCCTCTTCAGGAAGAATACCAAAATCGTCTATTGTTTCTAAAACATCTGCAAACGACCCTCCTTGAGAGAAATTCAGATTTCCATGAAGCCGAGCGTATTTTTTTGCTTTATCTTCATAATTTTTCCTTACTATATACATATCAGAAAGATCAAATTCTCCTTTACCCATCCTAATCAACTCTGACTCAAGAAGTGCTACTCCAGAAAAGCTCCAGCAAGTACCAGAGCTGGCTTGGTTTTTCACAGGTGTAATTGGATTTTCTTTTACTAAATTAAAATTATAAACTCCCTGTGCTGAAACTGCAATTGTTATCAGCAGAAGCGAAAAGATTAAAAAATATTTCCTCATTCCTATTAAATATAATTGTTTTATTGAAGTGCAGGTTTTCAGATTAAAAAATTGTATTTGAACTTCATCACGATACAATTTTAATATACAGTAATACTTTGCAACTTTATTACCAGATAACAAATATAGCTTAAATTCAGAAAAAGTCAAAATAAGAGGTATCTTTGCTGTCTAATTTATGAAGATTATGGACGATTTGAAACCTAAAAAAAGAAGAAGCCGAAAAGGGCTTATGTGGTTCTTGGGCATATTAATATTAGCACTTAGTGTATTTGTTTATGTTAGATATTATTATGTATTTGGTACTGGTGTTAAATCTGGCGAACTTAATTACCTTGTTTACAAAGGGGTGATATTCAAAACATACGAAGGAAAACTTATCCAATCAGGCTTTAGGGCCGATAAGCCGGGTGGGTTGCAATCAAATCAATTTGATTTCTCTGTAGAAGATGAAGAAATTGCTAAAATATTGATGATTTCTAGTGGCAAAAACGTGCAACTTCACTATAAAGAGTATTTTGGAGCAATACCTTGGCGTGGATATACAAAGTTCATAGTAGACAGTATAGTAGAAATTGACGAGCCGATGAGTCCAGGATTATCCGAAGATCTCACACCTTATATTTTAGAATCGTTGTGATAGGTTAAACAATGGCTAAGAGAAAATATTATGTAGTCTGGGAAGGTGTTGTTCCAGGTATCTATCTCACTTGGGATGAGTGTAAAGCACAAGTATATGGCTATGACAATGCAAAATACAAATCGTTCTCTTCTCTTGAGGATGCAGAAGAGGCATATAGTGAAAACCCTTGGAAGCATTTAAAATCGAATAAAACTCAATCTAGAAATTGTACTGCTTTAGCTAAAGAAATTATTTATGAGAGTATTGCGGTTGATGCTGCATGTAGTGGCAACCCTGGTTTAATGGAATATCGTGGCGTGTATGTTGCTGACAATACAGAAATATTTCATGTTGGACCGTTAGAAGATGGCACCAATAATATTGGAGAATTCTTAGCAATAGTACACGCGCTTGCTCTTTTAACTAAAAATGGCAAAAACGAGCCAATATATTCTGATAGCGTGAACGCGATAAAATGGGTAGAAAATAAGAAATGCAATACTAAACTAAAGAAAACAGACAAAAATATCAATATTTTTGATCTGATAAATCGTGCTGAAAAATGGCTTGAATTAAATTCATACTCCAATAAGATTATTAAATGGGAGACCAAAAAATGGGGTGAGATTCCTGCAGATTTTGGGAGAAAATGATTCAATCTTCCTCCTCTTCAAACTCAGGATAAGGTTTAGGAGCTTGAATTGTGGGAAACATTTTACGTACATTCTCCGAAATCGCCTCTGCAAAATCCCCTACATCGATGTTAATAGATTTAGAAGCTTGTAAATATACTTCGTAAATAGGCATATCACCCTCATCTGTCTCACAAAAAAGCCTGTCTAATGGGATAAGTTGCATAGAATCAATATTTATGTTCTCTCCAACAGAAAAGTAAAAACCTTCACTTAATAATTTTTTTGTTAAGTCGGGTTTACCTCTATATCCATGAATTATCCATTGTTGGCTGGGTTTTATATCTTTTTTCACTTTTAACAACTCCTCCCAAGCTTTAACACAGTGAATAATTACAGGTTTACCAAGCTTCTCAGACAACTCAATATGTTTCTTAAAAACAGGGGTTTGTACTTCAAACGATGGTCCTTTTAATTTATCTAGGCCAGTTTCACCAATTGCAACTATTCGTGGGTTAGAAGTGATTTCTGTTAAATAAGTCATTTGAGTTTCACTATCTTCAGAATACCAAGGGTGTATACCGCAAGAAAAAGAGTGTCGTTGGTGAAGCTCTTTTGCTACTTCAAATTCAAGAGAATAGACATCGAAGATACAGGAATGATAGGGATCATCGCTATCTTCTGAATAAATTTTGTGTGTGTGTACGTCGTAAATTTCCATACGTATTTATATACTATGCTTTCTTATACTTTTTTCTTTTCTTTGGTTCATTTGGGTCAGGAACTGGATCATATCCAGATCCACCCCACGGGTTACAGCTTAAAATCCTTTTAGCAGACAAATACGAACCTTTTATGGGTCCGTGCTTCTTTAATGCTTCTATCGTATATCGTGAACAAGTGGGAGTATAACGACATGATGGTGGAAAGAGTGGTGATATTGCTCCTCTGTATATATAGACAGGAATAAGCAAAAGCCATGTAACAAATCTGCTAAGAATATTAATTATCTTCATTCCTCTCTATTACAGGATAATTTATTGGCTATTTCCGTCAAGCCTTTTCTCATGCCTTTCTCTATCTTAGAATACTCCATACACTCATCCTTAACAAAAATAAAAGCTATATCCAAATGATTGTCTATACTTTCAGTAACAGCATCTAGATAATGTTTGTTCAATCTGTAAGCTTCTCTAACTTGTCGTTTTATTCGATTGCGTTTTACAGCAGACTTTATCCTCTTTTTAGGAACAGAGATTAGCACCGATATAGAAGATGGAAGAGACAATTCATTTTTTAAATATACAACTCTTAAAGGAAAAGCAAGAAACGACTTTCCTTTGGTAAAAAGAGTCTCTATCCTATTTTCACCAGTAACTTTCTCATCCTTTTTAAACTTACTGTTGTTTCTGTCGCTCATAGATAATAGCATTCATACGAAGGCAATTATTCTAACAAAGATAATCCTTTTTGGAATCTAATATCAGACATTAGGAGAAAAATAAAAATTGAATATAATATCAGCTATTGTGATTCTTATGATTTTCTTTCAGAAAAGCATCTAAAGCAGCTACCATAGAGGGATATTCTGGCTGAGGAGCCTCGCAGTCAAGCCTAAATCCAGCTTCTTCTACTGCTTTTGCAGTTGTACCACCAAAACAACCAATAGCTGCATCACCTTGCTTGTAGTCAGGGAAATTTTTCACTAAGGATTGAATACCAAGTGGGCTGAAGAATATAATCATATCATAATTCATTTTCTCATTCTCAGGAAAATCAGCACTTACCGTCCTATACATTATGCTTTTTGTATAGTTAAGCTTTTTGATATCTAAGAACTGGGTAACTTCATCGTTATGTTCTTCAGGAACCGGGAACAGGAACTTTTCTTTCGAATGTTTTGTAAATGGGTTGTTAAGGCCTTCTATTTTACCTGTTTGACTAAAAAATATTTTCCTTTTTCTGTAGACTATATATTTTTGAAGATAAAGTGCAACTGTCTCGGAAATACAGAAATACTTCATCTCTTCAGGTATCAATACCTTCATCTCTTCACATAGAGAAAAGAATTTATCAACTGCAGTTCTTGAAGTAAATATAATTGCCGTAAAATCTAAAATATTTATTCGTTGTTGGCGAAACTCTTTAGAAGAGAGACGATCTACCTTAATAAATGGGTAGAAATGCACTTCCAGATTATACTTTTCCGCTATGTCGTAATAGGGAGACTTTTCACTGCTTGGTTTGGGCTGGGAGATAAGAATATTCTTTACTTTACGGGCACTCATATAATATTATTTCCTGCTATACTTATTAATAAAACAACCCCTTTATAGTATATTAAATAAGGAGCAATTTCAGTTCCGCAAAGATACACAAAAAAATAAAAACCACCTACTTTATTTTTAACAAAAATATTTGATAGTTCTATTAATACAATAAGCCTGCTGACAACAATAACTAGAAGTATCACAACTTGCATAACAGGCCTAATCTCAGGCAAGTACAGATAGAGTATTGCAGGCAAAAATAAAACGACACCTAATAACTCCAATAAACGGAAGTACTTATTTATCCAATTCTTAATATCTTTGTGAAGAAAGAAAAATGAAATAGATTTGTAGACAAGAAACTTGAGACCGGCAAGAATAGAAAGAATAAGAAAAATCAGTAGAAAGCTTATTGTAAAACTCTTAATTGTAAGTAAGTAAAAATCTCCTTTCCATAAGTACGTAAACAGAATTATTGAAAAAATCAGAATGGCCTGGAAGATCATGAAAAATTCTCCCCAGATCTCCGTTGTTGCAACCTGCTCTTTGTAAGTGGCTGTAGGCCTACTTCTCAAAGATATAATTGCATTAAAGTTTCCTGTAAAAGTAGTTCGTTCTCTACTAAAGACAAAAGAGAATATCGCAAAACACAATAGAAATATTATAAAAAAAACACTCCCAGTCTGCAATGGTAAGGATGCTAATGAACCCTCCATCCCTTTTGAAATTAATGAATAGGAATTATCATAAGCAGAGTCATTAAATAGGACTCCATTATTAGTTGTAGACAAATATTCAAATTGCCCAAAACTCCATTTAATTGAGTCTGATTGAGGAATTATATCCTCTTTCCTCAAATAGACAGAAATTGAATCCATTATAGTTTCCGGAAATAAATAGGGCACAGTTTTGCTCTCTTTTCGGCAAATTTACAACTCTTTCTTTTGATAAATGTATTACTTCAATCTAATTTAAAAGCCTTTTTAATTTTCTCTACATAATCCAACTTTTCCCATGTGAACAACTCTACCTCAAGCTGTACAGGATTGTCCATATAACGAGACTTGAACTCTTTTTTCACTATTTTAGATTCTCTTCCCATATGACCATATGTTGCAGTCTCAAAATATATTGGGTTACGTAGTTTTAAACGTTGTTCTATTGCTTTAGGCCTTAAATCAAACAAAAGTTTTATTTTATTTGCTATTTCTGCATCTGATAAATCGATATTTGATTTACCGTAAGTATCTATAAATATATTCATAGGCTCAGCTACTCCAATTGCATATGAAATCTGGATAAGCACTTCAGAAGATACACCTGCTGCAACCATATTTTTTGCGATGTGTCTAGCAGCATATGCTGCAGAACGATCGACCTTAGAAGGATCTTTCCCAGAAAAAGCACCACCTCCATGAGCAGCTTTCCCACCGTATGTATCAACTATAATCTTTCTCCCTGTAAGACCTGTATCGCCGTGAGGACCACCAATCACAAACTTGCCGGTTGGATTAACATGATACTTAATATCACCATCAAACAACTTAAGAACATCTTTACGTCGTTTATATTGTGCTTTAACTCTGGGTATTAATATCGTGCGAACGTCAGTTTCAATACGTGACCTCATTTTTTCATCCACCTCAAGTGAAGCCTCCTCACTTTCTCTTTTAGGTTTCTCAAAGTCATCATGTTGCGTAGAAACTACAATGGTATCTATACGCAATGGAGTACCATCATCTGAATATTCAACAGTAACTTGTGATTTAGAGTCGGGACGCAAATAGGGCATCAACTCGGGTTCATTTTTTCTAATATGTGCAAGTTCTAACAATAAAGCATGACTTAAATCTAATGATAAAGGCATATAATTGTCGGTTTCATCTGTAGCATATCCAAACATCATACCTTGATCACCTGCACCCTGATCCATGGGGTCAGCTTTTTGATCTACCCCTCTGTTTATGTCATCTGACTGTTCGTGTATACTAGAGAAAACACCACATGAATGTGCTTCAAATCCATACTCACTTTTAGTGTACCCTATTTTTCCTATTACGTCTCTTGCTACTTCTGCAACATCTACATAGGCTTTCGACTTGACTTCTCCGGCAAGTACAACCTGTCCGGTAGTTACTAATGTTTCGCATGCAACTTTTGAGTTACGATCATAAGCTAAGAACTCATCAAGCAAAGCATCAGAAATCTGATCTGCAACTTTATCGGGGTGTCCCTCCGACACCGATTCGGAAGTAAATAAATAACTCATTTAGTAAAAATTTTATGTTCTATTCTAAAAAAAAAGAAAACGTCATTTAACCATAAAGTTAGTAAACAACGTTTGAACTGCAGCAAATATGATGTATAGAGGAAAATGCGGAAATCTTTTTAGCATTTTTTTCTGTGGTTGCAAGCAGTTCAAATCTATCCACATTGTTTTCTTAAATACAAAGGTAGCAAGAAAATATAAATCAGTTGAAAAATAAAAGTTAAATTGTATTTATCAACAATTTTATCATATAATTTTCTCTGACTTAAACAGATGCTCCAGATTTACTTTATCGGTAAAATGCACAGTTTTAAAACCCATTTTATTTGCTGTTTCAATGTTGTCTGCGTTATCATCTATGAAAAGTGAGGACTCAGCATCTAAGTTATATCTACTCAACAATACTTCGTATATTTTCGGATCTGGTTTTACTATCTTTTCATCTCCCGAAACAACAATACCATCGAGATCTTTAAAGAAACTATATCTATCTATTGCAATAGGCAGTGTTTCTGCCGACCAATTGGTAAGTCCAAATAACTTATATCTTTTTTTTAAAGGCTTTATTAGTTTTACATTTTCATCAATAGTACCACCAAGCATTTCTTCCCACCTTCCATAATAATAAGAGATTTGCTCACTATATTCAGGATGTTTTTCTTGTAGTAGCATTGTTGCCTCTGAAACTGGTCTACCTGCATCCTGAAGCACATTCCAATCATATCTACATACATTCTCTAAGAAATAATTCATCTCCTCTTCAGTGTCGAAAACATTTTCATAGAGGTACTTTGGGTTCCAATCGATTAGAACTCCACCAAAATCAAAAATAATATTTTGTAAATGCATAAATCTAAAATCCTTCTTTTAAAATATAATAACGTAATTAACAGTTTAATGTTCGCAGTAGTATTTCTCCATAGGAATTCGGTTTTTAGTTAAATTAATTATGAATCTTTGGTTTATAGCATTGGTTTTACCTATTTTTGCAACATTGATTTATTCAAGAATTATTATGTCATTGAATTATCTACCTGATAGAGTCAGTTTTAAAGTATTCACTTATTTGTTTATATCTCTCGTCCTAGTCTCATGCGGCATAGGTAAGAGTACACTGACAACTAAAAGTACTTCATCTATCCAAGAAGAAATTCTTACTTACAGTAAAAAATATCTAGGCAAGCCTTATAGATATTCAGGAAAGGGACCTAACTCATTCGACTGCTCTGGTTTTACTTCATATGTATTCAGGAACTTCGGTTATAAACTCAATTCAAGCTCATCCGGACAAGACAGACAATTCCCTACAATAGCAAAAAAAGAAGATCTAGTTATAGGAGATTTAGTTTTCTTTGAAGGGCGAAGCAGGAATGGACGTGTTGGTCATGTTGGCATCGTAACTGAGATATATCCTAATAATAATTTCAAATTTATACATTCATCTACAACCAGTGGAGTAATTATTTCTTCATCTACAGAACCTTATTATTCATCCAGATATCTACGCGGAGGCAGAGTACTTGAAAGAGACAAAATCTACGAAATTACCGAAGGAACTAAAAAAACAATCAATTCTGAACCTTCCACCCCATCCCCCACTTTAATAATTGTTCAAAATAAATCTGCAGAAAGTTCAGACTCTTTTGAAAACAGAGAGGTAAGAACATGGGTTGACAACGATTCCGAGATAAAGAATAAAAATAAACATAAAGAAAAAAACAACAGCGATGACAAGGAGAGTTCTGTAGAAATTAAAACAGATATTATTCTAAGAGAAGATACAATCATGATACCACCACCAGTAAAAATTCATACAGTCGCTATGGGAGAAACATTATACTCAATATCAAGACTGTATGGATGTAGCGTAGAAGAGTTAATTTCATGGAACCCACAATTAGGAAGCGTGATAAAAACAGGCGATAAGCTTGAAATTACCAGTCGTTAATAATATATATACATAAGTTGTTACCCATAATACGTATCTTTTACCTATTTTTGTTAGTCAAAATTTAAAAACAACAAATTATGATTACTGCAGACCAGCTTAAAGATGTGCTGGAGCGCGAGACAGCGCTGAGGGGGTATCTTTGACATCGATTCAAAAAATATTCAATTAGAAGAAGAGGAACTTCGCACACAATCACCTGATTTCTGGAATGATGCAAAATCTGCCGAAGCGCAGATGAAGATAATTAGGGAATTAAAATTTTGGATAAACTCCTATAATAAAGTTAAGTCAGCTTCAGAAGAGCTAGAATTGGCTTTTGACTTTGTAAAAGAAGGTATTATTACAGAAGATGAATTAGACAAAAATTATGAATTAGTAATTAAGCTTTTAGAGGATCTTGAGCTCAAGAATATGCTTCGTCGTGAAGAAGATAAACTTGGTGCTGTTCTTAAAGTTAATGCTGGAGCTGGAGGCACTGAAAGTCAAGACTGGGCTTCAATGCTTTTTCGAATGTACCAGCGTTGGTGTGAAAGTAGAAACTACAAAATAAGCGTAACAAACTGGCAAGATGGAGATGATGCCGGTATCAAAACTGCAACACTTCAGGTTGAAGGTGATTTAGCATATGGTTTTTTAAAAAGCGAGAATGGAGTTCATAGACTTGTAAGGGTTTCTCCTTTTAATGCACAAGGCAAACGAATGACTTCCTTTGCGTCGGTATTTGTAGTTCCTCTTGTAGACGACTCAATTGAGATAGAAGTTAATACAGCAGATATAAGCTGGGACACATTTCGTTCATCTGGTGCCGGTGGACAGAACGTCAATAAAGTGGAAACCGGCGTTAGGTTGCATTACATATATAAAGATCCTGACACAGGAGAAGAGCAGGAAATTGTAATAGAAAACACAGAAAGTCGTTCTCAGATGGGTAATCGTGAGAATGCAATCAGATTGCTTAAATCACAACTGTACGAGATTGAACTCGAGAAAAGAAGAGCAGCACAAGCAGTAATAGAGGCAGGTAAAAAAAAGATAGAATGGGGTTCGCAAATCAGGAGTTATGTTTTCGACGACCGACGGGTGAAAGACCACAGAACTAATTATCAAACTTCTGATGTAAATGGTGTAATGGATGGCGAAATAGACAACTTTATAAAAGCCTATCTCATGGAATATGGAGGAGACTAATATCCAAAAAAAAACATATTATCAATCAGTTCTGATTATTTTCACTCTACTACTTGGGTTAATAATTTTCGGTGAAATAAAATACTACCTCGGGGGTTTTTTAGCTGCTGTAGCTATGTACTCTCTTCTAAAAGAGCAAATGATTCATTTAACTGAGAAACTCAAGTGGAGCAGAGGGTTAAGTGCTTCAATTATAGTTCTGGCCTCAGTAGTATTCATCCTTATTCCATTAACAGGAATAGGGTTTCTTGTAGCTGATACAATATCTGGCATAAACTTAGATCCGACAAAAATTATTGCTGCAATCGATAATTTCGTCATTTTAATTGAAAGGAGATTTGGCTTAGAGGTTATCGCACTACAAAACCTTTCTTTTGTTCCAAAAGCAGGGAGTAATATTATGCAATCAGTTGTTTCTGGTCTAAGCTCTATGGTTATAAATAGTATAATAGCAATATTTGTGTTGTATTTTATGCTCTTACGCTACAACCATTTCGAAAAAGTAATACTTGAAATTCTTCCATTCAGTGAAACAAACAAAACAATACTTCGTCAGGAAACAAAATCAATAATTATTTCAAACACAGTAGGAATACCGGTTGTAGCAATAACTCAAGGAGTTTTGGCGTATGTAGGATATTTATCTTTGGGAGTGAGCTCCCCTCTTGTTTTTGCTGTTCTTGTTGCTTTTACAACTGTAATACCTGTTGTTGGTACTTCACTTGTATGGGTGCCAATAGGAATTTCATCGTTGCTTAGTGGAGATATAATTCGAGGGATTATCTTATTAGCATACGGTCTTCTTATAATTGGAGGTTCTGATGCAATAATACGATTTATGCTTCAAAAAAAATTGGCAAACATACATCCTTTAATAACATTTTTTGGTGTTTTAATAGGACTCGCAATTTTTGGGTTTTGGGGCATAATTTTTGGTCCTCTGCTTCTTTCTATGTTTCTGTTACTTCTAAACATGTACAGACATGATTATATAAAAGGTTCAGTGGCTAAACCTCGCATCACAACTAGAGAAGACTCTCACAGTAATATTTTGTTTAGGAAGAAAAAAAATAACACTAAATAAACTAAACATCTTTAATTGGATCAATAGACAAACCAAAAAGTGCAAAATCATATTTAACAGGATCGTCACTATCTAACAACCTTAAATTCTCTGTTAGTTCAACTGCTGTTTTCCAGTCGGTTTGTTTTCTAGTAATCAATCCAAGTTTTCGCGCGGTTCTATCAACATGAACATCTATAGGGCAAATAAGCTCGCTTTGTGGAATTCTTTTCCATATACCAAAATCTACACCATTGTCATCACTTCTTACCATCCATCTTAAAAACATGTTTATACGCTTACATGCCGAATTTCTCACTGGAGTAGCTACATGTTTACGAGTACGTACCGGTGCATTTGGATGATTAAAAAAATTATATTCAAAATGAATAAGTGACTCCTCAATAGAATTGAAACTACCATTTGGTAAGAATGCATCCTCAAATGTTTCATTTTCATCATAGAAGCGCTTAAAGTAATCCACAAAATAAAGTAGATCAGTATCATTAAAAGTTCTATGTTTAAAACCCATCAAGCCTCTAAGATCCTCTTCACTGTGTTCCTTAATAAAATTATAAGGTTCGCCTTCAAACCGCTTTATTAGGTCGTGACATTTATTAATTATTGTCTTCCTTTGGCCCCATGCTAGTATTGAAGCAAAAAAACCAACTATCTCTCTATCCTGTTTCAATGTAAAAAGGTGAGGTATAGAGATGGGGTCATTTTCAATGAACGAAGGGTTATTATAATAGGCTGCTTTTTCGTTTAGCAGATCTTTCAGTTTAGTCATAACAATATCAATTATCCTATACAAAATTACCACTATTTCTTAAAAAACCTTACATTTGCAGAAACATATTACAACTAATACTTTCTGTTAATGAAACGTGAACTTTGCCTTTTATTAATATTCTATATATCTTTTCAATCCATAACTGGGCAAATAAGCTACGGAGGCAAGCCCCTTCCTCTATCAGCAGATGCTGCAACAAGAATTTTTAGTACCACACAAAAACTATTTGTGGATATGCCCAAGTTTGATGATCAGGCAGCATTAAGACGATCACAGAAAGAGATATCAGATTTTAAGAGTCTTGAGTTTGCTCATAAATTCGATGTACATCTACGACCAGATAATTCGGGAATATCATTCAATTATGGAAATATAAAAGTTTGGCGAGTTGGTATTAGATCTAGGGGTGCACATTCATTAAATATACTTTTTTCTAAATTCAGGCTTCCCGAGGGAGCAAAAGTTTTTGTTTACAATTCAGATCAATCCGAAATTCTGGGTTCATATACTTCAGAAAACAATAGCGATCTAAACCTCTTGCCAGTTCAGCCAATAGGAGGAGATGAAATTATAGTTGAATATCATTTACCTGATGAAATAATTGACAAAGGAGAGTTGGAAATTGGAGAAGTAAATCATGATTTTGTTGGTATTTTTAGAGCTGCTGAACCACGCGACCCTGCACAATCCTGCCATCCTAATCTAATCTGCTATCCTGAGGATATCGAACCTGGAAGTGGGGTAATAGCACTTATAATTAATGGCACCACATACTGTACAGGCTCATTGGTTAATAATAGTTCTGAAGATGGGACACCTTATATTCTTACAGCTACACACTGTTTAAATAATGATTATGATAGTCGATTTTTAAATAACAGAAGGTATAACTTGGTAGCTGGAAATATTGTTGCATTCTTCAACTACGATTCTCCTACATGTTCAACCGATATAAGAGGTCCATTGCAAATGACAATGGCTTCAGCCGACTCAGTACTGATAAACGAAAGGCACGATATTTCTTTACTTAAATTTAAACAGCCCCCTCCAAAAGAATATCAACCATACTATTTGGGTTGGAATGCAGGTTCTGCACTTTCTGCTCCATTTCATGGTATACATCATCCAAACGGAGGAGTAAAGAAAGTAGCAATTGATGAAGGCACCTTGGGGATAGGATCATTTGACAACCCTAAATACAATATGGAACCAGGGTCGTTTTGGGTTGTAAAAGACTGGGAAGTAGCTGCAACAGAAGCTGGATCATCGGGATCACCACTTCTTGACAGGGAAAAAAGAATAGTTGGCAGTCTAACTGCTGGAGATTCGTATTGCTCTTCTAAAGGAGCCGATATTTATGCATCACTAAATAAATTTTGGAATGTTGAAGGGTCTCTCGAAAACCCTAATCCAATTAAATTTTATCTAGATCCACAAAATACAGGCACTCATCAACTAAATGGATTAAACCCATATTCAGGTGAAATATTCACAAAAAGTAAAAATTATAGAATTGAGGAAAAACCAACCGAGACTTATCATAATTCAGTTCCTATGCTTGCTACAAACAACACTTTTGGGTATACCGAATTTGCAGAGGAATTCAGTAGCAAAGAAAATGTAAAAATCCATGGAGTTTTTATTTCGTCTCCAGCAATTAAGAATATTGAAGATAAGCAAGTACAGGTAAGGGTATACTCAGGTGATAAGGGCCCAGAAAGATTAATCTACGAACTGCCTTACAATTATAGTTATAGATATTACAACGGTACAGAGTTTGATTACTCCAATAGAAATATGAGACATAATATTGAAAATTATATAGAATTTGAAGATCCTATTACAATCTCTGGTTCTTTTTATATATCATATTCTGAAAGAAATGGAATACCTAATGGTTTTTCAGCACTAAATACAGATCCACGTAAACTAGGCTCAGGAATCGAATCGACAGCATGGATGAAGGGTCCGCATGGTTGGGTTAGATCGTCTGAGAACATTGAAAACCCAATAAACACATCGCTACTCATTGCTGCTTATGGAATAGGTGACGCCACTGTAAAGAAAGATCAAGATTCTAAAGAAACAACCGTCTCGGTCTATTATTCTAGTGAAGTTAAAAGGGTATTTATTGAATCGGATAACGATATCCTTGAGTGGGAATTATATTATGTTTCGGGACAAAAACTACATCAGGAAAGAGCAGACAAGAGTATAAATAGAGCCTCCATCGCAGTTAATCATTTGCCAAAAGGAGTATATATTGTAAAAGTAAAAACAATGAACGGCACAATCAGCCACAACAAAGTTCTTCTTTAATTATCACTCATTTATATTAGATTCTACAGCATTATCTATGACGGTATCTATTCTTGATTTAGCCGATTTACTCATCTGTTCTTTTAAGTAGTCTGAAATAATATTAGTGCCATTCTCTGATCCTACAGGAGATATTTTTTCATCCAAAATTTCAGCTGTAGTTACATCTTCTTCACTTTCATCGATCTCAACAGTGGTATCATGTACTACCTCTTGATTCACGATAAGTTGTTCGCCTATGCTAATTCGTGTTGACTTTAATCCATTCCAAGAACGTAATTGAGCTAAACTAATACTATTTTTTTGAGCTATTTCACCTAATGTATCACCTTTTCTTACTCTGTAGTATGTGTTTACAGTTTTATTGTTACCTCCACTTCTTGACTGTGCTAATGTTGTCTGATTATTATTTTGTTCTACTGGAACTACTTTTTTCCCTACAATTAATCGTTTCCCTATACTTAATCTGTCTGAATTAAGATTGTTCCACGATTTTATTAGTGAAATAGTTGTTCCATTTCTTCTGGCAATTGATGAAAGGTTGTCGCCTCTTTTCACACTGTAGTATACATTAGTAGTACTTCCATCGTTTATAGAATAAGTTCCATCCATATAGCCATCAGTATAGGTGCGATGGGTAAAATAACTATTTCTGTTGTAATTCATTATAGAGTCGTTATGATCTATAAACGCAAACATTTTATCACTAGGTAGTACTAGCGCATATGAACTTACATTTCCCGGAATTCTATCACTCTTAAACTGAGGATTTAATCTTTTTATTTCGCTTAAAGGAATATCTAATACTCCTGAAATCTGTTCAAGATGAATCTGCTCATTCACATGAATAGTATCAAGGGCTAACGAGCTTCCATAGTTATGAGCAGGACAAATATTATGGTCTGAGAAATGATTCATAATATAATTTGCAGCTATGAATGCGGGCACATAACCGCGTGTCTCCTTTGGTAGTTTATAATAAATCTCCCAATAATCGCGTTTACCTCCACTTCTTGCTATTGCCTTATTAACATTACCTGGACCACAATTATAAGCAGCGATAACTAAGTTCCAATCTCCATAAATTGCGTAAAGATCTTTCAGATATTTTACTGCGGCTTCAGTAGATTTATATGGATCGCGACGCTCATCAACTAAGCTATTAACTTCTAAACCATAGCTTTTTCCAGTTCTAAGCATAAATTGCCACAATCCTGTAGCACCTACTCGCGAAACTGCAATTGGATTTAAAGCTGATTCTATAACAGGCAAATATTTTAACTCAAGTGGTAAACCATGTCTATCAAGCGCTTCTTCAAACATTGGAAAATAATATTCTCCCAAGGCTAACATATAACTAACCTGTTCCCTTCTTCGTGTAGAATACATTTCGATATAGGATTTTACTACCTGATTATACGAAAGCTCCATTACCGTTGGCAGAGTATATAACCTATTAGCGTAAATAGTATCATGATAAGATACATTTTGACCTCTCAAACATTGTAATTCATCTGTAGATAATTCTAACTGCCAAGCAGCTAGCAAATCAGACAATTTTTCGCTCATACTTTCAGGATAAACTATAGCATTGTCACTGATGGTGTCCTTCAAAGCGGTTTGATTTTTAATCTGTTCACTATGAGAAACTGAATCCGAAGCAATTGCATTAGTTATTGCCAACCTTGCATTTGCAATTGAATTAAAACTCCCTAAAAGGAGAATTATTATAAGTGAAATATTTCTAATCATAAGATTTTAACTAATTCTAGAAATTAAAGCTCCATTGTAAACCATATGTATTTCCTATAAAATTAGCCTTTTCCTCTCTTAAGAGAGTTGGCTCAATTCTCATAGATAAATCAGGACTCATATCAAAATCAAATAATTGTGAGTCAACATAAGCATCTACAATTGCAAGCATATATAGTGCAACTGTTCCAATTACACTTAAGTCTCTATAATATCTATAGTAGTCTTTTCTCTGTTTTAATACATCTGAAAACCAATTTTCATCAACCGATTCAGGATCCATACCATAAGGCAGCATATTGTGCCACCTGTTGGTATCGGGATTGCCATCCATTATATCCTGATAACCTCCAAGATAATCTCTATAGTAACCATTATTCCAGGTTATAGCATAAGTAAAACCCACAAAACCACCATATAATATTGGTAATTTCCAGTACTGACGATTGTAAATTTGACCTAATCCTGGAAAGATAGCTGAATATATAACTGCTTTTCTTGGTGATGGTTTAAACATATACGAAGGCGCCGTAAAAGAATCGGAAGTGGTAATAGTGATAATACTATCAGCTCTCTGTTCTATTGTTAAGCCATTATTTTCAGAAGACTCTGTTCTTCTTACAATGGCAGTATCATTTTCAGAAAGTTCAGCAGTTTGATTTGATTGCTGAGATTGAGTAACCTGTCCCTCGAGTTGAGAAGCAAATAAAATCAACAGACAAATAAGCACTCCAGCTATTCTCATCACAATAATGTTACAATTTTTTCTATATTATTATTAATCTGCCCGCTTCATTTTATCGAACATCACAATAAGCCGCTCCAACTCTTCAGATGAGTCAAATGGAATAGTTATCTTTCCTTTTCCCTTTTTATTGTAACTGAACTGAATATCAGTATTAAAATATGATGAAAGATGTTTTTTCAATTCTTCAAAGTCGTCTGATAATTTTTCTTTTGAAGACTGTCTAGCCGAATTACCTTTACTTTTTTTTGAGTTTAACAGCTCATTAAAGGGTTTACCATCACCTGTTTCTCTAACAATTGTTTCTACATTTCTTACTGATAAACCTTCTTTAAGAATTAAATTGTAAAGTGAAAGCTGTGCAACCGGGTCATTCATAGTTACAAGTGCACGAGCATGACCCATATCAATCTTTTTATCCTTGACACCAACCTGCACCTCGGCAGGAAGTTTTAGTAATCGTAGATAATTAGCTACTGTTGCTCTTTTTTTCCCAACTCTTTCACTAAGCTGCTCTTGTGTGAGCGATAATGTATTTATTAATTTCTGATAAGCAAGTGCTATTTCTATGGAGTTTAAGTCTTCACGTTGAATATTTTCGATTAACGCCATCTCCATAGTTTCGTCATCGTCTACAGTTTTAATATATGCAGGAATTGACTCCATTCCGGCCATCTGTGAGGCACGAAACCTACGCTCACCTGCAATTATCTGGTAAGACTCATCGTTAAGCTTACGTAATGTTATTGGCTGAACCAAACCAATTGACATGATAGAGGCTGACAATTCCTGAAGAGCCTCTTCGTCAAAATTTCTTCTGGGTTGATCTGGATTTGGTGTTATTTTACTTAGCTCAACTTCACTTATTGATGAAGAACCTTGAGTATCACTATCATTAAATGTAATCAGTGCATCTAATCCTCTTCCCAATGCATTCTTTTTTGCCATAATCTTTTTGGTTCGATGAGAATTGCAAAGTTAGGTATTTTTTTCTAAAAGCTCCTTTGCAAGTTGAAGGTAATTAATCGCACCCCTAGATCCAGCATCATACATCAGTGCCGGTTGGGCAAAACTCTGCGACTCGCTTAATGTAACATTTCTTTGAATCACCGTTGTAAAAACTAACTCTTTAAAATGATGCTTCACCTCTTCATAAATCTGGTTATGTAGTCGAAGACGTGAATCATACATAGTTAGCACAAATCCTTCAATTTCAAGTATCTTGTTTAATTTAGATTTTATGATCTTAATAGTATTCAGAAGTTTGCTCAAACCCTCAAGTGCAAAATATTCGCATTGAACAGGAATTATTACTGAGTCGGCAGCAGTTAATGCATTCACTGTAATAATACCTAGAGAAGGCGAACAATCTATTAATATATAATCATAATTTTCCTTCTCCGGCAAAAGTAAATCACGGAGTCTTTTCTCTCTGTTGTCCATCTGTACCATCTCAACTTCTGCGCCTACTAAATTGATATGTGATGGTATGATATCGATATTATCAAAGGGGGTTGGTTTAATTGCGTCTCTAGAAGTACTTTTACCTATCAAACCCTCATAAATGGTGTGCCCAACATTTTTAATGTCAACTCCAAGACCTGAAGATGCATTTGCCTGAGGGTCAGCATCAACAACAAGCACTTTTTGATCTAAAGCTGCTAAAGATGCAGCAAGATTAATAGTTGTGGTTGTTTTACCAACTCCTCCCTTCTGATTTGCCAAAGCAATAATTCTACCCATACTTATTCTTTTTCAGTCAACACTGTTTAGGTTCATAATATTATTCATAAAAAACCCACTAGACTGTTTGGCAAAATAAGCAATAAATCAGATATTTTTGTGTTAATTATTTGAAACGTTATCTTTTTTGTTGATAAATAAACTTCAAATAGAAGTCATTTTAGCTATTCCCAGATAAAATCTGTATCTCTCCCATTTTTTCCAAGCAAATTATCTTTCTCATAAAAGAACTCTTTTTCACCAAAAGCCGGTACTAAATCATCTAGCCATGTAGCTTTTTTGTCGTATTTTGCAAAGAAAGGAATATCAATTAAGTCTGGATTACGGCACTGTATAAACCTAAGAACAAAAACCTTTTCACCCTGCACTTCAGTAATTCCAAGCACTTGAACTTTGCCGGGGCTTGCGCTCATACTTGGACCTCTAACTGTACGACTAATTCCACTAACACTTCGGTAAGCTTTTCTGAATATATTCCATGCCTTTTCTAACGGCACATCAAAAAACTCTTTAGAACCAGTATCTCGTGCAACAAACATATAATATGGTATTAATCCCTGAGCCACCTGTTCTTTCCACATATCTGCCCAAACCTTATAATCGTCATTTATATGTCTCAAAAGGGGAGATTGAGTTCTAATTTGCGCTCCAGTATTTTGAATTCTGCTTATAGCTTGTTTTACTGCATCTGTAGAAAGCTCAACCGGATGATTAAAGTGAGCTTGAAAAGCCAAATGCTTTCCTGCTTTTTGCACTTTCTCAAAAAGCGCCATCAAATCATCTGCATCTTTATCAGTAAGGAAACGATATGGCCAATACGACAGAGTTTTTGATCCAATTCTGATATTCTTTATATGATCAAATTCTTTTGTGAGAAGAGGTTCTATGTACCTGGCCATAATACTAGTTTTTGCAGTAAGAGGGTCGCCACCAGTAAATAAAACATCAGTCACTTTACGATGTTTTAAAAGGTACCTATGAAGTAAATCAGCCTCTTTCATTGCAAATTTCAGTTCATTCATACCTGAAAATTGCGGCCACCTAAAGCAGAATGTACAATAAGCATGACAAGTCTGTCCTTGACTAGGAAAAAACAAAACTGTTTCACGATACTTATGTTGCATCCCATGAAGTTTAATACCATCAACCTGTGGCACATTGGTCTCCTGACCTGCGGGATTAGGGTTGAGATTCATTCTTATATCATAAACCTTTTTTTTAAGACCTGCCTCATCGTTAGAATCAAGAAGCTTCTTAACCTCCTTGTAGTTGGCCTTTGAAAGCATCTCTTTACGTGGAAATGTTAAGGTAAATATTGGGTCTTTAGGCACATTATTCCAGTCAATAAGCTGCTCTACAACGTAGTTATTTGCTTTAAATGGTAAAACCTGACCTACAACGCCAATAGCCTCTCTCTCATCCTCCGAAAGATTGCTCATTTGAGGTAAATCCTTATAGTTTCTGAGTATATAATTTCTGTACTTTATTTCTTCCATTACTTTTATAAATTTTATAAGATTGAAAATGCAGGAGTTATTTCTTACCTAAGAATGGTTATAGATGTATAATATACGCAACCCTTAAAACAAAAATATGAAAAATGTGCCAAAAAGACAATGTATTTATGACACTTTCACAATTATAATGATTTATATTAACAAATTGCTCTATTTTGCGACTTGAGGTGAGATTTTTTTCAATTTACAACGTATAATTAAAATATTATGTCTACTTTTGCAATTCTATGAATATGATTTTATCACATATATTCCTCATCAAAGCAATTGGTATTGTCCGACGACGCTCTTGAATTATATACAGCCACTAAATTGACTGTACCCTCCTCTATTCCTATACGCCCACAGGCGTTTATTCACAAACACAACAATCTTTTTTTTTATTATAATGAATGTAGAAATTCATATAGCAAATAGTAGTTATATAGGTTATGCACAAGAAATCTGCGATTTAATTTACGAGTCTGCACAGGCGCGTGGTACAGGTATTGCTAAACGTAGTGCCGAATATATTGCAGAGAAAATGAATGCAGGTAAGGCAGTAATTGCACTTGACGGTGAAATATTAGTGGGATTCTCTTATATAGAGACATTCAGCCATAAAAGATTTGTAGCTAATTCCGGATTGGTAGTTCATCCTAACTATCGTAATCATGGTCTTGCAAAAAAAATTAAACGTAAGATATTTGAACTCTCTAGAAAACTTTATCCTAATGCTAAGATATTTAGCATTACAACAGGATTGGCTGTTATGAAAATGAATACTGAGCTTGGATTTAAGCCAGTAACTTTTTCTGAATTAACAGATGATGAAGAATTTTGGAATGGGTGTAAAGAGTGTCGAAATTATGATATCCTGCAAAGGAATAATTTCAAGATGTGCCTCTGCACTGGTCTACTATACGACGCAAAAGATCAACATGTTCACCAGCCTAGCGCATTTGCCAAAAAAGTTGTAAAACCGATAATAAAAACCAGAAAAAAAAATAAATTAAAAAAATGAAACAGAAAGTAGTTTTAGCATTCAGTGGTGGTCTCGACACATCGTTCTGTGTACCATATTTAATTAAAGAAAAGGGGCTTGAAGTACATACAGTTATTGTAAATACTGGCGGATTCTCAGATCATGAATCAGCTTTAATAGAAGAACGTGCTCTAAAGCTTGGTTCTACGTCACATACATGCATAAACGCTGTTGAGGATTATTATTCAAAGGGCATAAAATATCTTATCTATGGCAATGTTTTAAAAAACAATACCTATCCTCTTTCTGTAAGCTCTGAACGCTTTTTTCAGGCAATGGCAATAGTTGACCATGTTAAGAAAGTGGGTGCTGACTTTGTTGCTCATGGCAGCACAGGTGCGGGTAACGATCAAATAAGATTTGATTTGGTTTTCGAAGTATTAGCACCCGATGTTGAAATTATTGCACCTATAAGAGAATTAAGCCTGTCGCGCCAACAAGAAATTGATTATTTAAAAGACAACGGATTTGATTTCTCTTGGGAAAAATCAAAGTATTCAATTAACCAGGGGTTATGGGGAACTAGTGTGGGAGGTGTTGAAACTCTTAAGTCATCTGGTGTTTTGCCAGAAGAGGCATACCCATCGCAAGTAATTAAGAATAATACAGAACGTATCAAGATCGGTTTTGAAAAAGGAGAACCTATTTCTATTAATAGCGTTAGCATGTCTCCAATTGAGGTTATTCAAAAATTGCATGATATTGCATCTAAATTTGGGATAGGCAGAGATGTTCATGTTGGTGATACAATTATAGGCACAAAAGGAAGAGTGGCTTTTGAAGCTCCAGCACCACTTATTATAGTAAAAGCTCATCATCTTCTCGAAAAACATGTGCTTACCAAACATCAGTTATACTGGAAAGATCAGTTATCAAACTGGTATGGGCAGTTAATGCATGAAGCTCAATATCTTGAACCGGTTATGAGAAATATTGAAACTTTCCTCGACGACACTCAGAAGTATGTTACTGGAGAGGTAGAGGTTGAACTTCGTCCTTATCATTTTGCACTTTTAGGTTGCTCAAGTGAATATGATCTTATGAATTCAAAATTCGGGGAATACGGAGAGAGCAATAAATCGTTTACTGGCAATGATGTAATTGGGTTCACTAAAGTAACGGCTAATCCATTAAAAATATATTATACAATTCACGATAATGATTAAAGTAAGTATAGTTGGCGGTACTGGATATACAGCAGGAGAACTGCTTAGGATACTGCTTCGCCACGATCAGGTTAATATAGAGTCAGTAATTAGCACCACTTCTGTTGGCAAACGGATAGATTCAGTACACCGAGATCTACTTGGGGAGACAGATCTTGTTTATAGTGAAAGCTTTTTAGATCCTGATCTTATATTTTTATGTCTTGGACATGGACTCTCGCGTGATTTTTTAGAAAAAAATGAATTACCCGAAGGATGCAAAATAATTGATCTGGGAAATGATTTCAGAAATAAACCTCATTTCAAAGGTAGAGATTTTGTATTTGGTTTGTGCGAACAATACAAAAAGGAAATAGTTAATGCAAATTATGTAGCCAACCCTGGTTGTTTTGCTACAACAATTATGCTAGCATTGCTACCATTGGCATCTAAGAGTCTATTAAAGGATGATATACACATACACGCTATAACTGGGTCTACAGGTGCTGGCAAACGACCGGGTGAAACCACACATTTTAGTTACAGAGATAATAATATATCAGTCTATAAACCTTTCACACATCAACATCTTGAAGAGATTGGCAACACTTTAATAAATTGTGGTAATACAGTTCTGCCTCAGATAAACTTCGTCCCAATGAGGGGCGATTTTACTCGTGGTATATTTGCTAGTATATATACTAAGTGGGATGCAACAATGAGTGAAGAAGATACTATTTTATATTTTAAAGAGTATTACTCTTCTTCTCCTTTTGTGTTTGTTTCTGATGAACCAATTAGTCTTAAAGAGGTAGTTAACACAAATAAATGCTTACTGCACATCGAATTCCATAAAGGCTATATACATATTACTTCTATCACAGATAATTTAGTAAAAGGTGCGTCAGGACAAGCAGTACAAAATATGAACCTGATGTTCGGTCTAGAAGAAACAACTGGACTTACTTTAAAAGGGAGTTCTTTCTAATACAATTAAATATTATGAAATTATTCGATGTTTATAGTTTATGGAATATTGAGCCTGTTGAAGCAAAGGGTTGTAGAGTATGGGACAAAGAAGGTACTGAGTATCTCGATTTATATGGTGGTCATGCAGTAATATCAATAGGTCATTCGCATCCAAAATATGTCAAGTCAATTTGTGAGCAAGCCTCTAAAATTGCATTCTATTCAAATTCAGTACTGAATTCTTTACAAGAAGAACTTGCAAATAAATTAGGCGAGATAAGCGGATATACCGATTATTCACTCTTTCTATGCAATTCTGGTGCTGAGGCTATCGAAAATGCTCTCAAGCTTGCTTCATTTAAAACAGGAAGAAGCAGGGTTATTGCATTTAAAGAAGCGTTTCACGGAAGATCATCAGGAGCTGTTGCAGTTACCGACAACCCAAATATTCAGTCGCCCTTCAACAAAGGACATGAAGTTGTTTTTCTAAAACTAAATGATATAGATGCTGTACAAGAAGAGGTTTCAAAAGGTAATGTAGCAGCTGTTATAATTGAAGGGATTCAGGGAGTGGCTGGAATATTTCAACCAACCGACAACTTTCTAAAACAACTTGAAACATTATGCAAAACACACAATGTTCCTCTAATAATAGATGAGATTCAATCGGGATACGGCAGAACCGGTAAATTTTTTGCGCATCAGTATGCAGGCATAAAACCTGACATCATCACTACAGCTAAAGGTATGGGCAATGGTTTCCCTATAGGTGGGGTGTTAATATCTCCGAAGTTTGAAGCAAAGAAAGGGATGCTAGGAACTACTTTTGGCGGGAATCATCTCGCATGCGCAGCTGCAATTGCAGTTCTTAATGTAATTGAAGAAGAGTCGCTTGTCAATAATGCTAATATGATGGGCCAATATTTGCAATTAGAGCTTAAAAAGATAAAGAGTATAAAAGCCATTAGAGGGAGGGGGCTAATGCTGGGCATAGAGCTTCAACCAGAGCATGCTGATGTTCGTAACCGCTTGTTATTCGAAAGTCATATCTTTACGGGTGGAGCTAAAAATGGTGTAATGAGACTACTTCCTCCACTCACAATTACTAAAGAGGATATTGACATGTTCTTATCGGAATTAAGAAAAAAAACAGTGTTAAATAGTAATATATTATGAGAAACTTCACTTCAGTACATGATATAGGAGATATTAAGGTTGCATTGGAAAAGGCTAAGTGGGTAAAGAAGAACCCTTTTACCGACCAGGATTTGGGCAAGAATAAAACATTGTTGCTTATATTTTTCAACTCAAGTTTAAGAACCCGACTAAGCACTCAAAAGGCTGGTTATAATTTGGGAATGAATGTTATTGTTCTGGATATAAATCAGGGTGCATGGAAACTGGAAACAGAAAGAGGGGTTATTATGGATGGTGATAAACCCGAACATATTCTCGAAGCTATACCGGTAATGGGTGCATATTGCGACGTTATAGGTGTACGCTCGTTTGCCCAGTTTGAAAACAAACAAGATGACTACAACGAAGTAATCATTAATCAGTTTATTAAATATTCAGGAAAACCTGTGTTCAGTATGGAAGCGGCAACTCGTCATCCTCTACAGAGTTTTGCAGACTTAATTACTATTGAGGAGTTCAAAAAAACCGACCGACCTAAGGTAGTACTCACTTGGGCACCACACCCAAAGGCATTGCCACAAGCGGTTCCTAACTCTTTTGCAGAGTGGATGAATGCGACTGACTATGAGTTTGTAATCACTCACCCAAAAGGTTATGAACTAGAAGAATCATTTGTAGGTAACGCCAAAATAGAATATAACTTTGAGAAAGCATATAAGAATGCCGATTTTATTTATGCTAAAAACTGGTCACCATACCGCGATCCTAATTACGGAAAAGTAATAAGTAAAGATAGAGACTGGACCGTAGACAGTAGGAAAATGGCACTAACTAACAACGCATACTTTATGCATTGCCTGCCTGTTCGTAGAAATATGATTGTTACAGATGATGTAATCGAGAGTAATAGGTCTATCGTCATTCAGGAAGCCGCCAATAGAGTGGTTTCTGCACAAACAGTATTAAAAGAGATTCTAACTGGTTTGGGCTGATAATAATTAATAAAAAACTTATAATTTAATTCAGAAGTCAGAATTTTAATAAGAGTACTGAATCACGTTAAAATGGTAAAAGAAAAAAAAAGACTGTCAATCGTAAAGATTGGAGGGAATATAGTTGATAACCCCGAAGCTCTTGAGTTGTTTCTTAAAAACTTTAACAAGTTGGAGGGTAAAAAACTTCTGGTTCATGGAGGAGGTGTAATGGCATCTAAAATGGCTCAACAACTTGGGATAGAAACAAAAATGGTGAACGGTCGCCGCATAACTGATGAGGAAACTCTCAAAGTGGTTACTATGGTTTATTCTGGATGGATTAATAAGAGTATTGTAGCTTCACTTCAAAAAATTGGATGCAATGCTATCGGTTTGTCTGGTGCAGATGCAAACTGTATACCCTCAATAAAACGTTCACCTGTGCCTATAGACTTTGGGTTTGTTGGTGATCCTAATCCTAAAAAGGTGAATAACAACTTTATCTCTCAACTCATAGAATCAGATATCACTCCTGTATTTTGTGCAATAACTCACGATGAGAATGGTTCACTTCTAAACACCAATGCCGACACTGTTGCTTATTCAGTAGCTACTGGATTATCCGACAATTACATCACTTCTCTATACTACTGTTTCGAGAAAGAGGGTGTACTTAAAGATGTCGATAACCCTGATAGCTTGATTGGCACAATGAGTTTTGAAGAGTGCGAAGGGTACAAAAAGAATGGTGTTATTACCGATGGTATGATCCCAAAAATGGACAATTCTTTTAAAGCTATTAATAATGGTGTTTCTGAGGTTATTATATTGCATGCAAATAATCTTTTAACACGAAGGGGAACTATCCTAAAGTAATCTCAATATTAGTGTTTAATAGCTTCTAAAAATAGAATAATATAAAAATGGAGAATCTGGATAATGCAGCCAACCTGCTACGTAAGCTGGTTTCAATTAAATCTTTTTCTGGTGAAGAGAATCTGAGAAGAGAATTCCTGGTAAATTATTTCAAAGAAAAGGGCATCTCTCCCGAATGTATAGGAAATAATATTATACTCCGTCAGCAGCACCATGACTCAGAAAAACCAACTCTCATGCTAAATTCTCATCTCGATACCGTACAGCCAGCATCGGGATATACAATTGACCCCTATAATCCTGAAAAATCAGATAAATATGTTTATGGATTGGGTAGCAACGACGCAGGTGCTAGTGTGGTATCAATGATTCATTCATTTATTCATCTTAAAAATGCAATTTTAAGTTTCAATCTTATGCTTGTTTTATCAACTGAAGAGGAGAACTCAGGAAATAATGGCATGAAACTTATTTGGCAAAAGATTTCAAACCAGGTAGATATGGCTATAATAGGCGAACCCACTGGTATGAGAGCTGCTATTGCAGAAAGAGGGTTACTTGTAATTGACGGATTGGCTAATGGGATAAGTGGTCACGCAGCTAGAGAGGAAGGAGTTAATGCTCTTTATCTTGCTTTAGATGATATATCTACACTACGTTCTACTAAATTTAAAAAAACATCTCCCACAATGGGTGAAGTTAAGCTTACGGTTACTCAGATAAATGCTGGAACTCAACATAATGTTGTACCCGACAAATGTAGTTTTGTTGTAGATATAAGACCAACTGAGCTATATAGTAATAGCGAGATTATGGAAATGCTGCAACCAAAAGTTAAAAGCATCCTTAAGGCTCGTTCTTTAACAAATAAAAGTTCAGCCACTCCTCCAGATCACTCGCTCATGCAATGTGTAAAACAACTTGGAATTGAATCATACACCTCACCAACTACATCCGATTGGATGAGAGTTACTTGTCCTGCAATTAAGATGGGGCCCGGCGAATCAGCTCGCTCACATCAAGCAGATGAGTATGTATTAATTGAAGAGCTAAACCAGGGCATACAAGGGTATATAAATTTTATAACTGAGCTATCTAAGTATAGCTGAAAACTTGCAATTAAATGGCAAAAATTTGGGATAAAGGCTTCGATGCTAATAAAAGAGTAGAAGATTTTACTGTTGGTAACGACAGGGAGCTTGACCTTCGTCTGGCAAAGCATGATATAAAAGGTTCAATGGCTCATATTAAGATGCTTGTAAAAATAGGTTTATTAAGCGGAGATGAAGAAAAGAATCTTCGAGTTGAACTACAAAACATATTACATGAAGTAGAACGAGGAGAGTTCAAACTCGATCTTGATGTGGAAGATATTCATTCGCAAGTTGAGTCTATGCTCACAGAGCGACTTGGAGAAGTGGGTAAAAAGATTCATTCAGGTCGTTCACGAAATGATCAGGTATTGGTAGATATTAAGCTATTTCTGAAAGAAGAAATTTTGATTATTAAGGAAGAGGTACTTCAACTCTTTGAAATCCTTCAGAAGCTAAGCGAAAAACACAAAGATGTTTTACTACCAGGATATACGCATGCTCAAATCGCTATGCCTTCATCATTTGGTTTATGGTTTGGTGCATATGCTGAAGCATTAGTTGATGATATGTACACACTTGTATCTGCCTGGAAGGTGGCCGACCAAAACCCGCTGGGATCTGCTGCAGGCTATGGCAGCTCATTTCCTATAGACAGAGATATGACAACAAAGGAGCTGGGCTTTAACACAATGAGCTACAATGTGATTGCAGCACAAATGGGGCGTGGTAAAACAGAACGTATTCTAGCTCAAAGCATGGCAAATATTGCATCAACGCTTAATAAACTGGCAGTTGATAATTGCACATATCTATCAGGAAATTTTGAATTTATCTCATATCCAAAAGAATTAACAACCGGGTCTAGTATTATGCCTCATAAGAAAAACCCCGATGTTTGGGAGTTAATAAGAGGTCATAGTAATTGTCTACAAAGTCTGCCAAACGAAATAACCCTTATGACAACTAATATGGCTCATGGCTATCATAGAGATTATCAGCTGCTGAAGGATGTACTTTTTCCTGCAATTGAAACATTGCACAGTATCTTACAGATGTCACACTTTATGCTTCAATATATTTCTATAAATAGTGATATTTTAAATGACGACAAATATCAATACCTGTTTACTGTTGAGAAAGTAAACAACCTTGTTTTACAAGGCATACCTTTTCGTGAAGCTTATCAACAGGTAGGAAAAGAGGTGCAGGAGGGCAGATTCCATTCAGAAAAGAGTGTCAACCACACCCATGCAGGTAGTATAGGCAATCTTTGCACTAGTGAGATTCGTCAGAAAATGGAGCAAGCTTCAAATCTTATTCAATAGGCAATATTTATCCAACTGTCAACACTGCTCCACCATAGTCATTATATAGTACTTACATAGTCCATACCAACTCCTAAACCCCCTCATATAAAAATAAGGATAATACGGAGTTGGTACATATATGATGTGAAGATATATAGGACTTTGTCTTGAAATGGGATAGTCTTATTACGAAACTGTAAGCAAACAAATGTCCACGCTAAATTAGAATTAGTCTAATAGACTGTGGACATTTCATATTACCTGTTAGTGATTATGGGCAACGTCTCCTGATAGGATATCATGAACTGCTTCGAGACTATGTGTGTAATCTACGTAAGCTTCTACATAAGCACGACCTTCTTCAACTGAGTTATCTTTAACCTTATATAGAGCTTTTGTCTTATCATACTTTTCTTGCAGTTGTGAATTTATATGATTGTTAAGAACTTTAAGCAGATTTTTTAAATCACCAGTCTCAAGGGCTTTGTCGCTCATCACTGTTATATGTGCAGTTGTACCTGCAGGCTTCAAACCTGTAAAGGGGGCGCCTTCCATCTCTCTGTGAAGACGAATGAATGTTTCGAAGAAGTGTTTCTTTACTATTTCATATATTTCTTTATCGCCATTTTTAAGGCTATAGGTTTTATGAAACAATGGCACAACCTCATCTTCCATATCAACATCTATCCATTTTAAAATAAGATCTACGTTATTTGTTAACAAGGCTTTCTCTGCATCAACTAAAGCAGGGCCATCATAAGAATCGCAATGAGCAGATGCAGGTTGGATGCTTATAAATGAAAAAATGGCAATTAAAGATAAAATTAAGGTAGCTTTGAACATTCTCTTTTTTAATAAATAATTTGTTGTTTTCATAATGTACTTTTTTATAATTTGTTGTTATTAATACTTTTACTAACTTAGTATCAACAAAAGTACTTAACAGGAATCACTTAAATTGTCACCCTGGTGACAACTCAAAATATTGTTTATGGAAAATTATTTAAATGAGGATGGTCATTCTCATGATCATCTTTCACACCTTCTTAGTGAACATAATATCAATATAAACTTTCATGAGAGTGAAAATGAACATATACATTCTCATGAACAGGTAAGTTATTGCCCTCTTTTCAAAGGATTAAGTCAAGCAGAACATGATCAATTTCTAGATAGAAATGTTAAAGAAGTTCTAACTTATAAAAAGGGTGACACTATAGTAATGCAGGGTGATCCTATAAATTATGTGATGCTGCTTGTTCATGGTAGTATAAGAACAGAAATGATTACAAAGGAGGGGAACCTGCTTGAAATTGATACTCTTGAAGCAGTTTTACCACTTGCTCCGTCCTTTATTTACGGTATCGAAAAAAAATATCCGGTAGATGTTATTGCTGTGGAACCATGTATATTCTTAAAGATATCCAAATCTGCGTGGTTAGATGAAATGGCTAACAACAAACAGCTACTTACTAATTTTCTATCTCTTAATGCTGATTTGACTCTTTTCTTAACAAATAAACTTCAGATGATATCTCTTAAAAGTCTTAGAAAAAAATTAGCAACATTTTTTATTGAAAAGACAACATTTGAAAAAAACAGCTTCATTCTTAAAAGATCAAGAAGCCAATTAGCTGATTTTTTTGGTGTACAGAGACAATCTCTTGCCAGATCACTAAAAGAAATGGAAGATGATGGAATTATTGAATTGGAAGGACGAAAAGTGACAATTCTTGATAGAGGTAAGCTTATTAGGGAATAACTTTCATTATGTTTTTAAATAGCCACTTTATTATCCGCAATTTGCCATTTTTTTGTACTTTTGTAAAACATACATTTTCACGAAATTGTATCCTTTCCTCGATGCTGGAAAACAAAAAAATTATATATAATAATGAACTTAATCAATAAAATGGTTCAAAGGGCAAAAGCTGACAAACAGAGAATTGTGCTGCCCGAAGGAACAGATGAAAGAACTCTAAGAGCTGCAGACAAAATTCTTAGTGATGAGGTGTCAAAAATTATTTTACTTGGGAATCCACTGGAAATAGAAGAGAAGGCACAACAAATGGGTCTTACTAATATCGGTAAAGCTTATATTATAGATCCAAAGGAGCATATAAAGAAAAGGGAATATATAGAACTTCTTGTAGAGCTTCGGAAAAACAAAGGTATGACACCTGAGAAAGCTTCTAAATTGGTAGAAGATCCTCTTTACTTGTCATGTTTAATGATAAAAAATGGCGACGCAGATGGTGAGATAGCAGGTGCTCAAAACACAACAGGTGATGTGTTACGCCCTGCATTACAGATTATAAAGACTCTTCCTGGTGTAAAAGTTGTTTCAGGAGCTTTTATTATGTATACTCAAACACCACAGTATGGAGAAGATGGCGTTTTGTTGTTTGCCGACTGTGCAGTAATGCCCAATCCTAATGCTAAAGAACTGGCATCCATTGCAGTATCTTCTGCCAAAACAATGCAGAGCCTGGTAGGTGTAGAGCCAAAAGTTGCTATGCTGAGCTTCTCAACGAAGGGCAGTGCTGAGCATGAAATGGTAGATAAAGTAAGAGAAGCTACAGCAATTGCAAAAGAGATAAGTCCGCAGTTAATGATAGATGGAGAGCTGCAAGCTGATGCTGCTATTGTGCCTGAGGTAGGTAAATCCAAAGCACCTGATAGCGCAATTGCTGGTAAAGCCAATGTTTTGGTTTTCCCAACTCTTGAATCGGGAAATATTGGCTACAAATTAGTTCAACGTCTTGGAAATGCACAAGCAATAGGACCTGTGCTCCAGGGAATGGCAGCACCAGTAAATGATTTATCGCGAGGATGCTCAGTTGAAGATATTTACAACATGGTTGTTATCACAGCAAACCAAGCAATAGGACTAAAAAACTGACTTAAAGAAACTAAGATCATATGAGTGAAATGATTATTGAGCCAATTGAAAGATATGGATTGAACATATCGGCTGAGAATAAAAACAAACCTCTCTTTTCAAAAATTGGTGTTGTAGGTGCCGGAAAAGAGGGTAGAAATATTATCAATATGGCTGCTTCTGCTGGAATGGAGGTAATATTTTTGGAAGAAAGCCCAGAGAGAATTGAATTTGTTACTGGTGAACTTGAAAAGGTGATGAATAATAAAATCAGTAGCTGGGGTTTAACTCAAACTGAGAAAAGGATTATCATGAATCGCATAACTCCAATCTTAGAGTATGAAGATTTTACCGGTTGCGACATGGTTATTGAATGTACAAGGTATTCAGAAGGTGGTAGAAGAAGCACCCCATTAAGAAAAAACATATTCAAAAAGCTTGAAGAAATTCTTGAGCCTGATGCAATTATTGCAACAAACGGATCCGTTGTAATTATAAGTGAATTAGCAGCAGAACTTATTCATAAAGAAAGATGTGTAAGTCTGTATTTTCCTGTATCTCACCCTGACGCTCGCATTCTTGAGATAGTGAGCGGTATGTATACCTCTGAGGAGGTATACAAAAAGATGGAAGTGTTTGCAAAATTAATTAACTATAAACCTCATAAAATAAACGAAAGCAATGGCAACGTTAGTATGAGAATTATGGTAAACATGCTGAATGAAGCATGTCAAATGCTTCTGGAGAGAGTTTGCTCCTTTGAAGATCTTGAAGAAACTTTCACTATAATTTATGGACAGCGATTTGGTGTTTTCAGAATGGCTGACATTATAGGTATTGAAAGACTTGTAACTCTTATGGAAGCTATGTTTAATGAGTTTGGGGAAAAACACTACAAGCCAAATCCGCTGTTATGGAAACTCTATCGTTCAAATCAGATAGGTGTAAGAACAAGAAAGGGATTTTATATATATGATGAAACCGGAAACCCGATTTCAGTAAATAAAGCGGTTATAAATTAGTAGTTAGGAAAATTGAAAAAAAACTGAAATGAAGATACTGGTTTTAAATTGTGGTAGCTCATCTATAAAATATAAGCTTTTCGAAATGAAAAGCAAAACAGTAGTAGCACAGGGTGGGATTGAAAAGATAGGAATGAAAGGTTCATTCCTAAAATTAACTCTTCCGGATGGACAAAAGGTAATGCTTGAGGGTGAAATTCTTGAACATAGAGCAGGGATTGAATATATTCTAGGTGTTTTGTTAAGTGAAAAATATGGATGTCTGAAGTCTTTGGAAGAGATTAAAGCTGTTGGACATAGAGTTGTTCACGGTGGTGAAAAATTCAATTCAAGTGTGTTAATAACAAGTGAGGTTATTGACATGCTAAATGAATGTATTGAATTAGCCCCACTTCATAATCCTCCAAATTTAAAAGGTATTTATGCTATACAAGAGCTTATGCCCGAAACTCCACAGGTAGGTGTTTTTGATACAGCATTCCATCAGACTATGCCTGATTTTGCATACATGTATGGGCTACCCTACTCTTTATATGAAAAATATGGGATACGTCGCTATGGTTTTCATGGCACTAGTCACCGATTCGTTTCAAAACGTGCCTGCGAATTTTTAGATATTCCATATAAAGAACAAAGGATAATTACAGCACACATCGGCAATGGAGGGTCGATTACAGCAATTAAGAATGGTGAATCTATTGACACAAGTATGGGAATGACTCCTGTAGAGGGCCTTATAATGGGTACTCGCTCTGGTGATGTTGACCCTGGTGTTATTTCATACATAATGGAAAAAGAGAACATGGGCACTAAAGGTATCTCCACTCTATTAAATAAGTTCTCGGGCATGCTTGGAATTTCAGGTGTGTCTTCAGATATGCGTGAGATTGAAACTGCAATTAAGAATGGCGACGAACGAGCTATACTTGGTATGAATACATACTGCTATCGTATAAAAAAATATATCGGTTCATATGCCGCTGCTCTTAAAGGTGTAGATTTATTAGTTTTCACAGGAGGAGTAGGAGAAAACCAAACTACATTGCGTAGTGCTGTATGTGAAGGTATGGAGTTTATGGGAATTGAACTGGATGAGGAATTGAACAACTCAGCACATGGGGGTGAGATTGTTATCAGTAAACCTAGTTCGAAAGTAAAAGTAGTTATTATACCCACAGACGAAGAGCTGACTATTGCAAGAGATACAGTTGAAATATTATATCAGACTTCTTAAGCACATATACTATTATAAAAAACCCTGAGAATAATTTCTCAGGGTTTTTTATAATATATGTTTAACTAAAAGCTATTCAGCTACAACTTCAAAAGGTATGTCAACCGAAACTTCTTTATGAAGTCTTGCAACAGCAGTGTAGTTTCCAACTTCTTTAACCTGATCTTTGATAACTATAACTTTTCTGTCAATTTCAAAGCCTTTCTCTAAAAGAGCTTCAGCAATCTGGATATTTGTTACAGAACCAAAAATAGTACCTGTTGAGCTAGTCTTAGCACCAATGGTAATTGTAACACCTTCCATTTTTGAAGCTAAGGCTTCTGCATCTGATTTTATCTGAGCAATCTTATGAGCACGCTGTTTTTGATTTTCAGCAAGCACTTTTTTTGCAGACTCACTAGCAATTATAGCTTTTCCTTGAGGAATAAGAAAGTTACGTGCGTAACCTTTTCTTACATTCACTACATCATCCTTGTATCCAAGGTTCAGAATATCTTCTTTTAATATTACTTCCATTTCTATTCCTCCTTCTTATTTCATTAAATCGGTTACATATGGAAGTAAAGCTATATGACGAGCTCTCTTCACAGCTTGAGCAATACGACGTTGAAACTTCAACGATGTACCTGTAATTCTTCTAGGCAATATCTTTCCTTGTTCGTTAAGAAATTTCCTTAAGAATTCAGGATCTTTATAATCGATATACTTGATACCATTCTTTTTGAATCGGCAGTATTTTTTCTTCTTTACATCTACCGATAATGGTGTTAAATATCTAATTTCTGATTGTTTTGCCATTTCTTAATCCTCCTTTTCGTTAACGTTTACTTCTGCTTCTACTTTCTCAGTCTTTACGGCAGTTTCGCTTTTCTTGCCACTTTTCTTGTTTCTTCTTTTAAGAGCATATTCATGTGCAAACTTATCCTGTTTAACGGTTAAGAATCTCACAACTCGTTCGTCACGACGGAAGTTAAGCTCAAGATTTTCAATTACTGAAGGAGCTGCCTTAAATTCAAGAAATGTGTAGAATCCGGTAGATTTTTTGTCGATGCTATAAGCAAGCTTACGCAGACCCCAATCCTCTTCATTTACAATTTCAGCACCCTGATCTTTCAGGAGGTTTTTGAATTTTTCGACCGTCTCCTTCATCTGTACGTCAGACAAAACGGGAGTTAAAATGAAAACGGTTTCGTAATTATTCATACTTAATTAATTGTTATTGTTTAAATTAATAATTCACTAAAGTTAGACTATTCATCGCTATGTCATAATACAAGCAAGCTTGCATTATGCTCATTTAGCTTGACAAATAGTTCTAATTTTTAGAGCGGCAAAGATAGCACAAATTATCTTATTATCAAAGTAGTAATATTGAATACTTTCACTTATATATATTTTTTCTATTGGTCGTCCATAAATTGATGTTGGTTCAACTTTTTGCATTTACATTTGTTCTTTATATAAATCAAAAGTAGAATTTATAAGAATGAAGAAAAAAATTAACCAGGCACTGGTTATCTTTGGAGCCTCAGGTGACCTCACCTACCGTAAACTCATTCCTGCAGTTTTCGATCTTTTTATGAACGACTCTCTGCCCGAGGGTTATGCTGTTTTAGGAGTTAGCAGAACTGATTATAGCGACGATAAGTTCCGCAAAAAAATGAAGGAAGGGATTCGTTTGTTTGCTCACTACAAAGATGCATCCACTGATAAAATTAACACGTTCCTTTCTAAACTATTCTATCTAAGCATAGATACCTCTAAAGGAGATGAATATGGAAAAGTGAAAGATAAATTGGATAAGCTAAACAACAAATTCAACCTTAAACAAAATTATATCTTCTACCTGTCTACTCCACCTTCTTTATATAATACAATTCCTAAGTTCTTATATGGACATGGACTTACTTTACAACAAAAAGGTTTTCGTAGAATTATAATTGAAAAACCATTTGGACACGATCTTCAGTCGGCAATAGATTTGAATCATCAGCTTTTAGAATTCTTTCAGGAAGACCAGATTTTTAGAATAGACCACTATTTAGGCAAGGAAACCGTACAAAATCTTATGGTTACAAGATTTGCAAATGGAATATACGAGCCTTTATGGAACCGAAACTACATACGTCATGTTGAGATTACAGCTGCTGAAAGCATTGGTGTAGAGGATAGAGGTGGGTACTATGATCAGGCAGGTGCTTTGCGAGATATGATTCAAAATCATCTACTTCAGGTATTATCGTTAGTAGCAATGGAACCACCGGCTAAAATAACTGCAGAAGATATCAGATATGAAAAGATGAAAGTATTCCGCTCATTACGTCCTTTAAGTAAAAATGATCTTAAAATCAATGTTATCAGAGGTCAGTATACTGAAGCGACCGTAAGAGGAAAACATTACAACAATTACAGAGACGAGAAAAATGTCAACGCCAACTCTCGCACAGAAACATACGCAGCTCTTAAGATATTTATTGACAACTGGCGCTGGCAAGGTGTTCCTTTTTATATTCGAACGGGCAAGCGTTTACCAACTAATGTTTCGGAGGTGGTTATACATTTTAATCCATCTCCTCAAAAACTTTTTAAACAACTCGATGAGTCTACTAGCTCAGACAATCAACTAATTCTTAGAATTCAACCTGATGAAGGCATCTTATTAAAAACAGGAATGAAAGTACCTGGCAGTGGCTATGAAGTTAGATCTGCTAATATGGATTTTCATTATTCAGAACTAAACGATCATTATATTCCAAGTGCATATGAGCGTTTGATACTCGATTGCATGACAGGAGACAATATGCTATATATGCAAGGGGAAGCAGCAGAAGAGACATGGAAATTTGTACAGCCAATTCTCGACTACTGGGAAAACGATAAAGATGCAACACTACACGGTTACCCATCAGGGTCGTGGGGTCCTGATGTTTCAGATGATTTGATTGAAGGCAAAGAAAACACATGGAGGTACCCATGTAAAAATCTTGCAGAGGATGGTATCTATTGTGAATTATAAGTAAAATAAGTACAGAAAAATAATATAAATGGAAATTCAGATATTCAATTCATTACATGAGTTAAATGAAACTTTTACCGAATGGTTTAAGGAGTTTAGCTCTTCGGAAAAACAGATAACAGTTGCTCTTTCGGGAGGCACCACACCAAAGTCACTATTTGACTACTGGTCGTCTTTGCCTGAGGGCGAAATAGACTGGGCAAAGATTAAGTTCTTCTGGGGAGATGAGCGTTGTGTTCATCCTGAAGACAGCGAGAGCAACTTCAAAATGACAAAAGAACATCTATTTGACAATATTGATATCCCTAAAGATAACATTTTCAGAATTAAAGGAGAAAATAATCCTGCAGAAGAAGCAAAGAGATATAGTGAGGTGCTTAATAGTGAATTAGAGCAACAAAACGGAGCACCTGTTTTTGATATTGTGATACTGGGTATGGGAGATGATGGACATACGGCTTCTATCTTTCCTCATGAGATAGAACTTTGGAATAATGATAACAATTGTGTTACGGCCACTCATCCAATTAGTGGTCAGATAAGGATTAGTTTAACAGGAAAAATAATAAATGCTGCTAAAAATGTTGTGTTTCTGGTAACAGGTAAAAATAAGGCCGAAAAGGTCAAAGAGGTAATTGAACAACCTCAACTGGCGGAAAAAAAATATCCGGCAGCACTTGTGCAACCGGATTCAGATAACTTATATTGGTACTTAGATGAAGCTGCTGCAGATATGATAATGTAATTTCCGATATATAATATACTGGATTTGTATCACTTCTTTATCTAACAGTTTTTATTCTATAATCGCAAGCTACTTTTCCCTTTTCCATATTTGTGAGCTTACTCTTATTCATTCTTCTACGAAGAAGTGAAATTTTATCGGTAAATAGTATCCCATCCAAATGATCATACTCATGCTGGATAACTCGTGCCAGATACCCTCTATACGTCTCATCATGAGCTTGTAGAGTTTCATCCAAATATTTTATTCGAATTTCATCTTCACGAGTAACTTTTTCATGAACGCCAGGAATACTAAGGCAACCCTCTTCAACCACAGCCATTTCACCTCCCCGTTCAGAGATATGAGCGTTTATAAACACCTTCTTCATATCTTTAAACTCGGGATTCTCTTCGGTGGCAAGTGGTGATAAATCTACTACAAAGATTCTATCTTCGAGTCCTACTTGAGGAGCAGCCAAGCCTACCCCTTCGGCCTGGTACATTGTCTCAAACATATTATCTAACAACTCCTTTAGGTTGGGATAATTGTTGGGGTCTATATCCCGTGTAACCTTTCTCAGCACGGGATGTCCATAAATATAAATTGGTAAAATCATAATTTTAATCTCTTGCTTTCCATATATCCCTGAAGAATAATGGTAGCGCTTATTTCATCAACTAGTTCCTTGTTTCTACGATCTTGCTTTTTCAAACCACCATCAATCATTGCTCTATGAGCAAGCTTAGATGAAAATCTCTCGTCGCAGTATTCAACTTTTATACTTGGATATATTTTTCTTAACCGATTTACAAATGGTTCTATTCTTTTCATATTCTCAGATGGCTCTCCGCTCATCTGTTTAGGTAATCCAACAATAATAGTTTCTACCTCCTCCTTTTTTAGATAATCTTCGAGAAACACTAAAAGTTTGGACGTTTCAACAGTTGTCAGCCCATTTGCAATAATCTGAAGAGGGTCGCTAACAGCTATACCAGTACGTTTTTTGCCGTAATCAATAGAAAGTAATCTAGCCATAAATAAATTCTTATGGTGCTTCAAAAGTTCTTCTACGAAGCTCAAAGTCTCGACCAAGATATTTCTCTCTAACAACAGGATTATCGGCTAATTCCTCAGCTGTACCCTGAAATAAAACTTTTCCTTCAAAAAGAAGATACGCTCTGTCTGTTATACTTAGTGTCTCATCCACATTGTGGTCGGTTATGAGAATGCCAATATTCTTGTATTTTAACTTAGCCACAATAGATTGGATATCTTGAACAGCTATTGGGTCGATACCTGCAAATGGCTCGTCAAGCATAATAAATTTTGGATCTATTGCTAGACACCTTGCAATCTCTGCACGACGACGTTCGCCTCCCGACAGCCTATCTCCAAAGTTCTTACGCACTTTTTCTAAACCGAACTCTTCAATTAAACTCTCCAATTTATCTTCTCGCTCTTTGGGAGTTTTGTCTGTAAACTCAAGTACTGATCTGATATTATCTTCGACACTCATTTTCCTAAATATTGAAGCTTCTTGAGCAAGATAACCTATGCCGCTTTGAGCGCGTTTAAAGACAGGATATTTAGTAATGTTTTGTTTACCTATAAAAATATCTCCTTCATTAGGAACAATCAAACCAACTGTCATATAAAATGTTGTGGTCTTTCCTGCACCGTTGGGCCCGAGCAATCCAACAATCTCGCCTTGCTTAACATTTATAGAGACGTGACTAACTACAGTACGCTTACCATACTTTTTTACAAGATTATTTGTACGAAGCATAAGCTTTTCGCCTTGCTCAGAAAATGTTTCATCTATAGAAACACTCTCACCTATATCAGTAGTCGCAGATATTTCATCTAAATGTTCGCTCATTTGTAGGAAAATTTATACAAAGGTATGAAAAAGTTGCCATTAAATAATCAATCAGTAATTACTATCTCCGCTTTTTCTACCTCACCGTTCATGGGTGGGTGCAATTTTGCAACTCTTACCTCAAGCGAAGCGATTTCGCTGTATTGCACTGATATTCTTTTATATATCCTAGCGGCAACATGCTCCAACAACTTAGACGGAATCTCCATCTCTTGTTTTACCAAATCATAAACATCAGCATAACTTATGGTATCTCTAACGTCATCAGACTCACAAGCTTCTTTAAGTTCGGCATCAATGACTATGTTAATTACAAAATCGCCACCAACTATACTCTCATGAGGCAAAACCCCATGAAAAGCACGAAACTTCATATTACATAGGTTAATTCTTGTCTTCATCTATTCTAACTGTTTTTAGGACTCAAATATAAGAACATTTTGTTATATTTGTTGTTTTTAAATTAGAGTTGTCTTTCTATCATAGTTATTTATCACTGAGATTCAATCTTATATAACAAAGACAATTCCAAACAAATACAAAAACATCAGTACATGAAGAAGAACGAAATCCCGGAACGACTAACAGCCATGCGTCAATTTTTAGAAGAAGAAAGCATTGATGCTTTTATAGTCCCTAGCACAGATGCTCATCTTAGCGAATATCCACCTAAATATTGGGAATCTAGAAAGTGGATTAGTGGCTTTACAGGATCTGCAGGAACAGCAGTTATTACAAAAAAAAGTGCAGGTGTATGGACCGACTCTCGCTATTTCATTCAAGCAGCTGATGAGCTAAAGGATACAGGTTTCGATCTATTTAAAATGGGTCAATCAGACACTCCAGATATGACCTGTTGGATAATAGAACAGGTTGGAGATGGGGGTACGGTGGGGATTGACGGACTTGTATATGCCGCCTCAGAAGCTAAAGCTATTAAGGAAAAGCTAGAGAAAAATAATATTGCATTAAACACATCATTTGACCCATTCTCCAAAATAAGAAAAGACAGGCCCGAGATACCAAAGAATAAAGCTTTTACACTTCCTGTTGAAATAGCCGGAGAAACAGTTAAAAGTAAGATTGATAGAATAAATGCCGAACTGAAGAAGTTTGGGGCTGATGGAATAATTATTGCAACTCTTGATGCTGTTGCATGGACTTTCAATATAAGAGGTAACGACGTAGATTATAATCCCGTTGCAGTTGCATATGCATACGTTTCGGAGAATGAATCTGTCCTCTTTATTAACCCAGATAAACTTAGTGATGAGGTTGCTCTTTCTTATAAAGAGCAAGGTATAAAAGTGACCGATTATAAAGAAGTTTTTGAATATGTTAGCCTGTTTCCCGAAGGTCATAAAATATGTATTACAGGAAATAAGATTAATTGGAAGTTACTTCAATCAATACCTGCCTCATGTGAGATAGTTGATGTTCCTTCTCCGGTGGATTTGATGAAAAGTAAAAAAAACGAAACCGAACTTAAAGGTTTCCGTAATGCTATGATTAAGGATGGGGTTGCATTGGTAAAATTCTTTATGTGGCTGGAAGAAGCCGTTCCAGCTGGTGAAGTAGATGAAGTTACAGTTCAAGAAAAACTACGTGAGTTTCGTTCGCAACAAGATTTGTTTGTTGGTGAAAGTTTTGGCACAATTGCCGGATATAAAGGTAACGGCGCAATTGTACATTACAATGCGATACCCGAAACTTGCCTTGAGGTGAAACCAGAAGGATTGCTACTTATAGACTCAGGTGGTCAGTATAAAGACGGTACTACTGATATAACGAGAACTGTTGCTGTGGGTGAACTTACAAAACAGATGAAAACTGACTATACAAATGTTCTTAAAGGCCACATTGCAATTGCAACGGCAATTTATCCTGAGGGCACAAGAGGGTCTCAACTTGATGTATTGGCACGCAAAGCTCTGTGGAACAACTGCGTTACCTATTGGCATGGAACTGGCCATGGCATTGGGCACTTCTTAAATGTACACGAAGGTCCACAAAATATACGATTGGAAGAAAATCCAACTATATTACAACCTGGTATGGTTACTTCAAACGAACCTGGTGTATATCGTGCAAATCAATATGGCATTCGCATTGAAAACCTTATTGTTACACAGGAGTATCAAAAGACAGAAGAGTTTGGCGAATTCTATGATTTTGAAACCATCACTCTTTGTCCTATAGACACTAAGCCTATTTCAAAGAAATTACTTACAAAGAGTGAAATTAAATGGTTTAACAAGTATCACAAAATGGTATACAAGAAACTTAAGAAACATTTAAGTAAAGAAGAAAAAGCTTGGTTGAAGAACAAAACAGCACCAATTTAATTCAAATTAATAATTAATCAAAAGTCGGTGTATAGGTTTATGAAAAACAATACCCGACTTTTTTATTTTAAAATTATGGCTCTAATAAAATCAGTTAGAGGCTTCACACCTGAAATAGGCGAAAATTGCTATTTAGCGGAGAATGCCACTATAATAGGAGATGTGATAATCGGCAAAGATTGTAGCATTTGGTTTAATGCAGTAATTCGTGGTGATGTAAACTCGATTCGCATTGGCAACAGAGTGAATGTGCAGGACGGCACTGTAATCCATACTCTATATCAGAAATCGGTTTCAATAATTGGCAACGACGTCTCTATAGGGCATAACGTCGTGATTCACGGGGCTGAAATTAAGGAAGGAGCCTTAATAGGGATGGGCGCAGTTATACTAGATCATTCCGTTATAGGCGAAGGATCTATTATAGCTGCCGGCTCAGTTGTACTAAGCGGAACTATAGTAGAGCCAGGTAGTATATATGCAGGTGTACCGGCAAAGTTTGTAAAGAAAGTCAACATTACACAATCTAAAGAGATGAACCATAAGATAGCAAACAACTATCTTATGTATGCAAGTTGGTTTAAGGAGAACGATAAATAGTTCTAATCTGATAAACTAGCGCTCGTGAGCAGTGCCCTTTCGGTTAGCATCAACCATTTTATATAACTGGTCGTTGGGTCTGATTTTCTCATTTGTTTTAATTGAGAAATAATCACCTTTTACTGCTTCCTCAGTAGATTTCAATTCAATCCTTATATCTTGCGCAGTAACAAAAACAGCACCTGTTGTAGGGCCTGTTATCAGCAACTCGTCGCCTTGCTTAACCGACTGTGTTTCTATGAGAAATTCAGTCACACCCAGTTTGGTAAAATGTTTTATGGCCTTTCCTACGTAAACTTTTCTTTTTGTTGCACCCGAACCGTAGCGATGAGTCCATTCACCTAATCGCTGACCAAGGTAGTAACCATCCCAAAATCCACGGTTAAAAACAGTTGAAAGCTTATCGTTCCACTCATCAATTTTTTCTTGTGTGAAAGTATCGTTGCAATAACTTTCAATTGCTTCTCTATAGCAAGTAGTGACTATACGAACATATTCAGGTCCTCTTGCCCTGCCTTCTATCTTAAAAACCTTAACTCCTGCATCAAGCATTTTATTCATAAAATGAATTGTTTTAAGATCTTTGGGAGACATAATATATTCATTATCAATCTCTAATTCAATATCGCTAGTCTTATCTTTAACTATATACCCTCTACGACAAATTTGATTACATGCTCCACGATTTGCGGATAAGTCTTTCTCATGTAAACTTAAATAACATTTCCCTGAAACAGCCATACAGAGGGCACCGTGTGCAAACATCTCTATTTGTACTAGCTCACCTTTAGGTCCTTTTATCTGCTGATCCACAATGTCTCTGTGTATTGCCGCAACCTGATCAAGATTGAGTTCACGAGCCAAAACTACTACATCTGCATATTGAGCATAAAATTTGAGTGATTCGGTATTTGTAATATTAAGTTGTGTTGAAAGGTGAACTTCAACACCAATACTGCGGGCATACATAAGAACAGCCACATCTGCAGCAATTATTGCAGAAAGATTAGCCTCTTTGGCAGCATCAACAACCTTGCGCATAAGCGTCATATCGTTGTTGTATATTATAGTGTTTACAGTTAGATAACTCTTTATATTGTTTTCTTTGCAAATTGCAACAATTTTGTGAAGATCGTCAATAGTAAAGTTATTTGAAGATTTAGAACGCATATTCAACCCCTCAATACCAAAGTAAATTGAATCTGCCCCACCCTGAATGGCTGCGGTAAGTGATTCATAGGAGCCAGCCGGTGACATTATTTCGTAATTTTGCCTCAATTTCATTGTGTAGCTCTGATTTTAAAGTGCAAAAGTACAAAAAAACACTCAGTTTCCCATAATCGATTATTTAATCCTTATTTTGATAGAATCTAATATCTTCAATTTTTCATTTTAAATGATACCCACCACTTGTCTTCCATAAATATAATTTTATCGGCTGAATTTTTATTGAACAATATTTATATCTATGTATAGGGTTGTAACAGCATCCCCTAAGAATACTAGATTGCGATAAAGAAGGATTATAATATGAATGTATCAGTTTAACCATTATAAGTGGAGACATGGTGGTTTTTAATAAAAAAAGGGCGTACCCTTTTAGAATACACCCTACACTCAAGAGTTATTGTAATAAATTACTCTTTGACAATTTTCTTTATCATGATTTCTACGTCATCAAAAGCTTTACCCATAACTTTTTGCATCACCCCTCCAATCTGTGCTGCAAACAAAGCTGCATTCATTCGTGAAATATAGGTGTTTCCGTCTGACTTCTCATAAACCGACACTCTGCAAGGCATCATATTAGCATAAATTCTCAACGAATCGTCAGAAAGTAGCTGATATGCATAATCAGGTTTGCACATCTCTACAACCTTTACGGGGAGTACCTCTTTGCCGTTCTTTCTCATTGTTTCCTGCAAGTCGAGTATTTGGATTATTTTCCACTCATATTCAGGCACCAATTCAGTTAGTAAATTTATAGTTTCTTCAAAACTATATTTACTCCTGCTTTCGAAAAACATAGTATCCATATAGGTTTAGTTTTTATTATTTTTTAATAATACCTCTTCAATAGCCTCTTTGAAAGCATCTTTAGGAAGTGCACCTTGCGCCATCTGTGGGTCTTCTCCCATAGGCACAAAAAGTATTGACGGGATGCTTCTTATACCAAACTCACCCGCTAATTGTTGTTCAGCTTCGGTGTCTACCTTATAAATATAAATCTGTCCTTCATATTCTGCAGCAAGTTCCTCAAGTATTGGAGCAATCATTTTACATGGTCCACACCAGTCTGCGTAAAAATCTATTATTGCCGGTTTATCTCCCAGGTAAACCCATTTATCGGGTGTTTCTTCAAAATTTGCTACTTTCTCTAAGAATTCTGTTCTTGTTAAATTGATTGTTTTTTTAGTTGTTGTTGTTGTATTCATATTATTTTCAATTTTATTACTGTTTGCTTCTGTTGTGTTTGAATTATTTTTATCTCCTGAATTACTACATGCAACTATGGAGAAACTAAATGCAACTGCCACCAATAAGATACCTTTTACTTTACTTTTCATTATAATTTATTTTTATCAATACTATCATTAATCTCAGTAATCTCACTCACTTTTTCTATTTTTCTGTCTTTTACAACATCAGAAAACAATTCGAAAAGCAGGTATCCAAGCACTGCACCATAGATCATCATATTATACGGGTTTGATGTTATCGGGCATGTTCCGCTCATACAGCCAACATAGTAATAATATAAGTATCCACCTAGTGTGCCCACAGCAACACCCATTATTTTAATCCAATGTTTTGATAGAAAATTTTTCATTAATCAACTCAATTTTATTTGTTTCTTATTTTTAACCATATCACAATTCATTATGCATCTTAGAACATTTGTAATACGTTTATCTTTCAATGAATAATAGTTATTTCGTCCATCCCTTCTACAATTAAGTATACCTTTGGCTCTCATATCTGTAAGATGATGTGAAAGAAGAGATTGCTCGCATTCAGCTCCTTCTCGCAATTCACTGACAGTCATCTCATCACCTCCCGAAAGTTGCATAATTACACACAATCGTGTTTCGTTAGCCAATGCTTTCAAAATGTATGCAGACTCTTCAAACTGCGAGCGATACATTTTGAGATCTTCAGGTCTTATAATTGCAAATTTATCTATTGTATCTAATTCCATTTTTTTCTTTAAAAATCATTGTTTCAATATATGAACATCTATTCATGCATTTTTGTTCACAAAAAAATTATTTTTATCCATTTGTTTTGCTAAGCTCTTATAAACTTTTTTCGTCCGCCACTTTTACTAAACTCTTATAAGTCTCTGATAAAGTTATTTTTCCAAAGCAGGAGATAAGAAGCATATGCGACCTACGACAGATTATTTTCCTACCTAATCTTTACGTAGTAAGTAAGTTTGGCTTCAAAGATACGATGTGCTGAGCGTCCAAAATATGCATTTTGACTTCGACGACTTTCGAAAACATTGCCCAAACCAAAATAATAGCGTCCTTCTAGGTCAAAATTTCCAATGCCTGTCTGTACTTCCATACCTACACCACCCACAATGCCGTAGTCGAATCTTGATAACTGTTCGTATGAGCCATATTGGACACCAATAGGTGCACCTGGGTCGAGCGCTCTACGCTCTTCTATATCTGCAGAAAGTGCAGCACTCATTTCTTGCAGGTCATTTAATAAAAAACTGATTTGTGGACCAGCATTAATTATAAAACGTGTTTTATTTCCAAAGTATATGTGGGTCATAAATGGGACTTCGATATAATTCAGTGTTCTACTGTATGAAAAATCGGGTTCATCATTAAACTCCTCTTCCCAACCTCGACGTGAATAATTAGCCTCAACTATTAACCCAAGATGTTTTTGAGTAATATACTTTGCGGAGATACCTCCAAAAAAGTCGATTTTTTGAGTTTGAGGAATACTTGGCACAAAATCTACAGTTGACGCATAGGCTCCTGCTCCTATTCCGATATGGAGTTCGTTATCGAATGTTTTTATTTGGCCATATAAACTACTGTAGCCTAACAATGATATCAAAAGAAATAAAATAAATTGTTTCATCTACTTATATCAAGTTTTGTTATACTTCCATTGGTATCATAGTAAATGAAGTAAAGACCTGTATTGAAGAATCCACCCCAATTATTAAGTCTCTCAAAATTAAAAGGAAACTGAAGAGAATTGACTTTTATTCTATCCACATTCTGTTCAAAGTTAACTCCAAATTGCTGTATAGCAGTTAAGAAAAACAGACCTGTATCGTATCCCCACATTCCATAGCCTGGGTTGGTATCTAAAAGACTCCGATCATACCATTTATGGAAGTTTTCTTTAAAAGATCTCACCTCAGTGCTATTTTCATTAACAAAAAAGGGTGTATAGATATATGTTCCGAAATGATGATAATCATTTATTAAACTACTGTATGTTTGCCATTCGGGATAGCCAAAAAGACGAAATTGATATTCTGAATTTGCTTCCTGCACCTCTCTTAATTCAGCAATTACCCTGGAAATAGTGCTCATATCACCACTTGTTGGTATTACTATATTCTCTCCTGTTGTTTTCAATATTGAAAGGAGTGAACTATCTAGGGTGCTTGTAATATTGACTGTCTCATAGCTTAAATTGTTGCCTCTTAAATTGTTCTGAAGTTGCGAAATAAAATCCACCTTATCATTTTGTCCACCATTTACAAAAATCACATTAGCATTTCGGAAGTTATCAGTAAAAGCTGCAGTAGCTTTATCAATTTGTGATTTTGGAAGAGGATTTACTTGAAATATATTTCCATTGTTTAGTATTTCTCCATTGCTCTGTGAGAAAGGAACTACATATTTAATATTGCGTTCTTTAGAGAAGTCAGACAATGTTCTAATCTGAACGTCGTTTACCCCACCAATAATTAGATTAAGTGATTGCATTTCCAAAGTCTGTAGCAAACTCTGAAGTTTTTTGATATCATTTCCTTTTCCTATTTCGAAGACATAAAGCTCTAAATCAGCTCCTCTTCTTTTCATCTCTTCTACAGCAAGTAAAAATCCTTCGTAATATTCTTGCAACCTTAGGTGTCCTCCTCCAGTTTCATCTAACAAGGGCAACAATAGACCTACTTTATTAACACCAACCCGCTCTAGACTTGGTCTTTGGCTAAGTAGATTATTTATATCGTTTTCAATACGTTCTGTAGTTACCTCTAAAGAGCTTCGTTTTACTGGAATTATTAATTCCATATTTGGCTTCAATCCTGCAACAAGTATAGGATTCTCGCGCTCAATTGCATCTACCTCTACATTATACCTACGAGAAATACTATATAGCGTTTCTCCTCTTACTACCTTGTGAGTAATTTGTGAAGTTTGGGTTTCATAAGGAGTAATTACTTCATAAGATTCAAAAAATGGCACTCGTATTGTTTTACCAATTTGAAATGTTTCAACTGAAAGCCCTGGATTTGCTATTATAATATCCTCAGGTTTAAGAGAATATGTTTTTGAGACAGAATAAAGAGTCTCTTTTGGAAGAATAGTATGGTAACGATAATTTTCTTCTTTTACTTCACTTATAACCCTCCTTTGAGGTATAACAAGTACTTCTCCTACACCTACCCCCTCCCTTACTGATGGATTCAATCGATAAATTTCATCAACTGAAGTATTATACATTTTAGATATACTATAAACAGTTTCTCCACTTACTACCGTATGATTGAAGTTGATATTTTGGTCGATAGGTCTTTTTTGATTTAATTCTGCAGACGACGAACTTGTTGGATTTTGAGGTGTAGAATTATTGGAAGTTTCAGCAACTACAACACTACCAGCTATCGGTATAAGTAACTCCTGACCACTTTGTAAACCTTGGTTAGAACCAGGGTTGCTTCTTAATATTTCTGCAATAGAAACTGAGAATGTGCGTGAAACAGCATATAGTCCTTCTCCAGGTTGCACTACATATTTGTAGTACGATTTACCTTCTACCGTTACTGTTTCGTACTGCTGAGTTTGTGCTTCTATGCTACTAAATAAAATAGAAAACAAAAACAAAAAGGAGAATATCTTAATCATTAATTGAGAGTTACCCATGTTTAACTATATTTATATGCTCTAAACTATACAAATTTTAACGTACAAAATTAGCAATATTATTTACAATTATGTTGTTCGAATTTGTATCTTACTTACTGTTTTACAGTATTTAGAACAATTTAAACACAATTATAGTTCTTTGGTGAGTCAATCTAATCCTTTTAAGTGATTGATAAACTTTATATTAAAATGGTAAAGGCTCTTTGTTGTTTGATATAAACTCCGAAGAGGCGGAAGGTGAATCTCCATTGAAATCAGAAGGTTTTGCATTTTTATTCATTTTAGATGGTAGTTCAACATAATTGCGACCTACTGCAAAATCATCCAGATTTTGGAATCTAGCATATTCATTATCAAACTTCATATGTGCTATACCTGTGGGACCATTACGATGTTTTGCTACAATAATCTCTGCAATACCAACCAGGGAGTTCCCATTCTCATCTTCAGTAATTCTATAATACTCTGGTCGGTGAATAAAGCATACTATGTCAGCATCTTGCTCAATAGCACCCGATTCACGAAGATCTGATAGCTGAGGACGTTTACCCTCGTTACCAACACGGCTCTCTACTCCACGGTTCAACTGCGATAATGCGATGATTGGTATATTTAACTCCTTTGCCAACCCTTTGAGAGAACGAGAAATCATACTTACTTCTTGTTCACGACTTCCGAAATTCATACCACTTGCATTCATTAATTGAAGGTAGTCGATAATTAGAGCTTTAACATTATGCTCTCTAACCAAACGTCTTGCTTTAGTTCTGAGTTCAAATACCGACAAACTAGGTGTGTCGTCTATATATATTGGTGAATTATACAGCAACTTATGATTTTTATCGAGCCTTTCCCATTCATCATCAGACAAACGACCACTCTTTATGCTCTCTCCCTTTATCTGACAAACATTTACAATTAATCGGTTTACCAACTGCACATTAGACATCTCAAGTGAAAAAATTGCAATAGGTTGTTCAAAGTCAAGCGCAATATTCTTTGCCATAGACAAAACCAAAGCTGTTTTACCCATGGCTGGCCTTGCAGCAATAATAATTAAATCCGACTTTTGCCATCCAGAGGTTAGAGTGTCTAATTCTTTGAAACCCGTGGGCAGACCACTCATTCCATCTTTCCTGTTTGCAGCAATTTGAATATTTTCTAATGCTTCTTTAATAACAGGATTTATCTGGATCACATCTTTTTTTACATTACGCTGTGAAATCTCAAACAATTTTCCCTCTGTCTCTTGCATTAAATCATCAACATCGATTGTTTCATCGAAGGCGTTTTGAGATATTTGAGAAGAGAATGATATTAATTCACGTGCTAGATATTTTTGTGCAATAATTCGTGAATGGTATTCAATATGAGCCGCTGATGCCACCTTTTCTGAGAGCTCTGCAATGTACAAAGCTCCACCTGCAGATTCCAACTCACCTCTACGTTTTAATTCTTCAACAACTGTGAGCACATCTACTGGCTTTTGCTGCATAGACAATCCTTGAATAGCTCCGTAAACAAGTTGATGTGTGGGATCGTAAAAACTTTCGGGTTTCAGTATCTCACCAACAATAGAATAAGCATCTTTTTCTAGCAATAAAGCTCCTAAAACAGCCTCTTCTAGTTCTCTTGCCTGAGGAGGTAATTTACCAATATCTGGACCGGTAACAGTTTTCTCAACAACTTTAACTGAAGATTTTCTTTTCTGTTTTTCCATTTATATATGTTTTGTTTTATTGTCTGTAAAGTTATACAGTAATTTATTGTTAGGTCAATTTTATGCAGGATAGTTACTCAAAAGTTATTAACAAAGGTGTTCATAACTTTTATATTCCCAAACACAATTATGTTATAGCTCAGTATAACAGAAGAATACGAATATTAGAAACTCATTGCAACGAACCAGTCAGATAAAGTGAACATTATTATCAAATAATTTGTTTTAAATACGAATGATTCTTATTTGATATTTATTATATACATAAACTAATTAATGCAAACAGAAATTATACTAGATAAATTAAAAAAAGAAGGCCTTAAGATTACACCACAAAGAGTTGTAATATTAAAAGCATTGCATTCACTAAAAAACCACCCTACCGCAAAACAGATAGTTGATACGGTGCATGAAAACAATCCCAACATATCTGTTGGAACAATATATAAAACACTCGACACATTAGTAGAAAAAGGTGTTATTGCAAAGTTTGGCAATACTAATGATGTAACCAGATATGACAGTATCGTGGAAAATCATCACCACATATATACAGGAGACAATAATAAAATTGAGGATTATGTAAATGATGAGCTTGACCACTTATTAATGGACTTTTTCAAAAAAAATTCAATACCTAATCTTAAAATTGAATCAATCAAAGTAAGTATTAACGGGAAATATTTAAAATAGTGAACCTTAAAAATTTTTAAACAAACACTTAATTTAATTTTATGAACGCAGAAGAGATTAAAAAACAGAAAGACAAAAAGAACCAAAAGAAAATGACAACTGTTGCCGGAGCGCCAGTAGGCAATAATCAAGATTCTATGACAGCCGGACCTCGTGGACCTATGATGCTCCAGGATGTTTGGTTTTTAGAAAAACTTGCTCACTTCGACCGTGAAGTGATTCCCGAAAGACGAATGCATGCAAAAGGTTCGGGCGCATTCGGCACTTTTAGAGTAACGCACGATATTACTCAGTATAGCAAAGCAAAAATATTCTCAGAAATCGGCAAAGAGACTGAGATGTTTGTACGCTTTTCAACAGTTGCCGGAGAAAGAGGTGCTGCTGACGCTGAGCGTGATATTCGTGGCTTTGCAATGAAATTTTATACTGAAGAGGGAAACTGGGACCTTGTTGGAAATAACACACCTGTCTTCTTTTTTCGCGATCCCCTGAAATTCCCCGATTTAAATCATGCTGTTAAACGCGACCCTCATACTAATTTGAGAAGCCCCAACAACAACTGGGATTTTTGGTCAAGCCTACCTGAAGCACTTCATCAGGTAACAATAACTATGAGTGATAGAGGTATTCCCAGAAGCTATAGAAACATGCATGGTTTCGGAAGCCATACTTACAGCTTTATAAACTTTGATAATGTAAGACATTGGGTTAAATTTCACTTTGTTACACAACAAGGTATAGATAACTTAACAGATTCAGAAGCAACAGAGCTGGTTGGCCATGACCGCGAGAGTCATCAGCGTGACCTATTTGAGGCAATTGGAAATGGCAACTTCCCAAAATGGAAAATGTATATTCAAATAATGACAGAAGAACAGGCTAATAATATGCCTTACAATCCATTTGATTTGACTAAGGTTTGGTATAAAGGCGACTTCCCACTTATTCCAGTGGGTGAGTTTGAATTGAACCGTAACCCCGATAACTATTTCCAGGATGTAGAACAAGCTGCTTTTAATCCCGCAAATGTGGTTCCGGGTATTAGTTTCTCTCCCGACAGAATGTTACAAGGCAGGCTATTCTCTTATGGTGACGCACAGAGATATAGGCTTGGAGTAAACCATCATCAAATTCCTGTAAACCAACCAAAAGGTGTTACAGATGGGCAATATAATTCATTCCATCGTGACGGACAAATGAGAGTAGACGGCAATCATGGAGCTACTCTACATTATGAACCAAATAGTTATCGAGTATGGGAAGAACAACCCGAACATAATGAACCTGTTGAAAAAGTTTACGGTGATATCAAACGTTGGGATTTCCGTGAAGATGATGATAACTATTACGAGCAGCCTGGCAAACTATTCCGATTAATGGACCATGAAGCTCAACAGCGACTGTTTGAGAATACAGCACGCAATATGGGTGACAGTGATGAAATAATAAAAATTCGTCACATTGGAAACTGTTATAAAGCAGATCCAGCATATGGAAGAGGCGTTGCAGATGCCCTAGGGATCTCATACGAAAAGGCTGGAATTGAATAAGTTTTAACTTATTTCACAAAATTACAATTAAAGGGAAGGAACATTTTCTTCCCTTTAATGTTATAAGTCTTCATAAAACAATATAATCTCATTTAATTGCATCTATCTGAATTATCGGGTAGATTTGCTTTTTTATTATCTTTGAAACATATTTGATTACAAAAAGGTAATGACATGAACAAAAAAATAGTTTTATCAATAATTTCTCTACTTTTCCTGACAACAATTTCAAGTTTAGCTCAGGATCCAATTTCTTGGAATTTTTCGATAGAAGAAGCTGGAAATGGAGAGGTAGATATCGTAGCAAAAGCCACTGTAGCACAAGGCTGGTATATGTATGACACTGATATACCTGAGGGGGGACCAAACCCCACAATGATTGAGTTTGACGAGATCATAGGAGGTGAAATAGTTGGCAAATTTAAGGCAACTGATAAAGAAGCTGTAGTTAAATTTGATGAGATATTTCAAATGGAGATTGGCTCCTTCACAAATTCAGTTACATTTAAACAGCGTATTAAAGTACTTGACAAAACTAATTTCTCCATTATAGGAAATGTAAGGGCACAAGCTTGTGACGATGCAACTTGTACACCACCTTTACCAGTAGACTTCGAATTTGGAGCAAATAATCTTCCTTCAACTTTATCTATTACAACTTCTAATTCAACAGAGAATTCTCCAATAACAGCTAGCAATACTGCTAAAGATATAACCGACCAGTCATCGGCAAGTGTTAACAACACAACTGTTACAACCTACAACCTACAACCTGTTGATAGCGATATCTTGTGGACGCCTGTAATTAGTGAATTAAACTCTTTAAGTGGAGGAAACGATCTTGCGGATGCTTCTCTTATTGATATATTTTTGAAAGGTCTTTTATGGGGATTTGCTGCATTACTTACCCCATGTGTATGGCCAATGATACCTATTACGGTTAGCTTCTTTTTAAACAGAAACAAGAAAAGTCGCAAAAAAGCTACAAAGGATGCAAGTGTTTATGGACTCTCAATTATACTTATCTACGTAACTCTTGGATTAATTATAACAGCAATTTTTGGTGCAAGTGCACTAAACAACCTTGCAACGAGTCCTGCATTCAATCTTATTTTCTTTGCATTGCTTATTACTTTTGCATTTTCATTTATGGGTGCATTTGAACTGGTGCTACCTGCTTCATGGACAAACAAAATGGACAGCAAGGTTGATAGCTCAAAAGGTTGGCTAAGTCTGTTCTTTATGGCTTTCACTCTTGCACTTGTATCTTTCTCGTGTACTGGACCTATCATAGGATGGTTGCTTGTTGACGCTGCTACTCATGGCAACTTACTTGCTCCAACTATGGGAATGTTTGGTTTTGCTTTGGCACTATCAATACCATTTACTCTTTTTGCTATTTTCCCATCATGGCTTAAAACTCTTCCAAAATCAGGAAGCTGGCTGAACTCAGTAAAAGTTGTGCTTGGATTTATAGTGCTTGCAGTATCACTAAAATTCTTATCGGTTGCCGACCTCTCAAGTGGCTGGGGTTTACTAGACCGTGACATATTCATATCACTTTGGATTGTGCTTTTTGTCTTACTTGGTATATATTTATTAGGAAAGATAAAACTCAAGGGCGATAGCGATCTAAAACATGTTCCTCTGCCACGCTTATTTTTAGCAATGATATCATTGGCTTTTGCAATATATATGGTTCCGGGATTATGGGGTGCCCCACTAAAACCTCTAAGCTCTATCATACCACCATTGTCTACACAGGACTTTAAGTTAGTTGATAATTCCATGGAGCTTGTGTTTGATGATTATGAAGCGGGTATGGCGTATGCTGCACAATCAGGAAAACCAGTTCTTCTTGAATTTGGTGGTCATGGATGTGTAAATTGTCATAAAATGGATGCCACTGTATTAGCTGATGAAAGAGTTCAAAATCTTATTGAGGATGAATTCGTCTTTATAGTATTAATGGTGGACGAGAGAACAAGACTTCCAGAAATCGTAGAGGTAGACGAAGGTGGAAGAAAATCACGTCTAAGAACAATTGGAGACAAATGGAGTTATCTACAACGTCATAAATTTGGGACACAGTCGCAACCATTTTATGTAGTTCTTGACCATCAGGGTAAACCTCTTTCTCCTTCACATGCATATGATGAAAGTGTTGAGAATTACCTCGAATTTCTACAAACAGGTTTAAGAAATTTCAAATAACAACAAATATTTAAGGAGAGACGACTATGGGTCGTCTCTTTTACCTTCTATCTATTCCAAACTAAATATTTAAATATCAACAATGAATAGCAGAGAATCTAAACTTAAGGCTTTTGGTCGACTTCTTGATGTAATGGATGAATTGCGTGAAAAATGTCCATGGGATAGAAAACAAACAAATGAAAGCTTAAGAGCAAATACAATTGAAGAGACTTATGAGCTAACAGAAGCTATCATTAACAATGATGAGGAGGAGATAAAAAAAGAGTTGGGCGACTTGCTTCTGCATATCGTTTTCTACTCAAAGATAGGTGAAGAAAAAGGCACATTTGACGTTGCTGATGTTTGCAATGCTATCTGTGATAAACTCATTTACCGTCACCCTCATGTATTTGGTGATATAAAATTTGAAACAGCCGGACAAGTTGAACATTCATGGGAGCAAATAAAGCTAAAAGAGAAAGGTGGAAATAAAACCGTTTTAGAGGGAGTCCCTGCATCACTCCCTTCACTTGTAAAAGCATATCGGATACAAGACAAAGCACGTAATTCGGGGTTCGATTGGAATCAGCGGCATGATGTTTGGGATAAAGTTAAAGAAGAACTAGGCGAACTGGAAGATGAAATAGAAAAAATGGATTTTGACAACACAGAAGCTGAATTTGGAGATCTTCTTTTCAGTATTATTAATGCTGCTAGACTTTATAAAGTAAATCCCGACAATGCCCTTGAACGTACAAATAAAAAATTCATTTACCGCTTCAATTATATGGAACAGAAGGTTAAAGAAGCTGGCAAAAAGCTAAACCAACTTTCACTTGAGGAGATGGAGGTGATTTGGCAAGAAGCAAAAAATTTAGAAATAAAATAACTTACTTTCCAATTCTCCATCTTTCTAAGATGGTCTTTCTTTTAGGGAAGATACCATTCTTTTTTGTACGTACATCCTCAATAACGTAAAAACTATTACTATCAAATTCATTGATGGTTGTCTCCAGAGACTTCATTACTTTTCGATCTACCACTGTTTCTATAATATCAACTTCATTAGTTGATCCTTTTCCGTGAGTCATAGTTGCTCCAATATTCAATTTATTGAGGGCTTGAATCAATTCATTTCCATTTTTCTGGGTATAAATTCTGCATAAAACAACACCATAAGCAATCCGGTTCTCAAGAATTAAACCAATATAATTACCTGCAGCATAACCTGCGGCATAGGATACGTATGCAACCATATCATTTGCACGTGCTAGAATTTGTGATATAACAACCACCCAAATAAACACCTCTATAAATCCTATTAATGGAGCTTTATTCTTCTCTCCCTTAGAAACAAAAATAATACGTAGTGTTCCGAGTGCAACGTCGACAATTCTACCGAAGAAAATAACTACAGGGAGTAACCAGGGATATACATCTAAAAAATCGAACATGGATAAAATAAATTACAAATTAGTGCTTAAAAAAAAAGTTACAGTCTAGTTTAAATAACTGTATGCAGACAAAAATTCATTTAAGTTTTATATTTCAGAGACTATAAGTTTTAAATAATTAGTAAAGCTTACAATATCATCATCTGTTGTATCCCACGAACAAACTAATCGCATTTCGTTAAGACTAACATCCCAGTCGTAAAAGAAATACCTCTCTCTAAGCTTGTTGGTGATATCTTTGGGAAGAATAAAAAAGATAGCATTTGATTCAACATTTTGAGTAATTTTAATTCCCTTTACACTCTCCATTACAGATAAAAGTTTTTGCGCTGCTTTATTTGATTTCTGTGCATTTTCTAGCCAAATATTATCTTCGAGATAAGGGATAAATTGAGCCGAGATATACCTCATCTTTGAGTAAAGTTGGGTTTCCTGCTTTCTGTAATACTTCATACTCTCTGCCAATTCTTTTCGAAGAGGAATTACAGCCTCTCCAAACATTAGTCCATTCTTTGTACCGCCTAACGTAAAAATATCCACACCGCAATCGACAGTCATCTCCTTAAGCCCGACACCCAGAAAAGCACATGCATTTGTGATTCTAGTACCATCAACAAAAAGATACATATCATGTTCATGAGCCAAGTCGGCAAGCAACTTCACTTCTTCTGCGGTATATGCAGTACCTAACTCTGTAGTTTGAGAAATAGCAATTACTTTAGGTTGTGAATGATGCTCAAAACCAAATCCGTGCAAGTAAGGATTAACAAGTTCAGGGGTAAGTTTCCCATCAGGAGTTAAGATCTCTTTAATTGTGCAACCTGTAGCTTTAACCGGTGCTCCACACTCGTCTACTGCTATATGTGCAGTTGAAGCACATAATATCGAATGGAATGGTTTTGTACATGATTGAAGTGCAATAACATTGGCACCTGTACCATTAAACACAAAAAGCGGATTGATATCAGGAGATTCCATTTTCTCCCTAATAATTTCTACGGCTCTTTCTGTCCATTTATCATCACCATATGCAATAGTATGATTACTATTTGCATCTATAAGAGCTTGCATAATTATTGGGTGCACCCCCGAGTTATTATCACTTCCAAAACTTCTCATAAAACCAGATAAATTTATTAAGACAAAGATACTCTATTTTGGGACATCTTTTCAGAACCTATCTACAATAAATTGGATGAAAATTTAGTATAATACTATTCTAAATTAGCAAGAAGAAATTTCTTTATATCATTAACATCTACTTCTTTCCTTAGTGCATAATCCGCTACTTGCTCTTCATCTATTTCTCCTACACCAAAATATTTGGAGTCAGGATGAGCAAAAAAGAGACCACTAACAGAAGCGTTTGGATACATCACCCCGTTTTCGGTAAGTGTTATTCCAACCTCTTCAGAAGTTAACATCTTGTGTAATACAAAGTTTGTTGTTTGATCGGGAATAGATGGGTAGCCAACAGCAGGCCGGATACCTCTAAATCTAACAGCTAACATATCTTTTATAGAGACATCCTCGTTTGCAGCATAACCCCAATCTATACGACGGACTTTAGCATGTAACCACTCTGTTGCTGCTTCTGCAAGACGATCTAATAAAGACTTCATTAAAAGCCCATTATACTCATCACCATCGTTACTAAATTTATCCATCAGTGCCTCTGCACCTACTCCAGCAGTAACAGCAAAAGCACCTATATAATCTTTCTTTCCTGATGATTTAGGTGCAATAAAATCGCTCAAACAGTAATATTCATTCTTTTTCGACTTCTTCTGCTGGCGGAGGAAAGGAAATTCTACTATCTCATGTTGATCTGTACTGTTTTCAATTCTAATATAAACAGTATCATTTTCACTATAAGCTTCATAAATACCATATACTGCTCTTAAGTAGTCTACATCCTCCTCTGATAATCTGTTCAGCATAGCCACTGCATCATCGTATAGCTTAGCTGCTTCTACGGCCTTTTCCTGGTCATCTTCACGAAAACCTTTCAACCAGTCAGAACGTTCAGATTGACCTGTTCCTATTTCTGTTATAGAGTGAAATCTTGCCGATAGGTTCCATGCTGGAAAAAGGAACTTCCAATCGAGATATGGAAGTATTTCAGAAACCTTTATCTTGTCTAAAATAAACCTACCCAATCTATTTGGCTTTTCAGCTTCAAATGAATCCCAGTTTATTTTAAAAGCATTCTCCCTAGCTTCTTTAATAGAAACCAGCTCTGTCACTTTTTGAGAATAGTTTTCACGTAAACGTTCATTCTCTGCCCTTATATTTTTAATATACTCATCTCTATTCTCAGTACTCATCAAATTAGAGACTGCAGATGGTGCCATTGATGCATCTTTTACATAAACAACTGGCCCGCCATTATACTTAGGCTCAATTTTAAGAGCCGTATGAAGTTTGGAGGTAGTAGCACCGCCAATCAACAACGGCACGGTTAAACCAACCTTATCCATCATCTCAGCCACCACTCCCATTTCGCCTAGCGAAGGTGTAATTAAACCGCTTAATCCAACAATGTCTGGCTTCTCTATAAAAACTGTTTCAATAATTTTCTCTGGGGGAACCATAACTCCCAGATCTATAATATCATAATTATTACATGATAAAACTATAGAAACTATATTCTTACCAATATCATGAACATCACCTTTAACGGTAGCAAGCAACACTTTTCCAGCCTTCATAGATCCGCCATCAGATGTTTTCTCAGCCTCAAGAGTAGGTTGAAGAACAGCAACAGCCTTCTTCATTGCACGTGCAGCCTTTACAACCTGTGGAAGAAACATTTTTCCTGAACCAAACAGGTCTCCCACCCTATTCATACCAGCCATTAAAGGCTTATCTATTATATCCACAGCACGTGGATATACTTCAAGAGCTTCAGCAAGATCTTGTTCCATAAAATCACCAATCCCTTTTACTAAGGCGTGACTTAAACGCTCTTCAAGAGAAAGACTTCTCCATTCCTCTGATTTTATCTGTTCAGCCTCCGGGGTCTTTTCTTTTTTTATTTTTTCGGCATAAGCCATTAGTCTTTCTGTTGCATCGTCACGTCTATTGAAGATAACATCTTCAACTAATTCTTTTTCATCAGAAGAGATATCCTCATATATAACCGATTGAGCAGGATTAACAATACCCATATCAAGTCCTGCTTTTATTGAATGAAATAGGAATGACGAATGCATTAACTCCCTTATATACTCATTTCCTCTAAACGAGAATGACAAATTGCTTACTCCACCACTCACCTTAGCATGACGAAGATTCTCCTTTATCCATGAAACAGTTTGAATGAAATCTACTGCATAATTTTTATGCTCGTCCATTCCTGTAGCAATTGCAAGTATATTGGGATCGAAAATAATATCTTTAGGGTTGAACCCATTACTTACTAGAAGTTTATATGCACGATCGCATACCTCTATACGACGTTCAAATGTATCTGCCTGACCTGTTTCGTCAAATGCCATTACCACTACTGCAGCACCATAACCTTGTGAAAGCCTTGCCTGATGAAGAAACTCTTTTTCTCCATTTTTTAAAGAAATAGAATTAACAATTGACTTTCCTTGAACACATTTCAACCCAGCCTCAATAACCTCCCAATCTGAAGAGTCAATCATAATTGGAACTCTAGACACGTCTGGATCGGAAGCAATCATATTCAGAAAATTAGTCATCTCCTGAACGCCATCAAGCAGGCCTTCGTCCATATTTATATCAATCACCTGAGCGCCATCTTCTACCTGTTGGCGTGCAATATTAAGAGCCTCTTCATATTTCTTTTCCTGAATAAGACGTAAGAAGCGTCGAGAACCTGCAACATTACATCTCTCTCCAATATTGAGAAAATTAATCTGTGGTGAAACCTCTAACTTTTCTAGCCCCGACAACTGCATATACTTAGATTCTTTTGCCTTTTGATGAGGTTTTGAATCTTCTACAAGCTCAACATATTTTCTTATGTGATCTGGAGTTGTGCCACAACAACCACCAATAATATTTACTAGTCTTTCATCAATAAACTCTTTAATCTGCTGGGCCATCTTTTCGGGTGTTTCATCATATTCTCCCAGCTGATTTGGTAACCCTGCATTTGGATATGTAGAAATATAAAACGGCGCTATCTGACCTAGTTCTTTTACGTATGGTTTAAGTTCTGCTGCTCCAAGTGAGCAATTTAGTCCAATAGCCAATGGTTTGGAATGACTAACAGATGCAACAAAAGCATCCAAGGTTTGTCCTGAAAGTGTTCTTCCTGCTTTATCAGAAAGTGTTACAGATATTATAATTGGAATTCTTTTACCTGTCTCTACAGCCACCTCTTCTGCAGCAAAAATTGCTGCTTTTGAATTAAGTGTATCAAAGATGGTCTCTATCAGAAGTAGATCTACACCACCTTCAGTAAGAGCAAGAATTTGCTCTTTGTAAGCCATTTTAAAATCATCAAAAGTTGCTGCCCTAAACATAGGCTCTTCAACCTTAGGACTCATTGAAGCAGTTTTATTGGTGGGACCTATTGAACCTGCTACAAACCTTGGTTTAGCCGGTGTTTTAGCATTATATTCATCTGCAGCACTACGAGCTATTTTAGCAGCAGCAAGATTAATCTCCCTGGCTAAGTGACTCATATTGTAATCCTGCATCGAAATGGATGTTGAATTAAAGGTATTAGTTTCAATAATATCAGACCCTGCTTCTAAATATTCTCTATGAATTTCACCAATAATATCTGGTCGTGTCAACGATAATAAATCATTATTACCTTTCAAGAGAACATCAAAGTCCTTGAATCTATCTCCTCTAAAATCCTCTTCTGTTAGATTATATCGCTGTATCATTGTTCCCATCGCACCATCTAGAATGAGGACACGATTGGATAAAATTTTCTCCAAATTCATCTTTACTACTTATTATTATTTACAGTGCAATTTTAAAGCACTATCTAAAATCAGAAATATTAATATTAATCAGTAAATCGGAACATCAATAATTGAAAGATTAAACTGATTACAAACTCAAAATTAACCAATATAATTAAATATCGTTACTCTTAAATGAAAACCTTAATTTACCGCTTTGCAATTTGAGGAAGAATATCCTTACCCAAACAACAATCCATGCCAGGGTTAGCCTCACACCTAATATCCACCAAATAGATACACCCAGTGCAACAAAAAGCAGATTATCTTCTATAACCGAATGCGAAAGGGCAAGATGATGATTAAGCAGATTTGCATCCGTACGTGAAACTTGCCCATCCTTCATTTGGTCCATCATCAATGCACCACCATAAGCCAAGCCAACGATGTAGCCTATTAGCAAAAGAAAACCCGTGTTTTCAGGAAGGCCAAAGATCTTTAATACAGGATTTAGACCTTTACTAAGTTTTGCAATAAGATTATGGTAGTTTAAAATATTATACAGCAAATTAAGCGTGAAAACAATTGCTGCTATCAGTAGAGCAATATTGAGTGAACTCTTTAGCCATACAACAAGTAGCTCTCCTATTGAGCTGATAGCAACAATATTTGTCTGAGTAAAAAGTGGCATACCCATTTCCTTTGGGAGAAGCTGATTAAGCAGAAAACCGGCAACAATACCCATTAAAATGCGTAAAATTGTCATACTCCTAAAAGTGGTACCTGTTTTTCCTTGAATTGCACTTTCTACTGGTAGATTATGTGCAATCTGACACATAAGTGCTAAAATCGTAAGCTCTCTCAATGTTATACTCATTGAAGTAATTATAGCCAATGGAGCGTATAAAGGGAGGAATATTGAGGTTAAGAATACAATTGCAGTACTGCCCGGAAGGCCCAAATAAACAAAGAGTGGATCGAGAAATGAGGCCATAAAGGCCAAAAGGCCAAAATAATCTAGAAGCCTTACCACAAGCGATATAGGCAATATCATCTTTAACAACCACAATGAAGTAGTACCAGACTTCTTCATTGCCGGAATAAGTATATTTTTGCTAAAATGCATCTAATAGAATCAATTAAATGATAACACTAAAACAAATAAAAAGAACAGATGCTACTTCTTAAACATCCTATCCATAGACCGTTTATCCTCTTTCTCTCTTAATGATTGACGCTTATCATACTGCTTTTTACCTCTTGCCACAGCAATAACCAGTTTTGCTAAACCCCTCTCATTGATAAACATTCTAACAGGAATAATAGTGTATCCTGTTTCTTTAGTTAATCGCCTAACTTTTTTCAATTCATTTTTGTTGAGCAACAACTTCCTGTCCCTTCGTGAGTCGGGGTTATTATAACTTCCATAGAAATATGGAGCAATATGCATATTACGAACCCACAAACCTTTACCTTCAAACAGACAGTATGTATCAACAAGACTAGCTTTACCTAGTCGTATCGACTTAATCTCTGTACCTGTTAACATAATACCTGCGGTAAATGTTTCCACCAATTCATAATCGAATGTGGCACGCTTATTTTTTATGTTGATAGGAGACTGTTTCATTACTTAATTATAATAGAAAAAAGCAGGCTTATAACAGCTGGTGTTAATAAAATAACTGCAGATGATAAAAGAGTGAAATTTAGATGATTATTTTTATCCACTTTAATATAATACTGAGCACCGATATACAACAGATGAACAGTGTATAAAGCAAGTAGCCAAAGTATAATAAAACCAGAAAAAAATGGAATTATTAAGTACAAAAGATAAATAACTACCGAAGAAAAACCCACATATTTCTTGAACATAGGCATATTTTTCTTTAGGTTAAACTTCTCGGCCGTCTCGTTTAAAACATAAGATGCAATGAAATAAGCACCATAAACTGCAACAATACCTATTATTGTCTGTTTCAGTGCGCTCTCTACACTCCCATTGGCAGAAAAAAAGAGTTCACCTATGAAAGATGTAAATGCAATAAGTCCAAACATAGGGTGCAGATAGCTATTAAGAAACTCACTTTGAGAGCTTTTTTCTCGATATATATCTTTCCATGCATTTGGTGTAGCAACCAGTAGCTGTGTAACAATTCCTACAATTTCTCTCCACATTATTATTTGATTTTGGAGTGCAAAGTTAGTTAATTCCGCTTAATATTGAGAATAAGCTACATATAAAAAAACAGCAACACCTATAACTAGATGCTGCTGCTTATGTATATTAAAGAAATATATTTATTCTTCTTTTAATATAAGCTGATAAGATTGTGTTTCAATCGGATCTGTACGATCTTTAACATGATACACAAACTTTATATTCAAACGCTCTTTACCAGCATATTCCATTCTCAAAGAAGACATATCAAGTGCTAGGAAGTCTGTTTTCTTTTCTTTCGTCGTTCCATCTGCAGTACCTAAGTGACTCATGTGTATGTCAATAATTATATTATCATCTGCATCTTCTAAATTTCTTTTATAAAACTCTACATTAGCAGAAAGTCCTTTGTTTACCTCATACGAATACTGAAACAACCATTTATCTCCCATAAATTCTGCTGAATTTGCGAATAAAGGAGGAGCTATTTCAAGAAAGCTAAGAGGCGTTTCAACCTCAGGTAGTGGAGACATTCTTAGAATTTTTGTATCTACATCTATAGACTCATCTGTCAATTGAACAAAATCGGCCTGATAACTCTGACCACCAACAGTCAAAGGTTTAGTGCCATACTGTTCATCCCAGCTATAGCTCATTATCTTAAATGTGCCGGGAATCATCATAATCATTTCGCTAGATGTAATAACACGTGCAGGAGAATATAGCGAGACAGTTTTACCATAAGTAGTTCCCATATCGTCACTATCTATATAAACAAAGGTAGTATCAGCATAATTATTACTTACTTCCCCTAGACAAGATGTCATAAAAAGTATAGTTCCTATAATAGCTGAGAATAAAATCGATTTCTTCATAAATAAGTTTATTTTAGTGTTATTTGAATTCATATCTAATACCTATACTCAAATCCATTACAATTTTACTATCCGAGTATATTGTTTTAAAATCATTTTTTGCATCAAAATAATATGCACCTCCTATTTTCCCGTATAGCTTAAGATCATTATATAATGGATAAGATAAGCCCAAACCGGCATTAACAGATAATTGAGGATTACGCTGAGAAATAGTTTCGTTAACCAAAAGTTCTGACTTCATAGTATCATCCATTGATTGACTTTCACCTTCTTCTCTAAATTTACCATAGACGTCTTTCTCAATCATTCCTCCCAAAGATGCATATACATTTAGTTTCCTAAGAGAAAACAGATTATAATTAAGATTTAATGGAATACCCAAATAATGTAAACTTTGAGTTTGGCGGTTTTGTGAAACTGTGTTTGAATTCTTACTTCTCGAATATAGATAAGAATAAACAAGTCCTGTTTCCATGTACAAACCATCAATAACTGTTTTAGAAACAGTTACACCAAATGATATTGGCTGATCGTGTTCCATCTCAGCAATATTATCTATAAATCTATTTTGCTGGAAGAGCATTTTCTCAGACTCCTCTAAAAACTGGTTATCACTTGCAACAGATGCGCTTCGCAATGTCATTGGAGTATTAACAGTCTGATAAAAAGAGGTTAGTCCACCCTTACCTCCCATAGACAATATTAAACCATAGTCATCCTCTTCAGAAAAATGCTCTGCTAAGAGATTGTTCTGCTCCTGAGCAATTAAGTGAATTTCCTCAATAAAAACATCGTTTACCACCTCTTCAATTATTTCACTATCGGCTCTATCTTCAATAGCAATCTCTTGAACGTAACTTTTTTGTATAACGTCCTGAGCATCCACCTCTATTGATTCGAAGGTGAAATCATTCGTTATATTCTCATCTTTACTTCTTTCTGCTAATAATTTATCAGCAATTGCTTCTCCTTTATCTGAAGACAAAGGGTGAATTGCAGACTCAGAATTTTCTTGTTTTAGCTGAAGAGTTGTTTGGGTGGCTTCAGAAATATATGTCTCCTCTTTATCAATGGGGTTATTTAAGAATAGCAAACTACTTAAAATCAGTACCGCAACAGCTGCAACAGAGCTAACAATTCGCCATACTCTGCCAATATGTGGGCTTCGAACGACTATTGCCGTGTTTAACGATTTCTCTATTCTATCCCAACCATCTTCTGGTGCGGATACTTTAAAATCATCAAACATAGATTTAAATTGCTTCCTTATTTCATTATCTGGCTCCATTATAACTTTCTTTGTTTGTTTTTGATAGGATTGCTGTTATCTTTTTCTTCAGCAAGCTTTTAGCTCTGTAAAATTGCGACCGCGAAGCCGCTTCATTTATTCCTAGTTCTTTAGCTATCTGCTTATGAGACATTTCCTCAAATATATAGAGGTTAAATACTGTTCTATAACCTGGTGGAAGTGATTTGATCATTTCTAACACTTTCTCACGAGGAATATCTTCTATATCTAGTAAATCTTCTGTTGGAATATCAGATTCATTGCTTTGTATATAACTATACTCTTCCATAAACTGATGCTTTTTCTTTTCCTTACGGTAATTTTCCAACGCCATATTTACAAATATGCGTCTTAGCCATCCTTCAAAAGATCCCTTGCCCGAATACGAGCTAATCTGCGTAAATACTCTGATGAATCCGTCGTGCAACAAATCACGTGCGGTCTCCACATCTCCACAATAGCGAATACACACAGCCATCATTACAGGAGCATATTTCTCATATAATGCTTTCTGTGCATCACGGTTCTGTTTCTTACATGCTATTATCAGTTGCGAGTCATCCATTCTTATCGCAGTTACTATATAGATGAATTAAAAGAGAAAACGTTGCGCGCCACTCTCTTTTTTATCACAATTTACCATTTATTAAGATGTATATATTTGCCTAATCTACATGATTAATGACTATGGGGTTTCAAATTTACAGTTATCGCTATAATTTACCAACTAAATTAATTAAGAATGTGTAATTTTAAATTGTGTAGCCGTTCTTTTTTATCTATTTTTGTTCTATAATTCAAATAAATAAATCCCACTATGAAAGATTTTCTAAAAATAATGATCGCATCAGCTTTGGGTTTTCTCATAGCACAGATCTTAATTTCTATTATTGCAATGGTTATGTTTATCGGAGCTGCCGGTTCAATATTCAGTTCCATGTCTTCTGAGAAGTTTGTACTTCAAAATAACTCTGTCTTAAATTTACGTTTAGACGGAACTATTGTAGAAAGAGTTGCAGATCCCGACCCATTTACGTCTATGCTCAGCTCACAGTATCCTTCAGCTATGGGGTTAAATGACATAGTTAGTGCTATTAGAAAAGCTAAAAGCAACGACAATATAAAAGGTATATACATAGATTCAAGAATGTTAAGTGCCTCAATGGCTACACTTGCAGAAATTAGAAGTGAGTTAGAAAGCTTTAAAGAAAGTGGTAAATTTGTTGTAGCATATGCCGACACATATACTCAAGGAGGCTATTATCTTGCTTCCGTTGCAGATAAAATTGCAATTAATCCTCAAGGGATGCTTGATCTTCATGGATTATCTTCAACACCTATTTTCTATAAAGATGCATTAGACAAACTAGGTATTGAAATGCAGATATTTAAGGTTGGCACATATAAATCTGCTGTAGAACCATTTACTCAAAATGAAATGAGCGAAGCAAATAGAGAACAGGTGAGCTCATACCTAAATGACGCGTGGAGTTTTATGAGAAGTAACTTTGCCGAATCACGGTCGCTCACCGAAGATCAAATAGATAGTGTGGCTAATAAAATGCCTATGCTTCAATCAACAGAATATCTTTTGTCTGCCAACTTAGTAGACACACTCCTTTATGAAACTGATATGAAAGATTACCTGAGAGAAATTCTAGGTGTAGAAGATAATAAAAAGATACCATCGGCTACTGTAGCAAACATGAAATCTGTAAAAACTAAAAATGTACTAAAGACAGAGAATACTATTGCTATTCTTTATGCAAACGGAATTATCACTTCTGGAACTGGCTCTTCGGGTATTCAGGATAAGTTTTTAGTAAATCAGATAGAAAAACTAAAAAACGATGATGACATTAAAGCGGTTGTTTTCAGAATTAATTCTGGAGGTGGAAGTGCTTACGCGTCAGAACAGATATGGAAAGCTGTAGAGAATTTAAAAACAGAAAAACCTATTGTTGTTTCAATGGGCGATATGGCGGCATCAGGTGGTTATTATATAGCATGTAACGCAAATAGCATTGTTGCTCAACCTACAACGATAACCGGTTCTATTGGTATTTTTGGAATGATACCCAACCTTGAAGGCACTACAGAAAAAATTGGGATCCATGCCGAAACAGTTAAGACCAATGAATTTGCCGACTTTGGCAACTTGACACGTCCTTTTAATGAAAATGAAAAGCAGTTGATGCAAAATTATGTAGAGAGTGGTTACGACTTGTTCTTAACACGATGTGCAGAAGGGCGCAATATTGATAAAGAGACACTTGCGTTATATGCTGAAGGAAGAGTTTGGACAGGAAACCAGGCAAAAGAAATTGGATTAGTTGATGAACTTGGGGGTATTGAGAAAGCTATAGAAATAGCCGCAGACATGGCAAACTTAGGTAAAAGCTATGTAGTTTTTGAATATCCAAAATTAACTTCTCCTATAGAAGAACTTTTAAACCCAGTTAAAGAAGAACTTGCAGCTAAAACAATGAAAAATTACCTGGGAGAAAGCTTCGAACTATTTATGCTTCTTAAAAACATTAAAGATCAAGACTATATACAAGCACGCATCCCTTTTGAACTGAATATTAAATAATTAATGGAATTACCAGTAGTTGAAACAAGAAATTACATGCAACCATTATCATGGTTGTACGGAGTTGGAGTGAATTTCCGCAACTGGCTTTACGACAAAAAAATACTCAAACAAAAGAAATTTAACATACCTGTTATCTGTGTAGGTAATATTACTGTTGGAGGAACTGGTAAAACACCACACATAGAATATCTTATTCGTTTACTATCTCCGAAATACAAAGTTGCAGTCCTAAGCAGAGGATACAAACGTAAGAGCAGAGGTTTTCAAGTTGTTGAGGTTGACTCAAAAGTAAGAGACGCGGGAGATGAACCACTTCAAATAAAGAAGAAATTTCCATCTGTTCTAGTAGTGGTAGACAAAAATAGGGTTAATGCTATCGAAAAAATGCTCACATTCGATAAAAATAAGCGGCCAGATGTTGTACTTCTTGATGATGGTTTTCAACATAGAAGTGTGCTACCATCAATGTCTGTACTGCTGGTTGATAGCAATCGACCGGTTTATGAAGACAAACTTTTACCGTCTGGCCTGCTACGCGAACCAATTAAAGGGAAAGATAGAGCATCAATAGTTCTAGTAACCAAATGTCATCCTGACCTACAACCAATAGATTTCAGAATATATTCAAATGGCTTAGACCTTTTTCCATTTCAGAGTCTCTTTTTTACATCACTCGATTATGAAGAAGTTAAACCTGTATTTCCTGAACTAAACAGTGAAGAGCTTTTCCTAAACAACATTCTTAAGAAGCATATTTTCCTGGTAACTGGTATAGCATCACCCGAGCCACTGGTGAGAAAATTAGAGCACAAAACATATAATCTTTATACTAAATTCTTCCCCGATCACCATAACTTTACAAAAAAGGATATTGAGTCTATAACAGAAATGGTTGATGAGGTAAATGAAGAGAATAAGATTATACTTACAACCGAGAAAGATGCAGTACGATTTAGGTCACTCAATTTTCTTTCAGAGGAAATCAAGAAGTTGCTCTATTATATTCCGGTTAGGGTAACTTTTTTAAACAGTCAAGAGCAATTTTCATTTAATAAAAAAATAGTTGAACATGTTAGAAACAATAAAACAAACAGCTGATTATCTAAAAGGCAGAATTGGTGAAATACCAAATACTGCAATTATTCTTGGAACAGGACTTGGTGAGTTGGCAAATGAAATAGAAGATAAAACCGACATACCATATACAGAGATACCCAATTTCCCTGTTTCAACAGTTGAAGGTCATAGCGGAAAGCTAATCGTTGGAACACTTGGAGGTAAGAAAGTTTTAGCAATGCAAGGACGCTTTCACTATTACGAAGGTTATACAATGAAAGAGGTGACCTTCCCAATTAGGGTATTCCAAGCACTAAATATTGAATATCTGTTTGTATCTAATGCTGCAGGCGGAATGAATTCTAGCTTTGATGTAGGTGACATTATGCTCATTGAAGACCATATCAACCTTTTCCCAGAGCATCCTCTACATGGGAAAAATTATAAAGAGTTAGGCACACGCTTCCCTGATATGAGTGAGGCTTATAATAAAGAGCTGAGACTTAAAGCTATGGAGATAGCTAATAAGAAAAACATTAAGCTGCAACATGGAGTTTATATAGGTCTCCAAGGACCCACTTTTGAAACTCCCGCAGAATATAACTACCTTCGCATAATTGGTGGAGACGCAGTTGGTATGTCAACTGTACCTGAGGTTATTGTAGCGAATCATGCAGGCATGAAGGTTCTTGCTTTCTCAATTATTACAGATCTTGGAGTAATAGGTAAAATAGTTGAGGTATCTCACGAAGAGGTACAAATAGCTGCAAAAATTGCTCAGCCTAAAATGGCAGAGATTATGCGTACGATAGTACAAGAAATTTGATTTTTTATCAAGTAATTAATTAGAGGTCGATTTTCAACAGTACAATAATATCTGTTGCGACCTCTTCTTTATTTTTAAATTATGCAACGAACTGAAATAGCAACATTAGGTGAATTTGGATTAATAGAGAGACTCACCAAAGATATTAAACTTACTCAGCAAACAACTAAAAAAGGTGTGGGTGATGATGCTGCAATAATTGATAACAATGGCAAGCAAACACTAATAACCACCGATCTTTTGCTTGAAGGTATTCACTTCAACCTAATGTATTCTCCACTTAAACATTTAGGATATAAGTCTGCTGTGGTTAACTTCTCAGATATATATGCTATGAATGGCATCCCCCAGCAAATAACCGTTTCTTTAGGAATATCTAAAAGGTTTTCGGTAGAAGATTTGGAAACATTCTATAGTGGTGTTAAGCTTGCATGTGAAGTCTATGGCGTGGACCTGGTTGGAGGAGATACAACCTCCTCTCTTACAGGATTTACTATTAGTATAACCTGTGTGGGCATAGCAGATGCAGATAAGATTGTTTATCGCAACGGTGCTAAAGAAACAGACCTAATTTATGTATCTGGTGATTTAGGAGCATCTTATATGGGGCTACAACTACTTGAGAGAGAGAGAACTGTATTTGACGCCAAAAATGAAAAAACGTTTCAACCTGATTTTGGAGGTAAGGAATATATTCTAGAAAGACAGCTAAAACCAGAGGCACGTAAAGATATTATCGAGGCTTTGCTAGTAAATAATATTACTCCCACATCAATGATTGATGTATCAGACGGTCTATCGTCTGATCTGCTTCATATATGTAAACAAAGTAATGTTGGATGCCATCTATTTGAAGAACGACTTCCTATTGATTATCAAACCGCTCTTATGGCAGAAACATTCAGCATTAACGTTACAACTGTGGCACTTAATGGTGGTGAAGACTACGAGCTCTTATTTACTGTTCCTCTTACCCTACACGATGAAATGAGCAACATCCCGGGCATACACCTTGTTGGTCACATCACTAAACCAGAGAGCGGATGCTATATGGTTGCACGCGATGGTGCAGAGATAGAGCTAAAAGCACAGGGTTGGAATCCTATTGCTGATTAGAAGTAACGATTTGAAATATTTTTTGCATTTTATCTTCCAAGATTTTGCAAATAAGAAAATTGCGATTATCTTTGCACTCGCAATTTAAGCAAAGTTGGTGCCATAGCTCAGTTGGTAGAGCAACGGACTGAAAATCCGTGTGTCCCTAGTTCGATTCTTGGTGGCACCACAAAAAAAACATCTGAATATTTGTATATTCAGATGTTTTTTTGTTTTCAACACAATATATAAAAAGTACAGTTTAGTTAACTAGGCCACACAAAGTCCTAATCAACCTCATATTTATTAGGAGTTAGTTAGGAGTTGGTCAGGAGTTGGCTGGGAATGTCTAGTCCTGAAATAGGTTTACACTAAATGTAAATTAAAAACAGGACAATGAGAACAAAATTCAACAGAAATATTTTTACATTAGATTTATATTTTTAACTATATAATAATTAACTTTGCTACAGAAAGATCCAAGAATCAGAACCATCGGGATGTAGCACAGTTGGTAGCGCGCCACGTTCGGGACGTGGAGGTCGGAAGTTCGAGTCTTCTTATCCCGACTTTACTAAATTTCCCTTACAGCAGTTTATATTATAAAAATATCCCCCAAGATATGATCTTGAGGGATTTAATTCTTATAAGAAGAATGTAATATATTGATTACTGTTCAGTTTTAGCTCTCATGATTGGAATTTCACGCTTCACACTTTGGCTAAGAGAAATCATCGTTTCTGTGGCCACAACACCAGATATCTCTTGAATTCTATTGTTTAACAGATCCATTAGATGCTCGTTGTCGCGTGCATAAAGCTTAACTAATAGCGTGTAAGGCCCGGTTGTGAAATGGCATTCAGTAACCTCTGGAATTTTATCAAATTCAGGGATTACATCCTTGTACATAGAACCTTTCTCTAATTTAACACCAATATAAGCACTTGATGCATATCCTAGCACCTTGGGATTTACATGATACCCAGATCCGGTAATAATATCATTCTCTATCATACGCTGAACGCGTTGATGGATGGCAGCGCGTGAGACTCCACATTGTTCTGCCACATCCCTAAAGGGAATTCGTGCATTTTGAGTAATAATCTCAAGTATCTGCCTGTCTAGCTTATCAATTTTTTCCATCTGTAGGATTTTTGTAATATTCTCACAAAAGTAATAAAATTATGCTATATATTGACAAAATGGAAGGCTATTTTTGAATTTAACGGACATATTAATGGAAAAAGTGCCTGAACTATAATAATCTTATCGTTTTGCTAAAATATTAACCAAATGCTCTGCCATTACAATATCAAACGATGTTGTTATTTTAATATTTGTAGTCTCACCTTGTATAAGTTTTATATCAATTCCATTTTTTTCTGCGACGGATGCATCATCGGTATAAGATGAATCATATTCTATTTGATATGCCCTCTGTAACATGTGAGCCGGAAAAACTTGTGGTGTCTGAACCAATTTTAGTTCTGATCTATCGATGATTTCACTTCCATTTTCTATGATTCTGCGAACGCTGTTTGACTCATCAACTACTGGAATTATTCCACACTGATTATCAAGCGCTTCTTTAAAACACGACTCTATAAGTTTAGGTGTGACAAAAGGTCGTGCACCATCGTGAATAGCAACAATATCTTCAGGAGAAACCTCTTTGAGCCCATTTTTAACTGAATGAAATCTAGTTTCTCCTCCAACTACTACACTATGGTTAATTAAAAAATGATACTCTTCACATAGCTCTTGCCATAATAACACAAACTCTTTTGGGAGAACTATTATTATGCGCATATCCATTCTAAATGAATAAAATGCTTCGATAGTGTGCATGAGCAACGGTTTGCTACCAATAGGAATAAACTGCTTGGGGATATCTCCTCCCACACGATAGCCTTTTCCTCCAGCTACAATTACTACACTATATTTTTTACTTACAATCATTACTCAAAAAAACAAAGCTATTCAATTTCTTCTAATATCTTCTGTAACTCCTTATCGGTTTTGGTAAGCTTCTGTTTACATAACGATATTAGCTCCGCGGCCCTTTTAACGCTGTTAGTAAGTGCATCGATATCTAATTTCCCCGATTCTATGGATGTAACAATCTCTTCGAGTTCTTTTTTTGCTTGTGAGTAGCTCATTTTTTTTAAATCATCTTCTTCCATAATTATAATGTTTTAAATATTAATTACTTCAACAGTTTAGTAACCTCTGACTCAACTGAACCATTTTTTAATCTAGTTTCAATCTTGTCTCCCGTTTCTAAATCGTCTATTGAAGTAACAATTCTCCCATTTTTTAAAGTAAGCGAATATCCACGTTTAAGTATATTTTCGGGAGAAACCATATTTATAAACTGCTCCCTGTTTTCTAGATAGTGCATATGAGTGTGCATTAATTCTCTAGTTTGATGTTTTAAGGCAGAAGAGTATTTGTCGACGGTTGTATATTCTTTCTGCAACAACATCTTAGAACTATGAACAACCTCTTTTGAAGCAAAGAGTAAATAGTTCTTCTCTTTCAATATTATATTTTCACTCTCAGAAACAACTCTATCTTGAAAACCGATTAACTCTGTTGCGGTTACGTTCATATGGTCGATAATAAATTCTGCTACCGCAGTAGGTGTTTTTGCACGTGTATGTGATACAACATCTGCAACTGTAACATCCCTCTCATGTCCGATACCACTAATTACAGGTAATGGAAACTGGGCTATATTGTTTGCAAGCAGGTATGAGTCGAAACAGTTTAAATCTGCAGAAGCTCCCCCACCTCTGATAATTGCAACAACATCAAACAAATTTTTATGCATATATATCTTTTCGAGTGCTGATATTATTGAGGACTCACTTTTGTCACCCTGCATTATTGCAGGAAATAATTTTGTGTAAAACTTAAAGCCTTGTCGGTTTTTGTTGAGCTGATGAATAAAATCTTCGAGTCCCGCTGCGGTAGGAGAAGAAATAACTGCTATGCGATTAGTTAATTCTGGTAACACAAGCTCTTTATTGAGATTCAACACACCCTCGTTCTCAAGTCGGTTAATTACAATCTGACGATTTCTAGCAATTTCACCAAGTGTAAACGTTGGATCTATATCTACTACTGTTAGTGAATAACCATATAGCTCATGAAAATCTACTGAAACTCGAACAAGTACATTCAAACCTGTTGTAAAAAGCTGTCCGGTCTCTTTTTCGAAGTACTGAGATAGCATTTCATACACATTCGACCAAATAACACCTCGTGCTTTTGCGATTATAGAGTCGGTAATGGTGTTTTTTTCAATAAATTCTAGATAACAATGACCATTACGATTGCGCCGCACATCACTAGTCTCGGCACGCAACCAATATGTTTCGGGCAATGCTTGCTGTATTGCGTTTTTGACCCTACCGTTTAGTTCCGATAATGAGAGCGACTGATCATTCATTGTATTTTAAATTCAAACATAAGATTTAATTTATGCACTCTTCTTTAAATTCAATAGTCTTTAATACTTCAACCAATGCCTTTTGAAAATTTGGGATTCCATAACCATAGACAGAGTCGGGAGATTCATACTTATCAGAAGAGCGCTTAATAATATCTATTAATTGCGAACGATGCAACTCTGGATTAACCGACCATAGCGAGGCTATTAATCCTGCAAGAAACGGTGATGATAGAGAAGTGCCATTTGTTCTACCAATCGAGCCATCTTTACCAATTGTGATAGTCTGGCTTCCAACTGAAACAAGGTCTGGCTTTATTCTCCCATCTGCCATTATTCCATGAGAGCTGAAGGAAGCTATAATGCTATCCGTGCCTACAGCTCCTACAGCTAATACATTTTTTCCATCGCCAGGGGGAGTGGTCTTTTGCCACTGTTTATTTCCTTCGTTACCTGCACTCACAACTATAAGCATTCCTTTATCATATGCTAAATCTGCAGCTCGAGACATCAAGGATATTTCGCCATTTAGATCATCATGAGAATAGCTTAAATCTATATCATCAAACTTGTTATAACCAAGAGATGTGTTTATTAAATCTAGCCCAATGCTATCGGCATACTCAATTGCACGAACCCAGTAATCCTCTTCTACAGGGAACTCACTTGCTACATCTTCAGATCGTAACAAATAATATGATGCATCTGGAGCAGACCCAATCATCAAACCGGGCATATCTACAGCCATTGTAGATAAAACCTTAGTGCCATGATCGCTTGAGGAAAAGATATCCCCTTCTGGCACAAAATCAGAATAGCCTAAAAGGCTGGTTGTGCTAAATGCCGGTATTACATCAA
>Ga0209075_1000067_pt1 | contig 81029 bp, 73 predicted proteins | sample Stecom2011_FD_187523 | JGI IMG/M metagenome (GOLD analysis project Ga0209075, IMG submission 187523) | Agricultural soil microbial communities from Utah to study Nitrogen management - Steer compost 2011 (SPAdes) (version 2) | ecosystem: Environmental > Terrestrial > Soil > Agricultural land... | reverse complement strand
GGGAGAGGGGAATTTGATCTTTCAAGCCGCCTTATCCAGCCCCAAATAGCGCTCCAACTCCCCACGAAATGCTGCCTGCACGCCTAGCTTTTTCATGATCCAGTAATGCCCGGCGATCATCCGGTCAATAAAGATGCTTTCCACCGGCGGCCTGAAGCGGTCCATATACTTCCAGATGGTGGGGGTCTTGGCGGCCACCTGCTGGTGAATATCCGCTTCAGCGAAATTGAAGGCCTCGTCCCGGCTGGCAAAGGGACGAATCAGGATATCCCGCCACATGGCGTAATAGGCGCTGTCGATGGGTGGCTTGTCCTCCACCCGCACACCCAGCTCAATCATGTAACGGTCCAGGGCATCATATTCTTCATAGAGTGCCGCAATCAGGCTCTTGCGGTAGGCTTCGACGATTTCCGGTTTAAGCTCTTTCACACAACCAAAGTCATAGAGGATGATCGAGCCATCCGGACGATAGGCGAAGTTTCCCGCATGGGGGTCCCCATGGATGCATTGGAACTTGAACAGCTGATCGGCCATGGTGGTGAAAATGCGATGGCCGATTTGGTTGATGGTGTCCTGGCTGTAACGATCCGAAGTTACCTGGCTGATATGGTCTCCCTCCACCAGCTCCAAGGTTAGAACGCGGCGCGTGGAAAATTCGGGGATGACGGCAGGAATCAGCACGCCCTGGTCCTCCCGGTGAAACTCCCTGAAGCGCTCGATATTGCGGGCCTCGTTCTCGTAATCCAGCTCTTCCTTTAGACGAATCCGGATTTCCTCAAAGAGTTGGTCCACCATCTCCTTGGGAATCTTGAGCAACCCACCCAGCTTCAAGGCTAGGCGTAGCTGTTTGAGATCGGAGTCGCAGGATTCATCCACCCCCGGGTACTGCACCTTCACAATCACCTCTTGTCCATTGTGCAAGCGAGCCCGGTGTACCTGCCCAATGGAAGCCGCGGCATAGGGCTTCTCATCAAACCACTGGAATACCTGCTGGGGCTCGCCTCCCAACTCACGCCGGATCTGGTCACGGATGACCTGAAAGGGCATCGGCGGCGCTTCTTTCTGAAGCTTCTGCAACGCCTTGGAAAACTCGGGCGGTAGAAAGTCCTGGGTCTGGGAGGCAATTTGCCCCACCTTCATCACGGCGCCCTTGAGTTCGCCCAGGGTATTAACAATATCGCTGGCCATTTTGTCGTAAGTCTGGGAGAGCCGTGCCTCCCGCTCCTCAGCAGATCCAAAGACCCGCTTAACCCGCTCTCCCGCATAGCGGGTTGCCACGGAGGCAGTCATACCTGCCAACTTCATAAAGCGCCCGGTGCGGGTTGTCGTGGTTTTGGTGTTTTTATCGTCTGCCATGGCTACCTCACTGAATCAGAAACCGGATTTCCCTCGTGTCCGGTCCTGTGATGTCATTATAGTGAGCTGTTGAATGAAAAAGCGGCGACCAGTACCGGCTTCCGCGTTCCTTGCATTTGCCTTCAACTTTTACGTCGCGCCTTTAATCGACTTGCTTTCGACTCCTACCTATTTATAGGTGAAGTCCACCATTCGAACTACCACCACAGCACGATTTTTAGCCGTTATAATACGCGCCCAACGAAGTTGCCCTGCCCGTGCAACTCCTTCGACCCCAAGTATTGATCCAACCCTAGTCTCACAACCCTAGTGGGCCCGTATGACAAGAGGTAGCGGCCATGACCGATGATTACACGCAACGTTTCAGTGGCATCCAGCGGCTTTACGGCCAGCACTCCCTGGATGTTCTGGCGAGATCCCATGTGTGCGTCATCGGCATCGGCGGGGTCGGCTCCTGGGCGGCGGAGGCCCTGGCTCGCAGCGGAATCGGCCGGATTACCCTCATCGACCTGGACGACGTCTGCATCTCCAACGTCAACCGCCAGCTCCATGCCTTAAACGGCACGGTCGGCCAGTCCAAGGTCATGGTGATGGCCGAGCGGATTCGCCTGATCAATCCCAATTGCCACTGCACGCCGGTACAGGCCTTTGTGACCGAGAAAAATGTCGCCTCGCAAGTGACGGCGGAGTTCGACTTCGTGATCGACGCCATCGACAGCGTGAAGCACAAGTGCGCCCTTATTGCCCACTGCCGGCGCAACAAGATCCCGCTGATCACGGTGGGCGGCGCCGGAGGGCAGACGGACCCGACCCGCATCCAGTATTGCGACCTCAGCAAGTCCTACCATGATCCGCTGCTGGCCAAGGTCCGCAAGAAGTTGCGCAGCGATTACAACTTTCCCCAGAATCCACAACGACGTTTCGGCGTCGAATGTGTCTTTTCCGAAGAGCAACTGCGTTACCCCCAACCTGACGGCAGTGTCTGCGAGCAGAAACCCGGCGCCGACGGCAGCCTGAAGCTGGATTGCAGTGGTGGCATCGGGGCGGCGACCTTCGTCACTGCCACTTTTGGCTTTGTGGCGGTGTCGCGGGCCATTCGCAAGATTCTCGACAAAGCGGAACGCCAGGCGCTAGCAAGCTGATTGCAACTGGCAGTTGCCGCTCCAAATCATTACAATGCCGCGCTTTTCACTTGGGTATTCAGCATGTCAGTCGATATCAAAGTAAGAGGCTACCACCTCGACATCTATAGCCATGTCAACAATGGCCGCTATTTGGAGTTTCTAGAGGAAGGACGCTGGGATTACTTCGACCGCAACCGCTTTCTGGAGCAGTTGGGGCATCTGGATCTAGCCTTTGTGTTGGTTAACATCAACATCAACTACCGTCGGCCCGCTTATGTGGATGAAACCATTCGGGTACTAACCCGAATGGCCAAGGTGGGGAACAAAAGCGCCAAAATGGCCCAGGAAGTACGACTGGTCGAAAATGGTCAGCCTACCCTGCTGATTGCCGATGCGGAAATCACCTTCTGTCTGATGGACCAGGCCTCCCAGAAGGCCATTCCCATTGAAGGGGAAGTTCGGCAATTGATGGAGTCCTTGATCGAAGAGTCGGTCAGCGCCTCTTGATCCGCCACCCTGATTAAAAAAGCGGGCCCAGGCCCGCTTTTTTATGCTCTTTTCTACCCTGCGCCCGAAACCTGGGCTTCGGCCGACAACAGCCCCGGCAGCTCTGCCAAAAGCCGGTCTCCGGCGTGCAACGGGCCAACCCCCGCTGGCGTTCCAGTCAGCACCACATCGCCCGCCTGCAGGGTAAAGTACTGGCTGATATAACTGATCAGTTTGGGAATCGGCGTCAGCATCTGGTTGCTGTTGCCATCCTGACGCACCTGACCATTAACAGTCAGACGTACCGGGATATCCGCCAAATCAGACACCCGCTCCGGTCGAATAAAGCCTGATAAGGGGCAGGCGCCATCGAAAGCCTTGGCAATTTCCCAAGGGTGCCCCTTGTCCTTGAGCTTGGACTGCAAGTCCCGCAGGGTGAGATCCAGGGCAACTCCAAAACCAGCAATCCCGGCAATGGCCTGCTGCTCGTCCACGTTCTTCAGGTCACGCCCGATCAGCACAGCAATCTCCACCTCATGGTGGCATTCGCCCTTCTGGGCGGGCCAGCGCACCGGCTCGGCGAACGACTGCACCGCCGTGGCCGGCTTGATAAACAGGATCGGTTCGGAAGGCACCGGGTTATTCAGCTCCCGGGCATGCTCCGCATAGTTGCGCCCGACACAGACAACCTTACCCAACGGCCATTGGAAGGCCGCCCCGTCCTCAAAGCGGTGGATATACTGCATCAGGCCAGCCTCCTGTTATGAGTGGGTGGCGGCTCCGATCAAAGATCGAAGACCTTGCCCGGGTTCATGATGTTGTTAGGGTCAAACACCCGCTTGATGGCTTTCAGGTATTCAATTTCCAGCGGGCTGCGGGTATAGCTCAGATAATCCTTCTTCACCAGCCCCACGCCGTGCTCGGCCGACACGCTGCCGTTGTAGCGCTCGACGATTTCGAACACCCACTTGTTCACCGTCTCACACTTGGCGAAGAACTCTTCCTTGGGCATGTCTTCCGGCTTGAGGATATTCAGGTGCAGGTTGCCGTCACCGATATGGCCAAACCAGATAATCTCAAAATCGGGGTAGTGTTTCGCCACCACCGCGTCGATTTCCCGCAGGAAGTCCGGCACCTTGGAAACCACCACGGAAATATCGTTCTTGTAGGGCGTGCGCACGGAAATGGACTCGGAAATCCCCTCACGCAGGCGCCACAGGTTGTTCAGCTGGGTTTCGCTCTGGCTGATCACCCCATCCAGCACCCAGCCCTCCTCGACACATTTCTCGAACAGGGCCATGGCGTTATCCATGACCTGCTCCGAGATGGCCTCGAACTCCAACAGTGCGTAGAACGGCGCTTCCGTTTCAAAGGGGGCCGGCACGTCGTGGTGCTTGAACACATGCTGCATGGCCTGGTGGGAGAAGAATTCGTAGGCGGTCAGGTCGATTTGCTGCTGGAAGGTGCGCAGTACATCCATGGTATTGGTGATATCCGCCACGCCCAGCACCAGCACCGTCAGGTTGGTGGGCTGGCGGGTCAGCTTCATGGTGGCCTCGGTCACAAAGCCCAGGGTGCCTTCCGCTCCGATGAACAGGTGACGCAGGTCATAGCCGGTATTGTTCTTGTCCAGGTCCTTGTTCAGTTCCAGGATATCGCCCTTGCCGGTCACGACAGTCAGGCCGGCCACCCAGTCCCGGGTCATGCCGTAGCGGATCACCTTGATGCCACCGGCGTTGGTGCCGATGTTGCCGCCCAGCTGGCTGGAACCTGCGGAGGCAAAGTCCACCGGATAATAAAGCCCCTGCTCTTCCGCAAACTCCTGAAGCTGCTGGGTAATAACCCCGGCCTGGCAGCGCACGGAGCGATCCTCGGCACTGAACTCCAGGATCTGGTTCATATAGTCGAAGGCCACCACAATTTCCCCATTGGTAGCCACAGCGGCCGCGCTCAGCCCGGTGCGGCCACCGGAAGGTACCAGCCCAATGCGGTGCTCGTTGGCAAAGCGCACGATGGCCTGCACCTGCTCCGTGGACTTGGGAAACACAATGGCGATGGGCTGGGGCTCGTAAATTCTGGTCCAGTCCTTGCCGTAGGCCTTGAGCGACTCCTCGTCGGTCAGAACCTTGGCGTCCACCAAAGAACTCAGTTGCTCTATGATCTGTTGCGGACTCAATGCGCTCATGGCTTCTCGTAACCTCGTCACAACCTGTAGGCCAGTGTCTGCCAGAGAAATCGCAAACTGAGGACTGGCAGAGTTAGAAAAATAGGCGGAGTATGGTACCATATCACGCCAATTATTTTGATCCTGAAAACGACTTCTTTAGTATCCTGCAACGCTCTGGTTTTACTAGGTTCCACTCGTTTATTGAGCAAAGTCTCCCACCCCGCCGTTTGGGTAGCTGGCTTTCCTGAGTAAACAATCGATAAGGTAACAGGTCATCATGACAACGACGTCCCTCGACAAAAGCAAGATCAAGTTCCTGCTCTTGGAAGGTGTGCATCAGTCAGCGATCGATACGCTGAATGCCGCCGGCTATACCAACATCGAATACCACACCGGCGCCATGTCGGAAGAAGAGCTGATTGATAAGATCGGCGACGTCCACTTCATCGGCATCCGCTCCCGCACCCAACTGACTGAAAAAGTCTTCGAGGCGGCCCACAAGCTTGTCGCGGTCGGCTGCTTCTGCATCGGAACCAACCAGGTCAATCTGGGCGCGGCCCTGGAGCGCGGTATTGCCGTGTTCAACGCCCCCTACTCCAACACCCGGTCCGTGGCGGAACTGGTCCTGGCGGAAGCCATCCTGTTGCTCCGCGGCATCCCCGAGAAAAACGCCAAGGCCCACCAAGGGGTCTGGCTGAAGTCCGCCAAGGACAGCTACGAGATCCGCGGCAAGAAGCTCGGCATCATCGGCTACGGCAGCATCGGCACCCAGCTCAGCATCCTGGCCGAAGCCCTAGGAATGCACGTGTACTTCTACGATGTCGTCTCCAAACTGCCCCTGGGTAATGCCCAACAGATCGGCAGCCTGCAGGAACTGATGTCCACCTGCGACATCATCAGCCTGCACGTACCGGAAACCCCGGCCACCAAATGGATGATCGGCGCCGAACAGATCGGCTGGATGAAGCAAGGCGGCATCCTGATCAACGCTTCCCGTGGTACCGTGGTGGATATCGACGCCCTGGCCGAAGCCCTGCGCAGCAAAAAGCTGCTGGGTGCGGCCATCGACGTATTCCCGGTTGAACCCAAGAGCAACAGTGAAGAGTTCATCTCGCCCCTGCGTGAGTTCGACAACGTGATCCTGACGCCCCATATCGGCGGCAGCACCGCGGAAGCCCAGGAAAACATCGGTGTGGAAGTGGCGGAAAAACTGGCCCGGTACAGCGACACCGGTGCCACGGTATCCTCCGTCAACTTCCCGGAAGTTGCCCTGCCCGGCCATCCCAACTATCACCGACTGCTGCACATCCACGCAAACGTGCCGGGCGTGATGTCGGAAATCAACAAGGTGTTCTCCGACAACGGCATCAACATCCTGGGCCAATACCTGCAGACCAATGACAAAATCGGCTATGTCGTCATTGATGTGGACAAGCGCTCCAGTGAGTTGGCCCTGGAGAAGCTGCGCAACATCAAGGGAACGATTCGTTGCCGGGTCCTGTTCTAAGGCCTGCATCTCCCTTACACACCGCCCTCAAGGAATTGGGGGCGCCAACAAAAAAGCCCCGACGGTCAAACCATCGGGGCTTTTTCTTTGCCTGGACTTTTCTTTGCCTGGAAAAGCAGTTATTGCTGCAGCGGAACCAGGTGCAGCTCAACCCGGCGGTTGGCGGCCCGACCTGCTTCAGTATCATTGCTGGCAATCGGCTGACGCGGGCCATAACCCACGGTCTGGATACGGCCGGCAGCAATGCCTTGTGTGCGCAGATAACTGCCCACACTGGCGGCACGCTCTTCACTCAGGCGCTGGTTCAACGCCGCGCCACCGGTCGAGTCCGTATGGCCGCTAACCTGAATGGCCGTGTCCTTGAACTCTTTCAGCACCAACGCCACGGAATTCAGCACATCGTAGAAGTCGGCACGAATCTCTGAACGGCCGGTGGCAAAGGTGATATTGCCCGGCATGATCAAGGTAATCTCATTGCCATTACGCTGTACCCGCACCCCAGTGCCTTCCAGCTGTTGGCGCAGTTGGGCTTCCTGGCGATCCATGTAGTAGCCCACACCGCCACCCACGGCACCACCAGCAGCCGCTCCGATCAAGGCGCCCTTGCCGCGGTCGCTCTTACTGGAGGTAGCGGCACCGATCACGGCACCGGCTACTGCGCCGATTGCAGCACCGGAGGTGGCTTTGGCAACCTTTTTCTCTCCTGTATACGGATCATAAGTGGCACAGCCGCCCAGCATAGATACAGCTACAATAGCGGAAATCCAGTACTTCTTCATATTCACAAAGCCTCCAAAGTTATTTTGCTCTCGTCTTGTAGGGGCCCATCATTACCCCTCAATCCGAGCTTGGGGTTTCGCGCTCAGCAGCAAATTTAGTCCTGATGATTGCAAAGATCTGCTCTCTCAACTCCTGGGACTCATTCACCAGATGATGACGCCCCTGTGGCAAATAGTGAATTGCCACACCGGGGAATTTGGTGCGCAATACTCGCAAATTATGGCGCCAATCCACAGTGGTGTCCTGTTTGCCTTGCACAATTGTTACCTGCGCCTCAATTGGCGGCATGGCCTCGATCCGTTTGACCCACTTACGCAACGCCGTCACCCACTCCACGGACAGTACCTGGGACTGCAAGGGATCGTGGCGGCGGACGAAGCGGATAAAGCTCGAGTCATTGGAGTTTTCCGAGAAAGCCCGTTTCCAGGTCCGCACAAAAGGCGATAACAGGGTATGCAACAGCACCGCTTTCCGGTATCTGGCCGGCCGCACCAGAGGAGCCAGCAACACCCAGTGCCGAAACAGCTCCTGGGGATTGCGACGGGACAACAAGTGATCCAGCAGTACGGCAGCGCCGGTACTCTGGCCCACCGCATACCAGGGTCGTGGCAGGTGGTTACGGCAAGTCTCCACGCAACTGTCCAGCACCTGCTGGTAGTCTTCGAACTTGCGGATCGACACCGGATCGCCGGACGATATTCCATGGCCCGGCAAGTCGTAGATCACCACAGCCAGCCCCTGCTGCAGCAAGTCCCGGATCAGATGGCCATAGAGACCGGCATGGTCGAAATAGCCATGCAGGACCAAAACCGTCCCGCGGGCCTGCTCAGGGGTATACACATGCATGGCCACCCGGTATCCCAGGCTTTCAAAGTAGCCGAGCCGATGGCTCACGCCCGGCAGGCGGGACTCCATATCAATGCGGTAGTAAGCGCAGTAATTACGCTCGATCTCTGACAGCTGCTGTTGGCTGTCAAAGTCTATAGGCCGTAGCTGTTCGACCAGTTCCTGGCGTTTCCAATAAAAATTGGGAGGTGTAGGCGTACGACGATCAGAGTCATCCAACAAACGCATGAACAGAGTCCGGAACAGTGGAACACGACAGAATACGAATTGGCCGGAACAACCTTACGCTGTTCCGGCCAACAATCCGCTATTCTTCCAAACAGCCTTCTTCGTACAGGCTACCAAGAGCCTGGAGTCCTAACGGAATCAGCCGTTAGTTGACTTGGGGATCCAGCTCGCCCTTCTCATAAAGCTCAGACATGCGCTCCAGTGAGATGGGTTTGATCTTGGATGCCTGGCCGGCAGCCCCAAAGGCCTCGTAACGGGCGATACAGATATCGCGCATGGCCTTGACCGATTCCGCCAGATATTTACGCGGATCGAATTCCGACTTATGGGTAGCCAGGTAGCGCCGGATGGCACCGGTGGACGCCAGACGCAGGTCGGTATCGATGTTGACCTTGCGCACGCCATACTTGATGCCCTCAACGATTTCCTCCACGGGTACGCCGTAGGTTTCCTTGATATCGCCGCCGAACTCATTGATCACTGCCAGCCACTCCTGGGGTACAGAAGAAGAGCCGTGCATGACCAGGTGCGTGTTCGGGATGCGCTTATGGATCTCCTTGATCCGGTCGATGGCCAGAATATCCCCCGTGGGCGGACGGGTAAACTTGTAGGCACCATGGCTGGTACCGATGGCAATGGCCAGGGCATCCACCTTGGTGGCTTTCACAAACTGGGCGGCTTCTTCCGGATCCGTCAGCATCTGCTCCAGATCCAGGGTACCTTCCGCACCAATGCCGTCTTCCTCTCCCGCCTGTCCGGTTTCGAGAGAGCCCAAACAACCCAGCTCACCTTCCACGGAAACGCCACAAGCGTGGGCCATTTCGACCACCTGGCGGGTGACCCGTACGTTGTAGTCATAGTCCATCGGCGTTTTGCCGTCTTCACCCAGGGAGCCATCCATCATCACTGAGGAGAAGCCCAGCTGGATGGAGCGCTGGCACACCGCCGGCGAAGTACCATGGTCCTGGTGCATGACCACGGGAATGTGGGGGAACTCTTCCACAGCCGCCAGGATCAAGTGGCGCAGAAAAGGCGCACCGGCGTATTTGCGGGCACCAGCAGAGGCCTGGACAATCACCGGACTGTCGGTCTTATCCGCCGCTTCCATGATGGCGCGCATCTGTTCCAGGTTGTTCACGTTAAAAGCCGGGACGCCGTAGCCGAACTCGGCGGCGTGGTCCAGCAGTTGTCGCAAGCTAATCAGAGCCATTGTTTGTTAACCCTTCTATCAAAAATGTGTGCGAAGCGGGCTATTCGCCACGCTCTTCCAGTACGGCAACTGCAGGCAGCTTCTTGCCTTCTACAAACTCCAGGAATGCTCCACCTCCGGTGGAGATATAGGAAATCCGGCTTTCCACTCCATACTTGTCGATAGCCGCTAATGTATCACCACCACCGGCGATGGAGAATGCATCGCTCTCTGCAATCGCTTCAGCCATCACCTTGGTGCCATTACCGAACTGATCGAACTCGAAGACGCCTACCGGCCCGTTCCACAGGATGGTACTGGAGTTCTTCAGGATCTGTGCGAACAGGTGGGCGGTTTCCGGACCGATATCCAGAATCATCTCGTCATCGGTCACTTCATCCACGGATTTCGTCACCGCCTCGGCCGACTCGGCGAACTCCTTGGCCACCACCACATCCGTGGGCAGCGGAATGTTCACCTTGCCCATCAGCTCCTTAGCGGTCTCGATCAGGTCGTGCTCGCACAGGGACTTGCCCACCTTCTTCCCGGCAGCGGCCAGAAACGTATTGGCAATCCCGCCGCCGACAATCAGCTGGTCGCAGACTTCCGACAGGGCGTTCAGCACTTCCAGCTTGGTAGACACCTTGGAGCCCGCCACAATGGCCACCATGGGCCGTGCGGGCTTGTCCAGCGCCTTGCCCAGGGCATCCAGTTCAGCAGCCAGCAACGGACCGGCACAGGCGATCGGGGCGTATTGGGCCACCCCATAGGTGGAGCCTTCCGCCCGGTGGGCGGTGCCAAAGGCATCCATCACGAAAATATCACAGAGACTGGCATACTTCTTCGCCAGCTCTTCGCTGTTTTTCTTCTCACCCTTGTTAAAGCGCACGTTCTCAAACAGAACGATATCGCCATCTTCCAGTTCGAAGTTGCCGTCCAAATAGTCGGTCAGCAGCGGCACGTCCCGTCCCAGGGCCTTGGACAGATACTCCGCTACCGGCTTCAGGGAGTTCTCTTCAGTGAACACACCTTCTTCAGGACGCCCCAGGTGGGACATCACCATGACTTTGGCTCCTGCCTTGAGGGCCATTTCGATGGTGGGCAAAGATGCCTTGATCCGGGCATCGCTGGTGATCTTGCCGTCCTTGACGGGCACGTTCAGATCTTCGCGGATCAGTACACGCTTGCCGCGCAGATCCAGACTGGTCATCTTCTTGATAGTCATAGATTCATTCCGTCTTGCAGTCATCTTACAAACTGTTATCCATGCAGGTGCCGCCGAGCCCACTCTAGCCGGCTCCTGGCATTCCGGCGTACTAGCCCCTCCGGAACGGCGTTTAGGACGCGGGCCCACACTTGTGGAGCCAAGTACTGGCCACATCCAGCATACGATTGGCAAAGCCCCATTCGTTGTCGAACCAGACCACCAGCTTGATCAGCCGCTTGCCGCTCACCTTGGTCTGGGAGCCGTCAACGATGGCGGAGCGGGCATCGTGGTTGAAGTCACAGGACGCCAGAGGCTCCTCTGTATACCCCATCAGCCCGGGATATTGCAGTTGAGAGGCCTCACACAACAAATGGTTCACTTCCTCGGCATCGGTATCCCGGGCAACACAGACGCTCAGGTCGATCAGGGATACATTGATCACCGGTACCCGCAACGCGTTGGCCTCCAGCTTACCGGCCAGTTCCGGCAGTAAGCGCTCAATACCTCGCGCCAAACCGGTATTTACCGGAATGATAGACTGAAGGGCACTTCGCGTACGACGCAGGTCCTGATGGCGATAGCCGTCGATCACCGGCTGATCGTTCATCACCGAGTGCACGGTCGTCATCACCCCCCGCTCAACCCCCAACTGCTCATGTACCACCTTGAGCACCGGCACAATACAGTTGGTTGTACAGGAGGCGGCGGAAACGATCCGCTGGTGCGGCCCTAGCACCGACTCATTGATGCCATAGACAATGGTGGCATCCACGTCCGACTCGGCAGGCTGGGAGAACAACACCCGCCGGGCTCCACTGTGCAGATGCTTTTCAGCCGTGGCCCGGTCCGTAAACGAGCCGGTACACTCCAGCACCAGGTCGATGTCCAGCTCGTCCCAGGGCAGCTGCCCCGGATCCGGCTGGTTAAGAACCCGGATGACGTCGCCGTTGACGACCAAACAGTCATCCCGGGTCTCTACAGTTCCCTGAAAGCGTCCATGGGTAGTGTCGTAGCGGGTCAGATAAGCGATCGTCTCAAGGCTAGCCAACTCGTTGATCGCCACGACCTGAAGATCCTGGCGCCCATTGGACTCATAGAGCGCTCGGAGCACTGACTGACCGATCCGCCCATAGCCATTGATTGCAACCCGATAACTCATCTGCCCCGGAGACTCCTCAACACCCGACAGCGCCTGGTTCAATCCAGAAGCTCGGCAGCGACTTCGAGCACATTTTCAACCGTGAAGCCAAACTCCTTGAACAGATCGCCCGCAGGTGCGGACTCACCGAAGGTGCGCATCCCGATCACACGGCCATCGATACCCACATACTTGTACCAGTAGTCCTCGTGGGCCGCCTCAATGGCGATACGGGCCGGCACTTCCAGGGGCAGTACCTGCATGCGGTACTCCACATCCTGGCGCTCGAACACATCGGTAGAAGGCATGGACACAACCCGAACCTTGCGGCCTTCCGCCGTCAAATGGGCGGCTGCCTCCACCGCCAGGGCCACTTCAGAGCCGGTGGCGATCAGGATCAGCTCCGGCAGGCCGTCGCAATCCTTAAGGATATAGCCACCCCGGGCCACGTTGGCGAGCTGCTCCTCGCTACGGGGCTGATGAGGCAGGTTCTGACGGGAGAAAATCAGGGATGTGGGGCCATCCTGACGCTGCAGGGCCGCTTTCCAGGCCACCGCGGACTCTACCGTGTCACAGGGGCGCCACAGGCTCATGTTCGGCGTCATCCGCAGGCTGGCCAGTTGTTCGACCGGCTGGTGGGTCGGGCCGTCTTCACCCAGGCCAATGGAGTCGTGGGTAAAGACATAGATGACCCGCTGCTTCATCAGGGCCGACATCCGCACCGCATTGCGGGCATATTCCATGAAGATCAGGAAGGTCGCGCCGTAGGGAACGAAACCGCCGTGCAGGGCAATGCCGTTCATCACCGCCGCCATGCCAAACTCACGGACACCATAGAAGATGTAGTTACCGCTGGCATCCTCCCGGGTCAGCCCTTTGGCGCCAGACCAGAGGGTCAGGTTGGAGCCGGCCAGGTCCGCAGAGCCGCCCATGAACTCCGGCAGGTGGGGGCCAAAGGCATTCAGGCAGTTTTGGGATGCTTTACGGGTCGCGATGGTTTCACCTTTTTCCTGGCACTGGCGGATATAGTCCTGGGCCAGCTTTTCGAAGTCCGCCGGCAGCTCACCAGACAGACGGCGCTTGAGTTCAGCCGCCAGCTCCGGATACTTCGCAGCATAGGACTTCTGCAGTTCGTTCCATTCAGCCTGAAGCTTTGCTCCCTTGGGACGTGCATCCCAGGCTTCATAGACTTCATCTTCAATCACAAAAGGTTCGTGCTCCCACTTCAGGTAAGCACGGGTGGCGCAGATCTCATCATCGCCCAGGGGGGCGCCGTGGCACTCTTCCTTACCCTGCTTGTTGGGAGAGCCGTAGCCGATGATGGTCTTGCAGCAGATGATGGTCGGCTGGGTGGTATTGGCCCGGGCCTGCTCGATGGCGGCCTTGATGGCATCGGCGTCGTGGCCGTCCACATTGGGAATCACCTGCCAACCATAGGACTCGAAGCGCTTGGGCGTGTCGTCGGTAAACCAGCCTTGAACCTCGCCATCAATGGAGATGCCGTTGTCGTCATAGAAAGCGATCAGTTTGCCCAGACCCAGGGTACCCGCCAGGGAGCAAACCTCATGGGAAATACCTTCCATCAAACAACCATCACCCAGGAACACATAGGTGTAGTGGTCGATCAGGTTAAAGCCGTCACGATTGAACTGGGCGGCCAGGGCCTTTTCGGCAATGGCCATGCCCACTGCGTTGGCCAGCCCCTGCCCCAGCGGGCCCGTGGTGGTCTCAACGCCCGGTGTATAGCCATACTCGGGGTGCCCCGGAGTCTTGGAGTGCAGCTGACGGAAGTTCTTGAGATCCTCGATCGAAACATCGTATCCGGTCAGGTGCAGCAGGGAGTACTGCAGCATGGAACCGTGGCCGTTGGACAGAATGAAGCGATCCCGGTTGGGCCATTGCGGATCCTGGGGGTTATGTCGGAGGTAGTCCCGCCACAGGACTTCGGCAATATCAGCCATGCCCATGGGCGCACCCGGATGGCCTGATTTGGCCTTTTGAACGGCGTCCATGCTCAGCGCCCGAATGGCATTGGCTAGTTGTTTACGCGACGGCATCAGAATCTCCCGGAGTATCACTTAGGAAAAGCGCTTAAAAAAGACACTAAATAAACGAGGCGGCTATTTTCCTCTATCCGGCGATTGTGAGCAAATCTGCTTGCCCCATGAGACCTGCGCAAAACCCGAAACAAGCTATATCAAAATTTTTCGATATAGATATTGTATCCCCCTCCCCCGGTTGCTACACTGCACCCCATGACAACGACCTCCGCAGCACAGGAAGCGGCCGCCTCAGCCGGCACCGCCCTACTTTCCGATCTGGCCGCCATGCACAAAGCATGCGGGGATTTGCTGCGACTGGAGATTTTGCGGGCCCTGCGCCACAACGCGTTCGGCGTACTGGAGCTCTGCAACCTGTTTGAAGTGCGCCAACCCGCCATGAGCCACCACCTCAAGGTGCTGGCCAAAGCCGGCCTGGTCGAAACCCAGCGGGAAGGCAACACCATTTTCTACCGGCGCACCCTGGCAACCGGAGAGTCGTTGATTGAGGAAGCCATTCGCAACCTCTATACGGTGATTGACCAGGTGGAGCTCTCGCCCCTCTACCGGGAGCGCCTGCAGGAGATCCTGTCCCAACGGGCAGAGCTGTCACGGGCCTTTTTTGCCCGCCATGCAGACGAGTTCCGGGCACAGCAAGAGCTGATTGCCACCTATGACTACTATGCAGAGCCTGCACTCGAAGTGCTGCTGGCAGCGGATTTTCCGGAGCAGGCCAAGGTTCTGGAAATTGGTCCGGGCGAAGGGGCTTTTCTGGGAGAGCTGTCTCCCCGCTTCCATCAGGTCATTGCCCTGGACAACTCCGCCGACTTGTTAGCACGGGCCAGTGCTTTGGCGAAGGAGCAGGGCTGGAACAACATCGAGTTCGTGCTGGGTGAGACCACCGAGGCGATCAGGCGTGGACTGAAGGTCGATGCCATTGTGATGAACATGGTGCTGCACCATGTGCCCGCACCGGCGGATCTGTTTGAAGACTGTTACCAGTTGCTGGAAGACGGCGGTGCCCTGGTGGTCACCGATCTGGGCCGACATGACCAGACCTGGGTCAAGGACAGTTGCGGTGACCTCTGGCTAGGCTTCGATCCGGCCGATCTCACCGCCTGGGCAGAAGAAGCGGGTTTTAGCGAAGGCACCAGCCTGTATATCGGTGTCCGCAACGGCTTTCAGGTACAAATTCGGCAGTTCCTGAAACAGGAACGCCAATAACCTCAGACCTGGGCTTGGCTCCGTTAGAAGCTAAGCCCCTGGCCTGAACAAACTGTCCGACGCTCCTGAGGAGCCGGACGCCTATAGATGAAGAGACTTCTGCAAAGCGCCATTCGCAGTAGCCACAGCGCCGGAAAATTCCGTGCCTTGTGTGTGGAGTGAGCTTTGCAGAGGTCTCCGGATGACATTTTGAACCTTTGACTGTTAATAAGGACTTAAACTCATGAGCGAATATTCAGTTTTCACCTCCGAGTCTGTCTCTGAAGGCCATCCGGACAAAATTGCCGACCAGATTTCCGATGCCGTCCTGGATGCCATCATCGCCCAAGACAAATATGCCCGTGTGGCCTGCGAAACCATGGTTAAAACCGGCGTTGCCATCATTGCCGGCGAAGTGACCACTAGCGCCTGGGTTGACCTGGAAGAGCTGGTCCGTGGTGTAATCAACGACATCGGCTACACCTCCTCCGCCGTAGGCTTTGACGGTGCCACCTGTGGCGTGATCAACATCATCGGTAAGCAATCCGTCGACATCGCCCAGGGTGTGGACCGTGCCAAGCCGGAAGACCAGGGGGCAGGTGACCAGGGCCTGATGTTCGGTTACGCCAGCAACGAAACCGACGTGCTGATGCCTGCCCCCATCGTGTACTCCCACCGTCTGATGGAGCGTCAGGCCGAGGCCCGTAAGTCCGGCCTGCTGCCCTGGCTGCGCCCGGACGCCAAGAGCCAGGTGACCTGCCGCTATGAAAACGGCAAGGTTGTAGGTATCGACGCCATCGTGCTGTCTACCCAGCACAACCCGGAAGTCAAAGCCTCCGACCTGGAAGAGGCGGTGATGGAACTCATCATCAAGCACGTGATTCCGGCCGAGCTGATCGACCAGAACACCAAGTTCCACATCAACCCGACCGGCACCTTCGTCATCGGCGGCCCGGTGGGCGACTGCGGTCTGACTGGACGCAAGATCATCGTGGACAGCTACGGCGGTATGGCCCGTCACGGCGGTGGTGCCTTCTCCGGCAAAGACCCCTCCAAAGTAGACCGCTCTGCCGCCTACGCTGGCCGCTATGTCGCCAAAAACGTGGTAGCAGCCGGACTGGCGGATCGCTGTGAGATCCAGGTGTCCTACGCCATTGGTGTGGCAGAGCCCACCTCCATTTCCGTGAACACCTTCGGCACCGGCAAGATCGACGACAGCCGCCTGATCAGCCTGATCCGCGAGCACTTCGACCTGCGCCCCTATGCCATCACCAAAATGCTGGACCTGCTGCACCCCATGTATCGCCCGACTGCAGCCTATGGTCACTTCGGACGCGATCCGTTCGACATGACCTATGAGTGGGAAGAGATCGAGAACGGCAAGAAGGTGAAGAAGTCCGAAAGCTTCACCGCCTTCACCTGGGAGCGCACCGACAAGGCCGACGCCCTGCGCTCTGCAGCCGGGCTGTAATCCACCCTCCCCTCTCCCTCTCGGGAGAGGGGCCAGGGGAGAGGGCCGGGACTCGCATACAGGTGCGAAGCCTTGTACGGGCCTGAGAATTTGGCCCTCTCCCTACGCGGGCCGCCCTAACCCTCTCCCCAGAAGGAGAGGCAACAGAATGCAACGAGCCTGCCTACTTGGCAGCTCTCCTCACAACACCGAGTGCGTCTAGGGATATCCCAGGGATCAGGCGCACCATCACTGAAGGATGAACGACATGACAGCAACTCTGAAACCCGTTGAAGGCTTCACCGACTACAAAGTCGCCGACATCAACCTCGCCGCCTGGGGCCGCAAGGAAATCCAGATCGCCGAAGACGAAATGCCGGCCCTGATGCGCCTGCGGGAAAAATATCGCACCCAGCAACCCCTAAAAGGGGCCCGGATCATGGGCTGCATTCACATGACCATCCAGACCGCCGTGCTGATCGAGACCCTGGTGGATCTCGGTGCGGAAGTCCGCTGGTCATCGTGCAACATCTTCTCCACCCAGGATCACGCAGCTGCAGCCATTGCCGCCGCCGGCATTCCGGTGTTTGCCTGGAAAGGGGAAACCGAGGAAGAGTTCTGGTGGTGTATCGAGCAGACCATCCTGAAAGACGGCAAGCCCTGGGATGCCAACCTGATCCTGGACGACGGTGGTGACCTAACCCAAGTGGTCCACGACAAGTATCCGGAAATGCTGGACAAAATCCATGGTATCTCCGAGGAAACCACCACTGGCGTACACCGTCTGATGGACATGCTGAAGAAAGGCACCCTGAAAGTGCCCGCCATCAACGTTAACGACTCCGTCACCAAGAGCAAGAACGACAACAAGTACGGCTGCCGTCACTCTCTGAACGACGCCATCAAGCGCGGTACCGACCACCTGCTGGCCGGCAAGAAAGCCCTGGTGATCGGCTATGGCGACGTGGGCAAAGGCTCTGCCGCCTCCCTGCGCCAGGAAGGTATGATCGTGAAGGTCACCGAGATCGACCCCATCTGCGCCATGCAGGCCTGCATGGACGGCTATGAAGTGGTCTCTCCCTACAAGAACGGCATCAATACCGGTCGCCTGGAAGACATCAACCACGAGCTGCTGGGCTCCACTGACTTGATCGTCACCACCACCGGCAACGTGGACGTATGCGACAAGAACATGCTGCAAGCCCTCAAGCGTGCCGCCGTGGTGTGCAACATCGGCCACTTCGACTCCGAGATCGACACCGCCTTCATGCGCAAGACCTGGGAGTGGGAAGAGATCAAGCCGCAGGTCCACAAGGTGTACCGCAACAAGGCAGAAAACGATTACCTGATCATTCTGTCCGAAGGCCGTCTGGTTAACTTGGGCAACGCCACCGGCCACCCCTCCCGGGTAATGGACGGCTCTTTCGCCAACCAGGTACTGGCCCAGATCTACCTGTTCGAGCGCAAGTTCGCCGATCTGCCGGCCGAAGAGAAAGCCAAGAACCTGTATGTGAAGGTTCTGCCTAAAGAGCTGGACGAAGAAGTGGCCCGCTGCATGGTGGAAGGCTTTGGTGGCGTGATCACCAAAATGACCGAGCGCCAGGCTGAGTACATCGGCGTACCGGTGGATGGTCCGTTCAAGCCGGAAAGTTATAAGTACTAAGCAATAGCTGTTCCCTCTCCCTCTGGGGAGAGGGTTAGGGCGGCCCGCGTAGGGAGAGGGCTAATCTTTCAGGCCCATCCAAGGCCAGAGTTCATCGCTGTATGAGAGCCCCGGCCCTCTCCCCCGCCCCCTCTCCCCAGGTGGGAGAGGGGAGTTATACACCAAAGAATTTGCGTCAGGTGATACCCATGAAATCTCAAAAACAGTTCAAACGCCGTTTCAGCTTCGAGTTTTTCCCCCCGAAAACGCCCGAGGGTATGACCAAGCTTCAGGCGGTGCGGGATCAGCTGGCCAGCCGCAACCCGGATTTTTTCTCCGTCACCTACGGTGCCGGCGGTTCTACCCGGGAGCGCACCATTGATACAGTCCTCACCCTGCACGCCCAAGGCATTCCCGTCGCCCCTCACCTGTCCTGCATCGGAGCGACCCGTGAGAGCCTGAAGGAGCTGCTCGACCTGTTTGTGGAAAACGGCATCAACCGGATTGTCGCCCTGCGGGGAGACTTGCCCTCCGGTATGGGATCACCCGGTGAACTGCGGTATGCCAATGAGCTGGTGGAGTATATCCGCGAGCACAGTGGTGACCACTTCAACATCGAAGTGGCCGCCTATCCGGAGTTCCACCCCCAAGCAGTCAGTGCCGAAGACGATCTACAGAACTTCAAGCGCAAGGTGGATGCCGGTGCCAGCAGTGCCATTACCCAATACTTCTTCAACCCCGATAGCTATTTCTACTTCGTGGACCGTTGCGAGAAGATGGGCATCAACATCCCCATCGTGCCGGGCATTATGCCCATTACCAACTACAGCAAGCTGGCCCGTTTCTCTGAAGCCTGCGGCGCGGAAATTCCCCGCTGGATCCGCAAGCAGCTCCAGGCCTATGGCGACGACAGCGAAAGCATCATCCAGTTCGGCACCGATGTGGTCACCGACATGTGTGAAAAACTTTTGGCCGCCGGCGCCCCCGGCCTCCATTTCTATACCCTGAACCAGGCCGAGCCGAGCCTGGCCATCTGGGATAGACTGGGAATCGGTCAGAAAAAAGCATTCTAACCCCGGCTCCAAATCAGCACCCGGCCTAACGCTCCTCCTGAAGGGACAGCTTCTGCCGGGTGCTGGCTGTTCAGGCCCACCCGCGGTCTGACTTGCTATTCCCGCTCCAGCCTTTTTATCATCCCCCATCCAGTTTCTCTTTTCAGAGCCTGTTCCATGAGGGGCCCTGCGCTCAGCCAGGCCACAACCGAACAGCCTCTCCACCTACCCTGAGCACCTCGGGAGTTGTCTATGGCCAGCCGCAATGATCAATTGATGCAACGGGACCTGCGCGCCCTTTGGCATCCCTGCACCCAGATGAAAGACCACGAGCAACTGCCGGTGATTCCAATCCGCAAGGGACAAGGAGTGTGGCTGGAAGACTTTGACGGCAACCGCTATATCGACGCGGTCAGTTCCTGGTGGGTCAACCTGTTCGGTCACTGCAACCCGCGCATCAACGGCCGCATCAAGCAACAGGTCGATGAGCTGGAACACGTGATTCTGGCGGGCTTTACTCACCAGCCCATCATTGAACTCTCAGAACGGCTAGTCGAGGTCACCCCGCCCGGCCTCACCAAGTGCTTTTATGCCGACAACGGCTCGGCGGCCATCGAGGTGGCGGTCAAGATGAGCTTCCATGCCTGGCGCAACCAGGGCTTTAGCCGCAAGCGCAAGTTCGTCAACCTGGCCAACAGCTACCATGGCGAAACCCTGGGAGCCCTGGCAGTGGGCGATGTGGCCCTGTACAAAGAGACCTACGAGCCCCTGCTGATGGAAGTCATCACCGCCCCCAGCCCCGACTGTTTCTACCGGGAGGCGGGCGAGTCCTGGGAAGATTACAGCCGCCGCCAGTTTGAGGCGATGGACAAGATCCTGAGTGAGCAGGCGGACGAAATCTGCGCCGTGATTGTCGAGCCCCTGGTGCAGTGCGCCGGCGCCATGCGCATGTACCACCCGGTTTATCTGAAGCTGTTGCGGGAAGCCTGCGACCGGTATGGGGTCCACCTGATTGCCGATGAGATCGCCGTGGGCTTTGGCCGTACCGGCACCCTGTTTGCCTGTGAGCAGGCCGGCATCAGCCCGGATTTCATGTGCCTGTCCAAGGGACTGACCGGCGGTTACCTGCCCCTGTCGGTGGTACTCACCACCCAGGCCATCTACGACGTCTTCTATGATGACTACAGCACCCTGAAGGCCTTCCTCCATTCCCATAGTTATACGGGGAACCCGCTAGGCTGTGCGGCAGCCCTGGCCACCCTCGATATTTTCCGAGACGACCCGGTACTCGAGCGTAACCGGGAGCTCAGCAACTATATGGCCCGGGCGACCGCCCATCTGGCGGACCACCCCCATGTGGCAGAAGTCCGCCAGTGCGGTATGATCCTGGCCATCGAACTGGTCAAAGACAAAGCCAGCCGCACCCCCTTTCCCTGGCAGGAGCGCCGTGGCTTGCGGGTATACGAATATGCCCTGAAGAACCAGGCACTGCTGCGCCCTTTGGGCAACGTCATCTATCTGATGCCGCCATACATCATCCAGGAAGCCGAAATCGACCACCTGGTCAAAGTTGCAGAAGCAGGCATTGCGTTAGCAGTTAAGGATTAATATGCGCATTCCGAGAATTCATACACCACAGCCGCTGGCCCAGGGCCAACGGCTCGCTCTTGATGACAACGCCGCCAATCATGTCGCCCGGGTGCTGCGCATGCAGGCGGGGCACAGCATCCGGCTCTTCAACGGCGACGGGCTGGACTATCCAGCCGTCCTGACGGACGTGGGCAAGCGTCAGGTGGAAGTAGAGATCGGCGAGCCGGTAGCTGCCGCCTCCGAATCCCCCCTGCGCATCCATCTGGGGCAGACCATGTCCCGGGGAGATCGCATGGACTATGCCGTCCAGAAAGCAACAGAGCTGGGGGTGCACGCGATCACGCCCCTGCACAGCGAACGCTGTGAAGTGCGACTGAAAGGCGAGCGCCAGGAAAAGCGCGAAAGCCACTGGCAGCAGGTAGCCATCAGCGCCTGTGAACAGTCCGGCCGCGCCGCCATTCCCAAGGTTCATCCGGTCCAGCCCCTGGAAGACTGGGTACGTAGCGTCCAGGCCGATTTGCGCCTGGTGCTGCATCACCACTCCGCCGCGCCCCTGGAGCTATCCACACCGCCCGCCTCCGTCGCGCTGTTGATTGGTCCGGAAGGTGGGTTGACCGAAACAGAAGTGGCCCTGGCCCAGGAGGCCGGCTTCCTGCCGGTGGCCTTCGGCAACCGGGTGTTTCGAACAGAAACGGCACCGGTTGCGGCCATCAGCATCCTGCAATGGCTATGGGGCGACTTCCGTACCCCCTAAGGATCCCGCTGCAGGTTACCAAGTGTAAGCTCCGGCCGCATCTGTGGATAACTTTGTGGAAATCCTCGGGATCACCCGTGGATTTCCTTGGGATAGTCTGGCACGTTTCAGGCACCTTTATAAAAACAAAGACCAAGCCATTTAAAATCAATCACTTAAAAATTCATTCTGCAAAAAACTCACTTTACCGCTAGCAACAGCCCCTTTATTGCGAAACTTGGGCTTGTGCATAAGATTGTGGCTAAGTCGAAAAGTCCCCCTCCAAAACTTGCACAAACGTGCAATTGCGCACCTTTTGTAAATCTATGTTTCGTATTAATTATCCAAGCGGCTTATAATCCCAGCCGGTTTTCCTCGGTCGAACCCGTCACCTGAAACATCCGTGGACGGTATCGACAAGGCAGCAACCTGAGAAACAGGACGGTATTAATAACCAAATGAATTGGGATTTTCTAAGCTCCGCAGCACTTTGGCAGTATCTGTCAATCCCGGTGGTCGCCGCATTCATTGGTTGGAGCACCAACTGGCTCGCCATCAAGATGACCTTCTACCCCTTGAACTTTGTTGGCATTCCGCCCTACCTGGGCTGGCAGGGAATCATTCCCTCCAAAGCCGAAAAAATGGCCCGGATCAGTGTGGATGCCACCATCGCCAAGATCGGGACAGTTCAAGAGGTCTTCGAAAATATCGACCCCAAAGTCCTGGCGAACTACATTGTTCAGTCCGTTGAGCCACGGGTCGAGGAATATGTCGATGAAATGATGGCCCAGGAGCACCGGACCCTCTGGGAAAACCTGCCCCAGTCCATCAAGAACATGGTGTACGAGCGGGTACGGAAGAACATTCCAGTCCTGGTCGACAACCTGGTGGTCGATATCAGTCGCAATATCGAAGACCTTCTCGACATCAAGGCCATGGTGACCGGGCAGCTGGTCCAGGATAAACAACTGCTCAACCGGATTTTCCTGGAGTGCGGCGAACAGGAGTTCAAGTTTATCGTCAACTCCGGACTCTACTTCGGCTTCCTCTTCGGCTTGATTCAGATGGCGATCTGGCTTTTCTACCAGAGCAACTGGATCCTCCCCATTGCAGGCCTGATTGTGGGCTATGCCACGAACTGGATTGCCCTGAATATGATTTTCCGTCCCCTGCATCCGGTCAAAGTCGGCCCGTTCCGTATCCAAGGCCTGTTCCTGCGCCGCCAGAAGGAAGTCGCCCAATCCTTCTGCCATATCGTCACCCACGACATCCTACGGGTGGGCAATATCATCGAAGCCATGCTCAACGGCCCCCACGGGGAACGGACGCGCAATATCGTCAAAAAGCACATTAAGCCCTTGGTGGACGAGACCTCCGGCATTACCAAGCCCTTGACTCAAATTGCCTTCGGTCCCAAGGGCTTTGCCGAGCTCAAGCACAAGGTGGGCGAAAAGGCGATCCAGATTTCACGCACGGCTTTCAATGATCCGGTTTTCAACACAGACCGGGCCACGGCAGTGGAAACCATTATGCGCGAGCGGATGATGGCCTTATCACCGGAGGAGTTTCAGGACCTGCTGCGCCCCTGCTTCCAGGAAGATGAGATCAAACTGATCCTGGTCGGTGCGGCTCTGGGCTTCGTGGCGGGTGTCCTCCAGCTGGTCTATGTCTTTGGCCAGAGCCTGTAACTCCTGTTGATAGTGCGTTTTGTGCCTGCCCCGGCCGGGCACAAAACGCCAAAGCCAAACCGGCAGGCAAAGCCCCGGGGCTAAACGTTGAAGCCCGCCCTCCTAAAGCTCTGTAGTTTCCCCGTCAGTCTGCTTTGAGGCAGCCCGGGACCATAGTAGAATCCCTCGATTCTGGATCCCCGCTTGTCGATCACAGGGAATGCCTCCATGCCCAAAGCCGTGCGTAACCTTGCCCTTACCCTCCTGGCCCTGCTGGTTCTGATTTTTCTGGCCCTCTGGCTAGCCACTCCCCCCGTTGCCCGCCACTACCTGGAGCAGTTCTTTCAGGAACAAGGTGCCGAGTTTTCCGCAGAGCACATCCGCCTTAACCCCCTCACCTCCCGGTTTGAAATCAAGGATATGCAGGTCATCCAGGATGGCGAAACCGTCTTGGGTGCGGAACTCATCCAGATTGGTGTGCGCCTGCCCGCCCTGCTCGACCGCAACATTCACCTGAGCGAGCTGCTGCTGGCCGGGATTTTCCTCAACATCAGCCAACAGGATGACCAGTGGCGCGTGGCGGGAATCGACCTGAGCGCCTCCCCGGAAGAGGAGCCCCTCGAGCCAGAAGCAACGGAGCCGGGATCCGAAGTCCCGCAAGCTGAGTCAGAGGCACCTCAGACTGAGCCCCGGCCATCCGAAGAGCCGGGCCGCCCCTGGGGCCTGGTGTTGCCCACTGCAGAAATCCGTGACAGCCGGATACAGGTCAATCGCAATGGACGCTCCGACCAACTGGATATCCAGAGCTTTCAAGTCAGTAACCTGTCTGCCAAAGGCACCGAATTGCAGGGTCGAATCAGCCTCGACAGCCAGCTCAATCAGGCACCGCTGCAGGTCAGCACCGACTTGAATGGCAGGCAGGGCCGCACTGAACTGATCAGCCAGGTCTCCCTGCAAAACCTGTCCGCCGAGCCGTTGGTGGAATTCCTGCCACCGGAGTTGCAGGGCAGCTCCGCTCTCCTGAACCTGGAGCTGTCTGCGTCGGTTGTGTTAAATGACTCCGCTCTGGACCTCACTCTGGCCAATGCCAGCGCCAGCCTGGCAGAGCTGCAGGCACTGTACTCCCCCTACCGGCTGGATAGCGCCCTGATTCAAGTGAACCTGCCGGAGTTTGCCGTCTCCCTTCAAGAGGGCGAGCTCAGCCGGCTGCAGGGTAGCTACCGCCTAGAAACCGGCGCCACACGCCTCTATTATCAAAACGAGCAGCAACTGCTGGCAGGCTGGGAGTCCATCACCACCCAGGGTGGCCGGCTAGAGTCCGAAGGAGCCCTGGAAGTACAACTGCCCGACTTCCTGATCTCGGGCCTGACCATTTCCCAGAGCCAGACCGCCCGGGAAGTACTGCCTGCCCTGGTTCAGGTTGATCAATTGCAACTGCAGAATCTGGCCTATTCCCAACAGGAGGCCCACCTGGATCTGGACCTGATCGCCATCCGCCAGATCGACACCAAGCTACTCCTCTCCGACCAGGGCGAACCCCTCAATGTCCTGAAGATCGAAACCTCCGGCGAGGACACCCAGGTGACCACAGCCCAGGCACCAGCCTCGCCCCAGGAACAGATACCATCCACGGAGACCCTTCCCAGCGAAGCAGAGACTGCTACCGGCGAAGCCACCCCGAATGAGCCCGCCATCAGCTTCCGCCTGGGCCGACTGGATATCAGCGGCACCAACACCCTGACGGTGATCGACCGCAGCGCCAAGCCCGAGGTACAACACACCCTGGTGCTGGAAGCCTTCCATCTGGACAAGCTGGACACCCGCCATCCGACCCAGGCCTCCCCTTTCGAACTGCGGGGGAATGCGGGCGGCTATTCCAGTATTCAGGCCGAAGGTGAGATTGCCCCGTTCACCGAAAAGCCCAACCTCAGGCTGACCAAGACCATCCGGGAATTCGAGCTGCCGCCGTTGTCTCCCTACATTAGTGACAGCCTGGGCTATGAAATTGAGGCCGGGCAACTGGATCTCGATCTGAATCTGGCCGTTGAGGATGGTTTGATCGACGGTCGCGCCAAGCTCGACCTGCGACGCACCGACCTGACCCCGATGCGCAGCACGGCAGAACAGGCCGGCGCTTCCGGGCTGATTCCCCTGAACGTGGCCCTGGGCATGCTGAAAGACAGCAGGGGCAATATCGAGCTGGATATTCCCCTGTCCGGCGACACGGAAAACCCCAGCTTCAGCGTCGCCGGCTTCGTAACCCGCACCCTGGGCCGGGCCATCCTGCAAGGCGCTTCCACCTATGCCATGCAGGCCTTTGTGCCTTACGCCAATGTCATTACCGTGGCCCAGATCGCCGGCCAGCAGTTGCTAAAAATCCGCTTCAAGCCGCTGGAGCTGGAGCCTGGCAAGCTGTCCAGTGCCACCGATGGCGAATTCATTCAGCAGTTCGGCAAACTGCTGCAGGAGCGCGAAGACCTGCAAGTGAAGATTTGTGGTTATGCCACTCCCGAGGACCTGAACCTGCCGCCGGGCACCCGGGAGCTGACCGACGACCAGCATAAGCAACTACAGGATTTGGCGGGCCGCCGTGCCCACCATTTCAAACAGCAGGTGATTGACAGCTTCCAGATCCCGTCAGCGCGGATGCTGACCTGCAATGCCGGCATCGACCACGACAAGGATGCCCGCCCGCGCCTTGAGTTCGAAACCTGAGCCGTAGCCCAAACCGGCCGCCTATCCTTGAGTGCGGCGGCCGGCACTCGGTCACTCGTCCGCCAGCTCCCAACCCTCCCGCACCAGATCAGCCAGGGTACGCTGCTGGAGCAGGCTTTTGCGACAAGACGTCAAAGAAGTAATCAGCTTCTGGAGCTCCGGTTCAATGCCACCTTGGGGGCGGTAGACCCGATCATCGTCATGGCGCAGCGCCTCCACAACCTCATAGAGGCCGATCTGGTCCAGGGAGCGGCCCGGCACCAGGTCTGCCCCTTCCCGCCCGGCACACTTCAACAAGTCGTGACTGCTGAGCTTATTGATGATCCGGCGGCTGATTTCTGCCGGCAGGGCAATTTTTTCATAAATCTGCTGTACACCCAGTGCTTGGCCCTGGTCGAAGGCCTGGCCGATCCAGTACATGATCTGCAGTCCGGCGTTCTCTTCCACTTCCGCACTGGTGTGAATCTGATAGCGCTTGGTGATCTGCTCCGAGTGCTGGATATAGTAGGCGATGGCCGAGCCGATCAGCAGGATCAGCCAGCTCACATACAGCCAGATCAGCAGCAGAATCCCCACGGCAAAACCGGAGTAGATGGCTTCGTAGTTGGTGGAACCCACCACAAAGGAGGCGAAGATCAGCCCGGTGGTCTGCCAGGCGACCCCGGCTACCAGCCCGCCGATCAGCGCTGGCCGCAAACGCACCCGCGCATTGGGCACAAAGGAATACACGAAGGAAAAGGCCATCACCACCAGGAAATAGGGCGACAACCGGCTGAGAAAGGTCAGCACGGCCCCCAGGCTTTCCATTTCCCGCAGACCACGGACAAACTCGGAATCCCAGACCGTTGCGGAAACCCCCATGGCGGATACCACCAGCACCGGGCCGATCAGAATCACGCTGAGGTAATTGCTAAAGCGCTGACCAAACGAGCGCAACTCCGGAACCCGCCAGACTTGGTTCAGGGCCGTTTCCACCTTCTGGACCACGGTAATGACGGTGTAGATCAAAAAGCCCAGGCCAATGGAGCCCAGCACGCCGACCTTGATGTTATCGACAAAATGCAGCACCCGCTGGGCCAGCTCGATCCCTTCATCGCCCAGGGCAGAAAAGAACTGGAGCAACACCGGCTCCAACTGGTTGTGCACGCCCAGGGCCTTGAGGACCGAGAAGCTTAAAGCCAGCAACGGCACCACCGACAGGAGCGTACTGTAGACCAGGCTCATGGCATGTAGGGTCAAGTTGCCCAGGGAAACATCCCGCACCACCGCATAGATCACCCGGCTCATGTGCCACAGAATCCGTTTCCCATAGCTTAGCCTGCTCGGATCCTGCTGCCACAGCCAGCGCTCTAGCGCCTCTTGTGCTTCAACACGGCCAAACACCATACGACTCCTTTGTCCTTTTTATTCCGGAAGGGGCTTTTTGCCGGAATTATGACACAAGGTTACCTTTGATACCGGCATTAAATATCGGCGAGGGAATTGGGTTTGGCCATCTTTTGGGGAGTATCCGGGGATGCCTGGGCAATAATCCGATCCACCTCGCGACGGTCCAGGGTCTCACGGTCCAGCAAGGCCTCGGCCAGGGCTGCCAACTTTTGGCGATTGGCGTGCAGACGACGCTCCACCTGGCGCTCGACCGACGCCACCAGTTTACGGACCTGCTCATCGATCAGCTGTGCAGTCGCCTCGCTAAAATCCCGCTCCTGGGCAATCTCCCTGCCCAGGAAGACATCCTCCTTGTGCACCTGATAGGAGACCGGGCCCAAGGTATCGCTCATCCCCCAACGGGCTACCATCCGGCGGGCCAGCTTGGTGGCTTGTTCCAAGTCGTTTTCCGCCCCGCTACTGACCTCCGAGAACACCAGTTTTTCAGCGACCCGCCCGGCCAGCATGACCGCCAGCCGGTCGCGGGCATAACTGAAGGAAATATTGCTCCGCTCTTCCATGGGAGTCTGGTGGGTCACGCCAAGGGCCTGGCCACGGGGCACAATGGTGACCTTTTCCAGAGGATCCGCCTTTTCAAACAGCAGGGCCGCCAGCGCATGGCCGGCCTCATGCCAGGCCACCAGGCGCTGCTCCTCTTCGCTCATCCGGTGTTCCCGCTCGGCCCCGAGCAACACCTTGTCCCGCGCCAATTCGAAATGACGCATGGACACTTCCGTGCCGTTCTCACGCCCGGCAAACAGGGCGGCCTCATTGACCAGGTTTTCCAGGTCGGCCCCGGAAAAGCCAATGGTGCGGCGGCTGATGGCTTCCAAAGACACATCCTCTGCCAGAGGCACCTTGCGCGTATGGACCTTGAGGATAGCCAGCCGGGCTTCCCGATGGGGCAGCGCCACGACCACTTTCCGGTCAAACCGTCCTGGGCGCAGCAAGGCGGAATCCAGTACATCGGGCCGGTTGGTCGCCGCCAGCACAATCACCGTCTCATGAGGGGCAAAACCGTCCATCTCCGACAGGATCTGGTTCAGGGTCTGCTCCCGCTCATCGTGGCCGCCCCCGACACCGGCGCCCCGGGCCCGGCCAATGGCATCCAGCTCGTCGATAAAGATAATCGACGGGGCCTCCTCCCGGGCTCGCTTGAACAAATCCCGCACCCGTGCCGCGCCTACCCCCACAAACATTTCAATAAACTCGGAGCCGGCGATGGAAAAGAAAGGCACCTTGGCTTCCCCGGCCGCCGCACGGGCCAACAGCGTCTTGCCGGTGCCGGGCGGCCCCACCAGCAGCAGGCCCCGGGGCAGCTTGGCGCCCAATCGTTGGTAGTCTTCGGGGTTGCAGAGAAAGTCGATTACTTCCCGCAGGTCCTGCTTGGCATTTTCGGCACCGGCCACATCGTCAAAGGTGGTCTGGGGCCAGTCCTCCCGGAACCGCTTGGCTTTGGACTCGCCAAAGCTAAACAAGCCGGAGCCCGGCCCTCCCATTTGCTGTCGCAGGCGGGACGCCATAAAAAAGAAAAAGCCAATCAGCACCACCCAGGGCAGCAGACCCAGCAGCACCGCCTGCCACCACTCCCCCTGGGCAGACTTCACCCGCACTTCAACCTCATGTTGCTCCAACAGGCCCAACAGCTCTTCGCCGCCAAACTCCGGCACATGGGTTTGAAACCAGCCTTGCTGGGCCGAGGGAGTTGAGCCGGTAGGCTGCTGGCTATCAGGCTCCCCTTCATCTGGGGTGGCCAAATGGGCTGTTACCTGGCGCCCTTCGAGCACCACTTCGGAAATGGCGTCTTGCTGGACCAGACGCAGGAATTCGCTGTAGGAGCGTTCCGGCAGCCCACCGCCACCCATCATCCGCACCGCCAGCAAGACCAACAGCCCCAGCATCAGCAGGTTCATCAGCCCCCGCCGCATGCCGGGACCAGGCTGTTCCGGCCTGTTTTGAGGAGTCGGTGGCCGGTTATCGGCCCCCGGCCAGTTCCCATCGCCCATCCAGTCACCTCACTGCCTTCCTGGATTCATCCATCCAAGTCTAAGGTGCGGTGAGCCGTTCTTCACAGGGCTTGCCCGGCAAGGCGTCCGGGCCCGATGCAGGCAGTCACCTGTGGGACCTGGCGGCACGGCCGAGGCCATGGGCATCAGACAGGCAAACTGCCCGACGGGTTAAGGAGGCATTCACTATCCCCTTGAGCTATCCCCTTGCAGGGTCGCTACCAGCGTCCGGGCGCCACCCTGATTGCGATGTTCCCCCAGGTAAATGCCCTGCCAGGTTCCCAGGGCCAGCTGTCCCTGCCGGATCGGGATACTGAGGCTACAACCCAGCATCACGGATTTGATATGGGCGGGCATGTCATCCGGCCCTTCCAGGGTGTGATCATAGTAGGGAGCGTTTTCCGGGACGGCCTGATTGAAGTACTTTTCCATGTCGGAACGCACGGTGGGATCGGCGTTCTCGTTAATGCAGAGGGATGCCGAGGTGTGCTGGATAAAAAGATGCAGCAAGCCCACCCGCATTTGACCAATCTCCGGCAGCTGAGCGAGAACCTCCGAAGTGATCAGGTGAAATCCCCGTGACCGAGGCTGCAATCGAATCGTCTTTTGAATCCACATACCATCCTCTCAAGGTTCCATAGAGTCCTGTTTACAGCTTGCCCCATCCAGGCTCTTTCAGGTTGGCGCCTCTCAACCGCCTCCCTACAATAAGTTCATGGACGTTGAAGAAGTCGCGCCTGACGCTCCAGCCTGGCTCCCAAAGCTACCATATTCAAATCCATCCATACCCAGCGGCTGCCCCGGAAGAAGCTAGTCCTGGGTCAATCACTACAATAGCTCCGGGAGAGCCTTCTTGCAGCTCTTTTCCCGAACCCGAAAGCTCGCGGTCTTTCGGGACCAAGCAGACTTTCGAAACCCAATAAGTGTTCGAAAAGCAGGATTTCGGCAGAAAAGCACCAGCTTGCGCGCTCTCCCAAGGAGCAACACCCGATACGGCAAGGAATGCACATGCAAACGAACTTCTGGCATGACAAGTGGGCACGTAACGAGATTGGCTTTCATCAGGAGAGCGTGAACCAATATCTCCGTGAGCACTGGTCCGTTCTGGAGCTGCAGGGCAATGAACCGGTGTTCGTGCCCTTGTGCGGCAAATCCCTCGACATGCACTGGATCCATGACAAAGGGCATCCCATCCTTGGGGTGGAGATCAGCGAGCAGGCCTGTCGCCAGTTTTTCGCCGAGGCGGGGCTTGTTCCCCAGGTCACCCGATCCAACGGCTTCACCTTGTTCCAGGCAGGCTCCTATTCCCTGTACTGCGGCGATTTCTTCCAGTTGGATGGGGCGACCCTTTCAGCCGTGGGCGCCGCCTATGACCGGGCAGCCCTCATCGCCCTGCCGCCGGAGCAACGCCAGGCCTACGCCCGGCACCTGGGGCAGATTCTGCCACTCTCCGCCCCGGTACTGCTGGTCACCATGGAATATCCGTCCGGAGAAATGAACGGACCACCATTTAGCGTGTCGGAAACAGAAGTACGCCAGCTTTTTGAAGGGCGCTTCCAGGTGGAGCTCATCCATGTCAACGAACCGGGAAGGGATGACCCTTTTGCAAAGTTCCACGGTTTATCGGACCTGCAAGAGAAGGTTTATCGCCTCAGCCCCTGAGGTGCATTCAGGCAAGCCCAATTGTCCAAAAGTTGGCCGCTTGTCTATTCTGATTAATAGGGATGCATGCTAACCGGGACTTTTCCCAAGGCCGGCTCGCAGCATCACAGGGAAGCCTGCCCTCAAGCAGAGCGGCCCAAGGAGGCAAATTGGCAATCTGACATTACAACGAAGCTGGTAGAGGAGACGAAGTAGAATTCCGGTCGGTCAAGCTGGATAGGAGTCACCACTGTGTAAAGACTAAGAGTCAAACTGAGGGGTTCCAATTCATGAGCATTTTTAGTCACTATAAGAGCCGTTACGAGACGACCCAGCAGGAAGAATTCAGCATCGAGGAATACCTCGAAATTTGCAAAAACGATCCAACGGCCTATGCCACTGCAGCGGAACGGATGCTGATCGCGATTGGCGAACCAGAACTGATCGACACCTCCCGCGACCCCCGCCTAAGCCGGGTTTTTTCCAACAAAGTCATCAAACGCTATCCCGAATTCGATGAGTTCTACGGGATGGAAGAATGCGTCGAGCAAATCGTCTCTTTCTTCAAGCACGCCGCCCAAGGTCTGGAAGAGAAGAAACAAATTCTCTACCTGCTGGGTCCAGTCGGGGGCGGTAAGTCCTCCCTGGCGGAGAAGCTCAAGCACCTGATGGAGAAGGTGCCCTTCTACTACATCAAGGGCTCTCCCGTGTTCGAATCTCCCCTGGGGCTGTTCAACCCGACCGAGGATGGTGACATCCTGGAAGAGGAATACGGCATTCCCAAACGCTACCTGCGCACCATCATGTCGCCCTGGGCGGTCAAACGCCTGCATGAGTTCGGCGGTGATATCAGTAAGTTCCGGGTGGTGAAGCAGCACCCCTCCATCCTCAACCAGATCGCCATTTCCAAAACCGAGCCCGGTGACGAGAACAACCAGGACATCTCGGCTCTGGTGGGCAAGGTCAACATCCGCATGCTGGAAGATTTCTCCCAGGATGACCCGGACGCCTACAGCTTCTCTGGCGGGCTGAGCAAGTCCAACCAGGGCCTGATGGAGTTCGTGGAGATGTTCAAGGCGCCCATCAAGGTGCTCCACCCCTTGCTGACCGCCACCCAGGAGGGCAACTACAACACCACCGAAGGCATGGGGGCGGTGCCCTTCGAGGGGATCATCCTGGCCCACTCCAACGAGTCCGAGTGGCAAGCCTTCCGGAACAACAAGAACAACGAGGCCTTCCTGGACCGGGTCTACATCGTCAAGGTGCCCTACTGCCTGCGGGTTACCGAGGAAGTGAAGATCTACGAGAAACTGCTGCGTAACAGTTCCCTGGCCGGCGCCCCCTGTGCTCCGGACACCCTGAACATGCTGGCCCAGTTCTCGGTGCTATCACGCCTGAAGGAGCCGGAAAACTCCAACATCTACTCCAAGATGAAGGTTTACGACGGCCAGAACATCAAGGATACGGACCCCAAGGCCAAGTCGATCCAGGAATACCGGGATGCGGCCGGCGTCAACGAAGGCATGGACGGGCTCTCGACCCGGTTTGCCTTTAAGATCCTGTCCAAGGTGTTCAACTTCGACGTCACCGAAGTGGCGGCCAACCCGGTGCACCTGCTCTACGTGCTGGAAAAACAGATCGAGCAGGAGCAGTTCCCGCCGGAAACCGCCGACCGCTATCTGCGCTTCATCAAGGAATACCTGGCGCCCCATTATGTGGAATTCATCGGCAAGGAGATCCAGACGGCGTACCTGGAGTCCTACTCCGAGTACGGCCAGAACATCTTCGACCGCTACGTGACCTACGCCGACTTCTGGATTCAGGACCAGGAGTACCGGGATCCGGAAACTGGCGAGATCTTCGACCGCTCGTCCATCAACGACGAGCTGGAGAAGATCGAGAAGCCGGCGGGCATCAGCAACCCGAAGGATTTCCGCAACGAGGTGGTCAACTTCGTCCTGCGCGCCCGGGCCAACAACCAGGGCAAGAATCCGTCCTGGCTGTCCTACGAGAAGCTGCGCACCGTGATCGAGAAGAAGATGTTCTCCAACACGGAAGATTTGCTGCCGGTGATCTCGTTCAACGCCAAGGCCTCCAACGAGGACCAGAAGAAGCATGCGCAGTTTGTCGACCGTATGATTTCCCGGGGCTATACCGAGAAGCAGGTGCGGCTGCTTTGCGAATGGTATCTGCGGGTCCGTAAGTCGCAGTAAGCAGCGAGGACATCGAATGGGTACGAGCCACATCATTGACCGGCGTCTGAACGGCAAGAACAAAAGTGCCGTCAACCGTCAGAGATTCTTGCGCCGCTACCGCGAGCACATCAAAAAGGCGGTAACCGACGCGGTCAACAAACGCTCCATTACCGATATGGACCGTGGCGAAAGCATCAGCATTCCCGGCAAGGATATTGTCGAGCCGATCTTTCGCAATGGCGCCGGCGGCCGGCGCACCATTGTCCATCCCGGTAACAAGGAGTTCGTCTCCGGCGACACCATCCCCCGCCCTCCGGGCGGCGGTGGTGGCAGCGGAGGCGGCCAGGGCAACGCCAGCCCCGATGGCGAGGGCATGGATGAGTTCGTGTTCCAAATCTCCCAGGACGAATTCCTGGACTTCATGTTTGAGGACCTGGCCCTCCCCAACCTGATGCAGAAACAACTCAAGGACGTGGACAACTTCAAGTATGTCCGGGCCGGCTACTCCACCACGGGAACCCCCAACAAGATCAACATTGTCCGCAGCCTGCGGGGCGCCTATGCCCGGCGGCTGGCCTTGACCGGCAACTCCCGTAAGAAAATCGCCCGCCTGGAACAGGAGCTGGAGGAGCTCAAGGCCCGGGACGATCTCAACGACCCGGTGTTTCGCCGGGAAGACCGCATCCGGGAACTGGAGGAGCGGATTGCCAAGCTGAAATCACGGATCAGCAAGATTCCCTTTATCGATGAGTTTGACCTACGCTTCAACCAGCACCTGAAGCAGCCCCAACCCAGCACCAGCGCGGTCATGTTCTGCCTGATGGACGTGTCCGGCTCCATGAGCCAGGCCCACAAGGACATTGCCAAGCGCTTTTTTATCCTGCTGTACCTGTTCCTCAACCGGAACTACGAGAAAATCGAAGTGGTGTTCATCCGCCACCATACCAGCGCCAAGGAAGTAGACGAGGAAGAGTTCTTCTATTCCCGGGAAACCGGCGGCACCATTGTCTCCAGCGCCTTGAAGCTGATGAAGGAAATCATCGACGACCGCTACCCCACGGCCGACTGGAACATCTATGCCGCCCAGGCTTCCGACGGTGACAACTGGAACGACGACTCGCCCCGCTGCAGTAAGATCCTGGCCAACCAGATCCTGCCCCACGTGCAGTACTACGCCTATATCGAGATCACCCCCCACGAGCACCAGATGCTGTGGTACGAATACGAAAAACTGCTGGCTCAGTTCCCAGAGCGCTTCTCCATGCAACAGATCGTGGATGCCGGGGATATCTATCCGGTGTTCCGCCGTCTGTTCCAGAAGCAGGTACATCATCATGAGTGAAAGACATTTCTATGCCCAACGCAGGAAGGAGCCCCTGGTGCCGCCTCCGCCCCTGCCGCCGATCCAGGAGCGCCAGCCGATTTCCACGGAATCGGAGTGGAGCTTCGAGCTGATCGAGCGCTATAACGAGGAGATCGGCAAAATCGCCGAGGAATTCGGCCTGGATACCTATCCCAACCAGATCGAAGTGATCAGCGCCGAACAGATGATGGATGCATACTCCTCCGTGGGCATGCCGGTGGGCTACAACCACTGGTCCTTCGGCAAGCATTTCCTGGAAACGGAAAAAGGCTACAAGCGGGGCCAGATGGGACTGGCCTATGAGATCGTGATCAACTCCAACCCCTGTATCGCCTATCTCATGGAAGAGAACACCATGATGATGCAGGCCCTGGTGATTGCCCACGCCTGTTATGGCCACAACTCCTTCTTCAAGGGCAACTACCTGTTTCGCACCTGGACCGACGCCAGCGCCATCGTGGACTACCTGCTATTCGCCAAGAACTATATCAGCCAGTGCGAACAGCGTTACGGGCTGGAAGCGGTGGAAACCGTGCTGGATGCCTGTCATGCCATCATGAACCACGGTGTGGACCGCTACAAACGCCCGGCCCCGATTTCCGCGGCGGAAGAGGAGCGGCGTCAGAAGGAACGGGAAGAGTACTTGCAACTCCAGGTCAATGAGATCTGGCGCACCATTCCCCACAAGCATGAAGAGGAAGAGCACAAGCGCCGCAGCCAGAAACGCTTTCCCGAAGAGCCCCATGAGAACCTGCTGTATTTCATTGAGAAAAACGCACCGCTACTGGAGCCCTGGCAACGGGAAGTGGTGCGGATCGTGCGCAAGATTGCCCAGTACTTCTACCCCCAACGCCAGACCCAGGTGATGAACGAAGGCTGGGCCACCTTCTGGCACTATACGATCCTCAACCGGCTTTACGACAAGGGCCTGGTCACCGATGGCTTCATGATCGAGTTCCTGCAATCCCATACTTCGGTGATCTACCAGCCGCCCTTTGACAGCCCCTGGTATTCCGGGATCAATCCCTATGCCCTGGGCTACGCCATGTTTACGGATCTGCGCCGAATCTGCGAACACCCCACCGAGGAGGACAAACGCTGGTTCCCGGACATTGCCGGCTCCAACTGGCTGGAAACCCTGGATTTTGCCATGCGCAACTTCAAGGATGAGAGCTTCATCCTCCAGTTCCTGTCACCCAAGGTGATCCGCGACCTCAAACTGTTCTCGGTTTTGGACGACGATCAGGCCGATGAATACCTGATTGAGGCCATTCACGACGAGAGCGGCTATCAGACTGTGCGGGAAAACCTCGCCAAACAGTACAACCTGAGTAACCGTGACCCCAATATCCAGGTATGGAATGTGGATATCCGAGGCGACCGCTCCCTGACCCTGCGCCATATTCCCACGGAGCGCATTCCCCTGAACGAGGATGTTCCGGACGTGCTGCGCCACATTCACCGGCTCTGGGGATTCAATGTCCACCTGGAAAGTGTCCAGGATGACAAGGTGCTCCATCGCTGGAACTACCCGCCCCCCATGTTAAGTGAGGAAGATCTGTTGCAGGACTAAGGCAGCGCCCCGCCCGGGGCGCCAGGCCTCTTTCAGGCGGGACGACGTTGCGGTTTAAAGTGAGACGGTTTCAATACGGGCGAGCAGCTTTTTCATCTGCTCTTCCTGCTTCAACAGGTCTTGCAGGGTATAGCGGTCCAGCACCTGGTAAAAGGCTTCCGTGGCCTGGTGCAAGATGTCCTTGAGTTCACAGGCCGGAACAATGCAGCAACCGGAAGGCTGGTTGCCAAAGCACTCTACCAGTACCGTGTCCTTTTCCGTGTGGCGCACCACCTCACCGATATTGATCTCTTCCGGTGGCCGGGCCAGGCGGATCCCGCCGCCCTTGCCCCGAATGGTTTCCAGATAGCCGTTCAGCCCCAAATGGTGCACCACCTTCATCAGGTGATTGCGGGAAATATTGTACGCCTGGGCAATCTCGCTGATGGTGGACAGGCCTTCCCGATGTACACCCAGGTACATCAAGACCCGCAGTGTATAATCCGAAAATAATGTGAGTCGCATAAGACTACTCCCGACTTTATGGCACCTCTTAAAGATGCATTGCTTATATTGATTATACCAGCAGCCCCGTGCTATAAAACATGTAAATTCGATATATAAAGAGATGTCCCATGGCGAATACAGCTCATCTCTCTAGCGACCAGATCCGCGAAGCCCTGCGGGAAGTCATCGACCCGGAAGTAGGCATCAACATTGTGGATCTGGGCCTGGTCTATCACATTGATCCCACCCCGGACCAGATTACCATCGACATGACCATGACCTCCCCCGCCTGCCCCATGGGCCCCTATATCCAGGACGACGTGGAGCAAACCCTGAAAGATCTGGCGGGAGAATCCACCGCGATCCAGGTCAATGTGGTCTGGGATCCGCCCTGGTCACCGGACAAAATGTCTGACTGGGCCAAATCCTATCTCGGAGCCTAGCGCTCACACTTCCTGAATCCCCTTGAGAACAACCAATAAGGTAGCATGGTGAGCGCTCCCGGACCGATTCTTCGCATTCCCCTACTCGTCATCAGTTTTCTCGCCCTGCTGCTGGGTGTCGGCGCCGGCCTGCAACGCATGGGCTGGACCATCTCGGCCCTGAATCCGGCCCTCAGTATCCAGCACGGCGCCCTGATGATTTCGGGCTTTTTCGGCACCTTAATCAGTCTGGAACGGGCCGTGGCCCTGGGGCGTCTATGGGTCTATGGCGCCCCGGCCCTGTCTGCCCTTGCCAGCCTGCTGCTGATTTCCACCGGCATCGGCCCCTACCCTGTCCTGCTGTATCTGCTGGCCAGCCTGATCCTCAGTGCCGCCTCCTGGCAGGTGTATGCTCGCCACCGGGCACTGTTTACCGCCGTGCTGGCCATTGCCGCCAGCTGCTGGGCGGTTGGCAATGCAGCCTGGCTTGCCGGAGCGGCGCCGCTACAAGTCACCCTCTGGTGGCTGGGCTTTCTGATTCTGACCATTGCCGGCGAGCGTCTTGAGCTGAGCCGCTTTCTGGCGCCCCCCGCCTCGGCCCAAAAGTATTTCCTGGCCGTTACCGCTATTCTGCTGGCAACCCTGGCCATCAGTTTCCAGGCCCCAGTGCCAGGCACCATTGGCTTCGGGGCCAGCCTGATTCTGCTGACCCTGTGGCTGGCCCGCTACGATATTGCCAAGCGCACCGTGAGAATGCCCGGCCTGACCCGCTTTATTGCCATCTGCCTGCTAAGCGCCTATGGCTGGCTGGCCCTGTCGGGCCTCATCATGGTCACCCGAGGGGGTCTCCAACTGGGCACCCTGAGCTATGACGCGGCCCTGCACGGCATCACCCTGGGCTTTGTGTTCGGCATGGTATTCGGCCATGCTCCCATCATCCTGCCCAGTGTGCTGAAGCTGAAGGTAGTCTACTCACTGGTTTTCTACCTGCACCTGGCCCTGCTGCAAGCCTCCCTGCTATTACGGGTCTTTGGTGATCTGGGAGAAATAGTGGAGTTGCGCAGCTGGGGCGGATTGCTGAACGCCGTGGCGATTCTGGTGTTTATGGTGAATACCCTGACCGGGGTGCTGCGGGGCCGGAACAAGGGGCGGACTCTGCGCCGCCCCAGCCGATAAAGCCTGGACTACCAACGCATGGGATACTGAAAGGCAATGAAATGGATGGCGTTCACCAGGAAATGGGTGGCAATGGAACATTCCACCGAACGACTCATCTGATACACCCAGGCATAGGCAAAGCCTGCGACAAAGACCACGCTCAAAGCCTTGGCAGCGGCCTCGCCGGAAAAGACCTTCAATAATCCGAAATGGGCCAGGGCAAAGGCCAAAGCGGTCAGCAGCGTAGCCATGAAAGCGCCGCCGCCTGCGGCTCCCAGACGGTTCATCAGGGGTTGCTGCACCATCTGTCGAAAGAAGATTTCCTCCGCTACACAGACAAACAGCAGATTGACCAGCAAAAACACGGGCGTGTACCAGCCCAGCTTGAAATCCAGCCGCAGCCCCAGCCACCAGGCCAGCGCCACGGGAGCGGCCGCAGCAAGCAGGATCCAGGGCAGGTTGCGCGCCAGCAGTGAGGCCAAGGCGCCACCACTTTTATGGGTATGGATCCACAGGGCAATCAGGATCAGCCCCGCCGCGCCCTTGTCGAAGTTGGCGTACATGGTGTACAGAACCCGGCTATCCCCCAGCCGTTCGCTAATCAGTACCGGACGGGGAAAGCCCGGCACATAATGCAGGGCCAGGGCGATGGCCAGGGCAAAGGTTGCCACATAGCCCAGAATGCGGAGCGGAACTCCCCATTGGCTGGTGTTGGCCATAAACGTGGTCAGCAGCAGAATGCCCAGGGCAGCCAGCGCCATGGGGCCGATCAGCCCCAAGTACCAGCCGACCCCACAGGCCGCCAGCAGGAACACGAGCCATACCGGAAAGCGGGAGCTTCCCCACACCGAGAGAATTCCCGCACCCAACAGGAAAAAAGGAGACAAATTAAGCCAGTAGGCAGACATGGAGCCTTCCTTCACAGTGAGAAATCGACCTGAAGGATAGCCCCCTGCCTCCATTCCGGCAAAGTCTGTCGTGTTACCCTTTGTTCTTCCTAGAATTTCCCATAGAGGATGAGCTCGGGGTCCCCCTTGCCTTCCACGGCAGCGATTTCCTCAGTACTCATCAACGACTCCAGGGGCGTCTGGGTAGCCTTGGCGTATTCCGCCAAGACCTGTGCCCAGTTGCAGCGGTTAGCATAGAGCATGCCTGCTTCATCCAGGGTGCCTCCCCGGTTGCGATAGCCCAGGCCAATCCAGTGCTCACAGGAGCGCACCAGCGGCCAAAGGGTGCCGGTCATCACCTCCGGACGGGTATGGCTGAGCAGGATCCGGGTGCCGGCCTGTCCGAAAGGATGCTCGCCACTGCAAAACTCTGCTTCCATGGCATCGCGGGGAGCGCGGAACCGGCCCGGTTCCAGCAGACAGTAAACCGCGTGGGCGATCCCCGCCTGGGTCAGGCGCTTGGAAGCCTTCATCGCCTCGGCTAGTTGATAGGCTCCCACCGCCAGGAGCTGTAAATTGCTGGAGTCGCCTTCCTGATGCACACAGATCACGCCATCCTGGGCCAGCTGACGTGCTTGCTCCGGCCTTAGCCAGTTCGGCTGCGGACGCTTGGGAATCACCAGGTTAAACAGGGCACCCCGGGTTTGATACACCAGATCCATGGCCGCCACTGAAGAGTTCCAGTCCACGGGAAACAGAACCCGGGACACATCCGCCATTTCACCCAGCATGGCTTCCGCCATAATGGGATCCTGGTGGGACTGCTCGTTCTTGCCGTTTTCCCAGGTGTGGGAGGTGGAAATCACCGGCACCGACACCCAACGGGGCGGGCGGCCCGCCTCTTTCTGGTGACGGGCAAAAATGATCTCCTGGCGGACCGCCCCCAGCATCTTCACCGCAAAGGCTTCGTAGGAGGCCACCAGGTTCAGCCCCGCCTTGTTGGCGAGCGCCGCGCTGACCACCGCTTCTTCGTTGAGCGCCGTGATTACCGAACCATCCAGGGATTCGGCAATTCCCTCTTCCGGCCTCAAGACCCGGTGCCTGAGCTTGTCCAGGCTTTGGTTAAGGCGGTTGGAGCGCATTTCATCCGGGTTGCCCACCCGCACCCGCAGCTCGGGATTGGCATCCACCAAGTCGCAGAAATACTGGTCCACCCCATCCATGGGGGACACAGATCCATCGCCCACGGCCCACTGAATTTGAGGCGAGTGCACCTGTGGGACATCCCGCTTGGCCAGGGCATGATCCCGTTCTTTCGGCCGCTGCTGTTGGTCGTGGCGATTCAGTTGTGCCACCGCCTCCTTCAGTTCCGCCAAGGGCACATGCAGCAGTTGCGCCCCGGCATTGAACTGGCGCCGGGCGTTTTCGTCCTTGGCCGGATTGGTTCCCAGAGGCAGGTTATGGGCGGCGTTGGTGCCCGCGCCGGGGAAGCCCCAGCCCTTGGTGGTCTCGGCAATCACATAAGGCAGGGGCACCGGATACTGGGCACGGCCTTCCTGCAAGGCCGTGCTGGCGGCTTGCAGGAGTTCTTCCGCCTCGAAAATTCCTACCACAAAGGCAGCCGGATCAGTGCCATCAATCTCCACTGGGGCAAATCCGTTCAGTTCCAGATGATCCCGGAACCACTTCATGCCCTGGGGCCGGCCCATACTGGTCTGCTGGTCAATCCGGCGACCGTTGGCAATCATCACCGGGGTAACCAGGCCACAGTCCTCGGCCCGCCACCAACGGGACATCCAGTCGCTGCCCCGCTGCTCTTCGAAAGCGCCATCGCTAAGAAACGCCACCAAACGCTCGCCCGGCAAAGGCATATGCACATACTGCAGCTCGGCAAAGCCCAGATAGCCGCCTTCGATCAAGCCCCCGGCGGTATAGGCATTCACATGACTGCCCAGGGGCGACTCCGGACGCCCGTCCGGCAGGATCTTGTAACTGTAGAAGTCCTGCACCAGGCGAGTCAGGCCCTCGTCGCTCAGGTTATAGCGGGCGGCATGCTCGGGCAGCATGTTATCCACCAGCAGGTTCAGGGAGTCGATGGCCGCCACACAGTGGCCCTGGCCCATCATCCAGCTACGGGTCATGCCGGTCAGGCTGTTCAAGGCCAAATACCCCACATAGGCCGGCACCATATTCAAAGCGCCGCCAGTATGGCCTTCGGGAACCGGCTTGAAATCCTCCGGCTGCATCTGACGCCCATCGGTATACACCCGCTGGGCATAGGTCATGTGTACCACCAACCACATGCCGGCACAGGCCAGGCGATCCGCAGCCCGCAGCCGCTCGTAAACCTCATCGGCCGAGCTCACGCAACCCCGCTCCACCAGCAGGTTTGCCAACTTGTAGACCCGCACCTGGATCTGGTCACTGTGGCGGATCGGACCATAGCCTTTGGCCCACTCGGCAAAGGCTGGATGATTGGCACGGTAGAGGGCTGCCCGATCCCGCGCCAGGTTTTTACGTTCCGTCATTCCTATTTTCATAAAGACTCCATTAAAAGTTCTGATCCATTGCTCTGATCAAACTTGTGCAGCCCTCAGCTGTCCTGCCCGAGACCGTCGCTGCAACCATTTTTCAAACTCCCCAATGATGAGCAGGCTGAAAGTCACCGGCAGGATCATCAGCCAGCTATCCAGTCCCAAGGGGGCTGTCCCAAACAACATCTGCATGGGCGACCAATAGGTGATCGCCATCTGTAACAGAACCAAGAGCCCACAGGCATACAGGGCCGCTGAGCTGGTAAACAAGCCCTGGCGCCAAGCCGAGGTGTACAGGCCCCGGGCGCTGAATACATAAAAGATCTCGAAAAAGACCACCGTATTCAGGGCCACAGTCCGGGCTTCCTCCAGAATGACACCCTGCCCCATGTGCCAGGCGAACAAACCAAAGGTGCCCGCAACCTGGATAGCCGCCACCAGGATCAGGCGCCCGATCAGGAAGGGCGGCAGCAAGGGCTCCCCTGTCGGCCGGGGCGGTCGGACCATCACGTTGCTTTCTGCCGGCTCGAAAACCAGGGCCATGGACAAGGTCACCACCGTCACCATGTTGACCCAGAGGATCTGGACCGGGGTGACGGGCAGCTCCCAACCCAGCAGGATCGCCAGCAAAATCACGGTGGCCTCGCCCACGCCCGTAGCCAAAGTAAAAAGGAAGGCCTTGCGAATATTGTCGAACACCACCCGGCCTTCCTGGACGGCGTGGGCAATGGATGAAAAGCGGTCATCGGCCAGCACCATCTGGGCGGCTTCCTTCGCCGCCTCGGTTCCCTTCCTGCCCATGGCCACCCCCACATCCGCCTGGTGCAAGGCCGGTGCATCGTTCACACCATCGCCGGTCATGGCCACCACCTTGCCATGCCCCTGCAGGGCCTGCACCAGACGCAACTTATGTTCGGGACTGGTACGGGCATAGATATTGGTCCGCAGCACCTCTGCTGCCAATTGGGTATCGTCAAGCTCGTCCAGCTGCACACCGGTCAGCACCCGTTCGCACTGTTGAATGCCGATCTTCTCGGCAATGGCGGAGGCCGTCATGGCGTGATCCCCGGTAATCATCTTGACCTGGATACCCGCCTCATAGCAGTGGCGGATGGCTTCCTGGGCTTCGGGCCGGGGCGGGTCCATCATCCCCACCAGTCCCAGCATCACCAGCCCCTGCTCCACATCAGCCATGGTCAAGGCCCGCTCATCGGCCCCGGCCGGGCGATAGGCCAAGGCCAGCAGCCGCAGGCCCTGGCGGGCCACCAGATCCCCCTGTGCCAACCACCAGTCCTTATCCAATGGCATTTCACCCTTGGCCCCCAACTGCCGGTCACAGCGGCGCAGGACAGCCTCCGGCGCCCCTTTGAGCAATACTAGCCCCGCGCCTTGCTGATCATGATGCAAGGTCGCCATGAAGCGATGTTCAGACTCGAAGGGAATCATATCCGTACGGGGCTCGGAGGCCTGCAGAGCCGCCTGGGTCAGGCCCAGCTTGGCGCCCAAGGTCAGCAGCGCCCCTTCGGTGGGATCCCCATGCACCTGCCAGCCCTCAGTGTCGCTGTGGGTGAGCTGTGCGGTATTGCAGAGCACCGCAACCCGCCCCACCAGTTGCAAGAGCTGCAGACCGGGATCGGCCACCTGGCCGGATGCGGTCAACACCTGTCCTTGGGGATCGTAGCCGGCACCGGTCAGCTGATAGGTGCCCGCTGCGGTCACCAGACTTTCCACCGTCATTTCGTTGCAGGTGAGAGTGCCGGTCTTATCGGAGCAAATCACTGAAACGGCTCCCAGGGTTTCCACCGCGGGCAAACGCCGGATAATCGCATGGCGCCGGGCCATGCGTTGCACGCCAATGGCGAGGGTAATGGTAATAATGGCGGGCAGGCCTTCCGGGATGGCGGCCACGGCGATCCCCACCGCCGCCAGCAGCATCTCTTCGACGCTGTTGTCCCAGACCACCAGGCCATACACAAAGGTCAGCGCCGCCACCCCCAAAATCACTGCCGTCAGCCACAAGGCAAAACGATTGATCTGGCGTAGCAAAGGGGTTTGCAGGCTGTCCACCTGTCGCAGCAGGCGGTTAATCTTGCCAATCTCCGTTTGTTCGCCCGTGGCTACCACCACTCCGGTGCCATGGCCGGCACTGATAAAGGTCCCGGAAAAGGCCATGCAGCTCTGCTCACCCAGGGCCACATTCTGTTCGTCCAGTGCCTCAGTCTGCTTGGCGACCGGTAGGGACTCCCCGGTCAGCATCGACTCGTTCACCATCAGCTCCCGGGCCGAAAGCAGACGCAAATCCGCAGGCACCTTATCTCCCGACTGCAGGGACACAATATCGCCCGGCACCAGCTCCGCTGCGGAAATGGAGATCCACTGGCCATTACGCAAGGCCATGGCCATGGCGGGCACCAGTTTGCGTACGGCAGCAATCGACTGTTCCGCCTTGCCTTCCTGCAGGTAGCCAATCACCGCGTTGATAATGACCACCCCAAAAATCACGGCGGCATCCAGCCTGTGGCCCATGAGCCAGGTTCCAATGCCTGCAACGAGAAGCACCAGGATGAGTATATTGGCGAACTGGTTGAGCAGACGACGAAGCCAACTTTGGCCGGTGGTCAAAGGCAGGCTGTTGTACCCGTATCGCTCGCGCCGATACTTTACGTCCCTGTCGGCCAAGCCAGCCTCCGAGCTACTGAGCGCCGCCAGGGCGGCCTCTCTGGTTCTCGTAAACCACGGCTGTTGAGAATTTGTCTCTGGACTCATCAAGGGCTCCCCCTGCCAAGTTGTATCAGTCCACCTGCCCAGAGACCCTCCTGTTCCCTACAGCAACGCAGGCGCACACCCCACTATCACTTCATATTAGGTGACAGGACCAAAACTTCATGAATCTAAATCAAGTAATCAACAACTAATGGATTCGCAGGTCTTCAGAATTGGAAAGGGACACCAGATCAGCTTGGACTCAAACGATAATCAAGGAGTGAGAACGATCGGGAGACAAGGAAGAAACAAGGCAGAGGTGAGGCAAGGTAGGAGGAAGGGCGCAGCAAAAAACGGAAAGGCGGGATCTGCCGGCCCCGATCGCTAGAACCGGGAGCCGTACAGCTAAAAAACGACCTCAGTCAGCGTCGAAGTCTACGCTATCGCCACCCTCAGCATCCATGGAGGTTGCGCCGGCAGTATAGACCACCCGACGGGTACTCACCGCCCGTTGGTACTTCATCCACGCCTTTTCAATTTCAGTCGTCGGTTCGGCTTCCCCTTTGGCGACTTTCACAAACTGCTCTTCTGCCGGGGTCGCTGGCGCCCGCATACCGGAGGCCAGATCCTTGAGAGCAAAGCCATGGCGCTCCAGAATCTCCGCCTCACGGCGGGAATAGATACCGGAACGATGGAAGCCGTATGGATAATGCTTGTTATCGTAGAAGATTTTGTTGCTGGCGAAATCTGTCTGACTCATAGAATGCTACCTATTCATTCAACGCCTAAGCCAAAAAAATTGCAGCGCATTATGGACAAGTCATCTCCGGGATGACAAGCGACAATGACCATAAATATAAACAGTGCTCTGCATTCTGTTTAGCAGGAAATTCCTACCTGTCCAGTGCGGCATTAAATAGCCAGAAAAACCCGGGGCCGACGGCAGGCTTAGCCAGATCCAATACCTGCCTTCTGATCCTTCACGGGAACCAGCCTAACCCCTTGGACTATATGCCACCTGTTCAGCTCGGACAGGAATGTATGGGCACAATCTGGATTGTTAAAGGGGGCAGGAAACAAAATTGCGCCACTTGGAGGGAATAGGGCTTTTGAGGGAGTTTTTTAGGTAGCAGTAAAAGTCTTCCGGCCATTCATTCGGGCAACCCGTTACATAATTTGTTGTGTGGGTAATCCCGGAAAACTTGGCCGCAGGCGCTGACAACGCAGACAGAAGAGATAGGGAGGGTCGCCGCTTAGCCGACGGCGACATAGTCCAGGAGGTTGGGGCTGCGCTCTTCTACATATTTAAGGACATCAGAGCGGCTCAGGGGACGGTTCATATCTGCCAGGGTAATGCGGGAGAACATTTCACCAATGGTCTGGTTGATCACGTTCCAGTTATTCTGAACCGTGCAGGCCTGGGCCATATCACACTGGCAGGCATCCAGACAGCACTCGGTCAGGGCCAGGCCGCCTTCAACCGCAATAATCACCTCGCCGATGCTGATACGATTGGCCGGGCGAGACAACGCGTACCCGCCCTTCATACCCCGCTCGGAGCGAACCACTCCCTGATCCACCAGCAACTTCATCACCTTGCGCACGGTCGGAACCGGCAGCTGGGTTGCCTCAGCCACCTGCTCGAGCTTCACCAGCTCATCCGACAGGTTGGCAAGATGACAGGCGATCAGCAATCCGTAATCAGCCAGCTTGGCCAGTCGTAGCATAACGAACCTTTTTCAGTAACATGGACTCTTGGTGGAAATGCCCATCAATCAAGCCCCTCTCTACAAAGACAAGCAGGAGCCAGATCTTCGGCTATACCTTCTCCATTGTATCCACACTTCCAATTCATTACCAATTTGGTATTGATTTAGATATCCGACTTCATTACTCTGTTATTTAAATTCGCAAGAGGCGCTACAATGGTCGGCTTTATGCCGACTTTCATACGACCGGACAGGAAGATTGAGGTCTAAGATTCCGCCGGTATCGGATCTTGGACCGGATAGCAGTTCCCGGCCTTCTTCTTGTGACAGTCCGAACAGTATCTTCGCTGTATGGCCTCGGCAGCGAACAGTCGATACGGAGCTTTTTTGGATGAAAACCCAGGCAACCCCTGTTGACCCCATTGATCCCGTTGATGAATACATCAAGGGCGAATACAAGCACGGTTTCGTCACCGATATTGAAACCGAAATGCTGGAGCCTGGCCTGAATGAAGACGTGATCCGTTTTATTTCGGCCAAGAAGAACGAGCCGGAATTCATGCTGGAGTGGCGTCTCAAGGCCTATCGCCAGTGGCTGACCATGCAAGAGCCCAAGTGGGCTCACGTCCAGTACCCACCGATCGACTTTAACGACATCATTTATTGGGCGGCTCCCAAGTCCAAAAGTGATGGTCCGAAAAGCCTGGATGAAGTCGACCCTGAACTGCTCCGCACCTATGAAAAGCTCGGCATTCCCCTGCATGAGCGAGCCGCACTGGCCGGTGTTGCGGTTGATGCCGTATTCGACAGCGTATCGGTTGCCACCACCTTCAAGTCCAAGCTGGCAGAAGCCGGGGTGATTTTCTGCCCCATTTCCGAGGCTGTGCAAAAATATCCGGAGCTGGTGGAAAAGTATCTGGGAACTGTGGTGCCCATCCGCGACAACTTCTATGCTGCCCTGAACTCCGCAGTCTTCAGTGACGGCTCCTTTGTGTATATTCCCAAAGGCGTGCGCTGTCCCATGGAGCTGTCCACCTATTTCCGGATCAACGCGGCCAAAAGCGGCCAGTTCGAGCGGACCCTGATCATTGCCGACGAAGGCTCTTATGTCAGCTACCTGGAAGGCTGTACCGCCCCCATGCGGGACGAGAACCAGCTGCACGCTGCAGTCGTCGAGCTAATCGCCCTGGACGGCGCCGAGATCAAGTACTCCACGGTGCAAAACTGGTACCCCGGTGACCATGAAGGCAAGGGCGGCATCTACAACTTCGTGACCAAGCGTGGGCTCTGTGCCGGTCGCAACTCCAAGATTTCCTGGACCCAGGTAGAAACCGGCTCCGCCATCACCTGGAAATACCCCAGCGTCGTCCTGAGGGGGGATAACAGTGTCGGCGAGTTCTACTCCGTCGCCCTGACCAACAACCTGCAGCAGGCAGACACCGGCACCAAGATGATCCACATGGGCAAGAATACCCGGAGCACCATCATCTCCAAGGGGATTTCCGCCGGACGCAGCAACAGCAGCTACCGGGGCCTGGTGCGGATGGGGCCGACCGCGGATAACGCCCGCAACTACACCCAGTGCGACTCCCTGCTGATCGGTGACAAGTGCGGTGCCCATACCTTCCCCTATATCGAGACCAAAAACAGCACGGCAGTGGTCGAGCACGAAGCCACCACGTCCAAGGTCAGTGACGAGCAACTCTTCCTGTGCCGCCAGCGGGGAATCGACCCGGAGCACGCCGTCTCCATGATCGTTAATGGATTCTGCAAGGAAGTCTTCAAAGAGCTTCCCATGGAGTTTGCCGTGGAAGCGACCAAACTGCTGGAAGTCAGCCTCGAAGGATCAGTCGGATAAACCACCGACATCTCATGGGAGGAGGCCGGAGAGTCTCCCCCACCCTGGATGCCGGGAACCAAGAATGAAGTTCTTGCGCGACACCACGCGCATGAGATGAACGCCGTATGGGATCAAAGATGCTAGAAATCAAAAACCTGAGAGTAAAAATCGAAGACAAGGAAATCCTGAAGGGCCTAAACCTGACCGTACGCCCGGGCGAAGTGCATGCCATCATGGGCCCGAACGGTTCCGGCAAGAGCACCTTGTCGAACGTATTGGCCGGCCGCGAGGAATATGAAGTCACCGACGGCGAAATCTGGTTTGAAGGCCGCAACCTGCTGGAGATGGAGCCGGAAGAACGGGCCCGCGAAGGCATCTTCCTGGCGTTCCAGTATCCCGTAGAGATCCCGGGCGTTAGTAACCTTCAGTTCCTGCGCACTGCCCTGAACAACATCCGCAAGCATCACGGCGAAGGTGAAATCGATGCGGGCACCTTTCTCAAAGAGGCTCGCGAGAAAATCAAAGTGGTCAACCTGGATCCTTCCTTCCTCAAGCGTGGTGTCAACGAAGGCTTCTCCGGCGGCGAGAAAAAGCGCAACGAGATCCTGCAGATGCTGATGCTGGAACCCAAACTGGCGCTGCTGGATGAAACCGACTCCGGCCTCGACATCGACGCCCTGCAAATGGTGGCCAATGGCGTCAATGCCCTGCGCAGCCCCGAGCGTTCGGTGGTCATGGTGACCCACTACCAGCGCCTGCTCAACTACATCGTACCGGACCATGTCCATGTCCTGGCCGATGGCCGCATCATCAAGTCCGGTGGCCGCGAACTGGCCCTGGAGCTGGAAGAGAAAGGCTATGGCTGGTTGCTGTCCGAGCAGCCCACAGGCGCCTGAGGTGGCTGGAATGACAGAACAGACCTTTGAAACCCGTAGTATCGAGGCCGCCCGCTCCCAGCCCCAGTTTCAGGCTGAAACCCTGCGCTGGCTGCAACCCCTGCGCGAGCAAAGCCTGGAGCAATTGGCCGAGTTGGGCTTTCCCACCCGCAAGACCGAAATCTGGCGCTATACCTCCATTTATCCCCTGACCCAGGGCGACTTCCTGCGTCCGGCTCCGGCCCAGGACACCGGATCCGACTTTGCCATCCCCGGGCTGGACAGCTATTGCCTGGTCTTCCAGAACGGGGTACTGGACGTGCAGCGCTCGCAACTGGACGGCCTTCCCTTCGAAGTGGTCCCCTTCAGCCAGGCCAGCGGCGAACAGCAAGAGTTCATCCGCCAGCACCTGGGCACCTTGGTCGGCTCCCAAGACCACCCGTTCGCCCTGTTGAACACGGGCTGGCTACAGGAAGGCCTGCTGATCCGCATCGCCAAGGAGCAGCGCCTCGACAAGCCGATCCAGGTGGTTTTCGACCACAGCGAAGCGTCCAATAGCTATACGGCTCAACCACGCCTGCTAGTGCAGGTGGAGCACCACGGGGAAGCCGTGCTCATCGAGCAGCACCTGGCACAGCCCGGCAACACTGAAATCTTCACCAACACGGTGACAGAAGTCTTTATGGCAGAAGGGGCCAAGCTCACCCACTACCAGTTGAACCTGGAGCCGGAAAACGTGCTGCACGTGGGGAATGTCCAGGTCTCCCTGGCCGCCCATGCCCAGTATGAAAGCCACCAGTTCAGCCTGGCAGGCAAGCTGAAGCGGCGCGACCTGGAGGTGGATCTGAACCAGTCCGGTGCCAACGCCCGCCTGTTTGCCATCTATCTGGGCCGCAACAGCCAGCACGTGGACTACCGGACGGTGCTCAACCACCGGGCCGCCCACTGCACCAGCGAGGAGCTGGTCAAAGGCGTTCTGCGCGATGAAGCCCGTGCCGTGTTCAATGGCCGCATCCACATTTACCCGGATGCCCAGCAGACCCTGGCCGAGATGAACAACCGGAACCTACTGCTGTCCAAGAATGCCGAAGTAAATACCAAGCCCGAGCTGGAGATCTATGCCGACGATGTGAAATGCGCCCATGGTGCAACGGTCGGCCAGATCGACAAGGAATCGCTGTTTTACCTGCGTAGCCGGGGTATCGATTCGGCGGAGGCCTACCGCATTCTGAGCGATGCGTTCGTCTATGAAGTGCTCGACCAGATGCCGCAGCCTGAAATCCTCGCCTATGTCTCACGCTGGGTCGAAGAATTCCATGACCGTGTCGTCCTGGAGGAGAGCCTCTGATGACAGCTGCAGTGCAACCTCAACGTGTCTTTGACCCTTATGAAGTTCGCCAGGAATTTCCGGCCCTGAATCAGGAAGTCAATGGCAAGCCGCTGGTCTACCTGGACAATGCCGCTACCAGCCAAAAGCCGGAGGCGGTGTTGCAGGCCATGATGCACTACTACCGCTTTGACAATGCCAACGTGCACCGGGCGGCCCATACCCTGAGCGACCGGGCCACCCGCAGCTTCGAGCAGGCCCGGCTAAAAGTGCGCTCCTGGCTGAATGCGGCATCCCCCAATGAAATTATCTGGACCCGTGGCACCACCGAAGCCATCAACCTGGTGGCCCAGAGCTACGGACGCAGCCACCTCAAGGCTGGCGACGAGATCATCATCAGCGGCATGGAACACCACTCCAACATCGTGCCCTGGCAGCTGGTGGCCCAGCAAACCGGTGCGCTGATCAAGGTGATTCCAGTCCGTGAAAACGGCACCCTCGATATGGACGCCTATCGCCAGCTCCTGTCGGAGCGCACCAAGCTCGTGGCCGTGGTACATGCATCCAATGCCCTGGGCACCATCAACCCGGTCAAGGAAATCATTCGCCTGGCCCGGCAGGCTGGCGCCGTAACGCTCATCGACGGCGCCCAGGCCTCGGCCCACCTGCGGGTGGACGTGCAGGATCTGGACTGTGACTTCTACGCCCTGTCAGGCCACAAGATGTTCGGGCCTACCGGCATTGGCGTGCTCTATGGCCGTGAATCCCTGCTCAGCATCATGCCCCCCTGGCAAGCTGGTGGCGAGATGATCGACCGGGTGAGCTTTGATACCACAACCTTTAACGACCTGCCCTTCAAGTTTGAAGCAGGCACTCCGGCCATTTCCCAGGCGATCGGTTTCGGCGCGGCGCTGGATTACCTCAGCCAGTTCAACTGGGAGGACATTATGGCCCATGAGCACAAGCTGCTGGACCGGGCCCGGGAGCTGAGCCAGGAGATTCCCGGTATACGGGTAATGGGCGACAGCGAAAACAAGGTGGCCCTGTTATCCTTTGTGGTGGAAGGCATTCACCCGAGCGATTTCGGCACCTTGCTCGACCATCAGGGTATTGCGGTGCGCACCGGCCATCACTGCTGCATGCCACTGATGGACCAGCTCGCCATTCCGGGAACCACCCGCGCTTCCTTCGCGTTCTATAATACGCTGGAGGACGTGGAAGCGCTGTTTCGCGCGATCCAGAAAATCCAGAAAATGTTTGTATGAGGGAGATCAAACAGCCCATGACAACTCAGGAGTTTGAACCCACCATCAACATTCGCATGACCGAGTCAGCCATTCAGCATGCCCGCAAGCAACTGGCCGGCAAGTCAGGCGTACAGGGCTTACGCCTGGGAGTCAAAGCCAGTGGCTGCTCGGGCTACAAGTATGTGCTCGACTGGGTCGAAGCCCTCAACGAGGATGACCGTGAATTCAAAATTGCCGAAGGGGTGTCCGTGTTTGTGGACAGCAAAAGCCTCCCCTTCGTGAATGGAACCGAGATCGACTTTGTTAAAGAAGGCCTCAACTCCATGTTCCGGTTCAACAACCCCAACGTTGCCTCCGAATGCGGCTGCGGGGAAAGCTTTTCCATAGCGTAACAGAAGAGATTTATGGCAATTGAACGTGAAGTCGTACTGACGAAACGGGATGTTGAGGCACGCCTGGTTCCGTCCGGTACGCTGATTACCATCCCGGTCGACACCTTTGTCACCATCACGCAAAGCCTGGGGGGCACCTTCACGGTGGCCGTCAACGGCAACCTGGCCCGCGTGGAAGGCAAGGATGCGGATGCCCTGGGCAAGGATACGCTCAAGTTCAACTTTGACGAGGTGAAAGAAGGCGAGGTCAACGAGCACCATGTGTGGGAAGCCCTGCGCGCCGTCTATGACCCGGAGATTCCGGTCAACATCGTGGATCTGGGGCTTGTCTACGATATGAAGATCAGCAAGCGTGACGATAAAAACCACGTCTATGTGCAAATGACCCTCACCGCTCCAGGCTGTGGCATGGGGCCGGTGATCGCCGCCGATGTCAAAAGCAAGGTGGAGCGGGTACCCAATGTTGATGAAGTGGAAGTAGAGCTCACCTTCGACCCGCCCTGGAATAACGACATGCTCTCCGACGAAGCCAAGCTGACCCTGGGAATGCTGTAATCCATGACCGAACCAACCCGCGCCGACTTTTTCGCCAAGAACACTCTGGGTATCACCACCACTCTGACCGACATCCAGGATACCATCAGCTTTCTCGATGACTGGGAAGAGCGTTACAGCTATATCATCGACCTGGGCCGCCAGCTACCGGGCCTGCCCGAGGCCGACAAGGTGGAGGAAAACTACATCCACGGCTGCCAGAGCCAAGTCTGGATCGTGCATCAACTGGACCCGGAAACCGGACGCCTGTTTCTGCTGGTGGATAGCGATGCCATGATCGTGAAGGGACTTGCCGCCATTGTCCTGGTGGCCTACAACGGCAAGACACCTCGGGAAATCCTCGACCTGGATATCGAAGCGGTGTTTGAGGAGCTGGATCTGATACGCCACCTGTCCCCCACCCGGGGCAACGGGCTGCGCTCCATGGTGCGCCGCATCCGCTCTTTAGCGGAGCAGTACTGCTAAACCGAGCTTTTGATCAGGGCCGCCGTTTTCAAGAGCGGCCCTGAAACTGAGATACCACTCCCGAGCATTCTGCCCCCAGCAAAGATTGGGCAGCCTTTCTTAAGCCAGACGCAACCTGCCATAGCGGAACCGGTCCACCAGGATAGCAATCACCAGGGTGGCCACCGTCGGCAACAGCCATCCCAACTGCTGGGACGCAAAAGGCAAGACGTTAAGCCAGGCCGGCGAATCCTCGGCCATCAGCCCGGCCGCCTTCAGTCCGTCCACAACACCAAAGAGCAGCGCCACGACCATCACCGGCCGCATGATATTCTGGGGCCGGGCCCAGCCGTGCAACAGCAAGCCGAGACAGACCAGCACGATTGCCAGGGGATAAAGGCCGACCAGAGCCGGGATGGACACCTGGATCAACCCATCCAGCCCCAGGTTCGACACAAACAGGCTAAAGGCCGAAAAGCTCACCACCCAGACGCCGTGGCTCATGGGGAAGTGACGACTGAAAAACTCACCACACGCACTGATGAGTCCCACGGCGGTGGTCAGACAGGCCAGAATGATCACCAGGCTCAGCAACAGGCTTCCCGCCAGGCCAAACCGAAACTGCACAAAGGCACTCAGGATCCGGCCTCCATTGGCTTTCCCCGTGACCAGGCTGCTACTGGTCGCACCCAGCCGGAACAAGGCCAGATACACCAAAGCCAAGCCAAGGGCCGCCAGCAGCGCCGCAATCATGGTATAGCGGGTGATCAACGTACGGGAGGTGACCTGCTGATCCTGGATGGCGGTCGTAATCACGATTCCAAATACCAAGGCACCCAGCGTATCCATGGTCAGGTATCCCTGCAGGATACCTTCAATAAAGGGACTCTCCGCGTAGCCCCCCTGAGCCTCACCTACTGGCCCGGCGGGGAACAGGACGGCCGCCGCACCGAGCAGGATAAGCGCCAACAACAGCACGGGCGTCATGATTTTACCGATATTGACCACCAGTTTTCCCGGCTTGAGGGACAACCAGATCACCACACTGAAGAAAATCAGGGTATAGACCAGCTGCGGCAGCCAGCCCCCTCCAAAGAAGGGTGCGACACCGATCTCAAAGGAAACCACGCCCGTTCGGGGCGTTGCAAAGAAAGGACCGATAGACAGATAAACCAAGACGGCCAGGATCAGCCCGGGGACACGGCCCAAAGGAACCGTCAGCGCATCCATGCCCCCGCCGACCCGGGCCAGGGCGACTAGCGTCAACAGCGGCAAACCCACTGCGGTCACCAGGAAGCCAAGGGCTGTCGGCCACATGTTGGTGCCGGAAACAAGCCCCGCCGCGGGTGGAAAGATGACGTTACCCGCCCCCAGGAACAGGGCGAAGGTCATAAAGCCAAGAGCAAGCAAATTGCCATGGGACAGGGTTTTCATAAAACCTCGCTAATTGCCGGCGCGCTCTTGTCTTGAAACGCCAATCCGTGTCTTTTCGCTACGACACTCACCTGCAACCGTCAGGCGGTACAACTTCTAATTATGAGAAAGCTACTCGCGGACGTCCAAGCAGAGGAATGCCTGGCGATCCTGGAAAGAGGAAACTATATCGAAGTAAAGAAGCACAGCGGCCGATCAAGCCCTGTTAAACCGAGCTTTGAGATCAAAACCGAGAAAAAACAGGCCACGCCCTCATTCATGAAGATGAGGCATGGAAATCTAAAACCGTATCTTGCAGAAGCCCGACTCCTTGGAGTGCGGGCTCTGTGCTTGCAAACTAACCGAGCGGCAATTATACCGCGGTAACGTTCTCAGCTTGTGGGCCTTTCTGCCCCTGAACAACGTTGAACGTCACTTTCTGGCCATCGACCAGACTGCGGCGCCCGCTGCCGTTGATTGCTCGGAAATGTACAAACACATCCGGGCCGTCATCTTGTTTGATAAAACCGTAACCCTTTTCGTCGTTAAACCATTTAACGACACCGGAAAGCAACTCACCTGACATAGTTTCCTCATTCCAAAAAAGCGGCCAATCTGCATTGGCTTTTAACTCTAAACACGACTGAAGCAGTTCGATGGCCGTCCTTTCATCGCCGGAGCATGAAACTAGGTCATGGTTCTGCATCAGTCGGTACTTTCTCATATTCCTTGGGGGTTGGGTAGACGGTAATTCAAAAATGTTTCCAATATCTGATCGAGCCGACACCCTGACCTGGGCAAACCCGGGAATTCCAGCTATCACCTGTGCGCCAAAATGGTTTCCACGCCGCCATGCCCCCATTGACCTGCTCCCGCTCCAAACCTTTGACTACAAGTTATTTCACACAAATCAGAATCCGGCTAACATAGGCGCCCGGCGGAACAGCTGTACGCATCTAACTCTCAATGGACTTGGTCAGCCTATGTTGAATTTTCTTCCCTCTACGGTCATCGGAATCCTCAGCGCCCTCCTGCTGGCTCTCAACACCCTATTCTGGTGCACATTGCTCTATATTCCCGCCATTCTGAAACTGCTGATCCCCATCCGGGCCTGGCGCGTGCTCTGCACCAAAGTCATTATCCTGATCTCGGAATGCTGGGTGGCCTGCAACAGTGGCTGGATGAAGCTGACCCAAAAAACAGAGTGGGACGTGGAAGGCCTGGAAGGGCTAAACCATGAAGGCTGGTATCTGGTGCTGAGCAACCACCAAAGCTGGGTCGATATCCTGGCGCTTCAGCACGTCCTGAACCGTCGCGTGCCGTTTCTCAAGTTTTTCCTCAAGCAAGAGCTGATCTGGGTGCCGGTGATCGGGCTTGCCTGGTGGGGCCTGGACTTCCCCTTCATGAAACGCTACTCGGCGGAATATCTGAAAAAACATCCAGAGATGCGCGGCAAGGATTTGGAAACCACCCGCCGGGCCTGCGAAAAGTTCCGCTACACACCGGTGAGTGTGATGAACTTCGTGGAAGGCACCCGCTTCACGCCGGCCAAGCATGCCCAGCAACAGTCGCCCTACCGCCACTTGCTAAAGCCGCGTCCCGGCGGAACGGCCTTTGTCCTGGACATCATGGGGGACTACATCAAGACTCTGGTGGACGTCACCATTGTCTATCCTGACGGACGTCCGACGTTTATGGATTTCCTCTGCGGCAAGGTGAAACGGATCCAACTCCGGATTCGCCAGGTGCCCATTCCCGCCAACCTGCGCAACCGCAATTACGGGGAAGATGAGCAGTTTCGGGAAGAGTTCAAACTCTGGCTGCACGAAATCTGGCAACACAAGGACCAGCTCATTGCCAGCCTGAGCCCTACGGCCCAGCCGGATGCGCCTCAAGCGGGAGGCGCCCCTATTCCGGATAATGGTGCGGGTCAAGCTGGATCAACTTGATCCGCCTGCCCTGCAGGACAACGGTGCCACCGTAGCGTTGCGCTCCGGTGGTGGAAAACTCGAAGCTGTAGCGCCGCCAGAAAGCCAGCCGGCCATCCTCACCCCGTACCGGGCGCAATTTGCGCAGCACCACGCTGTCATCCAGAAGCGCCACATCCATCCGCCGGCAGTGGGCCTTGGCGGCCTGATAGGCAATCTCCTTAATCTCCCGGGCCACCCACCAGTAGGCGGCACCAGCTCCCAGGAGCAACAGCCAGAATAATTTGGACAGGGTTAGCATCAGTAAACTTTCCAGACCATGGCCGCCCCATACTACTACGGGTCTGGAACGACTACGAGAGCCATCCCCCTACCCCAGCACTCCTTCGGGCCGGACCCTAGGCTTTCCAGCTTTCCAGCTCAACCTGCATGGAGCGCTCCTGGTCGCTGATCCAGACTTGCCCATCCTGAATATTCACCTGTAGCCGCATGGTACGCTGCACAAAGGCCGCAAGCTCCTGCACCGTGGCATCCGACACAAACAAGACCCGCACGTTCTGGAACCGTGCCACTTTGTTATGGAGCTGATCCCACCAGATATGGGCGCCTCGGCCTCCATAGGCGTAGACCACCACATTTGCCGCCCGATGACTGGCTCGCCGGACCCGCCGTTCATCGGGCAACCCCACCTCAATCCAGAGCTGCACTTCATCGGCCAGGGTACGTGACCAGAGGTCAGGCTCTTCATCCGTACTCAGCCCTTTGGTAAAACTCAGCTGATCATCCGCATGCAGGGCAAAGGCGAGCAAGCGCAGCATCATCCGCGCCTCCGTCTCCGACGGATGCTGGGCAATGGTTAAAGAGTGGGTGTGGTAGTAATGCCGATCCATGTCGGCGACTTGCAGTTCTGCTTTGTAAATGGTCGCCTTCAAGGCCATGGTCTAGATACTCTACTGATTGTCATAAGGCCAGGATCCACAGCGGCTCCATCGGGCAGCCGTACACTAGCACCTCACAAACTTTATAAGGTCACCAACTTGCGACCTGGCACGCCTGGCTTCCAGAACAACCTGAAAGGTCAGCCAAGCGTGCCCAGAAGAAAGAAGGATCGGGATCTTCCACGCAACACCTCAACGAAGGAGGCTGCTCAGAAAATGGAGCCTATTTAAGCGGATTCCGCTGCGGCGGCCAAGTGCTGTTTCTGCCAGCGGTAAACTCGCATGGGAGGAGCGTTCAGCACTTCCAGTTCCACTTCCGGCTGGCCGAACAGGCGCCGTCCCAACTGCCCGACCCGGCTACGAAACTGGTAGGCAATAAAGCGTCCGCGGGGGCTGAGGCAAGTCCAGACCTCCCGCAAAATCCGCACCCCCAGGTCATTGGGCATAGTGGAGAAGGGAATGCCGGAGACCACGGCATCCGGGCTGGGTAGGCCATAACGACGCAGAATATCACCAATGTGTTCTGCGCTGCCATGATGGACAATCAAGCGGGGGTCCGGCTCTCCCTTGAGCAAAGACACAAACTCCGGGTCGACCTCAATCGCCAGCAGCCGGCCATTCGCCGGCAGCGCATCCAGGATCGCCCGCGTTGTGCCTCCCGTACCAGGTCCTAGCTCAACCACCACCTTGGCGTTGGCAATCCCCGCCACATCCACAATCCGCTGCTCCAGAAAGCGCGAGCTCGGAATAACCGAACCGACAGATTTGGGACGCCGAAGAAAGCCCAGAAAAAACGCCAGCCCCTTCCGAGGGCGAGACTGTACCTTCCGCAGAACTGTTCCATTACCCATGATTGCAAATTCCTTCTTCCTGTCATCAACGTAAATATCGCCTGGCAGCCAGGCCCTCTTTAACGAAAGATGCTCGTCCCTTGTACATCATGACTCTGCGTAGCAGTACATCTCTCCCATCTGCGCCAGCAGTACTGGCCTTGGCGGGCTCAGTTTTTCGAGCATTCCTGCATTTGTATTGCGCATGCTAAGTCTGCGGCCGGATATTTTCCGCGCCACAACACGCAAACCTGAAGCAAGACAGCGCATTGGTTAATACAGGAATAATGGACAAATGAATGCTGATAGCAAACAAGCCGGGCTGTTTATTCCGGCTGCCACCACAGGCGCCAGGGGGCATCCCTGTGTTCGGGCAGGGCATAGTCGATACCGATCCGGGGCCCAGCCTGTATTTGATCAGACTGGGGAGTGGCATAGGGTTCAATCCAGAGCTCCTGCTCCAGGGTCAAATCCCAGCCGTTCAGCTCCAGCCCGACACCCAAGGCTCGACAGAGCTTGCCCGGGCCGTTGGCCAATTGGGTTTTCCGGCCACGTAGCTGCTCCATCCGCTCCCGCCCCTCTAGGGGCTGCACAGCCCGAATCAACACGGCCCCGGCCACTCCGGCAGGAGAGGTCACTACATTGAGCATGTAATACATGCCGTAGACCAGATAAACATAGGCATGCCCCGGCTCCCCAAACATGACCGCATTGCGGGGTGTTTGCCCCCGGGAGGCGTGACTGCCCGTATCGCCATCGCCAAAATAGGCCTCTACTTCCGTGATCACGCCAGACAGGCGCTGGCCGGCGTATTCCCGCACCAGCTTTTTACCCAGCAATTCCCGGGCCACGACCAAGGGGTCACGAAAATAAAAATGACGGGGCAAAGGCTGTGAAACGTCTTGATTCAGCATAGTGCCGGCTCTTTCGCCAGGTGAAGACAGTCAACCATGGGGCGGGCCATAGTATTCCAGATAAAAGCACAGGGGCGGATGGGGCTCAATCGAATACAGAACCTCGGGCGGAATCAGGACTTCCTCCAGGGGCGTACCAATCAAAGGCCTGGCAAATGGCTCCCGCACACGGCAAACCAGGCATCCCTCCTGCACCAGGATCCGGGTCCAGATCCCTGGCTTGGTAGCCAATCCACCCAACAGCTCTTCCGGTATGTCTCCAGGGCGGCATTCAGCCGTGCGTTGCAACAGCACCAAATGGTCCGGCAATTCGAGTCGGTCGCAACGCACACAATTAAGCTTGGTGCCGAGCATGGCATCACGCCCGGCCTGAGTGATCACCCAGGGGCGGTTGACGAAAGGCGGCTGGTGTCGCACATGCTGTCCGTGCTGGCAGCTTAACAGGGCGACCCAGTCCCCTTCTTCATCCAGATAGTAGTCGATGATTTCGCGCTGCATGCTCCCTCCCCGAACACACCGGCTGCCCTCACTCCCTGGACAACCCTCCGCCATGCCAAAGCTCCATTCTTGCCCATATTGTGGCCATCCGGCCCCACCCTGGCCATGCTCCGCGCCAAGCAGCCCGTGAGCTATGGGCTTTCTGCTTATGCCCGGGAAAACTGCAGGCTATTTCTGGGCAGGCTGCACGGCCTGAAGCAACGCCTGCCGGTTATACCCATGGAACACCTGACCTTTCACCACCACCAAAGGCGCTGCCAGCCCACCCAAGGCCTCAAACTTGCGCAGCCCTTCCTCTGACTGGTGAAGGTTATATTCAAAAAAGGGAACCTGCTGCTCCTGCAACAACTGGCGGGCCTGGTCGCAGCTCCGACAGGGATCGACGGAAAACAGCACCACCTCGTAATCCGGATGGGGCTGAAGGTTGGGCGATGGGGCAAAATGCTGGTACAGCCAGCTCCCCAACTGCCAAAGAAGCAGAAAAACCAGTACTGCAAATGTCGCCCGAAACTTCATCTGACCTTTCAACTTTAAACCGGCTCCGCTTTAACGGCCTAATGACTGACCTGCCCCTGTATACTCCCTCACTCCAGCCCTGGAAAAGGCAACCAGCAGGCAACCTCAGTACCAGTGTAGGTAGACCTGAGGGTTTGTAAATGGATGCCACTGGTTTTCAGGCTTTTTCCTTGGCCCGGACTTGAGTATGCTGAAACCCGATCAAAACTCAGGTTTATCATCCCATTTGGCTTCAGCACAGAGGAGCACGGCTTTGCCGCAGAACAACCCGCCCACCCCGTTGCCCTCAGCCGAACAACACCGTCGGTCATTAGCGCGCTTGCGGCGCTTTGCCAGCCTGATGGACAGCCGGTTTCGCATTCCGGGCCTGGGCGTTCGCCTGGGCTGGGACGGACTGATTGGCCTGATTCCCGGTATCGGTGACTTGTTAGGCGCGCTTTTGTCCGGTTATGTGGTGGTTGAAGCCATCCGCCTCAAAGCCCCTAGGGCCCTGATCGGGCGCATGGGACTCAATATCCTGGCGGAATTGCTGGGCGGTCTGCTGCCCGTTCTGGGCGACCTGTTCGACATCTACTGGAAGGCCAACCAGCGCAACGTGCAACTGCTGGAATCTTACATCGAAAAGCGCATCAAGCCGCCCTCCAAACAGCGCCCAGGCTTACTGACCTGGTTCCTGGTCGGAGTTCTGGCCGTCTGCGCCCTTTACCTGTTCCTGATCTATACCGGCAAGTTATCCTAAGCCCTGCACATTTTTCGAAATGGAGTGATCCAAACCTCCATTGCAGCCGTATAGTAAGAAACGGATCAAATAATAATAACCAATCATCTTTAAACTCTTTGGCTGCGTGCCGGTCATACAGTGTCAGCAAAGGATCGAATGATACTTGAGCGCCAAAGAGAGACAGATGAATAGGGATACACCGCATGCGCGGAAATGAAAGGACTTTCATGTGGGAAACAAGCGGCAGGGAACTGGCCTCCCCCCTGGAACAAGAGAACAGCAACTCCTCCCACTCCACGGCTTTAGTGGAGGCAGAGTTACCGGCCCCGCCAGCAGACAGCCATGAGCCTCAGCCCCTTCCCGAATCGGGCAGCCAGGACCTGTTTGCCCACGACATGGAGTTGGTCGCCAAGGCTCGTGACCGGCAAGCCTACACGCGCATTTTCCGCCATTTTGCACCGCGCTTGATGGCCTTCAGCCGCCGCCAGATGGGCAACGACCAACAGGCCATGGAACTGGTACAGGAAACCATGCTGGTGATCTGGAACAAAGCCCATCTGTACGATGCCTCACGGGCGTCCACCACCACCTGGATCTACCGGATTTGCCGGAACCTGCGCTTTGACATGCTGCGCAAACAACTGCACCTGAAAGATGAAATCAGCGCCGATGACCTCTGGCCCTCCCTGGAGGCCGCGGGCCTGGTCAGCACTCCGGGCGGGCTTTATCACCAGGTGGCCGCCGACCAGGTATTCCGGTATTACCTGAAACTCCCACCCGCCCAACAGGAAATCGTTCGCATGCTGTATCTGGAAGAAAAGTCCCACCAAGAGGTGGCCGACGAGTTGGATATTCCGCTGGGGACAGTAAAATCACGCGTAAGATTAGCCATCAATCGACTCAAGCAGCTCACAGACAGCCATGATTAAACACCACCCCTCCACAGCCGTTCTGCAGGCCCATGCGCTGGGAGAGCTGTCCGACGGTTTTGCCCTGGCGGTAGCCACCCATATCAGCTTGTGCCCCAGCTGCCAGGCTACCTACGACCAATTCGAAGCCTCCACCTCGGAGCAGCTGTTGATGCCGGACGTCACCGATGCTCCCCTGGATGGCCATCTCGACGAAATCCTGCAAAGCATCCTGAACGAGCAGGTTCATCCGGAGCTGCGAGACCGGCGTGCCACGCCGCGCTCCACAAAGCTTCATGTTAACGGCGAGGCTTTTGAGATCCCCTGGCCCCTGCAGCGGATCGCCGGCAAAATTCGTAGCTGGGAGCAACTCAGTGAGCGGGTGCATATCGCTTCCCTCTCCCTGGAGAGCGAAGCCCACCGTGTGAGCTTTCTCTATGTGTGCGCTGACAGTGAAGTGCCCGCTCATGTGCTGGAAAAGAATGAGCTCACCATGATCCTGGCGGGCAGCCTGTACGACCCACACGGCCAGTACCAGGCGGGAGACTTTATCGTCACGGCGCCGAACGACCACCACAGCCCCAGCACCAAACGTCACGAAAGCTGCCTGTGCCTGAGCGTTCTGTCAGAGCCGTTACGACTCAACAGCAGCCTGGCCCAGCACCCTCTGCCTTACTTCAACCCGCTGCGTCGCGCAGCCCGGGAGTAAGCGCCCCCCTGAAAGAGAAAAGCGCGCCGAATCCAAAAGACTCGGCGCGCTTTTTAACAGACTCACGATCACTCAGGCCACTGGCTTACCAAGCAATCAGCACGTCACCCGGCTGGATATTGACCCGGCCCGCATCCTTGTCAATGACGCCCTGGGCAAAACCCGGCTGGACATGGGTCACCTTCAAGGTCAGGTTCACATCCCGCAACTGGGTGCCCCGAAACAGCTGGGCATCGTGAAACTCCTGGGCCCGATACACCCGCAGCAGGTCTCCGGGCTTGACGCCATGATTGGCGCCCGCATTGAACTGCAACTCCTTCTCCTGCGCCCGGGTAATGCGGGTCATAAAAGGCAGGCAGCGCAAATGCTCATCCACCTCCGCCACCATCTCGGAGAGTAATTGCCCCACAGCCTTGCCATATTCCATCCGCCAGAAAGCATCGGTAGCAAAACCAATAGTGTCGGTTGGTTCTTGGTGCCAATTTCCGCTGGTACGGTAGGTTTTCTGGAAAATGACATCCCCGCTGAAGGCGTCATGCACAAAGACTTCCACGGCAAAAGCCCGTTCCGTATCCCGCAGGCCCAGGCGGCGTAAGCTGTTATTCCAGAACGTGCTTTGAAAATGTTCCGGTGACCGTACCCCCAAGTCCCGCACCACTCCGGAAACCACAAACTGGACGCCCAGCTCCTTTGCAGCATCGACCGCATAGGTGGTCATATACCGGTCATTTTGCCGGGCCGGCGCATTGACCACTTCCTGGTACAAGCCCAGATGGCTGGCCTGCAAGGCCAGCACGTGCCTGCGCTGGTTCAGGGTCTGGGTCAGCACCGCAGGGAGTGCCCGATCAATATTCTGCAACTGGCCGATCAGCGCCTGCTCCGGCTCCTGAAGCGCAAACCCCAAAATGGCAACCTGCTTGCGATAGCCATTGGCCGTGGTCAGGGCACAGCTGGGCGCAGCCTCGGTAATCACATCCGCCGCTACCGTCAGCTTCATCCAATTGCCCTCCACCTGCTCATCGAGCACTTGCAGGCTGCGGACGCGCACATCACTCCGGACCGTCACCCGGTCCAGGGTCAGAACTCCCTGCTCCAGGTTGGACTCGCTGGATACCCGGGCATTGGTGCTCAAGCTCAACTGCCGCAATGCGTCCTCCTGTGCGGCACGGCGGGCCTCGTCGTACTGGCCGGCCTGGATCTGGGCCCGGCCGGTCACCGTGACCCACTCTGCCATGGCCGGCATACTCAGCACCGACAGCAGCAACCAGCCCACCAGGCTGCGCCAGGAAAGAACACTCATTTGCATCGGTAAAGCCTCACCCATCAATCATTACAGCCGTCGCAATCGCGCAACCGGCCTTCCCCCATCAACCACTACTTGTCCTTGCTGATGTGGTAGTAATAGTTACTGACCGCTCCGCCGTCCGAAGTTCTGGCCGGTGCGCTCTCCAGAGTGCGCGACCGCAGCGGGCTTAGCTCCCGAAAGACACCCGGGGCAATCACCAGGTCATCCCCCATGCTTGCCGCGGAGATGGTCAACTTCAGGCGGCAATCCTCGGAGTACTTAAAGTAGTTAACGCTGGTGAGACACTCCTGGAAACGTCCGTCCAGGACCAGCTCCAGCACCGTCTCAAACCCGCCTCCGGGCAGTTCCGACACTGAGATCACCTTCGCGCCCCGCACCACGGAGTCCACCATGGCGCGGTAGCCGTCATCCTGTAGTACCATGTCCCGAACTGTCGAGGAGCCGGTCAGCGAAGTGCCATAGACCCGCTCTGCCAAAGCCCGATAGGCATCCAGCTTGGAGGCCCGCATGGCCATCAAACGGTGACGTTGTAGCAAACGATCCCGCGGATCTTCATAGGCGCCATAGCCGGAGACCCGGATCACAATGGATTCCGGATAGGTTTTGGCCGGCTCGACATCCGGGGTCAAGGGCGCACAGCCTGACATCATGAAGGAAAGTACGGCGATTACCGCCCAAAGTCCCGGTCTTCTGCTGAACATCCTCATCTCATCCTATATCTTGCAAATGGTTTCGGTATGGCTGGATAGTGTAGAAGGAGATTGCGGTTTGGCCCTGCCCATAACCCGCTCCTCGCCTTCCCTGACTCCTCTCTGCCTACCCTCTCCTTCCTGGCTAACAGGCGGCAATTTGGGGCCGCTATTGCCAAGTTTCTCCTGCCTATCCCTGGATATAGAAATTTCCGTGCCACTTTTAACAAGTTTTCACAGTTTGCCAAGGAACCTTCCAAGAAGCATTTGTTTTCAAATAGATAGCCTCCTTCAAAAAACGATCTGACAGGCCTTTACCCGGCTAATTTTCCATTTCCAGGCTGCAATACAGGCAACAAATTGCCGGCTCCCACGCTCCCTTTTTTTGCCCCGTCAGCAAAGTGATAAAACCTCTGCTACGCTTCCTGTGTCACTTGCCCTGTCGTCAATGTTGACGCCCTTTTCCCTTAGTTAATTGACGTAAATGGAGTACTCCATGGCCCTGCCATCTTCGTTCCTGCGCAGATCCTTACTCACCGCTATTAGCGCTACCCTGGTTGCCACCACAGCCCAGGCCGGTAGTTTCAACAATGCCCGCTCCCTGGCAATGGGCGGCACGGGCGTTGCCACGGCTCACCCGGCTGCGGCAGCCTCACTCAACCCGGCCATGATGGCAGCGACTCACCACGAATGGTCGGACGATTTCGGCTTGATTCTGCCTTCTGTGAACGTGCGTTTTGCGGATGAGGAAGAAGTGCTGGATCAGGTGGACGATCTGCAGGATGCCATCGACAACTTTGATGAACTGGCTGACCGTATCAACTTTAACCCCTCCGATGCAGAGTCTTTGCGTAACGACGCCCGTGCGGTTGCTGGCGACCTGCTGGAGCAACTCAAGGCCTTTGACAAAGACACCATCCGTATCAATGCTGGCGTGGGTCTGAGCCTGGCGGTTCCCAGCCCCCGTCTGGCGGTGGGCTTCTTCACCAACGGCTCGCTGACCGCGACTGTGCGCGGTGAATTCGATGAACAAGATAAACAGCTGCTGGAAAGCATCGCCAACAGCACCACCCCTGAAACCGCGGACCTGGAAGATGATCTTCAATCCCGAGGCCGGATTCTCGCCTCCGCCGTGGTTGAAGCGGGTATCAGCTTTGCCCATGCCCTGGATCTGGGCAACGATCACGTCGTCCAACTGGGTGTATCACCCAAGTATGTGCAACTGCGTACCTTCCAATACACCGCCAGCATCGCCGAGTTTGAAGACGACGATTTCGATGGCGCGGAGTACGAAACCGAAAAAAGCGGCTTCAACCTGGATCTTGGCGCGGCCTACGCGTTTGGCGAGAACAAGCAGTGGAACACCGGCCTGGTGGTGAAAAACCTGATCCCCATGGAACTCAAATCCGCCCAATACGATCCTGAGCTCGATGAAGAGTACACCTTAGAGCTTAAGCCCAAGGTCACCGCCGCTATTGCCCATACCGGTAACTACCATGTGGTGACCGCCGAGCTGGAGCTGACCAAGCAAAAAGGCTTTGGCTACGCCGATGACACCCAATGGTTCTCAGTCGGTGCGGAGTTTGACGCCTGGCGCTTCGCCCAGCTGCGTGTTGGTGCCCGCCAAAACCTGGCCAGTAACAGCGACAACGCCGGCATTGAAGAGAAAACCCAGTTCACCGCCGGTCTTGGCCTGAACCCCTTCGGTGCCCGTCTGGATATCGCCGCCCTGGTCAGCGATTCTGATCTGGGCGCGGCCATCGAGTTCGGTGCCGCGTTCTAATTGCTCCATCTTTGTTGATGGCGTGATTTAAGCCTCTCTAGCCCGGCCCCTTGGCCGGGCTATTTTTTCTGCCGATTAAACGGGATAATCCGCGACTCATCCATGTTCTGTGGAGTTTGCGGGTTCATGAAACATTTCCTCGTCGGCGGAGCCGTACGTGACCAGCTGCTTGGCCTGCCAGTCAAGGACCGGGACTGGGTGGTGGTGGGCGCCACCCCCGAAGAAATGCTCCAGGCCGGTTTCGTCCAGGTGGGCGCCGACTTTCCGGTGTTCCTCCACCCTCACACCAAGGAAGAATATGCCCTGGCCCGTACCGAACGAAAATCCGGCGTCGGCTACAAAGGCTTTATCTGCGATTTTTCCCCCCAGGTAACCCTGGAAGAAGACCTGCTGCGCCGCGACCTCACCATCAATGCCATGGCCCTGGGTGAAGACGGACAGTTGATCGACCCCTATGGCGGACGCCGTGATCTGGAACAAAAACGCCTGCGCCATGTCTCCGACGCCTTTCGCGAAGATCCGCTGCGGGTGCTGCGGGTGGCCCGCTTTGCCAGCCGCCTGGCGCCCTTGGGTTTTCAAGTGGCCGAGGAAACCCTGCACTACATGCGGGAAATGTCCGATAGCGGCGAGCTTGCCTTTCTGACCCCGGAGCGGGTCTGGCAGGAAACCGAACGGGCACTGGGAGAGAAAATGCCCTGGGTCTATTTCCAGGTGCTTCGTGACAGCCACGCCCTGCGGGTCATCATGCCAGAGCTGGACGCCCTGTTTGGCGTTCCTCAGCCACCCCAGCACCATCCGGAAATCGACACGGGCCTACACAGCCTGCTGGTGCTGGAACAAGCCGCCCAACTCAGCGACAGCACCGAGGTGCGCTTTGCCGCCCTGATCCATGACCTGGGCAAAGGCACTACACCCGAAGAGCTGTTGCCCCGTCACCTCGACCATGAAAAACGGGGATTAAAGCTGATCAAGCAACTCTGCCAGCGTCTGAAAGTGCCCAACGCCCATCAAGCGCTTGCCCTGATGGCCAGCGAATACCACACCCACTGCCATCGTGCCCTGGAACTGCGCCCCAGCACCATAGTCAAACTACTGAAGCACTGCGACGCCTTTCGCCGCCCGGAACGCTTCGAGCAGTTCCTGCTGGTGTGCGAAGCCGACGCCCGGGGGCGCACGGGGCTGGAACAACGGGACTATCCCCAGCCGGCCTTACTGAAAGCCGCACTGGCCGCGGCCCGGACCGTTTCCGCCAAGGAACTGGCTGCCCAGGGGCTGAGTGGTGCTGAAATTGGGGAGCAACTCACTCAGTTGCAAACCCAGGCGGTGGCGGAGGCGATTCGTCCATTTAAGGCACAGCAGAACAGCTCTGATGTGAATACAGCCGATGACTTATAAACAGCCAGACTTCCATTCACGCCCAGTCGCCCTGATTACCGGTGCCGCCAGGCGCCTCGGAGCCGCCATGGCTGAATTCCTGCACCTGCAGGGGTTCGACCTGGTACTTCACTATTTTCACTCCGGACCGGACGCAGAAGCCCTGGCCCAGCGACTCAACGGCCGACGGGCAGACTCCGTGCACCTGGTGCGGGCCGACCTGAGTGATCCGATCGCCGTTCGGGAATTGGCCAATCGGGCCTTGCGCAGCTTTGGCCGGCTGGACGCCCTGATCAACAACGCGTCCCAGTTCTTTCCCACGCCTATTGCAACGGCCACCGACCAGGATTGGGAGCGCCTGTTCCACACCAACCTGCGGGCGCCCTATATTCTCAGCCAGGCCCTGAGCGAGGCCCTGAAAGCTCATCAGGGCTGCATCATCAATATTGCCGATGTGTATGCCCATCGCCCTTTAAAAGAACACAGCCTGTACAATGCCAGCAAGGCCGCCCTGGTGTCCCTGACCCAATCCCTGGCCCAGGAACTGGCGCCCGACATTCGTGTGAACGCCATAGCCCCGGGTGCTATACTTTGGCCCGACCAAACTGGCGCGGAGGTTGATTCAACCAACACTGTCCCTGCCTCCTACCAGCAGGCCATTTTGCAAAAGGTTGCCCTGGGCCGATTGGGAACCCCTGAAGACATCGCCCGCGCGGCCTGGTTTCTGATTGCCGAAGCGCCCTATATGACCGGCCAGGTTCTGAATGTGGACGGTGGTCGCACCCTGACCATCTAAGTCCGTTCCAAACAATACTGGAGACTGTTGATGAGAAACGTCGTTATCGCTGCTGCCGCACGCACCCCGATCGGTGCCTTTGGAGGCGCCCTGTCATCCCTGTCAGCCGTAGAGCTGGGAACTGCCGTGGTGCGCCATCTGCTTCAGAAAACCGGCATTGATCCCGCCCAGGTGGACGAAGTGATCCTGGGCCAGGTACTCACTGCCGGTTGCGGCCAGAACCCGGCCCGCCAAACGGCCCGCAATGCCGGTCTGCCCGATGCGGTTCCCGCCCTGACCATCAACAAGGTCTGCGGCTCTGGCCTGAAAGCCCTGCAACTGGCCACCCAAGCCATTCGGGTGGGTGATGCGGATCTGATCATCGCCGGCGGCCAGGAGTCCATGAGCCAGTCTCCCCACGTGGTGCCCCACTCCCGGAATGGCCAGCGCATGGGTAACTGGGAGATGGTTGACACCATGATCAAAGACGGTCTGTGGGATGCCTTCCACGACTATCACATGGGGATCACCGCCGAAAACATCGTGGAGAAATACGGCATTTCCCGGGAAGAGCAGGATGCCTTTGCCGCCCACTCCCAGCAAAAAGCGGAAGCCGCCATCCAGGCCGGCCGCTTTGCGGATGAGATCGTGCCGGTTCAGATTCCCCAGCGCAAAGGCGATCCTCTAGTAGTCGACCAGGATGAAAACCCGCGCCCCGGCGTGACTGCCGAAGCGTTGGGCAAACTGCGCCCGGCCTTCAAGAAGGACGGCTCCATCACGGCCGGTAATGCCTCCTCCCTGAACGACGGCGCCGCAGCGGTGATCCTCTGCAGTGAAGAAAAAGCGAAAGAACTGGGCCTGACGCCGCTGGCGGTCATCAAAGCCTACGCCAATGCCGGTGTTGATCCGGCCATTATGGGTACCGGCCCCATCCCTGCAACCCGCCGCTGCCTTGAGCGTGCTGGCTGGTCAGTGGATGATCTGGATCTGATCGAGGCCAACGAAGCCTTCGCGGCACAGGCGATCTCCGTCAACCGGGATCTGGGCTGGGATACCGCCAAGGTGAACGTGAACGGCGGCGCCATTGCCCTGGGCCATCCCATCGGTGCCTCCGGCTGCCGGATTCTGGTGACCTTGATCCACGAAATGATCAAGCGGGATGCCCACAAAGGTCTGGCCACCCTCTGTATCGGTGGCGGCATGGGTGTTGCCCTGGCCATTGAGCGCTAGGCACCAACCTCCCCCTCTCCCTCCTGGGGAGAGGGGAGAAAGAGCCTCTTTCACAGCGAGCCCAGGAACCAGCCAGCCAACCATGCTGCACATCATCCTTTACCAACCGGAAATCCCCCCTAACACCGGCAACATCATCCGGCTTTGCGCCAACACCGGCTTTCAGCTTCACCTGATCGAGCCCCTGGGGTTTATCTGGGAAGACAAGCGCCTGCGCCGGGCGGGGCTGGACTATCACGAGTTCGCCTCGGTACAGCGTCATGCCAGCCTGGATGAATTCCGCAGCCGTTATCCCGAAAGTCGCCTGTTCGGGCTCTCCACCAAGGGCCAGCGCTTCTATCATGAAGTACAGTATCAGGCGGGGGATGCCTTATTGTTCGGACCGGAAACCCGTGGACTCCCCGCCGATATCCGGGAGCAACTGGGCGTCGACCATCTGTTACGCGTGCCCATGAAGGACGGCAGTCGCAGCCTGAACCTCTCCAACACTGTCGCGTTGGTCTCCTATGAAGCCTGGCGCCAGCTGGGTTTTGACGGCGGGCTGTAATTCAGGCGGGCACAAAAAAACGGGCGCTGGGCCCGTTTTTTGTCTGGCTCAACCTTAGTGGGAGGTTTGAGCGTTTTCTTCCTGACCTTGCTGGGCCTGGCGCTTGAGGGCGTCAGCATACAGCGCGTCGAAGTTGATCGGCGCCAGCATCAGCGCGGGGAAGCTGCCTTTCAGCACCGCCGCATCGATGGCTTCGCGCGCATAGGGGAACAGGATATTGGGGCAGAACGCGCCCAGGGTTTGCGCCAGCTGCTGCGGCTCCAGGCCTTCGATCTGGAATACGCCGGCCTGCTGAACCTCAACGATAAACGCGACTTTATCTTCCAGCTTCGCCGTAACAGTTAGAGACAGCACAACTTCATGCTGGGTCGCACTGATCGCCTGGTTACGGGTATTCAGGTCCAGATTCACCTGGGGCTTCCACTCTTTCTGGAAAATCGCCGGGGAATTGGGGGATTCAAAGGACAGGTCTTTGATATAGATACGCTGCAGTGCGAAAGTGGCCTGTTTCTGGTTGGCTTCAGACATGGGGGTTCCTTAAAAATCGTATTCGTTTAGTAACGAAGCATTATAGTTGTAAACAGAGCTTTGTGTTGTGATCAGGTTAGCCTTCATTTCGTAACAGCACCAGGGCCTACCCTGAGCTTACTGAAGCATGGCGTCCAGTCGCCCCTGGCGCTCCAGCAAGTAAAGCTCGTCGCAGCCGCCCACGTGCTCCTCACCAATCCAGATCTGGGGCACGGTATAGCGTCCGCTCTTCTGCATCATTTCCTCTCGCAGCTGCGGTTCGTTATCCACGGCGATCTCCTGGTACTCCACGCCCTTGCTGGTCAGCAACTGCTTGGCGCGAATGCAGTAGGGGCAATACCGGGTCGTGTACAAAACAACTGGCTTGGCCATAACAATACCTTACTCCGTTTGCTAACCTGATTCCGCCCGCCAACGCAGGTCCGGCCCCTATCGCTTCACCAGAGGCATGTTGGCATTACGCCATTCAGTCACCCCACCGGACAGTCGACGAATATCCTGGTAGCCCGCGGCTCGCAGGATTTTCCCGGCCACCCCGGTGTGCTGACCCATTTTATCGACCAGCACAATTTGCTTGTCCTTATATTTCTGGAGTTCAACAGCCCGATCTTTCAAGCTGGCAAAGGGAATATTGATCGAGCCGGTGATGTGGCCTTCTCCAAACTCCTTCTTGTCACGCAAATCCAGCACCACGGCCTGGTCTTTATTCAACAACAGCACCAGCTCCTGGTTGCTCAGCGACTTGCCCGCCTTGCGGCTTTCAGTCAACAGCAGTGTCGCCAGCAAAATCACGAACAGTGTTGCCAAGACCCAATGATTTACTACGAATTCGATAAACTGATCCATTCTTTTGATCCGCCTGAAAAATTGCGGGCATTATACACCCCCTGCCGGTTTCGCTGAAGCCGCAGCCTGGATGGCTTTTGCCTATCACCGCGATTGGGTCGCAACATTAGCCAAGGCAAGCCCGGCACGTTAAAATAGCGGTCCTCAGAAAATTATCGAAAGACTGCTGACTTCCCCTTTCAGGCCAGCAGTGTTTTCCATAATTTGTTTGCCCGCGGAAATGGTGATTATGACAGACCAACGTACACCCACTGCACTCATCATCCTGGATGGCTGGGGCTATCGGGAAGAAACCGAAAACAACGCCCTGTTCCACGCCAACACCCCGTTCTGGGATGAAATCTGGCAGCAACGCCCCCACACGCTGATCCACACCTCCGGACTGTCGGTGGGCCTGCCGGAAGGTCAGATGGGCAACTCCGAAGTCGGCCACATGAACCTGGGCGCCGGCCGGGTGGTCTATCAAAGCCTGACCCGAATCGACAAAGACATGCAGGACGGCACCTTCGCCGCCAACCCGGTGATTACCGAAGCGATCGACAGCGCCGTTCGCCAGGGCAAGGCCGTACATATTTTTGGCCTGCTCTCCACTGGTGGCGTCCACAGCCACGAAGAACATTTATTCCAGGCAATCCGAGTGGCCGCTCAACGGGGCGCCCAGCGTATTTATCTGCACGCCTTCCTCGACGGGCGGGATACTCCACCCCGCAGTGCGGAGCCCTCCCTGCGCAAGGCCGATGCGGTGTTTGCGGAAGTTGGCGTGGGCCGCACCGCCTCCATCGTTGGCCGCTACTTCGCCATGGACCGGGACAACCGCTGGGATCGGGTCCAATTAGCTTACGACCTGATCACCCTGGGCCAGGCTCCTTTTACGGCGTCCTCTGCGGTCGAAGGCCTGCAAGCGGCCTATGAGCGGGGTGAGAACGACGAGTTCGTGCAAGCCACCCTGATCCGGGCCGAAGGTCAGGAAGCCGGAACGGTGGCCGATGGCGACAGCGTCATTTTCATGAACTTCCGCGCCGACCGCGCCCGGGAAATCACCCGCGCCTTTGTGGAAGACGACTTCACCGGCTTTGTCCGCCAAGCCCGTCCAAGCCTCTCCAGCTTTGTGATGCTGACCGAATACTCCGCCGACCTGAAAATTCCCTGCGCCTACCCGCCGGAGTCCCTGAACAATGGTCTGGGCGAGTACCTGGCCAAGCTGGGCAAAACCCAACTGCGGATCGCGGAAACCGAGAAATACGCCCACGTGACGTTCTTCTTCAGTGGTGGCCGCGAAGAGCTTTATGCCGGCGAAGACCGCATCCTGGTGCCTTCTCCCCAGGTCGCCACTTACGACCTGCAACCGGAAATGAGCGCACCGGAAGTCACCGACAAACTGGTCGAAGCCATCAAGAGCCGCAAGTACGACCTGGTGGTGGTGAACTACGCCAACGGCGACATGGTCGGCCACACCGGCAAATTTGACGCGGCCGTCAAGGCGGCGGAATGCTTGGACGGCTGCCTCAAACGGGTCGCCGAAGCGCTTCAGGAAGTTGGCGGTCAGGCCCTGGTCACCGCTGACCACGGCAATATCGAACAGATGCTCGATGAAGAATCCGGCCAGGCTCACACCCAGCACACCACCGGCCCCGTGCCCCTGGTCTATCTCGGTGAGCGCCAGGTCCAACTGAAGGATGACGGCGCCCTGTCCGATATCGCTCCTTCCCTGCTCAGCCTGATGGGCCTGGAGCAGCCCAAGGAGATGACGGGCACTTCGCTGGTCCAGTTCCTGTAAGCGAAACCGACCTGACCGAAGGGTTCCGGGCCTCAAAATCCCGCCCGGAACCCCAGGCAGCCCCCTTGAAGCCATTCCTAAACGCCTCGCCCCAAACACCTGCTACAGACAGGGCAAGCCGCAACGGCTATGCTATCTGGATCAACAACCTTGCTTAATGAACCCCAGTGTGATCTGCGTACAATGATGCAACCTGCGCGCTTTTGGGCCCGCTCCCTGGTCCTTTTGGCCTGTCTTGCCCTCTTTCTGCCCGGCAGATTAATGGCTGCCGACATCGTTGACCTGCAAGCGACCCAGAAACAACTCAAAGAACTCAAGAGCCGGATGAGCAAGCTGGAGCAACGCCTCAATACCGCCCGAGGCGAGCAAGGCAAGCTCCAGGCCGAACTGGCCCGCACCGAGCGCCGCATCAGTAACCTGCTGGGCGAGATCCGCGACTTGGAGCGCAAAATCACCCAAAGCCGCCAGCAACTGGCCGAACTTCAGTCCCGCGAGCTGGCACTGAGCCAGGAGCTGGATCAACACAAGCAGCAACTGGCCGAGCAAATCCGCGCCAGCTACAGCATCGGTGAGAACAGCAGTTTGCGTATGCTGCTGGCCCTGGACTCCATTGAAGAGTCAGAGCGGATGCTTACTTACTACAACTATTTTCATCAGGCCCGGACTGAACGGATCAATAGTTACCTGGTCTTACTTGAAGATCTGAAACAAACCAGGGAAGCCCGAACCCAGGAAAACACCCGACTGCAAACCAGTCGTGAGCAGTTGGAACGTCGCCAGCAGGCACTGAGCGAGGCGCGCCGCAGCCAGCAGCAGACCCTGGCGCAACTGAAGAAGGAGATCAAAACCGGTGAATCCCAACTCAGTCGCCTGAACCAGGATCAAAAGCGCCTGGAAACCCTGATCAAGGAAGTCGAGCAGGCCTTAGCGGATATTCCCATGCCCCAGAGCGGCCAGGCACGGGACTTTCGCGAAATGCGCGCTAAACTATCCTGGCCGGTTCGTGGTAAATTGCTGAAGCAGTTCAGTACCCGGCCCGATGCCGACGGCATTAAGTGGAACGGCATTTTTATCCAGAGCGATAGGGGCACCCCCGTGAAGGCCGTGCACCCCGGACGTGTGGTGTTCGCCGATTGGTTACGGGGGTTTGGGCTACTGGTGATTGTGGATCACGGAAAAGGCTATATGAGCCTGTACGGCTCCAACCAGGCCCTCTACAAACAACCGGGTGACTGGGTTCAAAGCGGTGAGACGCTGGGCAGCGTCGGCGCCAGCGGCGGACAAGCCGAGAGTGGGCTGTACTTTGAGATCCGTCACAAGGGTGAACCGCAAAACCCGTTACATTGGTTAGCGAAATAGCATCCGCTCTGTACTAGGAATCTTTCAATGATAAAAAGTTCTCGTTTATTCGTCGGATGTGCCCTTTCAGCGCTGTTACTGACCTATCCGACCAGCTATATCGCCGCCCAGGATATGATGGACCCTGCGGAAGAGCACATGTCCATCGAAGAAATGGACTTTCTGGATCAGGCCCCCCAAACCGATCAACAGATCCCCCTGGAAGAGCTGCGTAAATTCGCGGAAGTCTTTGACCGCATCAAGCGGGCCTATGTGGAACCCGTGGACGACAAAACCCTACTGAACAACGCCATCAAAGGCATGCTGTCGGGCCTGGACCCTCACTCCGCCTATCTGGAGCCCACGGCGTTTGAAGAGCTGCAGGAGGCCACCTCCGGCCAGTTCGGCGGCCTTGGCCTTGAAGTGGGCATGGAAGACGGGTTTGTGCGGGTCATCTCGCCCATCGACGACACCCCGGCCCAGCAGGCCGGTATCGAAGCCGGTGACTTGATTATCAAACTGGATGAACGGCCGGTCCAGGGCATGACCCTGAACGAGGCCGTGTCGCTGATGCGGGGTGAGCCCGGCAGCCCCATTACCCTGACCGTGGTTCGCGATGGCGAGGCCAACCCGCTGGAGATTACGCTTAAGCGCGATGTGATCCGGGTGGCCAGCATCAAGAGCCTGTCACTGGATAACGGCTATGGCTATATCCGTATTGCCCAGTTCCAGGCCCAGACCGGCCAGGACTTCGTCAATGCCATCAACAAGCTCAAGCGGGAAAATAACGGCGTCCTCAAGGGACTGGTGCTGGACCTGCGCAACAACCCCGGCGGTGTGCTGCATGCGGCGGTTGAAGTGGCCGACGCCCTGCTGGAAGACGGCCTGATCGTCTATACCGAAGGCCGTATCCAGAGTGCCAAACTGCGTTTCAGCGCCAAGCCCGGCGACGAACTCACTGGTGCGCCCGTGGTGGTGCTGATCAACGGCGGCTCTGCCTCCGCCTCTGAAATTGTCGCCGGCGCCCTGCAGGATCATCGCCGCGCCATCATCATGGGCACCGACAGCTTCGGCAAAGGCAGTGTCCAAACCGTGCTGCCCCTGGATAGCGAATATGGCCTGAAGCTGACCACCGCCCGCTACTACACGCCCAACGGCCGTGCCATTCAGGCGCTGGGCATTGTTCCGGATGTCGAGGTGGAGCGGGCCAAGCTGACTGAAATCCAGTCCCAGCCCTTGTTCAAGGAAGCGGATCTGAACGGTCACCTGTCCAATGGCAGCGCGCAACCGCAACCCGCCAAAGGCAGCAAGGCACAAGAGAACGAAAAGAGCGAAGCCGCCGCGCTGATCGAACGTGACTTCCAGCTGCGCGAAGCCATCAACCTGCTCAAGGGACTGAGTATTATGGCCGCGCGCGGCCAAGGATAACCCTTGAGATCACGTCGTACTTTACGTTATCGTCTTTGGATGACCCTGGTGGCAGCTCTCGCTGCCACCACTCTTCAGGCCCAACCCGCAGTCATGCCCACCATCGCCATTATCATTGACGATGTGGGCTACCGACGGGCGGAGGCTTTACGCCTGATTGATATTCCGGCCCCCCTGACCCTGTCATTTCTGCCGCACCTGCCCCATACCCGGGACCTGGCCCATCGGGCTCACGCGGCCGGCAAGGAAATCATGCTGCATATCCCCATGCAGAACAGCCTGGGCGGCGATCTCGGCCCGGCGGGCCTGACCCTGGACCTGAACCAGCCGACCTTTATCCACCGGCTCCAGAGTGCCCTGCGCGACATTCCCTATGTACGCGGCCTGAACAATCACACCGGCAGCGTGCTCACACAGCATCGCCGCCCCATGGAGTGGACCATGGAAGAGGTCAGCCGCCATCCCCTGTACTTCGTCGACAGCCGCACCACGGCGCAAACCGTGGCCCAGCGGGTAGCACAGGAACATCAGATCCCCAACCTGGCCCGTGATGTTTTCCTGGACCACGAGATCTCCGAGGAGGCCGTGGACCGGGAGTTCAAACGCCTGATCCGAATTGCCCGCAAGGTCGGCACAGCCATTGCGATTGGCCACCCCCACGAAGTCACCGTTTCCTATCTGGAACGGGAACTCCCCAAACTGGGAGAGCAAGGCGTGGCAGTGGCTACGGTCAGCGCGCTGTGGATGATCCGCAATAATGGCCTGGCGCTATTTGATGGCCGCCTGCCCACGGCTGAGCTGCCTGGGCTGGCCAAACCGCCCGCCGCGCAACTGGTCCGCACCAGCACACCGCAGCCGTAGGTAGAAAGCAGAAAGGAAAAACGAGAGGGAGCCGGGATCAGCAGCTCTTCGGCCCGAAGAGCTGCCGTTACTTGAACTAGCGCGTACGAACCTCAATGCCCTGGGCGGCCATAAAAGCCTTCGCCTCAGGAATAGTGTACTCACCAAAGTGGAAAATGCTGGCAGCCAGTACCGCATCCGCCAGGCCTTCCTTGATGCCATCGACCAGATGCTGAAGATTACCCACACCGCCTGACGCAATCACCGGCACGGAAACCGCGGAGCTGACCGCCCGGGTCAGACCCAGGTCGAAGCCGGCCTTGGTGCCGTCACAATCCATGCTGGTCAACAGAATTTCACCTGCACCGTAAGCGGTCATCTTGCGGGCCCATTCCACCGCATCCAACCCGGTGGGCTTACGGCCACCATGGGTGAAGATTTCCCAGCGGCCAGGCTCCCCGGGGGCGGAAACCTTCTTGGCATCAATGGCAACCACAATGCACTGACTGCCAAAACGATCCGCGGCCTCCTGGACAAATTCCGGGTTGAACACCGCCGCGGTATTGATGCTGACCTTATCCGCACCGGCATTGAGCATTCTGCGGATATCTTCCACGGTGCGGATCCCGCCACCCACGGTCAGCGGAATGAACACCTGGCTCGCCATGCGCTCGACCGTCTGCACCGTGGTGTCCCGATCCTCATGGCTGGCCGTGATATCGAGAAAAGTGATTTCATCGGCGCCCTGCTCGTCATAGCGCCGGGCGATTTCAACGGGGTCGCCGGCGTCGCGGATATCTTCAAATTTGACGCCTTTGACCACACGGCCTTTATCGACATCCAGACAGGGAATAATTCGTTTCGCCAACGCCATAGTGTTGCAATGCCTTTCGTTTCAGAGGTTAGAACCGCCCCTTGCTTCAAGGGGGACTGAGGGAGGAATCCTCAAGAGCAGCTTGGTACGTGCCTGCGGAAATCCCCCCTACCCCCCTTTACAAAGGGGGGATACAGGGAAGCCTAGCGGCTTACTTGATCACAGAATGACTGGGCTTCGCGTAAGTCCAGTGTGCCTTCGTAAATCGCCCGACCGGTAATGGCCCCGAGGATGCCCTCGCCGGCCACTTCAGCCAAGCGCTTGAGGTCGTCCATATTGGTGACGCCACCCGAGGCAATAACGGGAATCGAGGTTGCCTGGGCCAGGCGCACGGTTGCCTCCACGTTCACACCCTGCATCATGCCGTCACGGGCGATATCGGTGTAGACGATGGATTCCACCCCGTCCTCGGCAAAGCGCTTGGCGAGATCCACCGCTTCTACCGAGCTGACCTCGGCCCAGCCGTCGGTCGCGACCTTACCATCCTTCGCATCCAGCCCGACGATAATATGACCGGGAAATTTGCGGCAGGCTTCTGTCACGAACTCCGGTTCCTTGACCGCTTTCGTGCCAATGATCACATAGCTAACCCCGGCATCCAGATAGGCCTGGATGGTTTCGAAATCACGAATGCCGCCACCGATTTGAATCGGCAGGTCGGGAAAACGACTGGCAATGGCCCGCACAATCTCGCCATTAACCGGCTTGCCCGCAAAAGCGCCATTAAGATCCACCAGATGCAGCCGCCGCGCGCCCTCGTTGACCCAACGCTCCGCCACTTCAACCGGATTGGAGGAAAAGGTGGTGGAATCTTCCATACGTCCCTGACGGAGACGGACACAGAGGCCATCCTTCAAATCAATGGCTGGAATAACGAGCATTCGGTAGGATCTCCTTTGAATCAAAAGGCATTGAGAGCATGTTTTGCCCTCTTGCAAAAGAAGGCTGGGAGAGGAGCACGCACCGGGAGTCACTTGGACTCCTGACCGGCCTGAAGGTTCAGCCCTCTCCCGCACCCTCTCCCCAGGCGGGAGAGAGAATCAAAATCAAATTACGCCGGGTTTATCGAGTTCCGTCCCAGCTGACAAAATTCTTGAGCAGGGCGAGCCCCGCGTGCTGACTCTTCTCCGGGTGGAATTGAGTCGCGAACACATTGTCTTTTTGCACCGCCGCCGCCAGGGACACACCGTAGCGACAAACACCCGCCACCAGATCTCCGGCGTTGCCGTCCACATAGTAGCTATGCACGAAATAGAAACGGCTCCCGTCGGGAATATCCTTCCACAGCGGATGAGCGCCCTGCTGATAAACCTCGTTCCAGCCCATATGGGGCACTTTCAGCCGCTCGCCATTCTCGGTCAGTTCCTTGCCGAAAAAGCGCACTTTGCCGGGGAAAACGCCGAGGCATTCCACCCCGCCGTTCTCCTCGCTGAACTCCATCATGGCCTGCATGCCAACGCAGATGCCCAGCACCGGCTTGGACTTCACAGCCTCATGAACCACCTGATCGAAGCCCAGGCGCCGAATCTCGCGCATACAATCGCGAATGGCCCCCACACCCGGCAGGATAACCCGGTCTGCCGCCAGAATTTCCTCTGGCTTGGAGGAGATGATGGCTTTAACGCCCTCCCCCGCTTTTTCCACGGCCTTGGCCACGGAATGGAGGTTACCCATGCCGTAGTCGATGACTGCAATCGTGTTCATGATAATGGGCCTATGCTTACAGACAGCCTTTCGTGGAAGGCATGATACCCGCCATCCGCGGATCTTCTTCCAGCGCCATACGCAGGGCGCGGCCAAAGGCCTTGAAAATGGTTTCAACCTGGTGGTGGGTATTGGTGCCCCGCAGGTTATCAATGTGCAGGGTCACCGCCGCGTGATTGACGAAGCCCTGGAAGAATTCCTGGAACAGGTCCACATCAAAACCACCCACCGTGGCCCGGGTGAATTCCACATGCATATGCAGGCCAGGACGGCCGGAGAAATCAATCACCACCCGTGACAGGGACTCATCCAGGGGCACATAGGCATGGCCATAACGACGGATGCCCTTCTTGTCGCCCACCGCCTTGGCAAAGGCCTGGCCCAGCGTGATGCCCACATCTTCAACGGTGTGGTGATCATCAATATGCAGATCGCCCTTGGCTTCGATTTCGATATCAATCAAACCATGGCGGGCAATTTGGTCCAGCATGTGTTCCAGAAACGGAACCCCGGTATTGACGTTCAGTTGACCTGTACCGTCCAGGTTCACCGCTGCCACAATCTGGGTTTCAAGGGTATTCCGCTCAACCCGCGCCTTACGCTCAGACATGCTGCACTCCACAAATCTTTGGATCATACGAGACTACTGGGCGACCACCGCGAACAGTAGGCCGCCTATTATATCCCGTGCGGGCATGCCTTGACAGTCAAGAACCCCTTTCCAGTATTGCGGAAACCCGAGCCTGCTGTTTTGGCTCCATTCAGGCCGCTGCGAAGTGGCGCTGAAGGTTGGCGATATAGGTGTCCAGCAGGGAGCTGAACTCATGCTTCACCACCGGGCTGATAGCCAGCTTCAAAAGCCCCGGCAGCGGCAGCTCCAAAGTGGCTTTGGTACTGAACTGCAAGGAGGTTTTGCCATCGCCGGGCAGCAACTTCCAAAACCCGGACACCTCGCCATTGCCCACGCCTTTTACCGGCTCCCAGGTGATCAGCCGTTTTTCCTTATCGGCATGATAACGACTGGCATACACGGTTTGCAGGGCGTGCTTATCCAGTCCCACCTTTTCCATTTCCCAGCGATAGCTGTTGTCTCCCAGATCGGTTAGCTGCTGAACCTTGGGAAAAAAACTGGCCGACGCTGGCACATCCGACAACAGGGCGAATACCTTGTCCAAATCGGCGGAAACATCGAAATTACGGCTGACTTCGATTGAAATACTGATCGCCACTCGGGATCTCCTTCAGTTGCTGTTATTCTTGAATGGCACTCTGGAGCAATCCTTGTCCAGAACAGGCACCACATGGGGTAAAAAAGACGCCCCATGGTAGCGATATAACTGATTAATTTCTATGACGTGATTCCACAGGAACCGATCATCCGTGAACAACCGCTCCGCCCTTAGCCACACGCCCTCACCCGCCGCCCCAGAAACCAACTCATTTAGTCGCCAGGTCCTGGACTGGTTCGACCAGCATGGCCGCAAGAACCTGCCCTGGCAGCAAGACAAAACGCCTTATCGGGTGTGGATCTCGGAAATCATGCTGCAGCAAACCCAGGTTGCCACGGTGATTCCCTATTTCGAGCGTTTTATGGAGCGCTTCCCCAGCGTCCAGGCCCTGGCAGAGGCGGATCAGGATGAGGTGCTCAAGTACTGGGCCGGCCTGGGCTATTACGCCCGCGCTCGCAACCTGCACAAAGCCGCCCAACAGG